>Ga0214545_1000425_pt1 | contig 65923 bp, 23 predicted proteins | sample CNSS4metaG_FD_160064 | JGI IMG/M metagenome (GOLD analysis project Ga0214545, IMG submission 160064) | Root nodule microbial communities from cowpea collected in UCLA plant growth center, Los Angeles, California, USA - CNSS4 | ecosystem: Host-associated > Plants > Roots > Nodule | place: USA... | reverse complement strand
GCTGAGAGTACAGTTTCGCTTTTTGAAAAAAAAAAAAAAAGAAACCGGCACGGTGGAGGACGACTTCACCTTTAATGTCGTCCTCCACCACGACGACTTGACCCTATTTTGTAAAAAAAAATTCAACGAACCCATTTTTACAAATTCTTGGTCAAAGTGACCCCTTTTTACAAAAAAGCCGTGATAGACTTGCATTCATTTTGACATATTTTTTAGTGGAAGAATGAAAAATAATGTTTTAAATAAGTGTAAAAGTATGTCAAAATAATTTCTTTCTTAAGAAAAAATGATGTCTACGGTGAAAAGATCGATTTAAAATAAAAGGTTTATTTTTTTGTATAAATGGGCTCATTTTACATCCTTTCCTTTCCCAGTTGGAACAAATACAGTAGGTCACATATTATATATTACATACCTCACTTATAAATTGAGTATATCTAACATACAGATTTTAGTGGTAAATTTTACTTGATTTATTCTTTTGTTGTGGTTATCTCTTCTACTTTTGTGTCCCTTCCAGCATTCTTGGGATTGTTCTCTCGTCTGATGTCACTATGGCAACCAAGAACATCTTTGCTTCCTCTCATTTGTACACTTTTTATTATTAAATATTTAGTTATATGACTTTGTTAGTTAACAAAAACTGTATTTGTTTCATTATAAATATTTATATGTTTTTATTTACTTGTTTATTGTAATTTTATACTGTGTGGTATGTGCTATATGCTATGTTAATTGCAATCGTATTATTTTAAAAAAATGTATTATTTTATTTTGCCAATGGTTGTATTTCCAGTGTAATGGTCAAAATTCTAAATCATTGGCGTAAATTAACCCAATTTTCCCATTTTAATATAGATATTGAGTGTGAGTCCAATTTGAATGGTAATGCTTTTTATATTAAAAATAAGATGATGGTCTATTAATGACTATTGTCTTTTGGATAGCTTTAAAATATTAATGTTTTATTATTAGAACAATACATTTTAATCAACATTTTTTTATGGATTTCATAAAAATTCATTTGATTGTATTTTTTTTAAATATTTTAATGTTTATTTTATTGTTGTTTATTTGATATCACTATACTTCCATCTTTATGCGTAAAGAACATGTAATATTTCACCTTTAAAGATATATAGTACATATAAGCTTTGATAATGAAGTAAATTAAATGAAAATTTAAGATGTCAATTGAATGTTGTTTAATTAACTAATTAGGAGGAGATTTAAGATCATCTTCAATCTAAAATTCGTATTATTTATTTTATTTAGCTCTTACATTATTTATATGATTTTCATGTCATTTTTTATCTGAATAATTTTTTATTTACTTTAACCTTTTTCAAAACTCACAAAATACGTTTTCTCTTTATAATTGAAATATTGTTTAAGATTTAAAATTTAAAATCTCAATTTAAATAATTATACTTTCTTGGATATATCATCAGGCATTTAGAGAAAAAAAAGAAAACATAACTCTAGAAACTAAGCCCTTCTGGGACCATATCAAAGTACCGAGGTGGTCCTTTTTTCGACTGAGATTTGCAATATCATTTCTAATCATTACGCACCTGAAATGATAATAAGACATTTCAATTATAGAACCACACATAATAGTCATACAAGAACAAAACTAAATAAGTCCATCAATAAAATTTGTAATAAATCTTATTGGAAAAAATGGTTAAACAACTTCTACTTGCTAAGAAGAAAACAATCATGAAATGAAATGTCTTCTCTAATAGGCACTGTGGTAGTAAATAATCAAATAATGATAATACTAGAGATCATAAAAACTCAGCAACTAGGGAGTCAAATCAGCTTATGGATTGGAGTTTAGAATGTACAAGTACCTTTCACCCAAGACCCAATGTTACTGAAATCACTGTGGCTTCCAATTCGTACAGCAAACAGGGGAATTTTAACCAAAGGCTGAATCCGCTGTACGAATAAAAACCAAGTCCTGGACACAAACCTGACTTAAAATTGTAAAAATTTCAAATTATGCAGTACATGAGAATTGGGAGAGGATCACCCCCAATCACAAGCATTACATGAATAATTTTTTTTCTAAAATGTGTGAACTATATTCAACAGTCACTTCCTCAGGGCAGTTATTGCCTTGCAGGAGAAAGGTCAATAAAAAATTTTGTACTTCTTGTTGTAATGCATATAGCTGGAATTATGCACTCCATATGGAACAAGATAAAATAATTTAATACATCCCACAAAATAAAAGTTATATTATATTAACAAAAAGATTTCATCTAGACTGACAAATGGCCTTATGAATCACATCACATTAGAAATCATTGGCTAATCCTGACTCAATATACATGGAAATGCTATAAGAATGATAGAAAATTGAGGCTAGAAGTGAGAAACAAATTCACTGGTCACATGTAAATAGCTTTCACAACGTTAAAGCAGGTGAAATACGGATTCTGACATAAACACAGTCTTCAAACAACCAAGATTGTGAAAACTAAGATCCAGTGTAGGAACACAGGATGAGACACAAAATATGTGTTAATAACCTACATTCACTGTAAGATTCTACCTAGAAAAATTAGGTATACATCAATATACAAAAAATAACGTGTGATAAATAACCTTTGAATCACTACTACCATTTTAGTAAACTTATTTTTACAATGCATGTCAGATCCTACTAAAAATACAAATTAATATTCAACCACAAATATACATTACACCTGAATTCTAGAACAAAGAATGAAAGAACCACACGTTGCAACAAACGTTTGGGGATTAGGTTTTGAGAGACAACAAAGACAGAGAGTGACACACTGAAGGACAATAAATTGAAAGGACTCAGGTTGAGAGTTTTTTAAATATCATGCTACAGTTGGCTATCGAGTGCAGAGCGCCCCCCCTGCCCACTACAGGGGCTGCTGTAGCATAGCAGTTTAATGTAAAAGCCATAGCAGACCAAAATAGTTGGCTGATCACTGATTCCTATCATTTTTAAGAATTCATATGCATATATACAGCATATAAACTACAAAATTTCAACACATCACTCATGACAGATCACTGTTTCCTGTCATTTTACGAGCTTACCTAGACATAAAAAATATCCCACCAGAATATGATATTCAGAGTGAACAGGACTCAAAAGGGAAGTGTGAAAACGTGGGATCATTCCATCTCATGAGTAAACATGCAACAATTATAATCAAAGGGGAATATATCAAATGTCTATTATAATAAAGATATCTGAGGTAGATCTAGCATTTTCAAATTGTATTTTGAACTCTTGGCTGTATTTTAGTTGGCTGGAAGCAACTATTAAGTAAAATATGACTAGAAGTACGTTCAATTATCTTCAAACAAGTTAAACTGCATTGTACATCATCCACAAAAAACAGAATCAATGCGTTGGTGAAAGGCATAAACTCACATTCATCAGCGGCACCAGCAAAACACTTCAGCAACCACTTGCTTCCAAATGAAATTTCTAAACACAAATACCCAAATGGCTTCATCCAGTCCTACCCATCAGCTCCTCTTTATCCGGCAGCATCAGTTAAATCCATAGAGCTTATGAACTCCAACAATTGATATAAGACTACACTTCTCACAGTAAAATTGCACCAATTTAACAGATACAATTCTATGACTCCAAACTCTTAATAAACAAATAAAGCATCCAAGTGTTATTCACACAAACCCACAAACACAACATCTTACCTTGCCGATCAAAACATGGACACCATCTCTCAAACTCCACGCACAATTCCATGAAATTCACCTCAAAATGACAGACAAAACTATCTAAAGTCTACCAGAATCAGGACAAGTTTGATTTGATTATCGGAGGATTAATTAGGGGTCTTGGTCAACTGCAGTTAAAAAACTAAACAACATACTATTAATGTGGAAGCGGGGAAAGGAAAGAAGGCAATTGAGAAGGTATCTCTGAACACAGATTTGATAAAAACAAATTGAGATCCGATTCTTTACAAGGTAAATCGAAAGGTGAAAAGATTTTAATTTAAGAAAATAAAAGGAAAATGACAGGGAAAAAGAAAGGGGGAAACTAATCATACTTCTCCCTCCAAGAGTAAACAAGAAAGAAGACCCAGGAGAGGGCCAAGAGAAGGTCACCGACAGTCTGGCGGAGCCAATCCCAGGCAAGATCCTCGACCTTGCGTTCGAAGTAGATCCTCCACATGGCCATGAAGAGGTGGAGAAGCGTGCAGCCCTTGGCGAAGAAGACCTGAAAATCGCGATCCCTGACGAAGGAGACCATGAAGAGGAGGAAGCCAATGGCGACGAGGAGAAGGCCGGAGAAGGAATCGGAGGTTTTGATGAGGAGTTGGTCGTGCGGCGTGGATCCCAAGAGCTTGGTGGCGGTTTGAACTCCGTGGCCGAACGTGTAAACCTCCTTCATGTAGAACATCATCAGCGCCCCGCACGTGACCGCTATGAGCGAGTGCAGGATGCAGATCACCATGAACGCCGACGACGATGATGCCATTCGCATTCTCTCACTCTCACTCTCACTTCTTCTTCATCTTTCAATCACCCTAACCTCATGCCTCTCTTCTTCTCATCCAAACAACGCCCTAATTAAACTATTAATTATTTGGGGCAAAAGATTCTACCACTGTGACGTAAGTGGGAGACCTGCTAAGATAAGGATCCACTGGGACCCTCTGTTACTCCACTGTCAAGTCAGGATAATAATCAATTTTCATTTTCTAAATTTCCTCAACCTTTTTTCTTACCAAACCTCATTCTTTGGAACACATTCAAAGCATTTTCGTTTCTGCTCATTTCGTCCCTTTTTATATCATATTTTCTGATTCACAAACTAATCAAACTGGATACAATAATGTGGATTCGAATCGATCTTCACAGGCCAATATTATCAAACATTGAAACTGCGTCAAATTCCGAGGATTCTATTTGTCTTATGGTAAATTAGGGAAACACGTGCTTTCCCTAATTGTTTATATTTTATTATAATATTTAATAATAAAAAACATTATTTTTAAATTTTTAAAATTGTCTCTCTCCTCGCTAGTTATTCATAAGAACCATTGAGTATTTTATCTTAGTAGCAACACATGTTGAATAGGTTTACTTATTCTTAAATGTAAAACACAACAACCTAATCAAATCTAATCAACTATTGATCTTTGTAGACATTTGCATCAATTTGGAAATTAATTGAAAGCAATTGAAAATGGTTTTGACCAAGAAGTAATATTTGTTAGCGATGGTTTTTTATACATAAACAGCAAAGAGGAAATTCATAACTTTCTTTTAAGAAAAAAAAAATATATAGTACCTAAACCAATTATCTATTAGCTTGTAACAGGATATCTAGCAGTCTGACATTGTTGAGATCAAAAGTTTAGCCACTCGTTAAAAATGTGTAAACGTGTCTTCAAAAATAAAAGGAAAATAAATTAATATTCTAATCTGTGAAATGTTTGAGATAAATTAAACATATTAATTACATTTTATATTTATGTCAAAAAAATTATATTGCGATAGAAGTTTATTTTGATAACAAGTTTCTAAAAAATTGATTTTAAAATAAACATGGAAATGGCAATTACAACGGTTTAAATTTTGAGATGGCTACAAAAATAATTAACTGATTAAATTAAACAACAAATACATTTAAAAATTAAAACATCAAATATATAGCATTAGAATACATCCATTTAATTTCCTTGATTAGCTACAGTAGTATTTCAGAAAAAAAAAATGAAGTTGAATGTCAGTTTCAACAGAGAAGCAAGAGAGGTAAAGCAAGGTGTGGTGAGAAACTTTAGTTATTAAAGCGGAAAAAAGGACCTTGATGAAGTACAAATGGGAGCAACAGCTACACTTTATCCTATAGTGTAATGAAACAACAGAGTGGGTTGCCACAAGTCAGGAATTTGGTGGCAAGTGACAACCCTGATATGATAATTGATAATTATTGAGGATTTTCTTTTTCCCTATATACAACAAAAAATTAATAACCATAAACGAATTGCATAAAGTAAAAAGAATGAGAGCACACTACACTCATCTTCCCACCAGGGAATGACTTGTGTAGGTGGAATGTCAAAACCCAAATAATCAATGATATATTGTCACACTTCCAAAACTGTATAATTTGCTTCTATGTTTGTATGTCCCTGCCTCCGGCCACAACTTTCCGGTGGCGCCTAGAACTCGCTCTCCGTTCTTTTCCGTGCTTTCCCGGGCCCCTCCTGGCAACCTTTTCCGGTGATGTTTCATGCACACGTTGCAATGGAGGACTGAGAGCAACTGCCACCGGAGCAGCCAGACGTTTCAATATATCCCTATGGTATTTCTGTAACCAACAAAAACAAATCATCAGTGACAATAAAGTTGACTTCATTATCAACATGTTTTCCTTAGTAATTATCAAACTATCCTACGATTGAAAAAAACAAACGAACTTATCATCCATTATATAATTTGTAATTAAAAGACAGTTCTTTCACTGTAAGCACAATATATGTTGAGAAAAAAGTTTATAACTTGATAGTGTGAAGAGAGCTTATCCAATCATGTATGATAAATGTACTGATTTAACAATAATTACTTTAGTAATTGTATTTATTAGAAAGTTTCTTCGCTGATAGAGTTAAAAAGAAAACATATACTGTTACAGATCAATCATGTTGTTCAGTAAGAAGCCTCTGGTTAAATAAAATTTTTACCTGAACTACAAAGTTGCGTCTTTCACAATCCAAGAACATGAGAAAATGAAAATCCACCCTGGACAAAAGTTTATCCCTGACAGTTGAGAAACTAATCTGGTCTCTAGAAGTGAATCGGTCAACTTCGTTGAACCAAAGACAAGTAAAGAGGTTGCTAATGGGAACATGTTCTCTTACAATTACACATCCTTCAGGAACATCTGCAATTTAGCCATCAAGGTTGAGAAATGAAGCAGAAGCAGAAGCAGAAGCAGGTGCATTTCATCCAACTGGGAAACGAAGTTTAGCTTACCACTTGTAAGAGGAAGTTTGGCCTCTGTATATGGAGTCAGTCCCTCATTCTTGTAAAACTCAATCTGAAAGTCTATAGAGGCATTATCATACTTTCCAGCGGCTTTATTTGCCTCGGCCTCAGCAAATACATCGAAGCGTCTATAATGTTTAGATATTGCAAAAGTTGCATTCTTCCTCCACAAAAACCTAAACACGGATGAGAGCAATAAGATGATGAAACATGTATTTTATCAAGACAATTCAAGTAAACTAGCAAATGGGTCTGCTGTATCACAGAAAGTGACCGAACCAAATAGGACGTCATAGTTCACAGACTTAAAAGGATTATCACCAAGCCCATTCGATCAAGAATTGTTTTGGCAAATTGCACACTCATTGTTTGATTTTCTAGATTGCCTTATTTTCTGTTAATATACCACTTTTTATTGTCTACTGCCACTTTGCTATTTCATATATGCTAAGAAGATTCAATTCTGTTATTCAGTTCCTTCATTTGCTGGTGCCCAGTGCATGTATAGGATCATCCCTTATAATGTATCTCAGTCAAACTCAGGCCAATCTCTCTTCATAAATCATATTCAGGGACATACCCCAGAAACAATATATGAAAATTAAATAATCTCAACCCTAATTTTTCGTTCCAGATACATTATACACAGTCTCGATCACAGGAACTTGGATAACCACCCAACCGAGATGGAGAACAATAGTTGGCATAGAGCATAAGGAAGAGAAGGATCTAAAGAGGAAAAGGTAAAACCAACATATAAAGCAGTGAACATGCAAGAGAAGGAGGAAAACGAGTAAAACAACAGAAGAAGCTGATAAAAATTAAACTTTTGTTTCCAAATAAATTTTCTATTCCAAAGTAGTCATTAGTCAAGATTCTAGTACTTCAAAACAGACATTGAAGATAAAATCCTATAAACTATGTCCTAGTGATACGCTCTTAAAGGGGATAACTGAAAACTCGATTTATGCTAGCCGATGATGACGCTGGTGAAATAGCAATTTGACCAAATGCCTAGGTAGCGTAAAAACAATCTATTATCCTAGTTCATAATAAGAGCAAGCTGAGATGAAGATCTCTAATCCAATATTATACACAGCATGTATTCATTTAACTAGCCAGCTGTCCTGGGCACTCTTTGTGTGGGCACAGCTTTGTTAGGCCAGATGGCAATTTCTAGATTGAGCTGTCTAAATGGTATTTTAGAACCTGGAAGTTAAGGAAGACAGTAAATGACTCAAATATAGTTTATTAGGAGCTCAACATTGTTCCTTTAAGGAGGATAAATTGGAACCTGCACTTTAACGACAATCTACCAGTATTTGTTCACTGAAATAGGCAATTCCACATCTTGAGTTTTAGCAACAATATTACAAGCAACAAACTCTATTGTCAGACCAGTTATAAGTTTTAATCATTAAAACTCCACCAACATTCATCAAAGCATCTCAACTAAAGACAAATATAGAAGCATTTTGTGGTCTAGAAAGATTAAGATGCCATCTTGTGTGGGAAGGAAATAACATAGTTGAACTTCCAGAATTTTAAATGGCCTGGGATGAAAGAAAGAACCAGAAAGATATGTATGGTGAAACAACTACACAGGACAATATTGTGCCATTGAGACATTAACTGAATATTTCAGATATAACCATTCTTGGTAAAACCATGAAACATACTACTATAATATATCAAGCCCCATATCTCCTAGTGCATCTGTAGTTGTAAGCTATATCATTAAGGTGGAAATAAAATCACGAGTCAATTCTGCAAAAGCAGTATACTTCACATATCTTCAGAAGAACTAAAAAGGTGAATCTCACATCGGACAACATATAGATTTAGGACTGAAATGAGATCTCAACACAACTGTCACATGTAAAGTTAATAGGTGTATGGCATTAAAGAGCAATGATATACCTTTCAAGGATTTGATATGGATCAACAACAAGCTCTAGCTTTCCATCAAGCCATATAGAATAACGAGCATTTGGAACCATTCTATGCAACAGAAGCTTTGGAATCTGCAAAAAAGGTAGCGTATGTTTCAGGTACACACAAGTACTATGATATGAACAAGAAAATACAATACTGTCTGAGTGATCTGTGTATGTGTAATTGTTATTTTCAATTCAAACCATAACGCTAAAATTATATTTGAAAGAAAAGAATTGACCCAATGCTGAACGCCGATACAAGAGAATAAATAGGAAATATTAGGTATGTTCATCTAAGTTTCTATTTTCTTTCCCCATCTGGGCTTCCATTTTTGTATCAGGCAAGTCAATGTGGCGTATTATTTCCTATAACATAGATTCTACAAAGATGAAACCCAGCCAACAATATTATATTTCCATAGAAATAACCAAATCCTAAAGAAAATCGTAACTTTCTAAAGCTTCAGAAACAAATATTACTAAAAACAAATATACTAATTTCAGGGTGCTTGTTGACATATAATTCTCACCTTCCCCGAGCGTCTTGCATCTGTATAAGGAAGATTACGAGCAACAATAATTCTCCACAAACCAATCTTCTTGCTGATTCCCAGCCTGCCAGAACTCCTCAAGTATTTTTCTGTTTCTTCATCAACAAACATAAGAAAGCACACGGTCTCCTTTGAATAATCACTTATATTTGTTGGCTCATTTATCTCATCAAAATTTCCTGAACAGATTTAATTCGTCAGAAACATATCAAATTAAACATCTAAATGAAAGCCAAAATCACATAATACAAACCAAATATGGCTGATGCAACAACTATGCCGTGACACTGCTCCATCACGAGGAGGTCATCTTCATCCATGTCAAATCCTGTGTTGCGGCCAGGTTTAGCTCCTCTAACAAATCTGAATGATGTACACATGCAACATTGTAGATGCAGAATGGACAGAAGTAAGTAAAGGGATAGAAGAAATATACTCTATTACTGAAACAAAAAAAAAAATTATAACCACATACAACCTTCTTCAGTACTCACAGATAAACAGAAGGGAAACATAGAACAAAATACAAAACATACCCACAGTGCACACTCATTGATTCTCGAATATCAAAAGATTCATTTCTCTGCCTCAAAGTAGGATATCCACCAAAGTCCGAACCACCAAACTCACCAACCCTGCTAAGAGTTTCCTCATAGATAAATGCTAAGTTCTGAAGTACTGGAGAAGGAGACGGAAACTTTGGCATATGTGCAATGGCTTCCTCCACAGGAAGGTAACATACCGGGCAGGCTGAAATACAAATAAGCAAAAATATTAAGGATAATGTCACTAAAATATCCATATGCCTTCTATATCCTCCAAAACTACACAAGCTCAAAAGAATCGACTGACTCTGTAAGGATGAGGGGTAATATTCCAATTAAAATTTAACTAATATAAGGCATTTGTAGAAACAATATGGTAAAAAAAATAACTTACGCCGTGGCCCGGTTCGCTTTTTGTCTGCCGGCGGAGGAGGAAGTGTGAAACTATTACACGGATGACCAGGAGGAAGAATGTAACCCAGAAAATAGCTTGGGGGAGAAGGAGGTAGAACTAAAACTGTGGATAAGCCCAAGATATTTGAAGTAGAGATCACAGATGGAGAATCACCTATAGACGTACTTTCATTAACTTTAATGTTATTACGCACACCGTTTCCCTCCTGTGAATCTTCACCTGTAAGCAAGCCAAATCACAAAAACTAAATCATGTGAAACACAAAAACAGGTTTCCTTCCTCCTCCTTACCAAGACAAGTGTCATGCATGATGCATTCCTACAAGTCTATATCCGATCAATCAAATTCAAACTCATGTTTGATGTTTCCCATGCAGCTTAACGGAGTAACACAATAACATCATTATTAATTACTAAAAAGGAAGAAGAGAAAGTGGGGAACCTTTTCCAAGGTACAAAACCCAGATGAAAACGGCAGCGGAGATTGCAAAGAGAAAGAGCATTCCCACCTTCTTTCTGCCTGCAAACTTGAAGATCCAATGGAAGAACCTGTCTTTCTCCTTCAGCGTCTTGGGAGGCTTTCGTGCTGATTGAATTGGAGATGCACCGTTGTGCTGCAGCATGTACAGCTGCTTCTCCAAAGAGCCATAACTCGCAGAACGAATACCCAATGACCCGCCACTCATCTTAATCTCTCTGAACGCTCACACGCCCCTCTCATTGCCCTCTCATCAAAACTTCCTTCGTTTCAATGGAATTGCACTTTGGCAATGCCACTATCACTTCCAACTCAGCAACGCACAGAAAACCAATTGTGGGATTTCTTTTCTGCCAGTGACTGTTAGAACAGAAACGGGAAACAAAGTGGCAGGAGAAGGGGGAAATCAAATCGAAGAAGTGCACTTAGAAAAAGCCAACAGAAATTCGATTGTGCGGCACTGAAACAAAAAACTGGGTCCCTAGGAAAATCCCCCCTTTCTAAAAAAAAAAAAATGAATAAAGATTTTTTTTTTTTCTTTTTTTTTTTTCTCTAATTGACCCAGTAGGGTTTTTAGCAGAGAAAATCTGAGTTTTCTGAAATCTGAAACTAGGAAGAAATCTGGGAGAAGAAATCTGGGATCAAAAATTTCAAGTCATATTTATACATAAATTTTGAATATATTTTATATATTGCTGTTCATTCTGAAAAGTGACGATCCCGGAGTAGAATATTTATGGGATGACATTTAACTATTTACCAAATTATGGCAAAAACATTTTTAAAATGTGGAACATATATCATGTAATAAATAATTAATTCATTTTTTAATGTTGCTTTTGGTTAGTATTATTATTTTCTTTAAGACTAATTTTGTGTTAATAGTAATGCATAATATTCTATACATTATATGCATTCAAAAAAGTGTATCAACTTTTAATAAAAATGAATAGATCCAATAAGGCATTAATGTCGAATTTAATATTTCATTTAATATTTTCAATCTTGGGGGAATAAAAAAGCTAATGTCAAAATAATATAAACACAAATTTGTTTCAGATACAATATTTCTCGATTTACTCTATTTTAACCTTTTTTTATTGGGATATTTTTTTTAAAACGAAAGATGTTGAAAGGATTTAGCATTTTTTAAATAGAAAATTATATTATAATTTTTATTTTTTATTTTATTTTTTTATGATTTAATGTGGATATTTTTTTTAAAATAATATATTAATTAATAACTCATATTAAATCATATTAAAAATAAAGAATTAAGAACATAATATCATTCTCTTTTTTAAATAGATAAAAATAACATGCATAAAATTATTTGATAACTATGCATATTAAAACAATTAAAAAACAATTATTTTTTTTCTAAGAGACAATTGTCGTCGAAGTTTAAAACAAATGTAAGGATAATTGTTGTGAGGAGAAAGGATGTAAAATGAGGAACCTGAGGTGGTATAAAAACAATGGGTAAAAAGTGGTCATATTTTATCCATTTTTTTCATACTGCATATACATTTTTATCGACTTAGCTGGTTGGTTTAGGCCAAACTAGTTCACTTTTTTTCTTTTTAAACTAATATATACTGTAAAAGGAAAAAGTACCAGGTCTAATAAGCCCAGTAATATTGACTTATTGCCTTGGTATTTAGTGAAGGAAAAGACAAAATAAGTAATCATGATAATGAATATATTATTAAGGTTAATTTTACTCTAATAATTACATATGTAGGGAATTATCATTGAATTATTGTTGTGTTGTTTGAGAATTAAGATAAGAAATTTGATAAGATGTTCATATTTCAATGATATTGAGTAATAGAGAAAAAGTATCATGTGATGAAATTCAACAAATATTATTTAAGAATTAACAATATTTGATGGGATTAGTGAAAAAAGAGTTTATCATAAAAGGAAGGTTGTTAGATAATATTTTGTAAGTTAAATGTGTGATTGTACATGTTTTTATGTTAATTTTTTTTATTACAAATTAAAATAAATATTAATTAACTCCTCCTTTTTATTTTATATGGTGGTAATTTTGATATGATCGTTTATTGGTATGTAAACATATGATTCTACAACTATAAATCAGTGAGAGGATAATTGAAATATAAGAATTTGAATAATTAATTTTTGTAACTAAGAAGTAAAAGTAAAAATTGAGATAAAGAGCTAAATTTGTATAAATATTTTATTTTAAAAAAATATTATTCCCATTCCAAAAGTACCTCACAATCTTTAGATTTTTCTTCCATTTTGTTAGTATGCAAAAAGGTTAAGTTTTTAGTATGCATGTAAAATTTCAATTGTAATTTTGAAGCATAGTTTATGAAATAAAATATAGAAAGTGATGGTCCTATATTTTTAACCGTTAATATCTTCTGGTTTTCAATTTAAGTGTGATTGGGTCTTTTTTTTTCCTTGAATAATAGAAAGTAATTTTCTAATTTGGTAAAACTTATAGTCAATATTGTTGCTTCCTTATGCAGAATAGTTTGGTTGTCTTCTTCTCCTTTCTTCAAAACGTCACTCATTAACACCCTAAACAAAATGACAAAACACAGCAACCCTAATTTCTTCCACTGACTTATGGCGAAAATAACATTTTTCACGTAAATCATCCATTATGTTATAAAAGGTAAATCATAAAATCAATTTTAGGAAAGTTAGTAATTCACTAATTTTGATATTATTACTCGATATCATGTCAAAGAATTCACGAGATGGATGTTGTACATAGCCGTTATTAACAATTTGCTTGGAATTACGTAATTAATTGCTTGCATGAACACTAAATCAACCTTGACTAATTTTTTTTTATAAATAAACTACAATTACAAATAAAATGAACCATGTGTCGTGATTTAAAAAATAAATAAAATTAGTAAAAGTTAAATTTATATAAAAAAATAATAATAATTAATAGACCTAACACACATTGATTTATTAAGTTTGCAGTAATCAGATCTGATATAACTATATAACTATGAAATACACATCTAAAAAAAACAATACAGTAATAAAAAGTATCCTTTTAGTTTTATATCACTACTTAAACCATCTTTTAAAGTTTTTTTTTTCAATATTTTAAAGATTTGTTGTTCAATAATAAAATATATACAATTATTTTTGTTGATATCGGGATAAAGATATATATATTTTCCTAAATAATTATATATTATCAAATATAAGATAAGGATAATATAGTTGAAGATTATCATCGATCAGAGATGATAATTTACAGTATATAAATAAATATAAATTTTATTAAGTCGTTTTTATAATATTAAATTAGATTTAAAATTTATTTTTTAAATAGTATTGAAATTATTTAAAGTTTTTTATAGTCAAATTTGTTATTTATTTCGATTTGTCATATTACTCCTTCTTTAACCATTATAAATATTTAGTTTTACACTCGATATATAAGTTTACGTATGTTAGACATTAATTATAAATAAAAAGACAATTTAAATACAAACATCATTCAACAAACTAATTTTGCATTATTGAATTAAATAAATTGTAATTAAATTAAAATTGATAAAATGAAAATATTTAAATGCATATTTTTGAAAGGCTTCTCAATTCATAGGAGTAGTCCCCACATGCATCGATTTCATATGATTTTGTGAATTTTTTGGATGTGTTTCATAACCATGCAATTGTTGAAGTAGCTTTCTACTTTTATTTAATATACAATCAATTTGCATGTGATGCCAAATTCGCAAATAAACAACCTCAAATGTGCATAGAACACCATGTCTATTGTTTTCGATATGAATAACACAAAATGTTTATACTATAATATTTAAATATCATTGCATCTTTATCTCATTCAAATATTTTGATTTTTCGTTTTTCTCTTCGATTAGGGATTTTCCAACCCAAATACGTGAACTAACTACTAACAATAGAATCCCCTTAAGCACGTCTTACATGATTTATCTACTAATATATTTTTTACGAGATTAACTTTTATACAAAGCTTTTATTGATTATTTTAGTTTGGTTTCCTCAATATAAACCCATTAATAATGAAGATTGATCCACACAAATTAAATCAAGCCATTAGAAGCTTTTGATAATAAATAGTATTCTCACATTCAAATTATTTATTCCTTGTAATTTCTCCTCTTATCTTTTCTTTCTCTACTCATGGTTGCGTAGGTGACAATGGACATTTTGGAAGTAATTTTTTGTGGTACGAGAGGGTGGATGTGGGTGTTTCATGATGTTGAACATTTTTCTCATATTGTATTTGAGTTTTTTAGGATTAAGTACATCATTAATGTAGTTGATCTATCTATATTTTCATTGTGTTACATATAGAAATTGAAATTATGATTGTTTTTAAAGATTTCAATCACGATAATTTTTAAATATGTTTGTACTAAATTTGGTTGTTAGTATGTTGGTATAGTTTTTGTTTTTACCAATTACTTACATATTAGAAAACTAATCACTTACTATATTTTTTTGTGTTTTTTACTATTCTATCATATTTTGTAAAAATTATTAAATATAGCTAAAAATTATTTTTTGACTCATAATTTGATATTGGAGTTATTACATTCAAATACTTATAACTTTTAATAAAGATATGAAATTGAGACACATTTTAAATGAAAATTGTTTGAAATGAGGAGAAATCCTTGATCTGAAGGGATAAAAGTTCCTTTATTTACTACATCTTTATGTTTTTAGTATTTTTTAGACATTTTTATAGATTTTAGTTTATATAGATATACTTGTCATAACTTTTTTTTTTTAATTTTTGTAACGTCCACTTCTATCGAACATTCACGAAACTTATACATCTTAAATATTTCAACCTTCGTAAAAGTATTCAAATGTATTCAAAATTATATCCTGAATTTGTGCATGATTTTTTTTATGTTTGTTATATGATTAAATTTATATATATTAAATTTTTTTGATGAATTTTAATATAAATATTATGAAAATATATTTAAATTATCTTAATTAATAGTAATATATCTCTTAGCGAGAGCATCATCTTTAATTTCTTAGCATTAGAACTTGAAAAACTATTAAACTCATCAAACTCACGAACATTAGTGTGAGATTTTATTGTAAGAGATAAGGGTAATTAAAAACAATAGAAATGAGTCAAACAAGCATTATCACATCTACAAATTTTAACGGTTAATGATAGAAACCTTCATTGCATTGAACAATCTCCATAGAGAAAAAAAAAATGAAATTATGTAAATACATAAAAAAAATACGAACCGAAAGTAATTTTAATTCCAATTACAGAAATAACTTGCAAAATAATCAATTTTTAGAGTATCTAATTTTGTTTTTTCAAATACCGGTTAGTTAGTGCACTAATTTTTCAAAAGTAAATCCAGATACTTATGCATAATATATCATGTTAAAAAGAATATACGGTTCGAAAATCATTCTTAATAAAAAGGTATTAAGGAGTCACTCATATCTTATCTTATTACGTGGGTCTTGTCTATTTTAAATAAGAGTGGACCTCCACATTATACTTACGTTTCAACGGTCTCCTATGTATATATACAGTGACACATAGTCCTAATCAAAGTATTAATTAAAAGTTTAAATGGCTTGAATAACATTATCGAATCAATATTTTAAAATTAAATTATTTAAGTTTGACTCATTCATACACACCAATGTGTTAATTAATATGACTAATTCATAACTATAAAATGTTTATTCTCAGTGCCAAACTATCATAGAAGGTGAAATTAAACCATTGAACCGTTAAAGCATTTAATGTTATCTTTTTGAATACTGTACATTAATGACTTCTTAAGGAACTTTGGAAAGTAAGGAAATATCTTTTTTCATAAATTAAAACTCATTTAAGATGAAAATATACATAATTATATTTTTTATTTTTAATATTGTGTGAATTATGAAAACTAACTTCAGCAATTGCATGTGATAATTTAATATCCACATGATTAGTCTAGCAATGAAGGACCACACTAATTTAGAGGTTACTATATATAAACCTTATTTATCTTTAGCAGAGTTTTACATTTGCGTAGTAAAAAAGAAAATGTGAATGATCTCATAACATTTTTCTATGCATGCTTAGTCTTTGTCATAACAACCATGCATTGGAGTTTTGTTTTTTAAGTGGAATATTTGTTTTATTTGAAGACGTGAGAGTCTTGAAAGCATGGAGAAGAATAAGAAAAAGACGCAACCCATTTTGAAAGCAACATTTAAGCCTCTTTTTCTTACACAATAATCAAATCAAATTATACAAATTCCAACTATGTTTCAATTCATGTCTTATCATAATCCAATTCCTACATTGAGTGATTATGAAAACTAACAATGGCTTAAGCAATGTCACCCTTTCATTCGCATTTTCTAATTTGGTTTGAGTGTAAGACCAATTTTTGAAACGGAGAAAAACACTCTAATTTATTTAAATTAATAAATACGGTTAATATATAATAACTTTCTTGAATCCTAATCTGGAATAAATGTATTAGTAATTTTATTGATGGATACAATAATATGAAACTTAGAATTAAAGGAGTGAAGGATTTGTCATGACAGCTATGATGATGAATTACAAACTATCTTTTAAGGTTGACATTTGATTATATCTATTTTATTCTTTGTTGTTAATAAAAAGGTTGACATTTTATTGAAATGAAATGGCTTCTCTTTTTCTTTTATATATTTTCTTTAAATAATTATTATTTTAAATTAAAATCATAAATTTTTTATTTTTATTTTTAAATTGTTAATTTGAATTTAATTATTTTTTAAATCTATGTAAAGAGGATTTCTTTATTTTGATTACATCTTTTTCTCAATTTCAACTTATGTTTTAAATTTAAATAATTATATTTCCATTTTCATCTTATAAATGACCGTTAATTTAAATTTAATCATTTTTAAATTAAAATAATCATTTTATTATTTCATATTTTTAATTATTATTTATTTAAGGACTAAATTTACAAATTAAATTGATTCAAAATTTTAAAAAATGAACTAATTATAACTTTAGTAAAAACTAAGGGAAAAAAATATTTAACTTTTTAATTTCGGTTATTTTTAAAATTAAATTGATTAATTTAAAAATAATTGCCCATGAAAAAGAGAATTCCATTAGGATCTTTATCAAAGAATGAAAAGGAAAATTGATTAGACATAAATTGGGCCTTAGAGAAGAAACAGGCTACAGAACGGATATCTGAGCCCACAAATATGTTTTATAGTTTTACAAAATTGTTCCGTTTTTGTAATTTCCAATATTACTTTTCAAAATATATGTTGAAATTTCATCATATAGAAAAGTGAAGTGGCATATTAAAAAATATGGACATCAATTGCTTTTAAGTATGGATGACAAAATGGTTGGGCCGTCACCCTGCCTAAAAAGGGCGGGTCAAGTTAAAATTTTTAACCCGTGAATCCTTTTGAACTGGTCTGTTTGGCCCGTTATTTTAACGGGCCAAAATGGGTCGGCCCACCAACTTTTTTTAAAAAATTTTTGTATGTTTAAAATTAAAAATAATTAAAAAATAATATTTTTTTATATTATATAAATAAATTTATATATATATATAATAAATTTATAAACATGTTAATAAAAAGTTTTTTAAAAATTAAAAAAATTAAAAAAAGTAAAAAAAAAAAAAGATAGGCCAGCCGTCGGTCTGCCAACTCGTCCGAAAACGGAACGGGTTACGATTTTCGACCCGTTATGGCATGGCGGGCCAGCTCGACCCGTTTTCAACGGGCTACACGCGACCCGGGCCAAAACGGACCGGATTGACCCGTTTTGACACCCGTACTTTTAAGGAAACTGGCATGAGTTGTTTGGGATAAACATTTGCACTGTTTGGTGAATAGGTATCCTACATCTGAACTGAATTCTTTCTGGTTAAAGAATATCTTTCTAGTTGCTCTGGAACAATTAGGAGATTCTCTAGAAGAAATACGAAGTTTTGCTTTTGGTAGCAACATGTTATGGGGTGGTGGTCCCGCTTATGGGGTCAAATCCATACGTTCTAAGAATAAATATTGAAATCTCATCGATCTCATAAGTATTATACCAAATCCCATCAATCGAATCGCTTTTTCGAGAAATACGAGACATCTAAGTCATCCAAGTAAAGCAATCTATTCCTTGATAAGAAAAATAAAAAACGTGAATGGTGATTGGATTGATGATCAAATAGAATAACTTAAAACATTTGTCTTCAATGTGATTAGATGGATTAATACGTACCCTCGTAACTTGTTCTATAATATAATAATATTGTATTTAAATTTTTGTCATGGTTTTTCTAAGAAATTGATAATATAAGTAGTATATAAACTTAATATTAAGTTGGGATGGGATATTTTTTTAGAGTAATTTGCTTTTATAAATATTTGGTAAAATATATTTCTTAGATAAAAAAGTTTCAAAATAAATTGAAAGTTTAACTTTTTATGAAGTGAATTTGATAATTGAACTTCAAGTTTCAACTAAAAAATATATATTTTCTTTTTTATATAACTTAATTTTATAGTTTTTTCTTTAAGTGGGTCTTGGATGGAATATAGTTGGTTCGGCTATGATCAAGATTAGGATTTAATCGATTCAATATATTTTTGGTTTAATTATGCCTTTGGTCTCCATTTTGGAGTTAAAATCTTAAAATGGTATTCAAATTTTTAAAAGTCTCAAAATGGTCCCATTTTTTGTTAAAACGTCTCACGGTTGCCATTTCTGTTAAGTTAAGGTTGACGCTGTTAGAAGGAGTGCCACGTGTCAGTTCCTTAATTTTTTGATTTTTTTTTTTATTTTTTTGAATTTATTTTTATTTTGTATTTTTTTTTTATTTTTTTTAAAAAAATCAAAAAATTGTCACGTGTCAAGCTGTCATCGTGTCACGTGATAGTGACAGAATGACGTGACACGTGTCAATATTGTGCCAGTGTCATTTCTTTAGTCTCAATTTGGTCCCTTTATTTTAATTTGTCTCAATTTAGTCCCAATTTTTGTAAAAATTAGCAATTTTGTCCCTCTCCAAATTGAAATCAAATTTAATTTCTATATAAATGTACACAAATAGTTCCATCAAAATTGATATTTCAAGCAAATATTTTTAACTAAATTAAGTTCATTTAATTAATATTTTACATTGAACTTTATTTAAAATGGTTTAAAAGTTGTTAATAGAAAATATTGTTAATAGAAAAAAATTCATAAATTAACTAGTTCATGTAACAATAAAACAAATATAAATTTAAAATTTGAAAACAATTTTAAGTAAAGTTGAATGTGAAACATAATTTTAAATAAACTTAGCTATGTTAAAAATATATAATAAAAATATCAATTTGAATAAAAATATCAAATTTAATAAAAATATTTGTATAACATTTATATAAAATTAAATTTGATTTCAATTTGGAGAGGGACAAAATTGCTCATTTTTACAAAAATTGAGACAAATTAAAATAAAGGGACGAAATTGAGACTAAGAAAATGACATCTGAAATAATATTGACACGTGTCACTGTCACTGCCACGTCACTCTATCATTGCCACGTGGCACGATGACAGCTTGACACGTGACAATTTTTTGATTTTTTAAAAAAAGTTCAAAAAAATAATAAAAAATTCAAAAAAAAATAATAAAAAATTCAAAAAATCGGGGAACTAACACGTGGCACTCTCTCTAACGGCGTCAACCTTAACTTAACGAAAAGGGTAAACGTGAGACGTTTTAACAAAAAAGGGACCATTTTGAGACTTGTAAAAATTTGGGTACCATTTTGAGATTTTGACTCTAACATGGAACAAAGGCATAATTAAACCTATATTTTTTAACTGACATCAACAAAAAAACTTGAATTTAAAATTAATTGTGGTTATTCTTTTGACATTTTTAAAGTTAGTCTTTTTTTGTCTATATAAACAATTATTAGTTTATTGAAACGAAGAAGAAAACATACTTAAAAAGTGGCTATTAAAAATATTTTTAAAAAATACAAAAACGGAAACATATTAGTAAAATATGAAAAATACACGAGTATGTTGGGCCGGCACTGAACTATCTAAGCCCACCTTGCAAATATACAATACAAGAGATCTTTCTTCCTACACCTCCAAGCATTTCTTCTGCATCTCCAATTTTTTTTTTTAAATTTCCAAAAAACCCTTTGACCATTTAAGAAAACTCACAGACATCACACTCCCAAAATTACTTCCGGATGTCGATTTCCGGAAATCAAAATATATAACTTCCGAAAGTCAAAATATATCCTCGGAAGTCGACTTCCGGAAGTCAAAAATCATTACCGGAAGTCGTCTTCCGGAAATCAAAAAGATAACTGAAAAAATAATAAAATAATAAACTAAAAAAACAATTAAAAGTTAGAAAACATAAATTTATTGACTTACGGAAGTCGACTTCCGTAATGTTTTTTGACTTCCGGAAGTCGACTTCCAATGATAATTTTTTACTTCCGGAAGTTAACTCCCGGTGATACATTTTGACTTTCGAAAGTCGACTTCCGATGATACATTTTGACTTCTGAAAGTCAACTTTCGGTGATATATTGACTTCCGGAAGTCGATATAATTTTGGGGTTGTGGTGTTTGTGGGTTTCCTTAAATGATCAAAGAGTTTTTTGGGAATTGAAAGAAATTTTGGAGGTGCAGGAAGAAAGACCCATACAAGGCTAGCAATGGCCTGCATTTCAACATCAAGCCCTTTAAGTTGGATTATACAAAAAAAATGACCCATTACTTAAACCTTGGGAACACAGATTTTACAGAAAGGGATTGAAAGCCCACTTCCAATTTTTAACAGTATTTAAACAAAATCAATTTATTATTTTTTCAGAATGCATTTATATATTTATAACGTAACATATTCTTGTAATTTTCTTGTAATAACGTTAAAATTATTAAAGTATTCATTAAGCATATTCATAAAATAAATTTTAGAGAAAAAAAAAAATAGGCATGCATCTCGTTCAGTCAAATTGATAGGTACGAAGATCGCACATTTTGTCATCACATGTCACAATTTGAATTGAATGCATATATGATACATACAGGTATGAAAGAAATTATAAAAATCATATATTCCAGCTGGGAAACAAATAAAAAGAAACCAAAAGGTTGACAAAACTTTATCCTATCATTCATACACAAACACAAAGTCAATGGATTATTCCATTCACATGCTCCTTCTTTTAGGTTCTATTCAATAGAAAAGAAAAAAAATTCGACGAGTAAAACATAATTTTTTTTTTGAACCAAGTTTATTTTTTAATTTTATTCTCTTCCTCCTACTTTTAAGTAATTGAAGTTTAAACTTTAAACTGAGTTAGTAAAGACCAACAACTTCTTTATTGCAACCATTGTTGTATTTATTGCATCCATTGTCCATTCTTGTTGTGTATTGATAGTAGATTAGACATATTACCTAATCTCATTGGATCTAATTTGGTTTGACTTTTTTGTTATTAAAATCGGGTTAAGGTGTTTTGAGAAATCCATTTAAATAAATAAAGTCATTTTCAAGTTTTGTAAAGAAAAGTCTATTAAACCTGTCAGAGTAATTTATTTAAACACGTTATTATGGAAAGAAATCCGTTTTAATTGAGTATAAAAAAAAATGAAAGATTGAATTGAAGGCCATGCAAGCGTGCAAGTTTCTTGTATATAATAATAAAAAAAATGCTTATACGTGTTATAGTGATAGGGTGAAAGAGAATAGACAGAAAGTGTTTGAAGAAATTGGTAACAGTGTGTGTAAGTTTGACTTCAGAATGCTGCAATTGGTACGGACCAGGACATACCCAAGAAATAGAATAGACCCATAACACTTAATTAAATTATTTAAAACAAATAAGTTTATAACTAAACTTCTTATTCACAAAAAAAAATTCTAAGCATTTTTTTTTCATTTAATTTTGACATCATGATTGAAAAATTGTCCTCATGGACTCTTGTTAATGATTTGTTTTGTTGATACAAGGATTAAAAAACATGCAATTGGAGATATTTCTAGATTAAATTCGCAATTGTCAAATGATACTTTTAGTGTGTATTTACGACTGATTAATTTACTTTTAAAAAATATCAATAGATTTGTATTAATAAAATCTATAATAGGAAAACATGTTGTAGACAAATATAAATGGGATTCATATTCTTTCGTCTTAGTAGTACATGTCGTGTCCTCCTAAGTTGATTTTTTCTTTTATTGTGATAACAAAATGACGTCGTTTTTATTATTCGATGGAATTTATTTTGTCAACCGCTAATATTTGCAAGAAAAAAAAAATGTAGGTTATCATATATAGTAGTAGATAACGATGTGGTAGCAACAGAAGAAGAAAAAAAGCAATTGAAATATTGTCATTTATTACTGCAAAAGAAACTGTCTTTCCAACATCTCAATAAAGACACAAGATATAATAGAGTAACCAAGAATTCAAATTCACATAAATACTAATATATCTATCCGTTGACTTATTATCATCCTAAATTTATAATGAAAGTACAAGAAAAAAAATAATTTGAGATGATTTTTATGCTGTTTTTCAAGGAAAAAATAAAAGAAAAAAGTTATTGTATATTTTTGTTTTAAATACAAATACATATTTTCAGATGTTTAAAAAAAATCTTATATTTCTTGAAAATTAAGTTTAAAAAAGTAATTTATATTAACATGTTTTTTATCGAGACAATTTTTTTTAAATAAAATCATCATGATATTAGTGACTTTAACTTATTAGTGAAATCGAGTGCAAAAAATATAATTTATAGACGCGTTTTTACCATTTTCCATTAATGTCAAATTTAATAAACAATATAGTTATTATAATGATACTAACAAAAATAATTTAGGACGCATTAATAATACTCTTCGTTAAAATAAAGTGTGAAATTTTAGATGAAAATTATTTTGAATTTTCGTAATAGAGAATAATTTGGATGATTGACTCTTTTCGCACTAGTATTCGGTTTGAACTTTATTTTAAGATACATTCATTATAATTTTCAGGTGGTCAACAAAAGGCGGTGGAAAACAATTCTACATAATAATTTATTGTATTGCTGTTCAACATGGATTTAAGAGACAATAAATATATGAAGATTTTCTTCCTTTTTATGCTGCAAATTTCTTCACATAAATAGTTAGAAGGAAACAAGATAAACATTCGTTTTTCCCACTATATGGTATAGTGAATCATAATAAACAAACACAGCTTAGAGTCATGTGGTTCTTTTGTTCAATCTTAAAATGATAGATATGTTTTTCTTTTCAAATACGCTAAAACAATATTTGCATAATCGATGGCGGATCTTGACTAAAAATATTGGAGGAGGCAAAATAATATAATTTTTTGTTTATTAAATTAGATTATCAGTATAATGTTTTAAAAAATAATTCTTTAAACTCAACGATTGAATTATTAGATTAGACCATTAGTATAATGTTTCAAAATATATGAAGAAGTGGAATGTATTTGTTCCCATCTTCACGAATAGCTTCCTTTTATTATTTAAAAAAATAAATCTATTATTTTATTTTTCATCTGTATAAATATTTTTTTTTTCAAAATAATATTAGAATATAATTTTTTTTCTTGTATATTCATAAAAAATGAATTTGTAAAAGGTTTGTAAGTTAAAAAATTATGTTAATAACTCTTAAACTAATATTTTATTATTAGGTAAGACGATAGAGAGTTACTTCTTTTTCAAAAAAGAAAGAAAACAAATGAGAAATAATAAAATAATGAGTTTGTGTCTAATTTTCTTTTCTTCAAAAACAAAAAAAGTAAACACATGAGAATGAGAGATGAATACAATTTGTGAAAAATTAGAAAGACAATGAGAAAGAAATAAAAAATATCTTAATAACTATTTTGTTCAATTTTTTTTTTGTTTCTTTATTTGTCCAAAAATGTCTAGTTGATTGTCTAATGTTTTTTTAGTCTCAATTTGTTGAAAATTGAAACGGTTAATAGGAATGTTTTGCTTTGTTGGTATAATTAACATAATCCTAGTGTTAATTTTGATGAAAAATCTGTTGATCCGCTTCAAAAAATTTAATGAAAATAACCAAATTGCATCAACTTTTTAAAAATCGAAACCAAATTGAGACTAAAAAAACTAAATGACCAATTTTGTTAAAATTAAAGACTGTGTTTTATAAAAGAAATAAAAAGTCACACAATTTAATTTCAATTAATTTCTAAAATATACTAGATATAATTTTTTAAAAATTTAAAAGATATATATAATTTAAAATAATTTCAAAAATATAAATACAATTTTAAAAAAATTAAAAAATTTACATATAATTTAAAAAAAAAAAAAATATTGGGGCGTCATGACCCCTCCATGCTCTTTAAATAACCCGCCCCTGCGCATAATAATAATAATAAATATTGTACAGGTATTTGATCAATAATAATTCATAAGAAAAAGACTAAGGTTATACCAGAGATTTTAAGTTCAGAGATATTGAAACAAAAATTTGAAAAAAAAATGACATCTTACATACACGCCACTGTGTCTTAATCATACTCCTTATATTACTTTTAGTTCTTAACCAATGTTTATTTCAAGTTATTTCATTATATATTCAATAACTGTTATAAGAACAATGTTACGGTGTATCTAAAAGCATATTTAATTATATTTTAATATTTTGTTATCACCGATGTAAAATCTCTTACATTCAAAATTTATCTTATAAAATTATATTTGAAATAATTTAGATGAAAACAAATAAAAAAAAGTGGAAGCTACAGATGTCAGAACGTCAAGTAGGAGTGTTCTCATTTGAATATCACTTTCTCATCCTAAACTGTCTTGAAAAGTGGCTACATTGGAAAATGAATTTCAAAGTTTGTAAAGAATACAAGACTCTCGCGTTAACAAGTGAATTAAGATAACGCTCAACGATTAATATATATTAAATTTATAAAAATATATAAGTAAGTGTGATATTTAATAAAATTTGATTTAATAATTATTAATATAATTTTATTTATTTTAAAGATAAAAATATTCATAAATATTATATATATATATATATATATATATTTAATATTGTATTTAATGTTAATAAATAAAAGTTAAAAATTAATTAAATAATAAAATAATTATATTTTAATATTATTAAAAATTAAGTATAAGAAAGTTTAAATTAACAGAAAAAAATAATATTAAATATCTAAAAGTTAAAAGAAAATAATAAGAAAGTATAAATTAACAGAGAAATTAATAAAAAAAATTAGTATTAAATATCTAAAAATGTTAAAAAGAAATAATTAAAATTTCTATTTAAAACTTAATTATTATTTTTTTCATTTTAATAAAGACTTTAAAACTTTTAAAATTCTTTTTTGTAACAATAATAAATTATTGTCTAAAAAATAAAAAGAAAATTATTTTTATAAAATTTATTATATATATTTATATTATTTTAATCATTATATTTAATTATTTCAATTTTAAATGTAAGAATCATAATATTAAAATATATTTATTATTTCTTAACTAGAGTTCACGAAACTAGTTAGCATAATAGCATTCTCCACGTAAGAATATTTCAGGTCAAAGTTTGTAACAAATACAAGATTATTACATTTTTTGTGTAAAATAACTTTTAATCATGAAACAAACATCATGGCATTATATATAATTATATATAATAATAATAATAATAATAATAATAATAATAATAATAGTACGTTGTATAGTGTGGCACAGTGAGAAGATGACAGGCATTGAAGGAGACATCCATAAATTGATAAGTTGGTATGAATAGGAGAGAGAAGAATCGTCAACAACTTGTCTGCTCATTCCGTGCAAGTAAATAATAGACACTTTTATTAACTGCCTCCATTATTCTTTATTTTTAACTTTTAATAATTTTCATTAATTAAAAAAATATTATTTATATAATTTTCAAAAAAACTAATTGACTATTTGGCTGCCGACCTACCCATGCTTTATGCACATGTCATGCCACAAACTTTCAAAGAGATAAAAGATATTTAGCTCACCATTGTAAATCTTCCTCACCTTACTCTTCCTTCTTAGAATGCATTTTAATCATCTAAGGAAAATAAATAACGTATGAAAAATATTATTCTAATTCACTAAACAAAATAAGATATAAAGAAAATGATTTAACGTAATCGTAGCACCGATTAACAAACTTAAATATTATTATATAAGATAAAGTTTAGCTCATTTATACACTATAATTTTTTTTTATAAAATTTCTAACAGGGATATTATTAAAATTATTGTATTATTTAGCTTTAAACTTTAAGATTAGATCATATTAAATTTTGGATGAGATAGCTTTTTTTTAAGTTTAGAGTTTAGAAGTATATTTAACTCATTTTTATCTCAGTAATAGTTTGTTTTAAAAAATAAATAAATTATAATATTAAGTTAAATTATTTTAACTTTTGTTTATGTTCATTCTTTCTTTCTGTTTGTCTAATATATTCTTTTTCTCCTTCATTCGCGCATTTTCTTTTTTATGAGTTAAATCTATAAATACCTTTCAAAAGAAAACCTTTTCTTTGTGCTCAGATAATTCCTATTATAAAGAACGTTTTAATTTAAATTTTAAACCTAATTCCTTCAAGAACCGATCCTTTTATCATGAGATGACGTAGGCATACCTTGTCTTTTTCATTTGATTTGGTCTGAAGAAGAAAATTTGGATTACTTCTTTAGTTTTAAGACTGATTCAGTCATACGTTTTGAAATATATGAATATGGAGTAATGATATATGCCATCAGAAGTAGGAAGAATTTGGATTTAGAATTTTTGGTTCATAAAATAGTTGCGATCTTTTCTTTATTGTCATTTGTCAAAATTAATAACATCAATTTTAATTAACTACTTAAGGTTGTGATCAATGAGTTCAAATAGTTGACTCCAGAATTTTCCATGGCCACCCTGGTTCGTCTAATCTAATCCCATGTTTTCATACATTCTCAAGGTGTTCTATTTCTCTCTCTCTCTCACACACAGACACAACACACCTGCTCCGGTTTAAGTGTTCAAAACCTTTCATCTTTTTTACTTAATCACTCTTCTCTCTTCCATTCATGACTCGAGCCTGTGCTTCTTCATGCTAAAAACATGATCAGACACAAGCTGAAGCACACACACCCTCTTGCACCACTTGTATGGATTATTCTCTTTGCAAACTTCACATGTGCCATTGATTTCGTCTTCAATGGCTTCAACTCTTCTGAAGTATTGCTTTTCGGAAACGCCACCATCGATTCTCGAATTCTAACACTAACGCATCATCAAACTTTCTCCATCGGTCGTGCCTTGTACAAGGAAAAAATTCCCACCAAGAAACCAAATTCTTCTTTTGTGTACCCTTTCTCCACCTCTTTCATCTTTGCCATGGCACCTTATGAAGACACTCTGCCGGGGCATGGCTTGGTTTTCATCTTTACGCCTGTCACGGGCATCCAAGGCACAAGTTCTGCGCAACACCTTGGTCTGTTCAACCTCACCAACAACGGAAACTCGAACAACCATGTGCTTGGTGTTGAGTTCGATGTGTTCATGAACCAAGAGTTCGATGACATCAACGACAATCATGTGGGGATTGACATAAACTCTCTCAAGTCTTCTGTTTCCAATGATTCCGGGTATTGGCAAGATGACGGTGACAAGTCCTTTAAGGAATTGACGCTTAACAGCGGTGAGAATTACCAAGTTTGGATTGACTATGAAGATTCTTGGATGAATGTTACCATGGCACCGGTGGGTAGGAAAAGGCCCAGTAGGCCTTTGTTGAATGTTTCTCTCAACTTATCTCAGGTTTTTGAGGATGAAATGTTCCTTGGGTTTACTAGCGCCACTGGTCAATTAGTTGAGAGTCACAAGATTTTGGGGTGGAGTTTCAGCAATGAGAATATTTCGTTGAGTGATGAACTTATTACTACCGGATTACCGTCTTTCGTTCTTCCAAAGGACTCAATTTTGAAGTCCAAGGGATTTGTTGCAGGTTTTACTGTTGGAGCTTTCTTAGTTATTTGTGTCTTGGTTTTGTTGGCACTGGTTTTGATTCATAGGAAGCGTTTGAGAGAAAGGAAGAGGCAGGAAATGGAAGATTGGGAGTTGGAGTATTGGCCACACAGAATGGTGTACGAGGAAATTGAGGCAACAACAAAGGGGTTCTCTGAGGAGAATGTGATTGGGGTTGGTGGGAATGGGAAAGTCTACAAGGGTGTTCTAAGAGGAGGGGTGGAGATTGCTGTGAAGCGCATCTCTCATGAAAACGATGGCCTGCGAGAATTTCTTGCTGAAGTTTCAAGCCTTGGGAGACTGAAGCAAAGGAATTTGGTGGGATTGAGAGGTTGGTGCAAGAAAGATGTTGGGAGTTTCTTGTTGGTGTATGACTACATGGAAAATGGTAGCTTGGACAAGAGGGTGTTTGATTGTGATGAGAGGAAGATGTTGAGTTATGAGGATAGGATAAGGATTATCAAAGATGTGGGTTTTGCAGTTTTGTACTTGCACGAGGGGTGGGAAGCTAAGGTTCTGCATAGGGACATCAAGGCCAGCAATGTTCTGCTTGATAAGGATATGAATGGAAGGCTTGGGGATTTTGGGTTAGCCAGAATGCACAGCCATGGTCAAGTTGCTAGCACCACAAAATTGGTTGGAACAGTGGGGTACATGGCTCCCGAAGTGTTCAAGACTGGAAGAGCTTCCACTCAGACAGATGTTTACATGTTTGGCATCTTGATTTTAGAGGTTTTGTGTGGAAGGAGACCTCTAGAAGAAGGTAAGTCACCTTTGGTGGAGTGGGTTTGGCAACTAATGGTTCAAGGGCAACTTGTTTTTGCACTTGATGAGAGATTAAGGACTAAGGGAGAGTTCAGTGAGCAAGAAGTGGAGAGGTTAATGCACTTGGGTTTGCTGTGTGCCTACCCTGAACCAAAGGTCAGGCCCACAATGAGACAAGTGGTGAATGTTCTCGAGGGGAAGAACGATGAAGATGATTCAGAAATTGAGAATATGGATAGTTATTTGCTGCAACAGTTGAAATCAAGGGATATACTGTCTGAGTATTCCCAATATTTTAACTATGCCTCACACCCAACTTTTCAAGATATTGGTAACTCTTCCTCAATGTCTCTCACTTGGTCCGAATCTGTAGTTGAGGGTAGGTGAACCTCTGTCATGAATGACAACTAGGATTTGTTCATTAGCTCGTTGCTGTGTGAAACATAGGATTCATTTTCTGGAGAGGAGTTGGATTCTTTTTACAATAGAATTATACAGAGTCCAATTATATGATTTTTAATTTTTTAGTGTACAGAATGTACCATTTTAGATTTTGATCTGATATGGTATACTTGATTACATGTATTATATATATCAGTATAAGTTAATACTCTGATGCAACTCTTGGCCAAACCAAACTCTATCATGTTTTTATAATTCGTGACACTATTATAGAAGGAATCTGCCTGTTAATTCCTCAAAAGCTATCACAAGACCTTTTGGCTTTTTGGTTAACGTAAGGAAGCAAATAAGAAGGTTGATTTTTCCCATCACATGATTATAGTTAGGTGAGAATTTTGGCAGCAGTTGCTGAATCTGCACCTAATAAGCAAATCTATATTAACATCACCAAGAAACTTAGCATTTTCACTTGTAAGCTGAGAACTCAAATCACAAGAATGTAGTGATTTGTCAACAAAAAAGCATCGCGTGATCTTAGACTTGCCGTAACCTCAAGATTTTGAAGTAGTCACATTTCATTTGCAAATCACAGTGAAATTACCACTCTTCATCTCATTTTTTAAGGAAACACGCCATAAAAATATATCAGATGACACATTTAACGTTTTCAAGTTATAGCTTAGTTTCCACCGAATCAAGTAGATAAAAGGGTGCAGCATGCTATTAGTTTTATGAGTTGAATGACCAAATTTTCCACCCCAGTGGTCCTATACCAGAAAATGTAAGCATCTCCCTTTCTCATTTCACGTGGGACATTATCCAAGCAGCACTCCTTTGCTTTTGGGAAACCGTATGATAATTCCTTTTTCAGAAAACTGGCCAAAGATTTATCTGGGGGCTGGACATTGAACAATTTCATGCTACTCTCACTAATAAATTGTTTAGAAATATCAGTTGTTTTTGAACATGCAATTTATTGAATTAACTTGTACAAGTAACACTGCTACTCATTAATTTTATCTATAAATTACGGAAAATGAGTGAATTAGATGGAGGTGGTGTGGTCCACTTGCATTGCCAAATCATTGAATTGGTTTTTGACGAATGAAAGATGCAGCTAAAATAGGAGAAAGAAAGAGGTAAAACAGTGGGCGGAAATGGAAATGCATGTAGCCCCTAGAAATAGAGTTGGGTTGGTTTTCTTAAATTCCCTTTATTTCATAGTGCCATGGGCACCTTCATCAAGTAAGAAATAAAAAGAAGTTAAAAGGATTTGAAGAACATAGTGATCTAAAAAATTTGCAACTTTATCCATTTTACACCAAAGAGTGACAAGTGGCAGAGGGGTCAAATGCGGTTGCTTTATTTCCTACAATCCAATTTTTCATCTCCTAAAAGTTTGGAATATCCTTTTCTTACATGTTTAACTGTTCAAATACTGTTCTAGTAAAACGAATTCTCAAACATCCTCCAGAAAATAAGAAAAGGGAAGGATTACATAAAATGTGTTTTGTTTAATCGCTTTAGGAGTATTTTTCTTTAGATTAGAGACACAGATTGAAATTGAAGTGTATCTGGCATGAAATATTATAATGGGATAAAGTTATAGTTGAATTACATATTATATTAGATTGTAAATAGAACGGGATTAAGAGGTTGAATACCAAACATAGCCAACTTGTTAGTTTATGAATTACATCATGCTTGATCCTCCTTCGCATTAATTTATGTTGTAAAATACATATTTTTTTTATATGAATTGTCGACATGCAAACGAAAAAGCAATATCCTGTTACCTTTTAGAAAATATACGTTAGCTTCCGTTCAAACAGAATACCAAATACATATGAATCTGGTCATGTTTTTTTTAGAAAAATCATTACTCTGTTTTGAATTGGCAATCTAGCTTCTTGTCTTCTCCAACAGTGAAGATGCTGCATAACTTTTAATCAACATGGCATTTTAGGCTCTTGTCTCTGGTAATTTCTCACATTTCAAAAGGTAGGATTAAATTACAACTAAAAGACTTAACTTTTTTAGCCAGTCAATTACGTATACCATCATCGCAAGAAACAACATTACTTTGTTTAATTCAATGTAACACCGAATCCCGTTTTTCCCATGTTGAATTGTCTCACATTAATAACATTAAAACAGATTCTTTTAAAAGTATTGGATTGTTCATTTCTTCCTCCTTCATAATAAGCCAAGTCATTGAAAGTGAATGAAAATGTTTGAGCTGAAACAATATTATATACAGTGCAGAATGTTTATGCTGCTCCCAAGTTGATCTATGGAATTTTAACCATTAAAAAAGAGGATGGAAATTTACATGCTTCTCTTGCATGCAATTTCAATGGTGCTGTAAATCTGCTGCTCAAACGCATTCATGCACAATGTGCCTATGCAGTTTGCATTCTCCGTAAAATCCTTAGCATCATTTACCATGCCAAAGAGTCTGTGTTTCTCCAACTAAATGGTGCTATATATATATATCCCATCAAGCTGCTTGTGTTGCAAAAATTTTTCTGTTTACTTTTTCACTTCAATTCACTGTGAGCATGCCCCTTCTGCTACAAGCATTTTTTCCACCACTTTTTTCTTCAACAAACACACTCATCTTATTGTAACATAACTCTTCCCCCATGTCAAAAGAAAGTGAGGATTTTTCCACTGAGATTGTGCAGAGAGGTGTTGAGAACTCTGGCCCAAATGCTGGCTCTATTTCTTTCTCTGTTAGAGTACGGCCTAGGTTGCCAGATTTTCTTAGTTCAGTTAATCTAAAATATGTGAAATTGGGTTATGGCTACCTCATTAGTCATCGCTTGTACTTGTTCCTGGCACCACCTCTTCTTGCAGCCTTTATTGCTCGTATTGCAAAGTTCACTTGGCACGATCTCTATGAGAATTATGGCCTCATTGAGATTCTATTTATATCAGCCCTTTTGTTCCTACTACTCTATTTTTATATTGACTTCACACCTGGCTCTACCTATTTGCTTGATTTCTCATGCTTTCGCCCCTCAAACGAATACAAGGTTAAAAAAACGCACTCCTTTTCTTACCTAGTACTCACACTACTTCACACACCAAGGGAGTGGATGAGTTTTAACTTTTAATGCCATCATTAGTCTCTCATCAAAGATAAAACTTAGATACATTTACTTCAGTGTTTTTTGCTGGTAATGTTGAATCAAATTTGTAGTTTTACATTGATCTTTAATGTGAATCTTCCTTTTTTTCACTAATTAATTTCTGAGTTGAAACTCCAATTTTGCTGTGCATTCAACCTTTACATGTTTGTACTGATTGGATATTTATGCAGATCTCTAAGGCAGAGTTTATTGAGCTAGCAAAAAAATCTGGGAATTTCAATGATACTACAATTGAGTTTCAAGAACGAGTTCTTAAGAAATCTGGAATAGGTGATGAGACCTACCTCCCAAAAGAGACAGTTTTTCGCCCTGGTTACAGAAACTCGCTGAAAGATGGGAGACAAGAGGTGTCCATGGTGATGTTTGGGGCAATTAATGATGTTCTTGCTGCCACAAAAGTAAAAGCGAAGGACATCAGAATCCTGATAGTAAACTGTGGAATACTAAACACCACCCCATCACTCTCCTCGATGATAGTAAATCATTTCAAGCTGAGGCACGACATCCACAGCTTCAACCTTGGTGGGATGGGTTGTGGTGCCGGAATCACAGCTATTGATCTCGCCAAAGACCTTCTTGATGCCTATCCAAGAACTTATGCACTTGTAGTTAGCACAGAAGCTGTGAGCTCCACCTGGTACAGTGGCAATGACATTGAAATGCAGCTTCCCAATTGCTTCTTCAGAATGGGAGCTGCAGCTATCATGCTCTCAAATTTCCGCCTAGATAGATGGCGCGCCAAGTATGAACTCAAACAGGTATCTCTTCAAAACTCAAACTGGTATTGTTTTCTGGTATTTCAGGATCTCTTCTTATTGCTTTTTGAGGTATCACTCATGCATGTGGCAGCTGGTGCGAATTCACAAAGGGATGGACAACAGAAGCTACAAAAGCATACATCAAAGGGAAGATAGTGAAGGAAGAAAAGGACTTTTTGTGAGCAAAGATATCATAGAGGTTGGAGGGCATGCACTAAAAGCCAACATAACGACGCTCGGGCCATTAGTGCTACCTGTTTCAGAGCAGCTTCACTTCTTCACCAACTTGATCTTGAAGAAGAAGAAAGCAAAGCCATACATTCCGGATTACAAGCTTGCATTTGAGCACATGTGCGTTCTGGCAACGAGCAAGAAAGTTCTGGATGAGATTCAGAAGAACTTGGAGCTGACAGAGGAGTACATGGAAGCGTCAAGGAAGACATTGGAGCGATTCGGCAACACATCAAGCAGCAGTATTTGGTATGAACTTGCTTACCTTGAGTTCAACTCAAGGATCAAAAGGGGTGATCGCGTTTGCCAAATAGCTTCTGGGGCAGGGTTCATGTGTAACAGTGTTGTTTGGAAGGCCCTTAGGAATGTTAAGAAACCCAACCACAGTCCTTGGATTGAGGATGAATGCTGAAATAGCGACATAGCTTCATTGCATGCATGCTGCTATCAAAGAATCTTCGGTCATATTATGAACAATGGAAAAAACATAAATCAAATAAATCAAATCTCTGAAGCAACCATACTTCAATTTGTGATGTGTTACCTACCTATGAAAAACTGAGACTGATTTTAAATTTTTTATTTCAACGATATACAATAACTGTGAATTTTAACTTATATCTGCATAATTACATTGTATATAGTATATTTAAAAAAAAAACAATCATGTTTTGCACCCTTTTATTAATGTAAATTTTTTTTTATTTGGATTTTCCTTAATTAATTTTGTTGGATAGTGTGGGTTCAGATATAATTGACACGTCTATTTCCAACACTGTCAAAATAATAACAAACTTTATTGAGACTAGTACTTCTCCCGTGCAATCTAAGTAGCATTATAGTGATCAATAATCGATTGATTAATATGTAAACGCTGTCGGATGGTGATTCCAAAATTCCAAACGTAGCAGTATAACGAAAATCTGTTTATACAAATTTGAACACTTTCACAATAAATTAATTAATTACAGGAAGATTTAATTTTTATTATCCATGAAAATTGTATCCATTTAGAGTTAAACCCATTTATGAAACAACCAAAACAATATTTTAAAAATCTACATCTTTATATATAACAATATATAAAAAAGATATTTTTTTCTTGTCTATGACAATATATAAAAAAGATATATCTTTTGTATACACATTTTATTATTCCAATCTTACTCTTAATTATTATTTTTAAAATTAATTATTTTATAAATAATTTATCTTTAACTGTTATTCTAAAAATCACTTTTATTTTTCACAATTATTTTAAAAAAATTTAATATATTTATTATTAATCTTAATTCAAATTTTTATAAAAAATAAAAAATACAAAGTCTATATTTTCACTAATATAGTTAAGGAAAATTCATGAAATCAATCCTAAATAATATAAATTCGGCTTTAATATTAAATGGATAATTTCTTCCTATTAGTGAAAATATAGACTTTATGCACACAAAGGATATAATTTCTTCCTGCACCCTCAAATTGAAATCATGGGCTTACTATTAAAGGCCTACTACTTTATCCACAGAAATGAGATAATTTCTTCCTGCACCTTCCAATTTTCCTCCTGTACCTCGTAATTTTCAAAATTCCGATTATTAATCATTATATTAATTCAATTCAGTAACATCTAATTAATGCTTAACTAGTGAATCCATATTGCATTGTCTTTCAATACTACGAAGATTCATTGAAATAATTTTAAAAAATACATAAAAATAATAAGAAAAACTCTCAAATGTATCGTAAAAAGTTATAATGATTTTGTAAATATTAAATTTTTATATTGGCACAGTGTTTCAATATAATATTTCCAATAAAACTGTACAAAATAGGATTTTAATATCAATTTCTCAACATTAAACTCTTCCAACCAATCAGGGTTAAATAAAATGCATAATTGAATTAAACTATTATACTATTGAACTAAATTAAAGTGATTTGATGTACTTAAATTAAATTATTCAAAGGTTAAATTGAATTAAATTCAATTACAACGTCATAGTTCACGTAAACTTAACCAAATTAAAATACTCTATCGCTTTTGAATTGTTTAAACTATTTGAATTTTAAATCTTCATCAATAAACATCTTATTTAAAATATAGATTTTTTTTTTTTTTTTCGAGGGATTTGGAAACCATGGTAAGAGATGAATTACAAGATTACCCTGATAATCCTATTTCACTATATATGTGAATATTTGAAGGTGAACAAAATAATTTTACAAAAATACCATCATTTCAATATCACTTCCATGCATGTGCAAATATAATGGAAGGAAAGATTCAATAGTTAGAGAAGCCTGTATTTTGGAGCTCCATGTGACAAACCTGCGGTCACGCTGAAATATTGAAGGATAATGATATTTTAATTCACCTTTTTTGATCCATTTTTAATCCACTACTTCAATCACTATTAGATTATTTATTTTAATTTTTGTTTTATGATGTGATATGATGATCTAATGGTTATTCAAGTGATAAGTTAAAAGTGGATAAAAAAAGTGAATTAAAATATCATTATCCAATATTAAAATAGGTTCCGAGTTGTGTTGAAACGGATTTTGGTACATTATATGAAGGATGCATAGTCAATTCCAGAGGATGGTGGAATCGATCCCATAATTTTACATATATGTTTAGGAAATCAGTTTCCTTAAGCATGGAACTGATTCCATGCATCTTATATATATTCATTATAATGTTTTTTGTTGCAGGTAATGGTCCCCTCAACCTCACTGCATTGTGCATGTGTTTTTTGTCCATGAATCCTCTGTGTATGTGTCTTTGCATCAATTAAAACCAAAATCTTATAGTTTATGAATATGTTGAAAATAAGTTTTATTTACTAGTGATTTAGTTATATATACTTTATTTACAATTCTACAACAGAATTATGACATTTAGAAAGCATATTTCTAAAGGGAGACTTGATAAAATGATATTCTAAAAGAAATACAACGATACATTTTTCCAGATGTTCTTTCACTATAAAACGAAAACTAATAGTAAAAGTAAATAAATTATTTGCCACAAGAATGTTGAATTTCTAAATATTTAATCTGTGCTGTATACTAAATATATTAAATATATTGTATTTTTTATTTATTTCAATTAATCATTTATTTTAGATTTTATTCACTAAAAATAATATCTTTTATATTACTTTTAACATTAAAAATAATTTGGTAATCTTATTTTTTAATCTATTATTTTTTTTTTAAATTTATTATGAGTCAAATATCTTACAAACTTTCACAAGTTTTACTTTTAAATATACACTTTACCATCACTTACAAAAAAAAACAACGAAAATTTTATTCTTAAATCCATCCAAATTTATCATCAATAAAAAGTTAAATGAAATCTTATAGAACATTACACAACACATCAAAATCTTATTTATTATTATTTCATGGGTACGTGAATCAGATCAACCTAAAAATTCTCATAAGCAAAAGGAATTAAAAATGGGAATATACAATTTGGACACAATCTTTTTGGTATTTGTTTTTTAAATTTTCAATAACCATTAGAGTAGTATATGGAAAACTTCCAATTAAAAATAATACGAAAATATTATAAAAAAACGAGGTTGCCCAAATTCAAATTAAAACAGCCTTTATTTGGATTAAAATAATTGCAACAGTAGTAGATATGAGACGTTTTCCTGAGTTCAATAATTCAATAACATATCCACTTCAACAGCAATTTGTGTCGGGATAGAAGGTGTAATTTGTTTGGTGCATTTGTATCTGCATAAGGAAAGAGTCAAACAAAATTAAGAATGCCAATTATGTCACCATTGTTTACAATCTCTTGCTTCAGTCACATCCAGAACGTATATTATGTAGTGTTTGGTGTAACAGTGATACAATATAATTTTGTTTGCTGTATTTAAAAACATATCAAATTGTACAACAAAAAAACAAAATCTACAGTATTTTAATTTCGTTAGCTATGGTAAAATCAAAGAAAGTTGAATAAAACAAAAGGGTTTTCATGTATATCCATTCACAGGTGCCCACAGTTTTAATCATTTCAATTGTTTTAGGCCTTTTAATATTTAGGTTAGGATGAATGATGGATGTTTTAATTTGGGCTTGGAATAATATTTTATTAAAATAATGAATGATTGTTTTTTATAATCAAAAACCTAAACGCACATTTATCATAAGAGGGACTGATCATATTAATTAACTCCGATTAGTAGCTAATTACTTTCATTTAAAAATTTGAAGTTAGCTATCATGCACCGATCCGAAGTGATAATTATATTGATTCTGAGGATGTGGATAAGATGTTTTTAATAAATATATTATTAAATATAGCCTTTATTACATTTTCCTTTTAGAATAAAGTTTACATATACACGGGGCAATTGAAAAAGGTTTACAGTACTAAAAGATAGATTTTCGCTCTTTGCATCAGTGATATAAAAATAGTCTAAGTCTCGTATTATATATCAAATAAAAATAAATAAATTAAATATCATATAAAGATAAAAATTCATATATTTATTGTTTTAAAATTTTAAATTAAGAGTAATATGAATCTTTTATATATTAATTCTAACTCATATTTTATTAATATTATATTTGTTCAATAATGATAGACATAAAAATAAAGCTTAAATATTTTTTTATCCTAATTTTTGTGAATTTTATTTTGTCTTATCCTCATTTTTTTTTAAATGTTCTAAATGGTTCTATTTTTGTAATTTGTGAATCCTTTTTGTATACATCGTTTAAATAGTTAACAAAAGGTAAATGTTAACGGTATCACTATGTGGTTTTTTTAATTTTTTTAATTTTTTAATTTTAAAAATGTTGTCCACGTGTCAAGTCAGCATTATGACATGTGGTAGTATCTCGTGGCTTATATTCAATTTGGTCCCAATTTTCGTTAATTTTATTCAATTTAATCCCAAATTTTATTCAATTTAGTCTCAATTTTATCTCTATAAAAAATGACCAAATTTATTTTTTATATAAATTTTACATTAAAAATTTTATTTTTATTAAAATTCACATTTATTTTAAATATTTCTTTCATTATCTTTATACCAAACCTAACTATACTTTTGAGGGAAATTGTTATATATGTTTGATTTTTGGTACATGTAAAAACTAGGGTTAAAGTTAGTTTAAAATTAGAGGAAAAATTCTTCATTGTTTTTAAAATTAGAAGGAAAATTCTTCATTATTTTTTAAATGATTCAATACAACATAAATATAAAAATTAAATTTGATCAATTTGGAGAAAAGCAAAATTGGGACTGATTTGAATAAAATTAACGAAAATTAAAAATATTTTTAAAATTTAAAAAATTTAAAAAAATAAATAAAAAAATCACGAAGTAACACGTGACAGTTATTGTTAATCATCCATTAATGATTTAAAAGACATTTGCAATAAAAATTAAATTGACCATAAATTACAAAAATGATAACCATTTAGAACATTTTAAGAAAATAAAGATCAAACGAAACAAAATTCACAAAAATTAGGACAAAAAATATTTAAGATTAAGAATAAAAACTACAAATTATATAAATTAAAAATCCAACAATTTCAACATTTATGGTAACACTAAACATAGAGAAACTTTATTTGCTACGTGGATGCAACTGTCCATGAATATTTTTTAATTAAAATTATCTGTAATATACATTTTGAAATCAATAGCAGTTATCTTATCATTATCATCATGTGAATGAATTAAAGTTATTAATTCATTGGTGTTGACGATGATGTGTGATGTGATATGCAAGTGCATGTGCACACCCGTGTGTAATATGAAGCAGCACTGTGATGATACAGTTTGAATGTTTTGTTAGGAGAAATAATTTGAAAGTGGTAAAAGTCAATTGCTTACTTCAACAAATAAAAAAATCTAAAACTATCCTCTTTCGCTTTCACTCAAACCTTATCAGTTCCCTCACTCGCTTTCTCATAACCAATCAAGAACCTAACAATTTCAATGGTGAACACATTGTTATGTTAGGTTGCATCCATGTATGTATCTATCAATCTTCAAACACCATACATAGATAGGACAACATGAAGCGTGCACCCATGTACCTCTATGTGTGTATATACACCTAATTTCATTAATTTATCAATGCTCTCTAATACCTGCAAATTCAATTTAATTTATATCTGAAAATAAACTGATTTTAATTTTAAGAAAATCAAAAATATTATTTTTTAAATCTAATTGGAGATAAAGTTTTTTAAATACGTTTAATGAAAGACTGATAGTGTGATTTAGCTAAATTATTTTTAAAATATTGAATTGAAGATAAAATTCTTATAACGGGATTAGATAGCTATTTAAAATTATTTTACCCTAGAACTCTCCCAAAAGTACAATTAAGCTTTTTTTATTGATTAAAAAATGTGTTCGAGTTATGTATAGTTTAGTCGAGTAGGACAATTTTTGAAAGCAATTATTGGCATTGAAGGTGAAAGACAAATAGGTGAGAATACAGCACAAACAAGTAAAGGGATAGAAACTTAAAAAGAGTACATAAATAGCAATTTTTTATTTTGACCTTTGTATATATATTTTGTATATATATACATATATATATATATATATATATATATGAGAGTTTGTGGGGGAAATAAACTATTATAATCAAACTTATAATAATTAAGTATTTATAAGATATAAATCATATTTAAAATTTACAATAAAAAAAAATTATATTATCATATAGACCATGTTTTTAACTATTGAGAGTTTGCGATAAAAAATTTAATGATATTTAAGGTAAAACTAAAATTTGTAAAAATAAATAAATTAAAAGTTGTAAAATGTTTAAAAAATATAAGAAAAATAAACACCTAAAAGCATTCATCATAGGATAGAGTTGTCAAAATAAGTAAACCGACTGGGTTCAATCGGACCTATCACAGGTTGGTCATTTAGTGAGCCAACATAACCTGACTCATCAATTAGCGAGTAAAAAAATTCAAATCTAGTTCAACCCACCACATATTGGTGGGTTAAATGGGTTGACTCACTAATTCATTTAATTAAAAAAAATATAATTCTTTTCTTCCGTCTCAAAAAACTTAAATTATAATTTTAATTAAAATCTAAATAAACTTCGATGCAATCCAAAAAGATGTTAAATCCCAAATACAAATCAAAATCAAAAAAATACAAATTATTAATGTATTGTCTAAAAAACAATCTAACATAATCTAAAACTTAACATAATTTAAAACACTTATGTAACTCTTTACGTGCAAGTTAATAAACTAAATTTCATCTTAAATTTCACTCCAGATCCGTGATGGACCGATTCACCGGCGATTTTAATCCATTTTAACATCTATGTCATCTAACAATGAACTTCACAATACTATTTTTTATAATGATGATATTAAACTTTGATCTTGCGTAGTTTTACTCAGTATAGGTTATGTTGTTCATTTCTAATAAAAAATGATACTAGAGGGAAACTTCTACCATCTTCTCTGAAACAAATTATTTAAAAAATCGATGGTATATTTTCCCTTAAATTATATAATATTTTAAATAATAGAGTTCCTGACATTCATTTGAGTTAATTGTTATTTGTAAAATTAATTAAATGCAGTTGGTTTAAATTTTTGAGTTCTGGTTGTTCACTAAAAAAAAATGCAAATTAAACTAGTTAAATTTTACCAAATATTTATAAGCTAAAAAATAAAAATTTCACTCTAAAGTACTCTTCAAATCTGATATAAAATTTTTCAAATTTTCTCAAGTATATAATTTTTTAAATATAAAACCTTTGAAATTATTTAGACTTGAAATCTATAATAACAAATAAGTTTAGTAAGTTTCGAATATTAAACAACGGAGAGATAATAAACTAATATTAAGCAAAAAAAAAGTCAATAAAAAATAGTTTTACTTAATTTTAAACTGGTTGATTATTTTTAAAATTAAAATTCCATGACATGAAAATAAAAAAAAATAACAAATCTAAAAAAAAAAAGTGTGTCTTATTTATTTTTGTATGTAGGAAAGAGGGAATAAGATGCTGCATCTCGTTACATTATGGCAAGCATTGTAACGTGGCAGTTATACACACACAAAATTTGATTTTTTTCTAACAATAAATCTTCTCATAGTTATCCCAAACAATATATCTGAATTTATAGCCTCATATCTTGCCATACCATGTATAATCCTCACAGCATATATTACATTATTTTCTTATTTATATATCCAATTACATATATCAAAATAAAGAATTATAAATTTATTTATAAATCATACTTTTTGTTTTATTTATTGTTTATTAATTTAATAAATTGTAATCAAACTCGCGGCTCGGTGACATTGTAAACATATAAACTCGTAATTAACACGTAACACAAAAATAAAAATATATTATACTTCACAAAAAGATTAAGAGAACTTATATGATACCTAATTTAACAAGTATGAATGTAAGAATTTTATAAGCTTCACAACTCTAATATTTTTTATATGCATAACTCGAAAATTAGTAAAATTTAAATATCTTTCTAATGATATATGATACTCAAATTCATCTAGCATGATTACACTTAGAGTGTGTTTGGATAGAGTATTTTAATGAAGTAATTCATTTTTTTGAAGAATTTAGATTGTTTGTAATGAAATGCTTTGTTTGGATACAGAAATTAAAAAGCATTTCAAATGCAAGCATTTTTTTGAGGGATTTCAATTAGCTAAATTAGTAGAAATTCAAATACCCTCAAAATAGGTGGAATTTGAAATTCTTCTCACTCAACCTCATATTCAAGACTCTTTGGTAGGACCGATGACACAAACGGCGTCAACGACCCAAATGGGCTCGACGATCCATATGGGCCCGACGACCCAAACGGGCCTGATGACCCAGATGGGTCCGACGACTTGAATGGGCTCGATGATCCAAACAGGCTCGTTCGTCGACCCGAACGGGCCCGGTAACCCGGACAAGACCAATGATCTAACGGGCCCGAAAATCCAAACAAGAAATTGAAATGTAAGGTATTTTAATTTCCTTATCCAAACAAATAATTTAAAAAATGAATGGAATTTAATTGCAAGCAATTTTAATGCAAAGCATTTCAATTTCTAAACATTGTTGAAATGCTCCATCCAAACACAATGTTAGATAATTATCTCTCATATTATTCGAATTCAATTTATACAAAATTTCATAACATAATTACTAGTACAAGTCACTAAATCACCGTAAAAATTCAGTTATGCACTTAGATAATATAAATACTGCCAGTTTAGTTATATATTGAGTATTAACCTGGTATTTAAAACATATTTAAATTATCAAAAATTAAACATATATGTAATAAAATCATTTAAACTGCGTAAGCAAATACAATTTAATTCTTTTAAGAGTTTTTCTCAACAAATGATAAATTATTATGTTTAAGTAAAATTCTGTAGGTTTTCCCCTTATAACATTGTTTCTAATCCACTTTGACAAATTTAACTCCATTAAATAGATTATACAGAAAATTTACATACAAAAATTAGTATTTTCCTTTAAACTTTAGCCCGTCATCTTTTAATTTAAATGAAAAATCATATTTCAAACTATAGCACGAACGTTAAAAAAATTCAACTGCCAAATATTCAATCAAGAATGAGAATATAATCATCTCTGAAATATTATTTGAGTTTATCTTAATTTTAATAAAAAAATTACATTAATCAGACATAAATATAAATTTTATTTCGATATGAGAACAATGACAGACTCATTGGTCCTGTTTTCTTTTAAAATTATAAAAACACTTTTAGTTTTTTAAGTAATATCTCAACATTCATTTTCAGACAATGTAGGCATCATAATTCAAACAATGATGGCAATGTTTAATTCCATTGAAGACACTTTTACTTCTAATCTCAGATTATCCAAATTTGTTTGCCTTAATTTGAAATGCTGCACTCTTTCTAGAAAAAGCACCCTCAGAAAGATTAGAATTATCCTAATTTATTTATAAAAATTTCCAATTAAACAACTAAATTCACATGTTTATTAAAACACATTTTTTTTATCAAATCACATATGCAATAATCAAAAAATTCGTACTCCTACTTACAACAGGATCCAAAACACAAGTAACTCAAAATTTAAGAAGAAATATGATATGCTAATGTTGGTGCATATAGCTATAGGTATTTTCTGTGATAATATATAACATAATATTTAAATAACTTTTTTCGTGTCATGTATATTATTGTGTTTTAAATTTTGTTTCTTGTTCAGATATGATTTAAAAATTTAGTTAAATTTGTCGAATTGTGTACTTTTAACTATTGTACAACTGGGTAGTGGGGCATAGAAATAATTGTAGACTGGACGCAGAATTACAGAGATGCCCTGAAATTTGTCCCACCACAGCCTTGGATGGGTCTCGATTGTCGCACAATTAATTATTAATCATTAATCATTAATGGTTAACGATAATTAAGTGAAGAAAAGAATAATTGGGAATCTTTTTGTTTTTGCAGTGTCTGGATCTGAAAACCATTCACAAGACGCCGCGTATTTGACTCACTTTATTAAAGAATGATGCTCTTCCTAATGGGCCCCACCCATAGTTGCATCGGATAAGATCTACAATGGACGTTCCTGATTGTGCAACGTTGAATCCATCTTCAGATCATCCCATCCATCCAAAGATTGGGTTCAGATGAGAGGTACACGTACAATTTCACTTTTCCATTCTTTAGATCTTTGTATCATTTTTAGTTAAACATTTTATTAGTTTTTCTTCTTTAATTTAAGGCAATTATTATTTTTTAAATGATTCTCACTTTTGGTTCGAATAATGACATAGAGTGAGCATGTGTTGTAAAAAAAAAAAAAAAAAAAACTCACAATTTACATAAATGTAAAATCACATTAAAAACCTTTCAGCATTTCGAATTGTGTTTAGAGAAGGCAGTTAAAACTAATAATCCCGAACTGGCAACCCCGTACATGCCCTTCTCCCATTTCTTTTTTTTCAAATTTGGTTTTTATTTTCTTTTAATCCTGGATGGTATTTCTTTTTATTTTAAATAACTCTCACCCCTAAAATAAATTAACCTTAATTAAACATTAAAATTTCTAAAGCATTATTTATTTATATATATATATATATATATATATATATATATATATATATATATATATATATATAAAATTATCTTTTGAATTTATGTCTTGTATTCGATAAGAATGTTGAAAACATTTTATAAAGAATGAAATTCATCAACTTATTTATTTTAAAAAATTTTATTGGAGGTTATCTCAAATTTTCATGAGTTGAAAAGTTGTATCAGTGACTCGTCTTGATAATCGACTTAATATGAGTGAATAATCTTATATTTGAGGATTCATTGTATTGAAAATCTTCATGAAATTGTGATAAAATGATGATATGAGAAGGTTACTACCATACTCATGATTAAAAATGTTTTGTCGAATGAACTATATAAATATGGAATGAACTTACCTTTGAAGGGAGAAATTATTGTAAATCTAAGTGTGAGTCTATATTTGACTTTGGATAAATTAAAAAAAATCATATATCCATGATCAAATTTGTAATCTTGTATAAATTTGACTTGTACCTTATTAGTATTGTGTTTTTTTTAATCACCTCTAAAGATTTATGATATATATATATATATATATATATATATCAAATGTCATTTTATGTTTATAAGTTTTTTGTTAATGTAATATAAAATTTTTGTAATATGTGACATCCTATTTAATAAATAATTATAATAAATAAAGTATCACAAAATTATAATAAAATAGAACAATGACAAAAACATATCAAAATTAACCTTTTTACAGTTGTCCAAACTATACTGAAACAAAAGTAATATAGGCACAAAACAATGCCATAAACATAATTTAAACCTGAAATAATTTGGTCAAAAGGATTGCTCACCGAGCAATGAATTTAAAATAAAATAGTTTAAAAAAGTTGCTTAAAGAGCTATAAAAATAAAGCCTAGACTAAATAATTGGTGATTATCGCAAGAAGGAAAACCAAATAGAACACAAACATAGAGAGAAAGTGTAAGCTAGAGATAAAAAAAAATTGATATGCATATATGCAAACAGTTTATAAGCAAGCAAATCACTAAGCACACCAAACATATGATAGCAAACAATCAAAGATCATACAACTTGATTATTCGGATACATATAATCATATCGGATTCATTAGTTTCTTGTACTTGTGGTGGCCTTTACTGCTTTGCAGAGTCATTGTCAATGAGTTTCACCCTACCATGTACGAGGTTAGTCCATGATCATCTAAGGCCATTATCCTGCTAGAGACCATGACCTCCTACTACTCTTCACCACTTGAATCAGTTTATTCTACGTGAGTTGGATTGATTCTTTAGAGTGTTAGGATGCAAACTTGCTTGAATCCTTACTGAATTACATACACTACAAATAGCACCACCACAAAGTCTCCCCAAGAGACTCATGGAATTACATCAAGCTCATACAGTACACAAATTATCTCAAAACATAATCCACTACAAAAAAACATGTAAATATCGACGTTTATTTTTGTAATTTACGTCGTTTTTAACTGTCGTTATATACTTGAGTGACGGTTTCCTGAAATGTCGTAATTCTTGCCGTCACAAAGTATAATATGGCGGTTATAAATGAACCGTCGCAACAACCGTCATTTTATACAACGTATAAAGTGGTGGTTTAAAAAAGGCAAAAAGCGTCAATTAAAACTGACGTAATATTTTGACTGGATAACAAATATAATGTGAAAAATGACATTTTAAACTGACATTATTATCATTATATTATGACATTTTTAATTGTCACCAATTTAATTAATTATAATTAATTATGAGACTAATAATAAAAATTTAAAATATATAAAAAAACACTACCAAAAAATTAACAAACATTATATTTCATTAAAAATAACAAATTTACATCATAGTACCATGTTCAAATATAAAATAAAAAACATTACAAATTCATCTAGTAATTTTACAACTAAATTTTTTATCCTAATCCTAAAATATTTTACTTCTGATTGCACCATCTGAAAATAGCACACGATTCCCACTGGTCGAGACTGCAGCATGTCACCGGAAATTTCCAATTTGATTGCCATACCCCTACACATGGCTCATGGATTATACTATTCCACATACAACCCTGAAACACACAATTAGTACGATGCATATTATGTTAACATTTTTGTTGTTGTGGATTGAGAAAATGAAGTTGACTAAAGAAAAAAATTGAGTTACATCTATAGCAAAAACAAGCAGCTCATATGGATTTAACACCTTTACTCTTTAGATCAATAATTTGAGATTGAGTGTCTTCACATGTCTTATCCTATAAAGAAAACATCTACCAATTAGAGGTTGGATTTAGCATTTTTTTAACTCATTTATAACATGTGGTATATAATATTCTCTAGTTGGACCATACAAGAATTCTTTATGAATTTAACAAATTATAGAATTGAAAGACAAAGAAAGCATATAAAAGAAAATGGCAAATTAAAAGCTAAACATAAAGGACCTTAATAAGCTTTGTATTTTTAACTTTGTTTTGTAATATAATACTTGTGTTAACTTAATTCAAACCTAGATGAAGAGATTGAATGAGAGATTGATACGAACATGTTGAACGTACTTAGTTACATTTTTTTAATTAAAACATTAAAAAGTTTTAAGTAGTTAGGAAGTTTATCTATTAGGTATACCATGTATACAATTACATTATCCTAGGGATAAATTTATTTTTCGGGTGCTTTCTAAAAAGTTTTGTTGAAGTAGAAAAAGTTTCTCAAGGAAGACCCTAAAAGTCTAAAACATTCTAGAGCCCGTAAACCTAAGTATACAACAAGTAAAGTAGTTAAATTCATGAAGATGCAATTACATTACAGGAAATTCTAATACAAACAAATTATGCACATTTATTAGTTAAACATGTAGTTAAATTTAAATTTAAGAAAAAAAAACCTTAGTTGGAGTACGAAGTTACCTTTCTATTCCTAAGAAATCTGCAAACTAGGCCAACCACATCAAATGTTGTTATCTCAACATTTAATGGGCAGGGAAGCCAACTCTGTATTGCATTTGCCATCAATGTTATCTCAGTAAGCTTAACAATTTTGTGCCCTTCAAGGTTCTTAGTTAACAAATTATATACAATAACGACAATCGAGTTTAGACGACAGTTGCTCGTTTGGGCGAGAATAGCAAGTTTCTCACCTACTCTTGCATGCACAACTAGAATCCAAAATCAAACCACAAACAGTTCATTCTCATACACATACAAGCATCATTCAAGCATTTTGAACAAGAAATAGAACCAAAAACAGGTAAGATATTTCAAAAATGTAAAAATCCTAACTTCTCTTACCTTGATTGAGAGTTGAACTTGAGGGGGGAAAGAGCACTAACAGAAGGAGCACCACAGCTCCAGAAGCACACTGAAGGGCTAAAAAACACGAACACAAGAACGAAGATGAGGCTCTAAGGAAGAACCCATGACAAAATCACTACAATAGAGCTGGAAAAGGAGAAAAACGAAAGTTTGAGCTCAACTTACATAGAGGAAAGACAATTTTGTTTGTTGGAAGAAGAGTTTCACAACTGCCTTAGCACAACTTAATTTTCAAAAATAGGAGAAAGTAAGTTAGTTGTTATTAGATGAGGAGACATAATGGAAGCAAATGAGTAGCCGAAAGAATCCCTAAAACAAATAAGTCAGTTGACTTTAAGTCTTTTCAATGAAATTGGACTCAAAACTTAAAAAAAAAAATGGACTTTACAAAATACACTAAAATATAAATTATTTGACCACTGGTTAGTTTTAATTAAGTTAAACATAAATAATGGAGGAAAAACAACTTCTAGGTAAAGTAAATTATTAACATAAGCTACATGATCTAATTTGGTTATTCTCTAAATTCGTAAAAATAAGAAAAGTGTACAAATATTCACACGTCAGTATAATTTTAATATTCAATCATTTAATTTAAGCTTTCAAAAGCATTTCTAAGAAAAAATTTAGTAAATGATGTCAGTTAGTGACAACCTAGTAATGATAAATTTATTGAATTCGTAACAATAAATGTGTATATGGTAACGTAAACTTTTGTTTTTTCGCATTAATACGGTATAAAATCCATTAAACTCTCAGCATGTATTCGGATTAAAACATGCAAACACATAACACATAAAATTAATTAAAACGCCTATTATGGCTTCATTATAAAATGAATTTATTATAGTATTAAGAAACATGTGGATAGAATAAAATAATCCTGGGAAGATACAATAACATAATAGTAATTTGATTTGATACTGTGCTATTATTGTTGTTGAAAAATGTTATAATTTTTTGGAAAATAAATCCAAATGAGAAGTGATAATAGATGAAGTTTAGTGTGAGAGAATACAAAAGGAATATGGAAGAATATCCCAAGAATTAGAGTGGATTGATAAAAAAAAATTAAAAAAAACGCATGCCATGGCAGATTGCAGAAGAAGAATGAAGAATGAATGAGTGAATATTCGTATATATCCGAATGATTAGGATAAAGGGTATAGGTTGGAAAAATGGAATTATTGAGTGATCTGACGTGGATCCATGCTGTATCAACCCAACCCAACCCATCTACGTCATTCGTTAGATCCAAATCACCCAATCCTCACCATCCAAAATCCACCCTAATCACATTCATGTGCGCCGCGGCCAGTGACAAGCTGGGTCCCACCTTCAACACCGATCCTCGTATAAAACCCCTCTCACAACCACCATCCAAAACTAAGTCAAATAACACAACTTCATACACACTCTACACGCCACATACATCTCATAACCATGGGTGGATTCTCCATGGCCACCGCAAGGGTCACCAGGTTTCTGCCCAGCCACCACCTCCACGACCACCGTGACACTTGTGTCCCTGATGTTGAATTCGAATTTCTCCACGATGGAGAAACGTTGTTGGCTCAGAGTGCCTGCAGCGAGGACTGTCATAATACCAACGAAATCGAGTTCGACCAAGATGAGGATCGACCAGACACCGTGGAACAAAACAGAACCTTCTGGGACAACCAACACCAGATTTTGCAGGTAGGTTAATCTCTCAATCAACGCAGCCGTGCCTTCTTTAAATTAAGTTAATTTGTTACTTCACCTACAGCTACTACTGTACTAAGTAAATGTAGGTTAATTTTGAGATGTTGAGAGAGGAAAATCTTGATCGATAAAATCCGTTGATGTTATAACGTGCTTTGTTTTGGGCGTTTTTGACTTAGTGGGTTTAATTTTGTGCAGGCGAATGTGTACAGAACGAGTTCTTTGGAATCAGGGATAAGAAATGCGACGAAAGAAGCGCTTCAGAACATACAAAGCGTGGAAACGGTGTGCGGATGCGGCAGACAGATACCTCTCACCTCTTGCAGAAACTGCTTGATGAGAGAAGTTTCTGGGCGGCTTCAGAAAGCAGGCTATAACAGTGCTGTCTGCAAAACAAAATGGAGAAGCTCACCAGAAATTCCATCAGGTAAATAAATTAATTCCGATTAATTAATTAGCGCCTTTTATCTTAAAAAAGTGAAAAGCGATCTTCGATGGTGGTTCTTAAGATAAGATCCTCTTACTAAACTATATTATATATCCACGCGGACAATGTCCCTGTCAAATAGTAACTAGTCTGTGTAAAAATATTATTCTAAATAAACTATGATTTGTTGACAGTATTCACCAGATTGGTTGGATTGGAAGTAGTGGATATACGTTGTGTCTGTGAAATTGATTATATAAGATTATTAAAAGATGTACAAACTGTGTGCAGGTGAACACAGTTTTTTGGATGTAGTAGAGAACACAAAGAGGGGGGAGATGAGGGTGATCGTGGAGCTGAATTTCAGAGGAGAGTTTGAGATAGCAAGGGGAAGTGAAGAGTATAACAGACTTGTTGGGAAGCTACCAGAGGTGTTTGTGGGGAAGGTGGAGAGATTGAGCAACCTGATAAAGGTTCTGTGTGTGGCAGGGAAAAGGTGTATGAAGGAGAAGAAAATGCACATGGGGCCATGGAGGAAGCATAGGTACATGCAAGCAAAATGGTTAGGTCCATGTGACAGGAACACTTCCACAACCTCACTCTCAATGGGATATTCTCAGAGAATACCAATTTCGATGCCAAAACCAAAGCAAAAGGCATCTTTGTTAACTGTTGATCTGCTAGACAAACTTCCTAATATGCACTGCACTGCTGTTGAGGTTGTGTAATTTGTAAAGAGAGAGAACACTAGTTTAATTTCTTCTTCTTCTTCTTCTTCTTCTTGTTTAATTTTGTTATTGATTCTCGCACCCTTTCCTTGGTGAATATAAATGAGTGATTGGTAAATGTACGATACACATGTACATCGAAATAAATTGTGGAAATGAGTGTGCATTTCAAAGCTACTCTTGCAGTTCATATATCATACACCAATATTCAACACAAAACAATTTGTCTTGCATCATTTTTTTTAGTGTTTTTCACATGTAAACTGTGAACTTTTTCTATGAAAAAGTGTCAAAAGTAACTTTTTTAAATTGGTTTATGTACAAGAGTCATATAAAGTAATAAGAGTATCTGTAATGATTGCATAAAAACAAAGAGAGATGATTGCAGTTTATTGTAGCAGTTAAGTAAAATAATCCCTTTCAGACTTAGTAATCCTTTTTTTTTTCCTTTTCTTTCCCAAGTAGCAACCTAAGTGCATCCTAAGTATAAACAAATGTAATGATATAACCTACGATATTGAAATTCAGATTACTCAACAAAATCACTTTCTAGACAAAAGTGGAGAATGTTTTTGGTGGGGACATCTGAAATTTGTCCAAATTATTGATTGTTTGTTAGATACAGAAGTTTCCTATGACGGCCCATGAAATGTGTTTTGGTCTTTCAGCATAGTAGTGATAACTGATAGGCAATTGCTTCCTGCACACCAACAATTTGTTTCTACACCCCATCAATTTTTGAAAATAACAATCTTACTTTTCTGAGAAGTGACTTCCAGATTATTAATGTCGGAACAGGCTTTCTAAAACAGGATTTTTAGAATTTCAGAAATAACATATCCCGAAATTTTCACAAACAGAAATTTTTAAACAAATTTTTAAATAAGATTATTGAAGGTGTGAAGAGTATTTAAGTATTTTCCTTATCATGTAGAGTGCATGAATAAATTTAATGGGGTTCAGGAAACAATTGCTTAAGTGATATAGGTGGGCGAAGAATTTGACCCGCAGCTCCAAATAAAAATGTTAAATGACTAAAGTATCTTTAAGTGTTTTTCAAATGATTCATCTAAAGTAATTTAATAATATTTATAGGAAAAAAATTCTAAAATTTTTTTTAATAAAATTTCTTATTATCGAAAAAATTTCATAATAAAAGTTTGTTCTAAAGTAATTTTTTTAAGATGACTTTGTATAATTCTAGAGTGTTATTTTCGAAATAGTTCCACTGAATAAATTTTGTTGTTTTGGATATGAAAAGTGCAATGGGAAAACTCTACTATTGTTAATTTGATTGTGCTTCGGATGAAACTTTGATAACCTAAAAAAATCAATTTAACTATAAATAAATAAAACATTATGATTTTTTTAAAGCAACAATTTAGTTTGATGAATTTTCAGTTCAAATTTTTTAAAAATAATTTAAAAAATAGAAGAAACAATTCATAACATATGTTGAAAATTGAATAAAAAATTTCATATAAAAACAATAATAATCGAACATTAAGAAAAAAACTAAATTTTCTTAAAAGATATTTAAAAAAAAGTTAAAAAAACGTATTTACGAATAAAGTAATAACAAATAAGACTAACATCAAATGTTAAGGTAAAGTAAAACATAAGTAAGAAAAATAAAACTATCTGAAAGTTAAAGTAAACAGGAAATGTAAATATTGAAATAACTCAATTTTCAAAGATAGAAAAGAAAAATTATACAGAAGACCGTTTGTAAGCATGCACATAACTACTACCATTCCTTTTATTATTTTCATTTTTAGAAATTCGGTAAACATTATTATATAAAAAAAGTAATTTATGGAAAGACATTTTCGTTACTTAGCTCGTCTGTAAAACAAAAAATATCACTAAAAAAATAATTAAATAACAATAAAATTAAAAAATAATTATTTTACTTATTATATTACACACTATTTTATAAACTAGCCGTTAGTTATTTATTATTAATAAAAAAATATAATTAATTTGCAAATAATAATATAAATTGGTCTTTTTAACATATTTAAATTTTTGTTATTTATTTGATTCTAAATTAATCTCTAATTTTAAATTAAAAACTAACTTAGAGTCAATAATAATAATTAGTTAAAAATTTTCAGTTGATGTCATATATTAATTTAAATTTTAATTCACAAATTAATTATAATATTTTATTAATAATAAAAGTTATTTTATATATCATTGATTTTTTTTATAAATGTATTCAAGATAACGATGATAATGATTAATTATTTTTTGTCCCTCGATTTAATAATTATTTAATTATATTTTTATAGTGTGCTTGAGTTTAATAGACATTAAAATTTTGGAACAACAATTTTTGAAAATTCTAAATTTTCCTTTAATCGAATAATTTCAAAAATAATAATTCGGAAGGCATTAAGACCAATTGGGTTTTAAAAAAAGAATAAAGTTTTTGGGATCAAAAGAAAGTCTGAGTAATTCTCTAAGGAAAAACTCATTGTTTCATAATTTTTTTTTTAATAAGAGTAAAGGACCAAATATTTCCTGTTAAGAAATAAAAAACCCACTATAGCTCGTGGACCAAGTCCAACCTATTCAGTTTTTTATAGCAGTCCAAAATATTTATCTGCTTATTTGTGCTCAAGGTTCAATCAATATCACCCTCAGTAACATCTTTCTGCACTACCATAGTTTCAGTCTGCACTTCCCTAACATTTTGAATTTCAAATTATACAATTTTAAATATATTATTCATTTTATATTTTAAAATGTACAATTTAAAAGATAATTTTTTTATTTCAAAATAAAAAATAATTATAATCTAAATTACATATTTCAAAATCCAAACGTATTGTAAAATATATAATCTAAAATACAAAAAATTATATTCTAAATTATACATTTCAGAATACATTAATTTGTGAGCCTGCAGGAAGAAGCTGCCCCAAATTTCGGTGGGTTTTGTATGAAAGGCCCAACTACAGATTATATTTTTACAAATTGCACCAACAAAACAGAGACGAACTTCTTTATTATTTTTTATGACTTAAACGAAATCGATAAAAATTTAATCAGACATGATTTTCATCGAATAAAAAAAAAAAGTATTTTAGATTATACATCTTGGAATACAAATGTTTTTGGGGCTGCAGCAAGAAACTATCCCAAATTTGCGTTGGTTTTTGTATGTTAGGCCCACTACAGAGTTTTTTTCTTTTGCAATTTGTATCAACCGAACTAAGGATGGACTTCTTTGTTATTTCTTTTTATGGTCTGAGAAATGAAATCAAGAAAAAAAAAAAACAAATATGATCTTCATTGATTTTAGATTTACAATAATCAGTTTATATTACAATATATATGAGGTATTTTTATATATTGACATTTAAAAAAAAATATTAAAATTCAATATGTAAAAAAAAAAACGAAAAGAGGCGTTTTTATTAAATAAAAAACTATTAAATATATTAAAATATCTTCCTAAAAATATTTACATTGTAGATAATCATTGTAATTTATATAACTTGATATTTTTTTCTCGTTTAAACAATTGATTAACATTTCAAATTTGATAACTCTTCAAGAATTTAGTTAATAACAAATTTCTTTATACTGCTTTTAATGAATCTGTTATGGTAACATATAAGTTGTTGAATCTAGTTATTCCACTCACAGGAACTTATTGATACATGGATTTAATGAGTCGAGCCTGTGGATTTGTATTTCCTAAACTGAAATCAAACAGAGAATTTATGAGTTTTTATTTTTGGTTGGAGTTTGAAACTGAAGGGATACACAATGCAGATGCAGTCTTAGGCATCCGTGCGAACCGTACCTTAAAACCTTATACTAAAAAAAAAGTAGATTGGAGTGTGAATTTAGCAACAGTAACTGCGAAGTGTTGCTAAAAATAAATAAGAAAAGCTTACACGTAACCACGCATCCGTACCAATTCCCTTAACAGCGACACTTGTATTCCTCCACTCACCACATTTCAACCATTTTTTTTTCTCTCTCTCTCTTCTCCATCATTCATTATCATTCATTCCAAAACCAAAACAGAACAAACAAAATTATGTCCCTCTCAGTCTTCTCTGACTTTCTCCTGTGGTCCCCACACCCCACCACCCCACTATAACCTAACCCATCACACTATGTCTCTAGACACATGCATCACTATTCACTCACATCTTCAACCACATCTATTCAAATCCAATTCTCATAAACCACAGTTATAACAAATAACAATTTTTCATCGTATTATAGTATAAGAATAACATGAGTTGGTGAAATGGTTTTTATGTAAAAAACAAGATAATTATAAAAAAGATATATGATGTCATAATTCTTCATTGGTGGTGATGACGGTGACAAGGAGGAGCTGAGTGAGGTATTGAAATTGTAAAACCGACAGACACAACACTACAATACAACCTTGAAATGAAATTTATGGTCTATTTTCTCCGGGTATCTTACGTAACGTATGACAAGATCCTTGTATGACCCTACTAAATATTACACTGCTAATTTCTAAAATTAAAAATGTAACGAAAAAAAGAAAGAGAGAAAGAAAGATATCCTCTGCAGTCTCCACCTGTCTCTGTCTTTCCTTACGAAAAAAAAATGGTATTAGGTGCACCATTTCTCTCTATCCTTGCAAACGTAAAAAGGCAAAGAGAAACTCCATTTCTGCCTTAGCAGCTATTCCATCTTCGCACCTCGGTGAAAGCCCTTCAGGTAATGCATGCTTTTTTACTTTTCTATATGTTTCTTTTGCTTAATCTTTTCTTCTTTTTCTTTTTCTTAAATCTGGTTTACCCTTCTCTGCTATTAGTTTCATATCGCTATGATTCTTTTACGGATTAGCCTACCCTCTGTGGCCGTTAGGGAGGTAATCAAGGCCGTTTCTTCATTATCACACAAATGAGTTATTTTCTTTTAATTTATGTGTATTTCATGGTTTCTGTGATCATTTTTTTACCTTTTTTGTTTGATGGATTAATTTGTTGAGAATTTGTGTGGATTTCTTTCAGGCTTTTACGGAAGGTGGGTTTTGGCTAGAAGGCGGTGCTTGGATGTTGAGTCTATGGATGCTCATGATCTTTTGTTGAATAATATGTTGTTTTGCCTCTATCTTCACCTTTTAATGGAACCAATCCTACCCTTTTGCTTTCAAATGTAAAGATCGGGTTTTTGGTCATCCCTCCCCTCATTCTGGTCGAAGGGTCTCAACCAAGTTTTGAGATTTCTCAGGTAGGGGTGGAGGAGTTTCAGTTTTGTAAGTACAAGATCTTAATAAAAAGGATTTTTGTAGAAAGGAAAAGTTGAGGATAAGATGGGCGAAGATAGTAATTCTTGGATTAGGAGAACAAAGTTTTCACACACAGTGTGCCATCGTTTGGATCCATCTAGATTAGGTCATGTTCCTATCAGCATTCAGTCAGAGGAAAAATCAGACCCCGTCTCAGAGGTTCAGAGGCACCCCATAACGACCAAGCAGAGATCTTCGTCACCATTGCCCGAGACTTCTCTTTCTGAGGCCTTCAGGGAAGCTAGACATGATCAGAAGAGGTTCTCCACACCGAATCCTCAGAGAGATAATAGGATTACGGGGAAGGAATTGAACAAGGATTCTCCGGAGACTAAGGAATCAAGTTCAAAGTTTCCTTCCCGTGGTCCAAGTAAGAAGGTGAAGTCAAAGCACAGCAAGGATGCAGCATGGACCAAGTTTTTGGATAATGGTGGAAGCAAGATTACTGCTGTCGAAACAGCCGAAGATTGGAACATTGACATGTCTCAGCTGTTTTTTGGCCTAAAGTTTGCTCATGGGGCACATAGCCGACTTTACCATGGTGTATATAAGGATGAATCGGTTGCAGTTAAACTCATTATGGAACCCGAAGACGATGAAACTGGAGATTTGGCTTCTCGATTAGAAAAACAGTTCGTCAGAGAAGTTACCCTCTTGTCTCGTCTTCACCATCAAAATGTTATAAAGGTGATGACATTTTGTTTCTTATTTTGTATATGCTATTTACAAAGTATAAATGCATAGTCCTGATGCTGTCTTCAATGCCTTTTGAGTAAGGTTAGTGTATCTGTTGTTCTGCTCTTATTATCATGTTGAAATGTAAAGTTTTTAAAGTATGCATACATACTACTACTTTATATTCATCTTTTCTCGGTTATTTTGGTATAATTGCGTTGATCTATGATGTTGGGAGTATTTTCGAGGATGCTAATCTGGTGTGTTTTGATGTGACAACAGTTCTCAGCAGCGTGCAGAAAGCCACCTGTTTATTGTATCATCACAGAATATCTTTCGGAAGGTTCCTTGAGGGCATATCTGCATAAGTTGGAGCACCAAACTATTTCTCTACAAAAGCTTTTAACTTTTGCCCTTGATATTGCTCGTGGTATGGAATATATACATTCTCAAGGTGTGATTCATCGAGACCTTAAGCCAGAGAATATCCTCATCGGCGAAGGTTGTCGCCTTAAAATTGCTGATTTTGGCATTGCATGCGAAGAAGCCTCGTGTGACTTACTGGCTGATGACCCTGGCACCTACCGTTGGATGGCACCCGAGATGATCAAACGTAAATCCTATGGCAGAAAGGTTGATGTCTACAGTTTTGGGCTTATCTTATCAGAGATGTTGACTGGAACCATTCCATATGAGGATATGAATCCAATACAAGCTGCTTTTGCCGTTGTAAACAAGGTATCACTCCTTTGTAATTCAAGTCATAAGCTTTGTAATCAACATCTGGTTCTTGTTGCCTAATATTTGTGTTATGTGGGGTTGTGTTTCTTCAGAATTCAAGGCCAGTGATTCCATCAGATTGTCCACCTGCTATGCGAGCTTTGGTTGAACAGTGTTGGAGCTTGCAACCAGATAAGAGACCTGAGTTCTGGCAGATTGTGAAGATATTAGAGCAATTTGAGTCTTCACTTGCACGTGATGGAACCCTGACTCTGCTGCCAAACCCTTGTTGGGATAATAAAAAAGGGCTTCTTCATTGGATTCAAAAGCTTGGCCCTGTGCATCAGAATAGTGGCCCTGTGCCTAAACCCAAGTTCACATGAATCTTTCAAGTGTCCTGGCTTTTATTCTACACCAGGTCCGTTGTAATTAAAAAATGAAAGGTTTGTTTTTGAAGTTCTCTGATTGTAGTCACCCATCTTATGACATTCATGTGATAGTAAATTGATTTTTAGGCTTGCACATAAAGGTGAAAGCTTTTCTTTTTTTTTTTCTGTTTTTACCTGTGCTTACACAACTTATGAAGCTCTTGCTTCGTGTGTCAATCTAGAGACTTCATACCAAGAAATCATCACCCCCTTCCTTCTTATGATTGTTCATAATTCTTCCTTCTTATGATTGTTCATAATTCTTGTGTGGATGTTTTTACCATAGGTAAAAAAAGTGTAGGATTCTTTTGGTCGTGCAAAATTCTGAAATTGAGAACCAAACAAATAAGATTAACACTTGAAAGATAAACCTTGTAAAGGGAGCATGATTCAGGCTCTTTATTGGAAAATTTCAACTATAAAATTTCATTATTTGGACTTTTTTTAAGGAAGGAGTGTGGAGTATTGTTAACCTTGTAAATGTTTATCAAGAAGATAGAAGAGATTTAGTTTCAGAAGGTTGATTTTAAGCTATATAAATTTTATTTTAATTTGCTTTCTGTTTTATGTGTATATATAAGTTATTCAAATAATAGAACATTGAATGCATTTGAAAGAAATTGATGACATTTTTTTACTGAATGAAATGAATAGTAGTTTTGCATCCTTCTAATTCAATCCTACGGATTAAAAGATCGTGAGAGAGATAGAGGAAGAAGAGATGAAGGTAAGTTAGATCTATAATATTATTGGTTTGGATCTGGGCTCGGATTGGGCCCGTGTATACTAAGCATTCTCTCCATGGGCCGGATAATTCTTTTACACACTTGTTAATATGTAATACCAAGAAATTAATTTATTTCATATCATTTAATTATGTTAACTCTGTTTTTGGTTTTTATACACATAATAAACATTTTTTTAACCACTTTAATACATTTGAAATTTAAAAAACTGACAAAAAAACTAAAGATGGTAAAATTAAATTTTAAGAATATTAGAGGATTAAAGACACATTTCAACCATTATTAAGTCATAAGCGTTACATTCTTCACAATCCAACAAATGTACACATTCTTAATTTCTGTCAACTTTTTTTACAGCTTCCCGTGTAGAAAATGAAGATATACTAAAATCAAGTTTGCACAAACATGTTTTTCCAAAAGTTAATTTTTAATAAAAAGGAGTGGGAAAAGAAAAAGTGAAAGCGTAAGAAATAATAAATATAAACAAAGAACTCAAAAACAGTTTTATTTTTTTTTCTTTTAGGAGCTAAAAGAAGCTTGCTTCGCTTTTAGTTCTTCAAATATTGTAAAAGAAGTGTGAAGGTACTAGATTTATCTTAAAAAACTACTAAAAAAATAATAATGGTGTACTTTCTAATAAACGATTAAGTATTTGTTTTGAACTTTTTAGGTATGTATATGTCTGTGTTTTGGAGGGTACACCTAAGAAAATGAAATTATAACATTTTGAAAATGAATTTGATTAAATTGAATAAAGAATAAATTATGTAAATTGATATAATTAATGAAGTTTGGAATATTCATTTCGAGTTACACATGTTTGGCCCTAAAATCTAATGATTTAATTTGGTTATAAATGATGTGTGACTTGCATAGTTAAATGTGAAAAGCTGAGGAGCTGAGGAATTGATTGAATTTTGATTTTTTTTATAATCCATTTATTGGTGAAATGAGTTTGTAGGAAGCATTATGTTAGTGGATTGGGCCTAGATAATTTGGGATTACTACTCAGATTTATATGTAAAAAATAATTTTTCATTATTTACTTGTATTATTTAAATAAATTTGATATTTATGGTTCTGATTTAATTGCATATATATGCATAGAGATGTTAAAATGGGTCGTCTGACCCGGTCCAACCCGGTCCATCATGGATTGGTCATTTAATAGACCAACCTAATCCGGCTAACTTATTAATAAGGCAAAAAAATTTGAATCTGGCCCGGCCCACCACGGGTTTGTGGATTAAACCAGTTGGCTCACTAGCCCACTTAATTAAAAAAATATAATTTTTTTTCTTAAGTCTAAAATTATATTTCGGATTAAAATTTAAATAAACTTTAATACAATCTCAATATAATCCAAAATATGTTAAACTCCGATATAGACAAAAATAAATAAATAAAAATACAAATTATTATGTAAGATCGAAACATTCTTGTGACTTACCCAATCTTTTATTGAATGCAATAATTTTTCCAGCAGACTAATTATACTTTTTTCAATAATTATACTTTTATTAGCTGAAGCTAAGTTTCTATCTCTCAACCCACCAATGTGTTTGGTTAAAAAAATAGCCAAATATTGGAAAGTCCAACATAATGTGTGTCACCATGCGGGTTGATAGGTTAACCCGGCTCACCACGTGTTCAACCCGGGTGAACCGAATTCTTGGTAGACGGGGTCAAAAATTGATCTGTACTGAAATTTGTAAATTTTTTCAACCAAACCCAATTCAAACCCGTGGTGAGTTGGATTGACTTACGGATTTTGACCTAATTTCACGACTCTATATTTGTGTGTGTATTTTGAATGTTTTTCTTAATTGTGAATTGAAATAATTAGTGATTATTGAATTGTTTAATAGAATAAGTTGGATTGATGTCATCGACAATTACTTATTTGATAATTATCCAATTGGTGAAAAACAAATACTCAATCTTATTATATTATTATTATTAAAAAATAAATATAAATAAATTTTATTAAACAGTTTTTATTTATTTTGTATATAATTTTCAATTAAAAAATGTTTAATTTAAATAAACAGTTAAACTTATAGAAACAGTTAAATTTAAATAAACTATCGTTTAAAATATAAAATTAATAAAATGATTATTTTAATTTAAAAGAATTTTTATTTAAAAGATAAAATTAAGAAACAGACATTAAAAAGTTGGAGAATGTAGATATTATCTAAAATTTATATTTAGAATTTTTTTATTTTCCTTCATTACTTATATTTGAGTTAAAGTAATTTAAATAACTAAAATTTATTAGTTGATTTGGTTTTACGCCACACCGTGATTTCGGTCTTAACCAACGAGAAACAGGCTGTACTATTTTTTTATTTGTATAGATATTATACAACTTTATCTATTTATTTTAATTTTCTTTTTATTCTTCAAAAAAATTAAAAAAAAATCACTGTTTTTATTTTATTTATTCAAACCGTACATCTTCTATGTTTTATTGTTCTAATTTTTTTCTCTCAAATTTTCCTTCTCTATACTTCATTTTTTGTCCAATATACATGTACCTAACCCTTATTTAACAATTTTTATTTTTATTTCAATAAAATATCTAAACATCTTTTTTAAAGTAATAGGACCAATGTCATGATTATATATATAAAAAGGATTCAGTGACTTAAAAAGAAACTACCCTTATTGAAAGAATTAGATATGCAACGTGCTTTAAAAAATGAAAGGTAAAAATAATAACTGTTAAGGTTAGAAGAATTTTGTAATTTGTATATTTGTTAATTTTAAACTCTGAAATTTATTTCCTTGGATAAAAAATGACGTATAAAGATGATGTCATACCCATGACGTCATCGACTGTAAGACTGATTAAAAGTTAATGTTAGTTGATCTCTTTAAAGTTAGAACTCAACCCAGAAATACAAAATATTATGAATTCAATATCTGTTAATTTATAAGATATCCCTAACCTACTTTCTAATAAAATATTTTATTATTGAAATTTTATAATTTATTTACTATATTAATTAGCCAAAGTCGTACTGAAATTATAAGTAGATATGAGAAGTTTGAAGTTAATTTAACTCTTTTATTTCCGCATTATGTGATGGAGCTCTTCATTTAAATCATAAATGCTAATTTTATATGAAATATTTGTAGAATCTGAAATAATATTGAGATCAGACGAAAATTCAATTTATACAATATATTCAAATTTGTTGACTGAACCATTATTTTTCTCAACAGAGATGAATCTGGTCTCTTTGGTTTCAATTATAGAATTAAATTTTATTATTTAAATGTGTCAATTAACAAAATTTGTTATTTTAAGTCATGTTTTTGAATTGTAAATTATTCTATCATTGAATTGAATCAGCACACTATTACACTATATGTCGCGAAAGCATAATTTGTTTTGATTTTTTTATGGGAAAACAAACTTTGATATGATTTTTCGAATCAATATTTTATTGTTGTAAAATTTTTAACATAAAAAATTATAAAGATAAATGATTTTTTTTTCTAAATATATTATTTAAGAATTCAAAGTTTGAGATTCTTTGGGAATAAACCGTAGAGACAGCAGTGAGATGTTTCAATTGAGAATTTAGAAGTTAGTGTGAAAAGAAGCATCACACCAAAGAACTTTAATATTTTTAAATTAAATTCGTATTATAACAAATTAATTAAATTTACAAGCTGCTAATATTTTGTGAATTTTAAAAAACAATAATAATTTAAAAGTTCAACGAATCTCGATTTTCAAAAATTATATGTTAATATGATAAATTAATAAATTAATAAAATTTTAATTACACAATTTTATTATTTAAAAAAAATCCAAATCAATTTAACTAAAAACCCTTAAAAAAAGTTTAAAACTCAACGCGCTTTCCTCTATATATATGAGCATACTATTCTTTAACAAAACAATAACATAACCTTAACAGAAAAATAAATCAGTAAATGTATCAATATTATTAAAAAAATAAAAATATATATATTCTACACTCAAAACTAAAATTTTAATAAATATATTATGATTAAGAATTTTGAAAACTTAACAAATTTCAAAGCCTACATATAATTTACAAAATCGTATGGAATTTAAAATATAATGTTTGTATTAAATATAACATGACTAAATACAATTTTAAATACTTAAAAAAAATTAAAATTAAAATATAATTTTCCAACATAAAAAATTTAAATAGAAAAAAATTTACCGTTCTTTAGTTTAGCATACATACTCATGAGATCCATTTTAGAAAGTTTAAAAAATAACAATGACAATGTTTTATGATTAAGTTAGAATTTTACGTCATGTCTCTTATGATAAATATTTTTGTTTTTATATAAATACATATTTAAATTTAAAAAATTTAAAAAATAAGAGTATCCGTTTTTTTTCAAAACTTATTTGAATACTTCTAAATTCCGTTGTCTTCTACTTCCTTTTATGATTTTAATTAACTGTCATGTTTTTTTAATGTTTAAAACTTTTGATGAATATCATAGAATCATTTTTTTTATTAATAGTTTTTTTAATATTTAAAAATTTCAATTAAAAAGAACCTTTTGTTCCTCCTCGCTTCATTCGTTGAATACGCATTTGACTAAAATGTATTTGCACATCGAAGTTTTTAGGTTTTTCTAGATACCATGATGGTTTGAAGACAGCTTTTTGACCCTTCTTTAATTAGTCCGAAACAATGTATCTATCTATTTTCGGAAATTGATTTAAGTTAATGAATGTCGTAAGACAAAAGTTATTGCAACGCGATTGATAGAAAATTATTATGCTTTGAGTAAAAGAGATTAACGAAGATTATTAAGAAATAGATTTTAAGATTAAATCAAATTTATAAAATTGATTTTTAATTTAGTTTTTGCATTCATTTATAATATATTATAAAAGTTTTATTTTTAGTTAATATGGATCTTCAAACTCTTCACTAGATATATATCAGCGTGAAACTAAATATTAATAAGTGGTAGATAGCAATCCGATAACAAGTGATACAATAAATTTAATAAATAACAAATCTCGTTATGAAGCAGACCTTAGAAGATCCGCAGGAGACCATGACCCCCAAGAATTTTTAATTTTTTTAAAAATAATTTTAAAAAAATAAAATTAATTTTATTTTTTATAAAATATAATATTTAATATTAATAAATAAAAAAATAAACATAATAAAGAGTAATAAAATTTATTGAGATTTTATTTTTTCTATTCCATTTTAAGTTTCTCACGTATTGTATTCAATTATTACTCTTTCATCTCTTCTTTTTGTTTTTTGTTTTAACAAAGAAATAGAAATTTAGTCTTAATTTTTTTTAAATAGGTATATTGATGAAAAATAAAATAATATATTCATTTTTTGTAAAGCCATAAAAGGGAAGATACCCTTAAGATAAAAACCATACAAATTTACTTCTGCACCTATTTTTAAGCACGATAATAGGAATTTAATTGTTGAATTAGATAACCATTTTTTAAAATTCAAAAAATTATAAGTGAAAAGTTTCATATTAATTCATTTGAATTATAGACAGAATGTTTCATATTAATTATTTAGAACTTATTATGCGAAAACGTGCTCAAATATGAAAATATGAGATGAAATTAGAAAAACTAATTTAAAATGAGTTTCATATCAAATACAATTTTAAAACTATAATTTATAATTTTTATAAGAAAAAACATACAAAATATTAATACTAAATTATATATACTTTTATTATATTAGTAATAAAATTAAATATATAAATTTTAAATATATTATTTTGGTCCCTTCAAATTTTTTTACTCAAATCTGTCACTAATTATGATAAATTTTAAATTGACTTATAAAATAATATTTGTACTCATTTATATTGTATCACAATGTTGTATTTTTAGTTGTTATTTAAATTATCCTACTAATATTTATTTCAAGATATTTGAATTATTGGTTTTGGCGTAATGCGTGTTCTCTTGCAGAGGGTTAGCATCTAACCACCACAACTTTTTTTTCCCTCTCCCAACTAACAAATGATACTTCCCCTCCAACCACATAATCTCATAAAAAAAATTACAACGTGGCCCATTTAAAGTATCAAAAAATTCACCTCGGGTTTCCCTCATCTAGTCCCGACCGTCAATCTATACACATTTTTGCAACTAAAAAGTCTCTAATTTGAATTCAAGTTGTTCATGAAGACTCTACTTTCGTAACCCTTCATGCACTTATCACGACAAATGTGAAACTTGTATTTCATATGCCAAATTATGCATTCTAGCTAATGTTACGGGGTTAACTATATCAGCATTCATCACCTCTCTTTTACATTCAATCTTAAAACTAATTCACATGAATATATATATATATATATATATATATATATATATATATATATATATATATATATATATATATATATATAT
>Ga0214545_1000424_pt1 | contig 65948 bp, 33 predicted proteins | sample CNSS4metaG_FD_160064 | JGI IMG/M metagenome (GOLD analysis project Ga0214545, IMG submission 160064) | Root nodule microbial communities from cowpea collected in UCLA plant growth center, Los Angeles, California, USA - CNSS4 | ecosystem: Host-associated > Plants > Roots > Nodule | place: USA... | reverse complement strand
GCTTGTATCTAGGAATAGAACTTGGTTCATTAGTAATCTTAGATTCTTGAAACTAATGCATGATTTCACTTGTTGAGGATTCAAGGAATTGAAACTTGATGAGTAATCATAGGCTCAAAGGCTCTAGAAATAGGATTTGAGTATTCTTGTGAATTGATTTTAACATGAATATGGAATTGAGATTTAGAATGCATGAGAATGAAAGGGTTGAAGTCTAATCTTGACAAATTGTAAATACACTATGTTAATTTCTTATTGCACATCAACTGTTTCATAAAATACAAAAAAAGTTTCCATATTGTTTGTGTAAACTTTGTATCTAATTGAGTCGTGAATTGCGAGAATTGTCATGTGTTGCACAAGTCCCTTGGGAGAGAACGATAACATACTTATTACTTACTATGTGCGACCGGTGCACTTGCCGTGTTGGTTTTTCACTAACAACCAACTCAAATATAAGTTTGAAATGTGATTTAACACGTATAAAAAATTTAGCGTCCTTAAGTTAAAAGACTACATTCATTAATTTTTAAAGTTTGAAAATCAAAATATATCAAAGTTTAGGACATGGACAAATTCCAATTTCGCTTCCAAATTTAGGGAATACAAGCATATTTGGAATTATGATGTTGGTTTGGTGGTAAAAATGGAAGGGAGTGATGTAAACCTCATTGGCACAATGACTGACTTAGGATATTTAAGGTTAAAACCTTGTAGGAAATTAGAAAATTAGTAAGAAGGTGGATTGGAAATTGACTAAAACTTCAAGTTGGATAGTATTTTAGAAACGTCGATATTTCAAGTTATAGAACTCCTATTGAGGTGATTCCAAAATAAGATGATAGCTCATGTTTTGAACTTCAATTTAGGCTAAAAGAATCACTTAATTTGGGCGAGTAGAACAAAAGATATAACCATAAAATAAATATAAACATAAGTGGGTTTCTGAATTCGGTTGAAGAAGAAGAAGAGGTAAATATGAAAGGTGGAAGGAAAGAATCACTCTTTCCAAGGGAGTCAACACACAAAGGATGGGAAAGTCTTTTGATACAGCCAAAGGATTCTTGAATCACTCAATAACTTGGGAGAATCACTTCTACTAAGAAAAAGAGTTAAAATTTAATATTTCTGAATAAACTCAACTTGTGTCATTCATAAAAATGGTTCAACTTATATAGAAGCTTAGCCATCATAATTACAAAGATCCACTAGTTGAAATTATATCTCACATAAGCTAATAATGATCTCACTACTTAATGCTTGATTGTAAATGAAAAGAAAGCTTCACCAAAAGTTTAGGCACTTAAGCAAATAATGATCTCATTTAGGCACACACGATTTGTTTTCTTGAAAAGAAAGCTCGTGTATAAAGAAACCATTTTTTGAAAATTTTTCACCACTTTTAAAAATTTCACCAAAAGTTTCATCACTTTCATACAAGTTTTTTCAAACATTCAAGACCAATCAATTTGATAAAGAGCTTTCTTGTCTTCCTTACTCTAGCCCTTGTAACAGGTCCTCCAAGTCCTTCAAGTGGATCTTGCCCTTGACCATGATCATGTCCACATAAGAGAGGGTGTAAGAGGTTGTGGGTTCAACTCTCCATTAACAAAAAACTAATATATAAGAAATTATATGGTTGACTTGGTAGTAAAGATGGAAAATGAAAGATGTAGTGGGTTCCACTGCCTCATTAACACAAAAGTAACATATAAGAAGTTAAAAATGTTGATTTAGTAGTAAATATGAAAAGAAGAATGAAGGATGTTGTGGGTTCAACTCTCTTTACTAACACCAAAGTAACATAATATCAACAACTACCATTTGTCAATATAATAGAAAAAAATAAACATATCAATTAAAGAAAAATATATTAATATTTCCATTATAAAATTATGTAAAAATCTAGTATTTATCATTTTGTTTTAAAATAGTAGTTTAATTTTTGTTGGGTAAGGAGATTAAGAAGTAAGTAACATGTTAAATAATATAATACATATTTAACATGGTAAAAGATATTAAAGTTGTGTTCTCTTGAGAAGATAGATGTGTGTGGACTTGAGTGGATGAATATGTGTGTTCTTTTTAGTGGATTTATGAAGCAAAATGAGTAGATTTGGAGATGAATTTTATGAACGTTAGTAAGTGATTTGAGTGATGTGATAGATTAAAATAAAAAAGTTTTAATAGATAAAAATTGAAAATTACCTAATTACCATTATGATAAAAATAAAAATAAATAAATTTTAAATAAGATAAAAATGTTAAATTTTAATTATTATATATATTTATTACTATTAATTATATATTATTAAGAATAATATATATGGATATAAATATATCATTATTTCTTATTTTTTTATTATTTTTATTATTATTATTATTTTTTTTATTATTTTTATTATTATTATATATATATATATATATATATATATATATATATATATATCACATATATAATTTAGAAGTGGGGTTATTCACGTAATTTTATTATTAATCTTTTTAAATCTTTGCTTAATTGAGTAAATAGAATATACGATGTATCTTCCAAATCTATCCGTGCTTTTCATTACAAATCATTTTTAAAGAACATGAATTTTTTCTCTATCCTTCTTCACAAGCCTGAATTTGATTATCTATTCAAACGGAACAAAACGTAAGGGAAATGAGTGTTTTTATATTAACAGTCTTAATAAACGCATGCAAAAACTAGCATAGTAAATAAACAAATTATCTAACTAATAGAAGAAACAGTTAATAATAATTAATACAATAAAAAAAGACAAACCATATTTCCTAAACTGTACAAGTCAATCAATCAAACATGGTTATCATGGATGAAATAAAACGCAAGAATTTTCTAATCAGTTATCTTAATAATTAATTTACTATTTTAAGGTATTGAAAAGACATAATTTATTTGTTAGTCTATATATAAAATCTTAAAGGAATTGGGAAATATGTAATAAAGGAGAGTAAATACGAATAGGTTTTTTGTGGGTTAGAAAAAAATGACGTCAGACATTTTTTAAATATATGTAATTCAAGTTTTTAATTTTTTTTTATAAATATTATATTGTAGTAATGAGTATCTAATTTGACTTTTATTCATAAATAATTGTTTGAAAAACATTTGTTAAAATTGATTAATTAATCAAAATCCTTAATTAAATGAATTTGATTGATTTTGCTTCTCGATCTGGTTCACTCTCAGAAACCCTTTGGACCATTACACAGTTGACAGTCAAAAGAACAGAAATTTCTTCTTTGACTGTGCATCACGTACGAATGTTTTTCGAAAGAAAGAGAAGAATAGTTGAAAGAGGAACATGCATACAACAATATAGTATGATAAAACTACGTAAGAGGAAACTTCGTCACGAAATGTAACTGGAACAACATCTAAACTTTTTTCAACATGCACATGTGCAACTGTTGTGGATAAGTGCATAAAATCTTCGAGTTGACGATGCATGACACATAAAGAATGATAGATTTATAAAGAGAGTTTTATCAAAGAGATACAAAAGACCTAAGTTCAATCATATAAGATATATACCACTCATAACCTAAAACTTTAAAACAATAGATTTATGGATATTTATTTATATATAATGTTCTACTCTCTCATTTATATTCAATGTAGGAATTAGACTTACACTTATATTCTTAACGACCTCTTCTTCAAAGAAGAGTTCCTTCAATCATATTGCTACACTTCCCTCCAAAGATCGATAAATATATAATTCAATAATTTCTGAGTTAGAAAAAATAATAGGAAAATTAGAAGGTGCATGAACCAACAATTAATGCCCTAACTTTTGACCTCCCAACATCAGTGGGACCCAAATACATAGTATAATTAGATATTAAAGTGACACAAAACGTCTTAAGTTGTTCAAAGTGTCGTTTTCACATATGCAGTAGATTCCATTGTGTTGCGATGCTAAAAGCAAAATGAAAGAAATAAAAGACAAAAATTTGCACTGAATATGGCAGTGGCAACCGAAATTAATTATGCGTTTTCAAAAAGGATTTATGGAATTATCCGTTCTTTATGTATGTATGTTTGTTTAAGTATTAAGAACAAAATTTAGTTTTGGTAGTCAAGATATATAGAATATATGTTAAGATAGGATCAATTATTTTATTCTATTTTAATTAGTTTTTTATTGTACCCATAATATATGTAGTTTACTTTATCTTATTATCTTTCTTGTCATGTTGGGTCAGTATAATATTCCCTGTATTTTGAATTTAACATATATGTTTACTTTAATCATTTAATTCAATTGATTGATTTAACTTTCTCCTTCAACTATATAATGTCTTTACACTAAAATGTGTAAAATAAAGAACAATGCTTAAAAAGATAATAAATGAGTTAAAATGGTGATTATATTGTACTTTATTTTTTTCCAAGAAAATTAAAAAATATTTATAAATTGAAAAAAATAAGTCAGTACTGAAAATATTTCTAATTAGGGTTTTGAGAAAGTCCAGATTTTCTATTGGTTTTTTGATATTGTCCTCTACTGAATATTAAAAATACATTGTGTTGGTACTTTAATTATCTTTTTAATATATTTTAAAACATCAAAATTAGTATAATCAATGTATTACGGAAACATAGTGAGAAACATCACAATAAAACTCAACAAAGAATCCAAATTCGACAAACGGTTCAATTTTGTTTACTTTTTCACTTTAACCTACCATACTATATATTACTTTGAAAGAGGGTAACACCTAAAAGAATCTAGGTCAAATGTCTATTATGTAAAGGGTTGGTAGGAATCACGAAAACAAGATATAAGTAAATACAATTTTTATGTGGTCTTTTTTAAATGTGTTATTTTCAAACTGCGTTTTATATTTGGTCAGAATTTGTAGGGTTTGTGGAGTTGGATAATTTAATGATTCAATCACATCAATAGTTTAATAGATTGAGTTGAATTTGTTTCTGATTAAGTTAATTTCAATCCAATCTATAAAAGACTTTTAGAATAGGTATTATTCACTTGCTATTGGGCCATTGCATGTACTATTTCTCATGGGCTCCTTTATTGTTGGGCTTCTACTTTCTGCATCCCGAACAATTTCTTTGACGCACTCCTCAAACTTTTGAAATGACCATTTTTGCCTTCTGGAAAATAACTTCCAAATTATATATTTCTCGAGTTTTCCAAACCAGTTTTTTGGGATTTCCGAAACAACATTTTTGAAACAAAATTTTTATCATAGAATTTTCGGAACAAAATTTTCAGAGCATATTTTCGACATAGAGCTTTTAAAACATGAAATTTGTTTCTGAATAATTTTCTAAAATGAAATTTTTGAAAAAAAAAATCATAACTCATAAAGTTCTTTCCAAAAAAAATGAGTTTTATTATGCATTTCTCTCTTTTTCTTCCGTGTGTGCGCTAGCTAGCGGTGGTGAAAACAGTAACAATAGTGGTGTGGTGGGGTGAAATGATGAAGAGTGTTTGAGTCTTTTCCTAGTATTGTAGAGTGTACTTGGTAAATATGGGGGTGCATAAAGTAATAGTAGTCAGTGTTGTCTTGTAAATAGATATTAAGCCCAGCCCATCTTTAGCGAATAAGAACAGAAATCAATTTAATGGGAATTTTAACCTAGTACCACATTTAAAAGGGAGTGTCCTTAGCACAGTATCCAACGACATTTATCTATCTAAAATACTGTTTTGTACTACAAATATAATAAATAAGTATTAAATATGTTTTTAACTTTCAGCTAATTTTCATTTTAAAATTTTGGACCAATCTAATTCTTCATCTTTCAAAATATGTGGATTTAGTTATCTTAATCCATTTTTTTTGGGTTTATTTGATATTTCATATGCATTTCAGAATTATATTTAAGTTTTTTATATTGGTTGATACATTTTTACTTTAATGTTAAGTTAAATATTATTATGAAATGTACTTAAAATGTCAAATAAATTTAACAAAATTTGATTAAAATGACTAAATCCACATATTTCGAAAAATGGATAATTAAATTGGTCCAAAATGTTAAAATTGACTAATTCTAAAATTCACTAAAAGTTAAAAGACCAAAAACATATTTAACCCTATATATAATTTGTCTTTATATCCCCAATTTATGTAAGATCTCAAATAAATTTTTTATTTCGTCTTTTGAATAAATTTTATTATTTTATAGTTATTTAGTTATGACTTAATAGAGGTAATGGGATATTTTTCTTATACATAAATGTATATGCATGAACCAAGTTTATTTTGAAGTTGTGGACACAATTTCCATAAGTTTTTCCTCCTTTTAAAAAAATAGTATTGCCCACAAGGCCTTTTTAAATGAATATAAATATTTATAACGAATTGTTGATAAGTTTCTTTCTTCTCTGAAATCTGGAACCATGTGCATCAATTTATTATATGGTTTTTCGTGTCGAGATGATTTATGCAGAATTGGAATCTGCATTTGCAAAATGAGGCAAATTACTTGTCTTCGAAGACTTGTTTCTTCATATAAAAAACTATACACAACCTTTTGCGTATCATCAAAAGTTTTTATTCTAATTTTGCACCTTTATTTTCATAAAATCAATTTTACAACTTAAAGACAAAAATACATTCCTCATTGTCACTTTCTAAAATACAGTTTTTCAAAACTATTTTTTAAAAATGTTAAAAAAGACGAAAGTACAATCAAACACATCTCTAGTAATTTTTTCTAAAATGATTTATACACCTGCTAAATCATTAATGTTCCACAGTCTAATAATCAATAAGTTTCATATCGTTTAGGAGTCGATATCAAGCAAAGTTTAAATATTTTTATCTTTCTCCACTTTCGAGACCCCTTTTAAAGATAAAACTGTAACGAAGCTCAAATGCTCCAAAGCGAACAATACCGTAATGATGATTGTTCCTATGACTGTCAGATGAACTTGGTCGGAATTGAAATAATTAATTTAAAAACTTAATTTTTAAACTGCTTCATGAGTTCTTTTTAATTGCATCCTCCAACGAAAATGTCTCTAAATAATTATATTTTTGTATATGATAAAACTTGGCAATTTTTCAGTTTTAATTTCGAACTAATAAGATAATCTATTTATATTTTCAGATTTTTCTTTTAACTAAGAAACTATAATAGCGTTAACTAAAGTTTTAATAATCAAATAACTATATCTTTATTGTTTTATCTCTTATTTTTTCTTTTTATAATTTCAGCTCTTACAAAGCAAGTGATAACAACTTTTCATTAAAAACAAATGTGTGATAGAAACTTCAACTGTAAAATATAGATTATACTTTAAATACGGTGATTAATATCGAGGACGTTAACATCAACATATCACCACATATTTAGTGTTACTGTTATTTTGTTTAGAAAACAATTATATAATTTAAATTTATGTTATTTCTGCTTTACTTGTCTATAACCATGAATGTACAATTTATTTTTAAAAACTTTTTTCGTTTTTTCTTTGAATAAAGAGAGTATTACGAAATACTATTACCAAAGTCTTATCTCAAACTTGCAACTTTGGTGAAGTAATTTTTTTCACTTGAGTGACACATTCTTTCTTACTACTAAATTTGAGGCAAGTGTTTGATAATTGTTGGTGATTTATAAATGACACATGATTTACCAATATATTGTTTAAAGTGTGTTTTGGTCAAACGAAAGTTCCACCATTTGTTCACCAATGCATGAAATTAATGAGCCACCACAGAATTTGCAAATCCATTTTAGCCGTCTTTTGACCCATCATCAAGAACCTACCATTCAAACGTTGAACCCTAAATTCAACTAACCACTCTTTAAATCTTATACTATTTCTACACCTTTTCAAACTCTACCTTCTAGATTGCATCCAAACAAAATAAATAATAATACCCATCTAGATCACACTAATAAAAAACAATTAAAATTTTGGATACAATCTTTTGGATTATTTTCTATATGATATTTTCACCTTAATAGCTTTAAAATTTTTCTATATGATATTTTCTTTTAATTTTTGTTTTATTTTGAATATGGAGAGTAATCTCTTTTAGATTTTTTTATATCACACATTCCTTAATTAAGCTTTAGAACTATCTATTATGTCATGTTTAATTTTTAAAAATGTAGAAGCATCCATCCCCTTTTCCCTTAATTTATTGCAAAAGTTATAGAAACAAAAGTTAGGATCTAATTAAAAAATAATATTGGAAACGTCAAAAGAGTTGAATGGTTTTTCTAACATAAATTTACAATTTAATAATTTTTAATCATTAGCTATTTTGCAAAGGAAATTGTAAAATAAATTATTTTAGAATCTAGATTTAATTATATAATTAATTGATTTTTGTTGGAAAGGGAAAAAGGCAAGGACTAGAAGGCGAGTGAAGAAGAAATCAAATTTGTGCGCACTCTTTTGGCGTTGTTCATAGTTCAACTCTTATTCCGAGTTTTCCTCTTCTTAAGAAAACTAGCGTTCTTCTCTCTCTATCTCTCTCTATCTCTCTCTTTCTTTCTTTCTCTCTCTCTCTCTCTCTCTCTGAATTTGTTTTTGGATCCGAAACCACCAACGACGTCGTTGCACCACCTCTTCCTTGGAACGTGTCGCGTTCGATTACCTAATCGTTTCCTATCGCCGGCGACGTCGATTCAATTTCAATGGCCACGGAGCAGTTGATGTCCAGTGGCGGTCCGCGCTACGTTCAGATGAAATCCTCGCCACCGCCGTCTCCGCCGGCTGCGACTGCGGAGGAGATGTCATCGGCTCCGTCGTTCCGGCACAGCGGTGCTGAGGCCAATCGGATTTTCGAGGAATTGCCGAAAGCCTCCATCGTCTCCGTGTCTCGCCCCGACGCCAGCGATATCAGCCCCATGCAACTCTCTTACACCATTCAGGTTCAGTACAGACAGGTAACGTGCCATCTTCTCTCACACTCATTGTGTGTTCGTGATTTCGTGGAATTCAATTCTTAATAAAAAGGAAATCTCTGATCGCAAGCACTGGTGCCAATTGTGTGAAGCTAAAGCGAGCAAAATCCAAGCGAATTGGATCCTTTATTTGAATCCGATTGGTTCTTCATACGCTGTGTTTGTACGTGCGCGTGCGTATATATGTAGTACGTACGTGTGTATGTATTTGGCAAGTTTATCGTAGGGTTTAATTTGAACCAGAAATTCGTGATGCAATGGCTATGTAGTTTGTTTCTATTTTCCTAACACTGCAACTTAGTAGCTTTGGACTTTTCCTATTAATTTTACTTTCTCCGAACTACACTTTAAGCTTTTGCGCATTTACTTCTGCTGTTCATCAGCTTTGGAGTTGTTTAGAGTTGAAGTGCGTGTAAGAAAGACATAAATAAGTAAATAAATAAATGGTGGTGGGAGCAATAGTTTTAAACCTTTATTGGCCTTGTTTGAGGGGCAGCCCAAGACTTGGCTGTAAAGTTGAGCCTTGGTGACCAGTTTGTCATGAATTCATATCCGGTAATAGTCTCCTTGTACATGCAAGGGTAAGACTGCGTGCAATGACTATCCTCTATAACTTTGCATAGCTTGGAAACTTCTGGCACTGGGGTATGTTAGTTTTAAATGTTGGCCTGGCCTACGTGGCTGTCTCTGGAGATATTTGGACGGAAGAGAAGCATTGTTTGTTAAATATTTATTTCTTTCAGTCTTCATTCCTACAGGAGGATACTTATATATCTCATTTGCATTCCAGTTCAAGTGGGAGCTAATGAAGAAAGCTCATCAAGTGTTTATTTTGCATTTCGCATTAAAGAAACGTGCCATCATTGAGGAAATCCATGAGAAGCAGGAACAGGTGAGCAGTGTTATTTATATTTCTTTAATGATATATACAAAATGGCTACAGTACATTATTGTATTATTTGTCGATATCATTTGTGTCTAGCTAAGTTTGGATTTTGATGTAATGTTCACTGAAATATTATATTAAAGGTTAAAGAATGGCTTCAAAATCTAGGAATTGGAGAACACAATGCTATGGAGCAAGATGACGATGAAGGTGATGATGAAACAATCCCGTTGCATACTGATGAAACTCATGAAAGTGCTAAGGACAGGTGATCCCCAACGTGCAACTTGTATGGAGCACTCTATAATTGTAACATGTTGATTTGTGATCATAATATTCTATATGTTTGTTTCTTGTGCAGAGATGTTCCATCTAGTGCTGCTCTACCAATTATACGACCAGCCTTGGGAAGACAGCAGTCAATTGCAGATAGGGCAAAGAGAGCAATGCAAGGATATTTGAATCACTTTTTGGGAAATATCAGTATTGTAAATTCTCATGAGGTATGCTTTGTGCATGAGCTTTTGAAAATTTATGTTGTCATGTTATGAAACACAGTCATCCTTTCATTGTCATTTTTGTGTCAGACATTTTACATATGCATAGAATATTACAGTTTGATGTTATGGGTTGGGTTATTTGTTAAGTAAATGTAGACATGTCTCTTCACCGCTGTGGCAATGGAATGACTTAATTTTGAATATTAGTTTCGTTGTAATCGACCAGATGCATGCTTATCCTACTATTGTGGGGGTGGCAAGTATCAGATACTCAAATGTACACATCCATGCCCCCTCATTAGCTGAGGGGCTTCCATGAGTAAAATCCATCTGTACTAGATCACAAGCTAGTAACTTTACTGTTGCACCAAAGAGCCTATGAGATATTAGTTTTATTGATAAATATTGATCATCCAAGTTTGTCAACACACTTTGCTTGTGAAATCCTGGCATTTGATTACTAGATTTGTCGGGAATGCTGACATCATGAATCTTGTTTCTAGTGTGGCTGAATTGGTTATTGTTCTGGTTCTAGTCTGGAAATAGCCTATTGGTTCTGCGGGAGCTTGTGCTCTGGGCTGCCTATTGGTTCTGCGGGGCTTGAATTTAAACAAATTACTGCCATGGTTTTTGGTAGCCATATTTCATACATGTAATGTGATGTGGACCTTGGAACTTGTACAACATATTTTATTTTCAGTTGAAGTCCATGCCTAATTAAGTTAATTTTTGGCTGTTTTAATGGATTTTTTATCTCCTCCATTTGATTTGTTGTTGAAACTGTGGTTTTTATGATCACTAAATGCTATTTTTACTATAAGAAGTTTTATGCTCCAGGTTTGCAAGTTTTTGGAGGTATCAAAGTTATCTTTTTCACCTGAATATGGCCCCAAGCTAAAGGAAGAATATGTGATGGTGAAACATTTGCCCAAAATCCTGAAGGATGAAGACTCCAGAAAGTGTTGTTTGTCTGACTGTTTCAGTTGCTGTAATGACAACTGGCAAAAGGTAAAAAATCCTGCTTTTGGATATGCTTTACTTATCTTGTTATTTAAATATTTTTTTGGTAACTTTTATTATATTTGGTTTAATTTTACATTATTACTTCCCTGTATTTTTATGTACAGGTATGGGCTGTACTGAAACCTGGATTTTTGGCATTGCTGGCAGATCCTTTTGATACACAGCCGCTGGACATAATTGTTTTTGATGTACTGCCGGCCTCGGATGGGAATGGGGATGGTCGTTTATCACTGGCAAGTGAAATGAAGGAACGTAATCCATTACGCCATTCATTCAAGGTGAGATGGGTGCTATTTTGTGCTTAAATCTGTTTATTTTGTATCGTATCTTGAATAAATCCCCAATTTGGTCTTTGAAATAGTTTCAGAACATCAAGTTAATCCTCTAATGATAATATTTGGTCACCTAATGTTCAATCCCGGTAAACTAGTAACTTTGGGAATTTGAAAGCTTTCTTTTGACAACCAAATTGATGTTCCAAAATTCTTTTCAGGACCGAATTGAGGTTTATTCTTATGTAATTACTAGCAATTAGCTGACGATTGGTTGTTATCAGATGTATGGTAGTACTATACAGAGGAACATACCTTTTCAAACTTTAACACCTATCTAAATATTATAGGTGGCTTGTGGAATCCGCAGTATCAGAATTAGAGTGAAAAGTAGAAGTAAAGTCAAAGATTGGGTTGCTGCAATTAATGATGCTGGACTCAGGCCTCCTGAAGGCTGGTGTCATCCTCACCGTTATGGTTCATTTGCTCCTCCAAGAGGCTTAATTGAAGATGGAAGTCAAGCCCAGTGGTTTATTGATGGGCGAGCGGCATTTGAGGCCATTGCTTCTGCAATTGAGGCTGCAAAATCAGAGGTTTGTTTTTCTACTGCCTTAATATTCTGGCCCACTTTTGTGACATATGAACATACACCCATACACAGGTAGAAAGGTAGAGACTGAGAGGGAGAGAGAGAGATTAATGGTTGTTTTAAAGATTATGCTCAATTATTGAGAGATTCATGCAGATATTTATCTGTGGGTGGTGGCTGTGCCCAGAACTGTATCTACGGCGACCTTTTCACACTCATGCTTCATCAAGGCTTGATAATTTGTTGGAAGGAAAAGCTAAGCAAGGGGTTCAGGTAACAATTTATATGAACTCTTGCACAATGCCTTGCCTTTTTAAGGGACTCTTTTCTGGGTTATTTAACTTGTAAAGGATAAGTACAAAACAACCATTCCAAGGATTTTAGTATGACGGCTTTCAGTTATCTTATCTGCATTCGTTTTCCAATGTAATAATGTTGTGTCTTTCACTGGAGGACTCCTTGTTCTATGTTTCTGGTCCTGAATTTATTTTTCATTGCAAAGTATCTGTGTTCAGTTTGGGCCTTGCCCACATTTAACCTGTATTGAACCCTTGGTTTGGCTGAAGCAAAATGGATATGGACCCATAAATATGCTTGTGTGGCCTAAGGGTTTGAAATTTGATTAACTGCTCCTTGTAATCTTCACTAGTAAAAGTGAATATTGTGTTCATCCTTGGACATTGGCCTAAATTTCACTGTAGGTACACATTTAAATTTATGGTCTATTTTTCTTCTCCCAGGTTTCTGTATGAGCATCTTGTTTCAACAGTTTTTTTTCCTATTTCTAACTGAGTCATTACATAGCGCATGAATCATGGACTTTAAGAAAACAGTCAAAAACCATTTGAGCAATGTATTAAAACCTGTCAAATAATTTTTTGACAGTGTCCATGCTTCTGCTTTTTTGTCGTATGTGAGCCAAATCCTTGCATTTTACGTGATTAGGTAGGGAGGAATGATTGCTTGTTATCTTTGAATTGCCTTGCATAGTGCTAGGATATTTCTGAAAATGACTCAGTAAAATTTTGTTATGGATCTCCCCTCTCTTGGTAGAACAAGTAGGTCCACGATTTGCTTTATTGTTTGTTCTATGAATGGTACTGGCTGAATGTTCATACCGCATATAGAACTGTATTTTTTTATAAATGAATTTTAATATCATAGTGGAAAGGAGTAGATCAATTGATTTTATAACTTAATAGCTGATTAGTACGGTCTATACTATGAACATGTAGTTGCAAAGGTACTCATCTGTGTTGTATGCATCCTGGGCAATGCATATCCCAACTCCTTTATTTCCATGGAAGTGTTGAGATTTGCGTGAATTATTTTTAATGCAGATTTACATTCTTCTCTACAAAGAGGTGGCTCTTGCTTTGAAAATCAACAGTGTTTATAGCAAGAAAAAGCTTCTTAGCATTCATGAGAATGTGAGGGTATTACGCTATCCTGACCACTTTTCTACTGGTGTTTACCTGTGGTATGGAATTACTGAAAACTTGGTGTTTAGTCTATATGGTCTTATAACAAACTTATATTTTTTCCAAGAAAAGATCAATTATGCTGCACGTTTTTGGTTTCTTATTTGTTTGTGATTATTACTTACAGGTCACACCATGAAAAACTTGTCATTATTGATAACCATATCTGCTTTATTGGAGGACTGGATTTATGCTTTGGTCGTTATGACACATCTGAGCATAAAGTGGTTGATTTCCCTCCTCTAATCTGGCCGGGAAAAGACTATTATAACCCAAGGTAAGTTTTGTGAATAGAGTGTATAATCACGAAGGCACATTTGTAAGATTTTGTTTAGCATGCTGTGAGATTGTAAGACTCTTATTTTATTCTAAGGAAAACACTTTAATTATTTGAAAAATGTTTAGTCAATGAGAGTGTTTATATGCAGCAGTAGTAACTCAAAATCTGTTATAGAGTAGTAAGAAAATGGTGCTTATATTATGCATGGTTTGGTTCAAAGGAGGAGAGGGGAGGGTCCCCTTATTTGGTTTACGTGGGGTGTGGAGGTAAAATAAAATCATAGGTCAATATAGTCAAGACAGTCCAAAATATATGAATCATTTCTCTTTCTCTATATATCCTTCCTATATTGGAAGGGAGGCACAAATGGGAGAGAGGGATCTTGGCCCCTAATTTCTGCTCTCCTCTTCAACCAAGCACTGCTGAAGAGCAAACACAGAAATTGAGAGAAAAGGCATTTTTTTAACTAAAATGTTTCGTTCCAGTAATTTTTTATATAGAAATGGTTTTAAAAAGTAATTATAAAAATTATAAATTCTTAAGATTTCAGTTTGGTAGTAGATCTCAGGGTTATACTTGAGATAATGTTCCTAGCTTTATTTGTCTTGAGTTTTTTAGGGATAGATTTATTTTACCGTTTTGTAGTATTAGGGATTAATGGGTCAGGTTTGGTCCCCCTCGTTTTTTGCATTTTCTTCTTTCTTTATGATATTTTGAGGTACTGCATATGATTGATGTTGTTTGTTGTGGCAACACAGTTGGGATGGCAAAGAACATAGTGATACCTCAGTATTCTCATAAAGCTATTCATGTTGAACTTGTACATTTCATGGAAAATGCTTCATTTACACCTAGTCTTACCCTTCTCTGTACACCTGCAATTTTTATTTTTTATTTTTTTGTAAAAAAGAAAGATGCCCTAAAAGTAGTAGTTGTTTACAACTGCGTGTTTAAGTGCATTGATGTTTCATTTAGTGCATTTCCCATAGCAATTCAAATTCTCTTCAATACTTTAATTCACTATTAAGCTTTGTTCTAACTCAGACAATAGTTTATGCTGAGTGTCTGCAGTTGACCCTATATGCATTAGTGTTGTGTTAGTATTGGTCGTAAAATATGTATTCCTAATTATACAGGTATACAATTCTATATCAGTTCCTAAGATTGGTCCTAACATTTTACATATATAATATATTATGTGCCCCAATAAATATCTATGAAAGTTCCAAAGAAAACTATTGGCAAGGTTGCACTTGGAATGTGTGACAATATGTCATTCATCTTTTATTGATTAGAGACTAGCTCTTACCTGTTGAACACAAGTCATATTTTATTTTCAATATTGACAGAGAATCTGAACCAAATTCATGGGAAGATACAATGAAAGATGAATTGGATCGTGAGAAATATCCTCGTATGCCTTGGCACGATGTTCATTGTGCCCTTTGGGGACCACCTTGCCGTGACATTGCTAGGCACTTTGTTCAGCGATGGAATTATGCAAAGGTTAGTCATATTCTACCATTGCATGCCTTGCATTATTCCAGCCCTATTCCTATATTCCCAATAGGAAATAATCTTGTTTTTGTTCACATCAGAGGAACAAAGCTTTATATGAGGAAGCGATACCATTACTAATGCCTCAGCATCATATGGTTATTCCACATTACTTGGGAAGAAGCCGAGAGATACAGATTGAAAGTGGGAACGTAGACAATCAAACAGTTCTTAAAAGAGAAGATTCTTTTTCCTCATCTTCCCAAGATCAAGATATTCCTCTACTTTTGCCCCAGGAGTCTGATGGGTTGGATACTCATGAAGGAGACCAAAAGTGTAATGGTGTAATCTCCTCTCCACATTACCAGGAGAAGCCAAGAAGGATGAGCACTGGTCTTCCCTTTTCATTTCGCAAGGCCAAAATTGTAGCACTTGGTTCAGACACACCAATGAAGGGCTTTGTAGATGATCTGGATTCTGAGTATGATCGTGAGAAAATGCCTCTTGATAGAATGGCTCATTCTGATTTGCAAAATACAGATCCAGAATGGTGGGAGACGCAAGAACGGGGTGACCAGGGAGGTTTTCCTGAGGAATCAGGACAAGTTGGTCCTCTTGCTTCCTGCCGTTGCCAAGTGCGTTGTTCTCATGACCTATACTTAATAGTTAACTATTATTTATCGAGAAAAGTCAGATATTTTTAACACCTGGCTTTTATCCATTTTTTGCAACATAAAAGAGTAAACTATATTGCTGGAATTATTAAATTTCACAGGCGTGTATTAAACACTGTTTTATTCCCTTTGCGCTTGTCTTGATATCCTTTTAATTTTTCAACATTTGTTCGATTTTTTTCTCAAGAAACCTTTTAATTGATAGGTTATTAGGAGCGTGAGTCAATGGTCTGCTGGAACAAGTCAAACCGAAGAGAGCATCCACAGTGCTTATTGTTCTCTTATTGAAAAAGCTGAATACTTCATCTACATTGAGGTATTAAACAAACTTCCTCCTTTTATTTTAGAATGTATTAGCATATATTAGAATAAAAGAAAATTATTTATCTGTATTCTAATAATATGCTAATATATGTTCTAATAAATATGTAGTGTGATAGGATTTATGGATTCTTGAAATGATGAAGCAATATTATATCTTCTGCTCCTCTCTTCATTTTTTCAAATTTAAAGTAGTTGTTGTAAATTTTATTACATTCTTAATCTGTTCTGGACCTTTCTCTGACTGTTGTAATTCATCCCTGGGCACATATTCCAGAATCAGTTTTTTATCTCAGGTCTTTCTGGGGATGAGATGATAAGGAATCGTGTGTTAGAAGCTTTATACCGACGAATTATGCGAGCTTACAATGACAAAAAAACTTTCAGGGTTATAATTGTCATACCACTGCTGCCTGGCTTCCAGGTTCCTATCAATTTTATTCTTGTTTTTATTTAAACACTGTAAATATTGCTTTTGCATAAATGTTAGACTGACTTTTGAGTTATCTAGGGAGGCCTTGATGATAGTGGTGCAGCATCTGTAAGAGCCATAATGCATTGGCAGTATCGAACCATTTGCAGGGGGCAGAATTCCATCTTGCATAATCTTTATGAACTTCTTGGTCCTAAAATACACGACTACATCTCTTTCTATGGTCTAAGGTCTTATGGTAGACTTAATGGGGGCCCTGTGGCAACCAGCCAGGTATTCTTATACATCTATGGTTATGTACAAAGTTCGTTTCAGTCAGCTTAATGGTTTAAACTGTTTTGCAGGTGTATGTTCACAGTAAAATCATGATTGTTGATGATTGTATAACTTTGATTGGGTCTGCTAATATTAATGATAGGAGCTTACTTGGCTCCAGAGATTCTGAGGTACAGTTCCATGCCCTTTTCACTTTATATGCTGCACATGTTTGACTAGGGACTCAAATTAACTTGTACTAAGTTCTCAGTCTCTCATTTCATGCACCCTCATTGAAATAATTTTTATCCGTGTTAAATTTCATTATAGAAACAAGTTAGTTGCAATTGTTGAATTTGGAGGGGAAAAGGAGAAATATAGAAATAAATGTTTGAGAGAATTGAGAATGAGAATACTTTATTATTCAGGAGAATGTGCATGTGTGCATAAATTATACATATATTCATCTCTGTAGACTCTTGGTAGTCTGAGGGGAGATTATTTCCTTGACTTATTAATTGACTGCAACTGCCTACTTACTAATTCCCACGAACACTTGGTTCATTTTATCAGGATACATTAATGTATCACTTGATTCCTAATGCAACTGATATTTAGTTATCTTGTGTTGTGTATACATTTTATTAGAAAATATGGGTGTAGACTGCAAATCCAATTCTCAGCCTTGATAAACTTTGAATTTCCTTCTTAAAATCATTAGTTTGACATAAATGTGTTTGTGATAATTACAGAAATAAGAATCGTATCTTTACAATTATAGATATCATGATCATATCTTTATAATCAGAAATATCAAGATCACTCTAGGATCGTATCTTTATTAGTGGAGGATATAAAATCTCCTCTATTTATTTTATTGATTTCTGTTTATAAATATAAACAAACCATCCGTGCTTTCACAAAAGCATACGATTTCAGTTCAATGTTACTCTTTATTTTTATAGTTTAACTGTGTTAACAAATTGAGGGAACTCCCTAAAATAAAATGAAATATGTAACTAATGAAAGAATAATTTCAACTGGCAGGTCTGTCTTATTGCAAACCCTCTTTTAGTCACCTTTAATGTTGTGTTGAATAAATAAATTCGTCTGCTTACCATGTTTTTATATTCTTATTTTTGGCTTTATGTTATCTGTTAATGCATAATTACTTAACCCCTTTCTGTTCCTTTAATCTTCTCACTGGATTTCAGATTGCCATAGTTATAGAAGACAGAGAGTTGATTGGTTCTTATATGGATGGAAAACCTTGGAAAGCTGGAAAGTTTTCCTCGACCCTTCGATTGTCTTTATGGTCTGAGCACTTGGGTATCCCTACAGGAGAGGTTGTTAATTTTACATTCTTAGTAAGTAGTTGTTTCATGTGCCTGATTTGTAATGATTATTTTAATATCTTTTCCTCAGGACAATCAAATAATGGACCCAGTTGTTGAATCTACTTACAAGGATATTTGGGTGGCAACTGCAAAGGTAGTAAGAACAATTGAATGTTGATATTCGTTGCTAATTTCACCTCTTTTGATATGAATAATGGTATTTTAAGTGATATATTCTTATAAACTTACTAGTGTTATATGGAATTTTCATGCATGAATAGTTATCCTTTAAAGTGGCCTCTGCTTTCTTCATTATGTCATTGCCCTTCCATTTAGTTAATTATTGAAGACCGGAATTGATGATATCTGATACAGATTTGCTTGTTCATTTTGTCTGTTTTGAGGTTTCTTTTCTTTTCTTTTCAATTTCTTTTTGGCTAAATAGCAAATTGCCTACTTCAACATTAATTTTGTTTGAGTTGGATATAATGGAGAAAACCCTTGTAAGTTGGAAGTAAAGGTAAACTAAGAAAAATCTTGTTGAAATCGTTAAAAGGACTTAAAACCTAATGAAGTTGCTGAGGATTTGATTTTATGACGAGTAAATGATGATATTATTTGATCCATGTGGCCAACTATATTAAAAAAAGGTTTGCCAAAATATCTAACACGGTCAGTTCTTAGTGTCAGTTTAACTTCTAATCTCAGTGTGGGGGATAACGGACATGGATATGACATCTGTGATCTGCCTAAGATCGCGCTTGAACTTTATGGCATGAAAGTTTTGCACCTAACTGTTGACTCTTCCAGAGTCTTTTTACACTGCAATGCACCAAAGCCCGTGGGAAGTTATTTAGGTTGCATTACTATTTAGTTGTACAAGATATTTATGATTATATATTTTCGGTTTTACACGGTTAGCCTCGTAACATTGCGGACACAAAACACACAAAAACAAATACGCACTTGTTTTTCTAGGTGATTTGAGTTCCTCTTGGAGATCTTGTGGTGATTCTGAATAGCTTAATCAGAATTTTTTTCAATAATAAAACTGATAATTATCCCTGCATACGTTTTACAGACAAATACTGCAATTTACCAGGATGTCTTTTCTTGCGTACCTAATGATCTGATACACACCAGGTATGTTAATGGTAATTTTGCCCATTGCCCATCGTACATCTTTCGATGAAACCTCTCCATTTTTGTGTCCCTAACATTTATTTTAATGGTAATGATTTTGCAGACATGCCTTCAGACAAAGTGTGCTCTTTTGGAAAGAAAGGATTGGTCACACGACCATTGATTTAGGAATAGCCCCAGAAAAATTGGAATCCTATCGTGATGGAGGCATTAAGAACACCGATCCCTTGGAGAGATTAGCATCAGTGAAGGGTCACCTGGTCTCTTTTCCCTTGGAGTTCATGTGTCAGGAAAGTCTGAGACCTGCTTTTAATGAAAGCGAATACTACGCTACTCAAGTTTTCCATTGAGTACGATGTCTCCCCAGTACATAACACATCTTGGGTTTTCTTTTTCAATTTTTATAGGGGGTTTGTAATTTAATACCTGCAGAATTCTTTTTATTACAATTCTGCTAGCGAGAAAAAGAAAAGGGGGGGGGGGGGGGGTTGGGAGACTGGGTATAATCACGATATTCTTGTAGAGAATGTATCTGTAACTATTCACTGTAAAAAGAATATCAATTTATTTTTTATAAAAAAATCTGTTAAATAATATTTACATTCAGATATTTTTCTTGTTTTTATGCAGCAATCCTTTTTTTTTTTTCTCTTTCTGTTTTCATGTGGTTATTATATGGGCATAAGATAGGCTTCTGTTTGGTATATCATTCAGGATGTGCAGTTAAAAACTATAAATAATTAACATATTCATTTCATTTTACCAATCCAACTAAGGTTTCTAAACACATTTCAAGTTGCAACTACTTGTCTAACCTTCAAAACAAACCCAAAAGAGCATCAAAATTTGGAAAAATGGATTGAACAATGGGAAGGTATGGTGGTGTCCCATGCCAATTTCCATGCTTCATTTAGCAACAAATGTAGTGGCAAAAATTCCAATCTCTAAATTGAAGTACTAACTACTTAATTTTAAACTTAGTGCAAACTCCTAAGCTAGCATACTTAGTTTGATATGGGTACATTAAAAAAATTATAAAATATTTTATATAGATGCGAAATATTGATAAATAAAGAGACATCCACTATTCCTTATCAATTCATAATGAAGATGATGACTATTACTAATAATACATTTGTGATCATGATTTTGCCTATGTCACAATCAATTATGACAAAAAAATGCAATTAAACTCAAGAAATTTCGATTGTACACAATAAATTGTTAATTATATCATTTTTCAACAAAAAATTTGAAGATTTGGTAAAACATTCTAAATTTTATGATTTATGAACTCGTTTATAAGCCACACCTGTTTCTTAGTTGAACAAGTTGCAACAAATATTTGTTCTTGATCTTCAACAACTTAGGCTTGTCATATTTTTTGGTTAATTGTAGTCTCTACACTTAATGATTGTTTATCAAATGAAAGATTTTTCTCCTAGAATTGATCTTCTAGGCGTTTGTTGATGAAATAATTTGGAATGTGCAGAAATTTTGTTGGTCAAGCTCTAACTTTTAAGTAGCTGTACTAGATCTTAGGGTGAACATGTCATTATGGGTAATGTAATAATTAAATATGCGAATAAATAATCAAGTGTAAGAATTTGTGTCTGAATTGATCAGCTTCTCTACAAATTCTAACTCCGCTTCGAGCTTTTACCAGTCGCTGGTGGACGATGAACATAGCCTCCACCACTGCCTCCATTAACTTCCCCTTCCAACTCTCATCACTCGCCTTTCGCGCGTCCCACCAACGCGCCACTCTCTCACTCTCTTTCGCTCCTCTCTCTGTCTCCAAGACCGCCATGGCCTCCGCCGCTCTCCGATCATCCACTCCGGTCCCCAACGAACTCAACAACGACTCCGACTTCGAATCTCTTCTCTCTCCCGACGGTTACATCTCCATATGCGGCTTCGGCTCTCTTCTCTCCGGTAAACTATCATTACTACCACGTGCACTTTCTCTACTATTACTGTTCCTCTTCATCGACGTAACCGTTCCTTGCTTCGCAGAGAGAAGCGCACGGAGCACTTTCCCTGATTTGGCAAACTTCCGAACCGCACAGTTGAAAAGCTTCCGGCGCGTCTTCGCGCACGTCGCTCCGGTTTTCTTCGAGCGCGGCATTGCAAAGCCCGAAACTATGGTTCGTTATGACAACACCGTAAATCTTACTTCTTCATAGTGTGAGAAGAACAATTGCGCCCATTTTTATTTTATTTTTATTGTGAAATTGAAAATAAAAAAAAAAAAAATTGGAAGGGACGTTGGAACTGTGATGCTTATGCTGTGTGTGATGAAAATGTTATTAGGAGATTTCGAGCTTGAGTGTGGAGCCATGTGAAGGAGAAACTCTTGTGGTAACAGTGTTTGAGATCAGAAAATCAGAGGTACTGTATTGAAAACTTTAAATTCTGGATTTGTTGCAGTCGAACTTTCCATGCATCTCGTAATCAGAGAATTGTAGCCATTGGATGAAGATTAGACGGATTTGATCTCGAATGAATGGTTTAAGTTCTATCTACCAAGATAGAATATGAGTTGTCTGATCTTTGTTTAATGATATGATTTGTTGACTGCGTAATGCGCCGAAAATACAGGGAATCTGGCAGTTTCAGATTTAGTGTGTACCAGTTTTTTGTTAGCTTGAGCATTTGAGCTAATATTTTCTGTGGATTAATTTTTAGATTCCAGATTTCATCAAGAGGGAGGTTGAGTTTCGGTTTCTTGCTGTAAGCATCTAGATGCAGAATTTTAGCTTGCTGCTTTTATATTTTGAGTCTTCTGATGTTTGTGTATGTGGTGGCTTGAGATCTTTGGTTGCTTATGTGTTAGGTTCTTCCTGAAACGCTTGATGGCCATGCTTTTGATTTTCCAGCGGTATGTGATGACTATTGTTGTTGTGGCAAAACATGAATTGTCTCTACTCATAAAAGAATGTTGGTTATTTCATTAGCAAATTGGTCATTCGTTGTGGCTTAATTTTTTCAGGTCCTTTGTGCCCGTTACAGTGATGAGGAATTTTTCAACATTAGATGTAAAGGTAATTTTTCATTTGCGTGGTGCTTTTTAAGAGCAAGACGCATGTATTGTTTCGGAAACTTGAAAGACTGTTTCTATCCAAATTATTTTTTCGTGTTTGTGTCCGGCATACTTCATAGTACCTACCTTCTATTCTTAAATCTAACCCCAGAAACTGATTAGAGAGATTACCAACTAATTTCTTGTGAATTGAATAGAGTTCTATTTGCGGAAAAACTAGTGAGGACTTAGATGATCAAAATGGAAAATCTAGTCATTTTATGAAGTTTCAACTGTTCGAACTATTGTTATTGTTTGCATATCAAGCTTTGTTTTCCTTATATATATATATATATATATATATATATATATATGTAATCACAAGTTATAAAGTTCTTATTAGAGACTTTAATTTTTCTTCATATATATGTTAGAGCATACACTAAACACATTCGTAAAAAGTGAAGAAAAAGGAGAGAGAAGAGATTTGAGTACTTTTTATTTCTTACACATACATCGTATTACTAGTTTGTACAATAACAAGCGGTTAATTAACAGCCTACTAACTACTTAACGAATATAGAACACTAACTGAATTATTTATAACAATACCAGTTTTCTATATTCTGCTTGGTGGGATGTTTACAGTAATCAAAAATATTACTAGACATTCCTCACTATTTCATACCTTTCTGGCTAGGCGGAAAGAAGGGTGCAATGGTTCACTACATTTGATTTTCCTCCAATCATAGCGCTCTAGGTGATTTCTATATTTGGCTTAAAAGAAAAAAATCTGACTGTCTACTTATGCATGCCTTTGTCGTACCTAGATTGTTTCTTTCTTATTTCTTGTCTTTTGTCTTCGTTTATGCATTCTTACATTACTGTTGCATTCAGGAAACAAGGAAATCTATTTTCAGCAATATGGGCGGTGGAATATAGATAAAATTTGGAGAGATGATGTCTTACCTTGTCGGGTTTATCTTCGACACTGGTAAGCACCGGGTGAAAACCCATTTGACATTTTTGTAATGGAAAATGATTTTTTGACTATTAAATTTTGACCACTTTCTCTTATAATTTTAGATGTTATTTTCTAAGTGGTTTTTCATTTTTCATTTTTCTCATTTTCAATCTTCTAAAACCACTTAAAAGATGCACATTATGTTATAAGATAAAGTTGTCAAAATATAGTATTCAAAATATTATAGTTCTTTTGTAATAGATGTTGAACACGGGAAATAGTACAAGGATTATGCTAACTAAGGCACCAGTCAAAGATTTAATCGGTAAAAGAGTTCAGTGGGAAATCACACTGGAGCGTAAAAAAATCTATTTTTTTTTATTTCTTAACCAATGTCTCAAGGACTCTTGTTAACATTCTCCGTAGTATAAAATCACCACATTTCATTTAAATTTCTAATTAGCTATCCTCACTGTCAGATGAACTCTACAGAATCATTTATGCAACTGACAGCAATTTAGTTCCTAGTGTGACGATACCTATTGTGTAAATTGGATTGCCTCTTCACACAGGTCATAAATTCACGGGCAACAATGCTCCTCATTATAGTTTCTCTCTACTTGTCAAGTTTTCACATATCCCTTTTCAATTTACTTTCAATGTGAGAAACAAAAGAAATTATTAGTTTTCTCAAAACCATAGTAGAATTGGCGAACAAAGCTTTCCACTATTTAAACCCAGTCTAGAGTTAGATTTGTTGTAAATTAACACTATTTGTGGAACTTTTTGTAGTGTACTAGCAGCAAAGAATCTTGGTGAAACAGCCTACAACAACTTTCTGGATCACACTTATCTTGCTGACCGTAAAACAACCATTCGCGAGTACTTGGCAACAACAGGTTCTGGTATCATGGAAGAGCAGCCCCCTGAATCCCTCAAGCACCGCTATGGCGGTTGATACTTTCAACAACCAATTTTAGCTGCAATGAATATGTCAATGTAAAGTGATGGCAGATGAATGGCTTGATTCTTCAATATAGAAAACTGTACATTCTTTAATAATTGATTCACGATATTCATTCTTCCGATTTGGTGCAAGAGTTGAATATCAAGTCTGAAAACAGCATCAATACAACTGACCCGAACATGTGTGTAAAAGAACATTATTGCTGATGTGTGTAGAAGAACACTATTGCTGAGTACCGTTTCAGTGTTTTCTTGGTTGAGCACATTATTCTTTAACGTCCAAACGTCTTTTTGTTTCAGAAACCATGTGCTTCAATTTCTCATTTTTATGGTAATGTGATGAGTACCAATTTATTACTTCAACATGGTACTGCAGTATTCATGCGGTATGACTCAAGAACTTACGGAATGGATGAAATAGAAAACATTAGTTTACTATAAGCACCATTTCCATCATGATTTTATTGCTAATCCACAATGGTTGTTAGATTTTAGTTAAATATTATATTTAAGATAACGATCCCTTCGTTCTCCTAAAAAAAAAATATGCATTAAGTAATTTGATATCAAGAGATAATCAAGCTTGAATACGAAGTTGACCACATAATGCATGTACATCGTAAACATTGAATACCTGAGCATCATGGTATTAGGTCCCACAGGCCTAAGACAAGTATTCAAGTTAATTTAACTCCTCCAAAACGAGTGAATGCATTGGACAAAAAACTGCATTTCCCGTTTATTAGATGTACAACCTCATTAAATGAACAATAAATACCTCATTAATTTCTCATTTTATACATGTACCTACCATATAAAAGAATCAAATTCATACAACCAAAATTTTTTACAGCATGGCAGTAGCCACCAAGGGTAAAAAAACTGAAATATGTATGTACTCGGTCCACTAACAATTTTGCAATTGCTATTTTGTTTTTTGTTTCCTTTAATTCAAGATATTACAACTGATATCTTTATCTTTCTCTAGTTCTCGTATTAATAGTTCCATCATCTTCTTATACATTGGCATGTAATGATCATTTATCATGGTTCTTGAAAGTCTGAGCTTGCTGTACAGCTCTCTGGGAGTTTCATATAAGCATACATGTTCTTCTATAGGGTCATCAGAATTTGAATTTGAATTTGAATTTGATTCATCCGATGAAGGTACAGGAACAATATGCATGATCCTGCCAGGGGGGTAAAATCGATGGCTATCCAAGTTGTCTGATGTAGTGATTGAACTGCTACTGCATTCTGCAGCAGCATCAACAATTTGACTCTCTTCTTCTGTGATCTCTTTTGCTGCAGCCGCCTCTTCTTCTTGAGCATCAATGTTCATTACATTATCCTGCTTTTGAAGCTCCTTCTCGAGCTCATACCATAATTGGCCTTCTGTTAATTCGTCAACAGCTGTTGCAGTAATGTCTTGATTAGCAGGAAGGAGTGGCTCTTCTTCATCTGTGTCATCATGGCCAGATCCTCCACTTGAGGATGTATTTTCATCCTTAAGCATAGGTTCTACTATTACCTCTTCAGTCATAACAGATTCTGTGTTCCTTGCAGATATTACAGATGCTTCACTTAAATCCTCTGACTTAGAGTTTAATGATGGACCAACATTTCGGCGGCGCGCACTCATGCAAGACCATGATGACAGTGATGACCGAGTTCTGACAACAGCCTCAGCTACACTCTGTGCACGCCTCATCACAACCTGCAATTTAAAACACGATCTCCATCAGATTAAGGATCGGTCCATGTTAAGTGCAGATAGATAACAACAAAATTGACCACTTATTGGATATGACAGAGCTTGAAGTTGAAGTTACCTGTGTGCTACTGGTTACTGGCCACAGAATAGCACCAGCACCAGCCACCCTAGCTCTTGCACTAGAAATAGATGGTAAGCGAGATCCAAGTGCAGTTGCAGATCGGTAGACAACATTCAGGACCTTCGTATGTTCAACCTGATCCCGTAGATCATTCAACCAAGAGGATGCAGTGACCTAGTAAATAAAAAAAAAAAAAAAAATCCTTTTAAATAAAACTAGTTTACAAATTAAGTAATGAACATTAATGTTTGTCAAAACCATCTAAAGTCCTAGCTAGCTCACCTCAGATCGGAGATCATCAATGGATGAAGTTGAAAATGTTGGCACCAAATCAGAACCATTTATAATGGTTGTGATAAAGTGTTTTCCTGATTCTGCTAACTCCCATGTCATACAGGCAGCTGCAAAAGAGACAATCATGATACAAACAATTTAGTAATAATGGCTGTATGATGAGACTGGAAAGGATCCCGTGTCAGAGACAATTCAGTGTCTAAAGAAAATTGAGCGAGAAAAATAATCAAACAAGATCATAGACAACAATTGTAGTGAATAAGGATTTTCATAGCAAATGAATATCATGAGATGTGTTACATTCTTCCCTCATCTCTGCTTTTTAGTGTTTATATGAAGAAGTAACTAGACACTATTACATTCTAAAGCAAAATAGGCATGCTTGCTATTAAGTGTTAAACCTGTAACAAAACCATTAACTTTGTGAACAAACAAATCATAAGAAAACCACGTTGACATAATACATCTTATGATGAACAAGAATAATGAACTGAAGTAATGGGAAATCTCTCATTGCCACAAGAAGTTCAGTGAACTTGTAGTCTAGCACACACATACCCAGTCAAGATGATATGAGATGTGAATACAAAACTGCAGAAACTGATAAATAATGTAACATCTTAATTGAATAAAAACTTCGTCAATACATGCCTGGAGCAAAAGTGACACATGTGCTTGAAGAGAACTCTTTCTGCTCTCTAAGAATATAGGTCAATAGCGCAGCAGTACCACCACCAAGTGAGTGCCCAACAACCTATAGAAACATACAATAGGATAACCGTTTAATAAAGATACTTGTACATGTGTATATGCAATAGTCATTAGATAACATTAAAAAGTGAAATACAACTTAAAAATATAGAAAAAAGGAATAGTGTAAGGAACAGAGAAATGAGAGAAAAAAATAGGATCCTATAACAAAGCCATTACCAGTGGATCATAAATTCAGTACGCTAATGTAATGATACAGTTTTTCCAAATCAAATGCTTTAAAACAATACCTTGACTTTGAAGTCTGGAAATTCATCAAGAGCCTTAAGTAAGGTAGGAGTGCAAAGCTTTGCAATCCATCTAGCAGCAGCAACCATGCCACAATGAGCATATCCCAAAACCAAGTTGCTAATCCCACCATCATTTAAAACTGAATGGTGAAAAGGGACTACGGCACCAGTTGCAGCAGTCAGTGTATCCTTTATGCTATGAGTTCCCCGGATTAGTAGAAGTAAACATTTTGATTGTGTATCACGTATAATAGTAAATGCAGGCTTCAGAAGCTGCAAAATATATCATGCCACAGATCATCAAATTGAGAAAAGATTAGGAAAACATGAGGAAATATTAAAAAAGATCACAGTAACTAACACACACACAGAGTAATAGCAGAAGACAGTGTAGATCATATTTTGTAAAACTAATGACTAAAATAGGTGATGGAGTCACAAATATTAACAGAATTTAAACTCAAGTCTACAACTGTTTGTGTGTGTTTCTCTAGATACCAATAACCATCATCTCATACTAACAAAAACATACCCACCTCACTTTTTTCTTATAGGGAATTTATAACATCACAGCTTCGTACAACACAAGTCTCCCTTCCGGGTTCCTTTGGACATTAACAATAAACTTATGATTGCTTTAACAGATTACTCTATATGATAAGCCAAAATTCCAGACTTCTCTAAATACTGACGGTTTACAACAGTGTAGCAGTTGAAAAATTATAGTTGCAATAAACCTATTTGCTAATTGTTAAAGACAAAAGTAAAACTGAAAATCTGAAAAAGGTAGCGTGGCTTTGTATAGTCATTTTGTCTTCAATATACCTTGTTTTATCAGAACATGCACCTTTCCACTACAAAACATGAGTTTTACATATAGATATAATACTGCAGGGGGAAAGGATTCTCTAATGTGACATGTTGAATCGTGTGTAGGTTTCTTGTCTCTATCTCCTTAAGCCACAAGGGGTCTCTTATCTCTTAATGTTTAAAAAAAAAATAGTTTTAAGAAATTTCAAAATGCCCATTACACCACCGGTAATCCAAACTATAGCTCCCTCTTAACTCCAAGAGTCAACAAAACTTTCCCATATAAAACCAAATATGGGGACAAAGATTAAATGGGAAACGTAAGAGCACTTTTTTGTCACCTACAAAGGACCCTAAGAAAAACTTGTGTTTTTGTGGAAATAGTTTTCTTTTAGTATATAAAATATTTACTGAGAACCAATATATAAATACCACGACCTGTGGATTCTATTCATTGTCGTTTCTTCTAAACAATGGTGAGAATGATGCCACTATCTCTAAACTCATCTGAGTGGCTGAGTCAGACTCTCTGTGAGAGCGTGTGGTCTGTTCTACTCCTCTCCGCCACAAACAGAAAGTAATAGAGCAGAGAGAGAGAGAGAGAATGGATAACGACAAAACATACCCCAGCTTTCGGTTTCTGAATGAGCACATCATCAAGGGAAAACCCAGCAGAATCTAAAAACACAGGAAATGGCTTCTTAGAGAAAAGCATACACAAAGTCAAAAGCCTCAACAACTCGTACAGCTCCACAATTATCTCATCCCCTTTGAGCTGCACAGAATCACTCCCAGCATAGACACTTGCAACTGCCAAATTACCCTGCAAAATGCAAACCATTACACACACGCCCATTATTCCCAAAGTCACAATCCCCCAAAAATCCTGCACCTTTCTACATGCCCAGAAACAGAAACCCCTCAATTTCACTTAAAACTTTCAATTTTATTCAGAATCTCATAAAGTTTACCTGCTTGCGCATGAAGTAGTTGATGCCGAAGGCCAAATCGCCGATTGGCCACTTCCCGAAAGTCTCGGAATACGTGAACCTCAGAGTCTCCGACAGCGTTACGATCGACTCCAGCAGCGTCGCCGGAGCCTGCGCCGGCCGCCTCGAAAGCCTTCTCCGGCGCACCGATCTGCTCGATTTCGACACGTCGCTGCCGCCTCCGTGATCCTCGCTGTCCTCCTCCGCCTTCCGCGACAGCCGCCGGCTCAGCACATAATACAGCACCACCGCCGCCCCGGCCGCCGTAGCCATTGTCCCCGCCGCCATGAGCTGCCGGAGATCGGCCACGCGCCGAGTGGACCGTTTCAAGAATCGAAAAGAAGCGACAAGCCACAAATGAGCAGAATTAGGAGGGGGTTTTTTAGGGGAAACAATGGGGTTTGGAAAAAGATTATAAATTTGGGGTTTGAGTTGTGAAATGGGAATCTGTGACAGAAAAAAATAGAGTATTGGGTGTTCTTTCTCTTTATGGGGAAGGTTACCTACTGGTAACACATCATCTGAAAAAACAAGCTTGCTTGGCATACTGTTTGGACATGATTCCCATAATACCCTTTGTTTATTTAGAATATTTGTGGATTTTGGAAGGGTATTAGGGTCAATTATCATTTGCTGCCAGTGCAAATATGTTAAAAACCGTTGAGTTTGAGTTTTGTCAGAGTCTATTATTATCAGAAGAATTAATGCTAAGTTTCTGTTTGATTTGAAAATTGTTTTTATTTGAAATTGTTACTCACCTTTTTTTTTATTATTTGTATGCTAAGGTTGTTAAAGTAAAAATTAAATAGCATACATTTTTTTTAAATTTTAGTAAAAGAGTTACGGAACTTTTTATATTATTTTAACAGTCTATATTGCATAAATTAATTAAAAGTAAGTAAATAATAATATAATAAATAAAGGAGAGAGCAAAATTGGTAAAGGTTAAATCAATGTTATTTTAAATTATAAAAATGCTATATAAACAAATTCAAAAACTAAAATACAACAAGCTACTAAAAGAACTTTATGTTTAGCTTAACGTTTTGGTTAAAAATAGTTACATTAAAATAAGAAATAAAATTAGTTTTATTGATAAAAATGAGTTTTTTTTTTATATTTTCGCAATTTTACATTTTACGATATAATTATTATTTGTTAAATTATCGTTACTTTTATTTATATCTTGTAAAATTGTCAGTCTTTTATTCTTTTTCTTTTTTCTATTCATTGTCATTCTACATATTTTTAATAAAATTATGTCTTTTTTTTCTATTCATCCTTAATTATTTTTTTATATTTTCTCCATTCATTTTATTTTATTTTTAATAAATGTACATTTATTTGTATATTAATTTAATAACATTACAATATCATCATCTACTAATATAATATCATGCATATAAAAAAAATACTTACACACTATATACGATAGCGTATTTGTTTACACTCGTATATATAAAAAAGATTTCTCTTTTTATTTTTTTAAAATTTTATCATTTAAAAATTAACTTTTTTTTAAAATTTAACCATTTTTAAATTAAATAAATAAAAATGAAAGAATTATATTTAAATATTTTATACCAAATGAAAGAAATTTATTATATATATTAATGTAGATAAATTGAACTTTGAATATACCATTCCACTTAATTCAATCAATGAATTAAACTCTGTCCATAAAATGAAAAAATTAAGTTTTCCAAAATAAATTGTTCACTTTTACTGATAACGGTTAAAGGCAATTGATAGGAGAATTAAAATTATCAACAAAATTGTTTAACAACTAAAAAAATATATATAGACATGTTTAAGAATAAAAAGTGTGAAACCCTAAAATATTTTGGATTAGAATGTGAAAAAGAAGGAGACGAAGGAAAAAACGGTGCAATATGATTGGTTGGTTGTTGGATCCAACCCAACAATGAGTGTATCATAAAATAATTTCAAATGGGACCACTACACTTTCTTCATTCATCCACTGTTACTATTAATATTAATATTAGTGGCACTTTCTATGATATAAACAAAATATGCAAAAATTTTATGTACCAAGATTTGGTGCTTATTATATTACTTTTGTCTCTCGTAACATCATGTGACTATATAGGATAAGATTAAACAAACAAAAAAGGTAGTGATGTCTCATTTTGTGGTTGGAAATCACTGCAAGCTGAAAATGAGTGGTATTTTGATGTGTATGGAACTAAATAATTCATCCACAAAAAATTACATTAGTTGTTTTTTATATTAAAATGTTACATTATATTTAAACAATTTACTTTCAGTTTTTTAATGAAAAACTATAATAAAAAAAATTAAGCTACTCGTTATGTTATATGTTTTTAGTTTAGGTTTCACTATAGTACTTAATTAATCATTTCAATAATGTAAAATTAATAAAAATTTATTTCTTTTTACAAAAAGAAAAGTTTTTTGTGCAAATATTAAGTAATTAATTGAATAGTTGGTAATGCATAATAATATTTTAATTTAAACATAATATCAATCTTAATATTTTAAAAAATGTGTAATGATAAAAATTAAATGACACTGCTATGAAATTAATTTTTCTTATTCTCTTGTAACGTTTTTTCTTTAATAAGTTTGAGGAGATGTATCTGAAGTTGGCAATGGCAGAAATATTTTTGTTTTGAAGTTCTCCGTGCAAAATGTGTAAAGTGTGAATGTAAAATTGGGACCACTACATAAAATACTATTTTCAGAATTTTATGTACGTATTCACCTACGAGTACCTTTATTTTAGTATGTACTAGTTTGATACTGTGTCGGTGTGCAGGAAAAAAATAATTAAAAGAATAATATGTTACATGCATGTTTCGTTTCGTTTCACTTTGAAATCTCCATGTACCGTAATGTAATTGGGCCTTAATTAAGTCACATTAAATCCAAAGTTCACGTAGAAAACTAAAAATATAGGTCAAATGTAAGATAAGTTTCTTAGGACTTACTCTCATATTTATTAAAATATTAATTACTATTGTTGACGAATCATTGTTGACTTAAATATTAAAATCTCTTTAGCAGGTACACCGATTGACATAAACAACAAAACGAGTGACAGGAGAACCGAACAGACGAATTGTGCGAGAAATCAAAAACGGACAAATTGTTTAAGTAGAAGTTAGCCTCCTACGCTTGAAACACCCGATAATCAATTTCTAAAATCAATTCATGTTAATAAATTATTTAGATGCACCCAAAATCAATTTCCAAAATCAATTAAGATGGCAAATTCACATCAAATAGAAGCAATTTTTTTTAGCTTCTCCATCAACCAAAACCAATTTTCTTCCATAAAGTAGAATCAATTCTCCCAAGTGTTTCCAAACACACAATTAATTAGGTTAACTTAATTAATAACAATTAATGACATGAGAACAATATATATTGAAAATAGTTAAATATTATAAATTGAAGTTAATGTTTGAAAGTATGAGTTTAATTATGGTAATAAATGAGAAGGTTGAGCAACGAATAAGTTAAAGACTCATAAATATGTCTTAAGGTTTTGGATTGAAGGTATTGTGAATCCCTTCAATGTGGATTTGATTATGTTTCATTAATATTGTATCTCTTGAGTAATCATTTCTCAAGAAATTCATCATTAATATCAGAGCAGATGGTTGGTGTTGTGACAGGCTTAGACAAACCCTTGTATTGAAAGTCTTTCACCGAGAAGTTAGGCAAGTGTGTCCTATTGAATTGAATAGTTGTACAAATAAAAACTGTCAAGTTGAATGATTGTACAAATAAAGAATACTTGTGGTTAGCTTGAAGGAAATATGTCAATGTGGAAATTGAACACCATATAAAAATGAAGACACATAAACTAATTTTCTTGAAATTTTAAGTTAAAAGTGATATCAATTCTTTTAATATTCAACTATAAACAATATTAATAGGAAATAGTCCGTTCTTGAATTTAATAGATAATATTTTATTTGTTATAACAAAATTTATTTTTAAAATAGAAAACATATGACAAACAGATTAAAACTTCACGAGCAATGACATGAATTTCACTTTTCTTACAGACAACCTAGTCTCATTGTAAAGACTATTAGTTAATCAATACCACACAATAACATTACAACATTACAGAAGCTCCTACCTTCAATAACATTAGTAAAGCTTCCTTTCTATATTCATTCTCTTACTTTCTCTTTTATTTTATTTTACATCTACCAAACCTAATGTATTATATTCACATGCAAAATAAAAAAATCTATACAAAAAAATCTATACTCATATCATATAATTTTCATTATTATCAATAATATAAAATTGAAGACAATTACTAAAATAATAACATAATCATAAAAATGACGACTAACAGTAACACAACTATTAGGATTATTAGTTTCTTATTAATTTAAATTTTATTTAATAAATACTTTAACACTTTAATGATTAAATTTTAATTTTAATTCTTACATATTTTAATTTTAACAATGTGTCATTTTTAAATTTAATTAAATAGTTTTTATTAATTGTTAAGGATAGTTTCATATATAGTTGTCATTTTTAATTTTAACTTTGCGGCTTACTATCTATTTGTAAAATGAGTAATGAAATTATGTAACTTGGTTAGTTAAGTTATTTGTCAAAACTAGCTAGTTAGATTCTTTTTTAATCTATAGACAGATTGTTTCAATTATAATTTTTTAATTTTAGTTATTCTACTGTTTTTCATAGCGTATATTGTACTATTAATGTTATATTGTATTTTAAAATATTTTCAGTCCAGTTACAAATTAAACAAAAATAATATATACTTAAGCAGAAGTATATTAATTAGTATATTGTTTTAAATAATTAGTTAAACATATACTTATTCAAAAGTAATGATAAGAAATAAGATAAAGCTAACGTTATCCATTTTTTAAGTATAGTATTAAATTAATTGAATAATTATTATAAAAGTATAATAGTTACAAAAATAGTACAATATAAATAAGAATGATGAAAGAAAATAAATAAAATCAATAGATAAATAAATAACTCACTTTATCTAACTTTATCTAGAAAGAGTTACGAAGAATTTTAACATATATTTGAAAGATAAAAAATAATAAATATAAAAAAAGTTGGAAGTTAGAAAATAAAGTTTTGATAAACGTTATTTTAAGTCGTGTCCAAACAATCACGGATTTGAAAATGGGATCCAATTACTATACAAAACCTTTTTTTTTTTTTTAAACCGGGGAGAAATAATAAAGACGGTCGTACAGAACATTAAATGACTTAATAACTATTAAATTTTACAAAAATTTATAAATAATTATAATATTAAATAAATTTTAATTTTGATAATTTCTAATACAATTTTACTTTAAGTAGAGAAAAAAATTGTTTATAATTTCATAAAAAATAATTAAAAAACAATAAAATAATTGTAACGTACCATTAAAATAATTAAATAATAAAATTTAATGTCCTTCCGCTCAACATTTTAGATTTAATAAGAAAAAGCGTTTTAAAAATACTTTTCACAAACATACCCTTATTATGGGCGAAATAATTATAATGATCTCCAATATTAAAATTAAAAAGAAAAAAACGATGATAACTAATATAATATTAATTTTTTAAAGTAAAGTTATTTAATAAATTTTATATTATTTGATATATGAAACTGCATTAATTATTTTTGTTATAAAAATTATTGTATAAAGTTTTAGATTTAATTTATTTTAATCTTACCGTATTATATTCCTTTAAATGAAAATAATGTTATAATATTCATATTTTTAATGTAATTTTATTTAATTATATTATTACAATTACTTTAAAATTATTTTATTGTTTGATAACTTTAATGTTTTTTTGTGAATAAATAAATGATCAACTAATACGGTATGCCATTTATGAACATTTTTAAAAATTAAAATTATACTAATAATTATTGATATCAGAATTTATTTAATATGACGTTTAATTGTAAACTTAATACTTATTAGTTATACTTTTACTAAGTTAAAATTTTGCTAATAAACAATGGATTAAATTGGTGAAAATCAATGTATGAACATGTTTAAACTGGTGACTTAATTTATGTTTTATAATTTTGAAATTAATTTAAACTTTTTAAATAAATAAAGTTTATATTTATTAATATTTAAAATAACAATAATATATATATATATATATATATATATATATATTTATTTATTGTGTTGTCAATTATTTTCTTTTAAATATCAGTTTATATTTTATGTCATATTTTAATATAATTTTATAGTGTATTAGTTTTTATTTTTTATACACAAAAGTATAAAATTATATTAAAATATGACATAAAATATAATGAGTAGTTATATACATTTTTTATAATGAGTAGTTATTTGAATTAAAAAAAGTAATTAATAAAATGATAAAATTTAATTTTTTTTGTTATGAATAGTTATTTAAGTTTTAAAAATAGTAACTAAGAGATAAAATTGGAGGATACCGAAGAGTGTATCTTCACTCAATATATAGTTATAGATTTTATTAGACTTTTGTATTTATTTTGTGTGATAAAAATAAAATCCAATGATATTTTATACATATTAGTTAATTATTATTTATTAAAATTAATTCACGATCACAATCAAATTATTGAACCTTGAATCAATGTCTTGCTTCAGTGATTGATCTAATTTTTTAAAATATTACAAACATCTCTAAAATTATTAAAAAAAAAAACTTTACCAAACATAATTTATTAGAGTAAAAATGTTTTTCATATAGGAAAAAAAAGTTAAAAAAAAAAACTAACGGAAAAATCGTGGCAAACATATCCTCAATTTGAAACATTCAAGATACAAATAATTCATAATTTAAAAGCTTTTCTGAATCCAAGAAAAGGGAGTTGTACTTGGAATCAATGATTAATTTCAACAGTTTATGTGGAGACACATGAAATGTTGGACTATGATTGTTTAATTATTAATAGAGAAATGATTTTCCTGAACGTTTTATTTTATTTAGAAATTAACAGATTCCATATATTCATCAATGTCAACATATATTATTGATTCAAAAGAGTTCTCAAAAAGATAGTTAAAAACAACCTACTAACAATATGTTAATATTAAAAGAGACATAAATTGAAATATTATTTACACTTTTTTTCTCTGAAAACATTTTCCTTATCATTAAATTCACCTTTGATACCGATATAAAGTCATAAAGTGTTGAACCAACCATTCTTAATGCATTCAAAGTGTAGGTCAAACTTGTGCTTTTTTATATCTTTAAAGTTGTTTTCATAGGTAATACATATACCTCTCTTTTACCTTTAACCATTATATCTAATATTACCAAATCACACCCACATCTTTTCAATCATTAATCATCATAGGTCGTTTAGGAGTTTAAGTTTAAATTTAAATTTTACCTTCAGCAAAAATAAAGAAGTATCATATAAAAAAAAATCATAAATTCATCCCTTTAAAGTTTTGAGTTAGATATGACGTAAATATTTTATATATAAGTTAGACTCAAATTTAGATTCTCTGCTAAATTTTTTGGTATTGTTTCTCTATTGTGTCTTCATAATATACTGATTATCACTAATTTTAATATTTTAAAATATATTAAAAAAATATTTAAAATGTTAATATAATGTATTTTTAATGTTCAACAAATAATAAAAAAAAGAGAGTAAAGAATTTAGACTCATATCATATTATTGTTAAAAGAATGGTTTGATCGATAGTGTAATTCATAAACTACTTGAAAAGTAGAATTGACATGTTATGTCCTGAAATGGAAGTTTGTTCTAACAAAAAACTAGTAATAGTGAAAGGCTTTTGTCTTCATGGAAAATTGGGAAAATCACCTTCAACCAGGAACAACTAAAGTCTCTACATAAATCTTAGTTTCAAACATTTTCTTTTTAACAAAATCTCTTTTGTTAGGTAAAGTTTATGTAGGGTTTTTATTTTTCATTTAGTAGGTCTCATTCTCAACTTAATCAAATTCATGTGTCTCAACCAGTAAAAAGTAATATAGGTACCTAAAACCAGAAATTTTATATACTATATTTTCTGGTTTTAGGTACCTATATTTTCATCCATGCTATATTGCTAATATGGGTTTCTAAGTTTTCTCTATAGACTCAAATAATGAATTGTTAGACCAAAAAGGAATCTTTGAAAGGTCCAAATAATTTCATTATTTACACCATAGTTCATGACAGAGAAAAATACTCTGGTTGAGGTCTCTGCTAAACTTAGCCCTTCACCTAATTTTGTAAAATTAAAACTCAAAATAAGAACTTTAAAATAAAACGTTTGTGTTAGTTATAAAATCGATTCGTTAAACGTATATTTACATTAATTTAAACCACAAATCTTGCATTACACCATGAGTATGATATATACGTTTATTCATATTGCATCATTCGGGCATAATCAAAGTAAGATTTTTAACAATATCAGTTACTTGATTGGTATTACTCTATTTTCATATGCAGGATGTGTTATTGGTTGAAACTTGCAACAAATAGCCATGGAAACAGAAAACTAGTGTGCTTTATTCCATTTTAAATGATTTTGAATTGAATTGAATACCACAGGCCTTAATAATAATATAATAATAAAATAAAATAAAAAACATGTTTGATGTGTGAAGTTGTGCCATTTGGAGAGATTAACGTTAATCTCTCAATCTCTTTCTACCTGTTTGTTGTTCCCACCAACTGATATACTTCAAAAAAATCTACTCCGTTATTAGTTACTTATTACCGACATCAAAAACAAACATCACCTTTCTCTATATCTAATCCCTTTCTTCCTCTGCACTTCAGATCACAGCAGAATGGGACAAGAATCAGATCACAAAACCCAGTTGGTGTTGGAGGTTTGCTCCATTTCCACACGTTCAGCTTCCTGTGTTCATACTCTTCTCTCAAACCCTTCCAAGCCACCTTTCATAGATTGGTATTGCATTCTTGGAGTGAGTATTTCACCCTTTTCCTTCTTTCTTATGCATTTGCAAACTTAGTATTACCATGTTTACCTGAGAGTTTTCGTACCAATGAAGTGCGAACAATTCTGAATAAGAGTCTATGGGTCTTTCTACTTATATATTATTCATCTTACTCATTTTTATCGGATGTTGACTGGTTTTTTATATGATGATGCTAATATCTCCATATTGGGTTCTCATAGGTGGAAGAAAATGCAGGCTTGGTCACCATTCGCCAGCAATACCATAAACTTGGTAGGTTTAACTCGTTTTTTGTTTATGGTTTTGTGCAATATGTGTTGTCTCTTTCTCCTGCATAACAAGAATTGTTGTTTTTGATTCAGCTCTGCAACTTCATCCGGACAAGAACAAACATCCAAAGGCTGAAATTGCTTTCAAACTTATATCTGAGGTTAGTTTCTGATACACAGTGTTCTCGAGTAAACAGGTTAAACACACTGATAGAACATTATAGCATGATGCTGCAAAAAGGATCACAAGTTGTGATGTTTGTGTAGGCATATATGTGTCTGTCTGATGCTGCAAAAAGGAAAACTTTTGACTCAAAAAGATCTAAAAATTTCTGCTTTGAGTGCAATAGAATTCCATATACATCCAAAAAAGTCCCTGTCCCTGGCACTGGCAGTTCCAATGGGTCATGTTTGAAGACACGGAATATGAGTGGTGGATCAAGATCTTACAAAGTTTGGAGAAACATTAAAGAGATGAGGGAAATGCTGAAGGAGGAGGCTAAGGTTATTGAGAACTGTCTGCGAGCAAATTTGATGTCAAAGAAAGAATCTCCATTGTACGATCCTGCAGATTACAGAGATGGAAGCAGATTCATGAACAAAGTTGAGAGAGAAGTTCCTGTTTTCAATCCGATGAAATACTTGTACCAAGGATATCCTCATCTGAGAGACCATGTTCATCAGAATTGCGAGACATGTTGGTACTTTGATACACAAAATCTTGTGCACAATGAGAAGAGAGAAGCTAAGTATGGCTCCCCAGTATTTGAGGTCAGATCACAGAGTAAATTTGGTTATGACCCATCATGATTCTTAGTTGAATTCTCTATTAGTTGTTTTGTATTACAAAAATGATTGTTTTTACTTAAATTTAATATTCAAAATATCATTATCTTTGTATTATTATTTTGCTGTGTTTTCGACACTCAAAATGTGTTTTCGACACTCAAAATCTAAGTAAAAAATCTGTACTCTCATGATTCTAACTTGAAAAATTTGAAGTCATTGTGTAGTATTAATATTTTAAATATATTTTAAAATATCAAAATTAGTGATAATCGATCTAGAAAACTGATCAGGTACCTAAAATAGAGAAATTATATTTTATTAGAGAAATTATATTTTGTAATATATATTCATGAACTTAAAAAGAGGGTTATATCTGAATTTATGCTATCCAATTTTATGTATCAACGATTTCAGCAAAAACAATTGAAAAAATACATTATTCATGCATAAAGTTTCTATAATTAATGAGAATGAATATACAACTATACAAATTTTATGTTATATCTATAAAAAAAAAAAATAGGTGTTGTTGCTTACTAGGGTTGTTGCTCTTGCTACGTATACTAATCAACCTCAAAATCTTTTTTTTTGTTCTTCAAATTATCCATGTTTCTTCCTTCTCAATTTCTATGAAGTGATCTTTATCTTTTATTAGAAGTTTTTCCCACCTAATGTTTTTAACTCCTTCTTTATCTTTTACTATGAATCTTTTATTTTTATTAGTTTTGACATTTAAGCTTCATTGGCAAAATATAAACAGATAAATTTTGATTTTAGTTTGAATTTCTAGTTTTTAAAAATTTTAAGTAAATATAAGAGTTAAATATGTTATTTTTTCTTTTTAAATTATTCTCAAAAATTTTGTTTTGTCTTTAAATTAAATATATATTTATTTTTTTTCTTTTCATTTCAAAAAAAATAGTTAATAATGATCAAGAAAATGGACCAAAATACCAAAGATTTTATATTTTTAGATTCACATATGTTAATTAATAATATTATGATTGTGGAGAAGAGTTAAACTTATAACCTCTTTCATCATCTCCTAATTTTATCATTTCAAAACATCTTTTTAACTCCTTATTTATAACTCCTTAAACAATATGTGTTTTTGCATGTGTATTTATTTATTTTATAATATTTATGTAATGAAATTTTATTTTAAAATTTGTTGAGTTGATTTTTATTATAGATGGAAATGTATTAAATAGTTGATTGAACATCCAGATAATTAAAGACACCCTCTATTTACATAATAATTTTTTATTAAATTTGCGTTACCTTCTTCAATAAAATCGTGTAATTTACGCTATGTTTTACAAGTTATTTTGATAAATGTAGTACAATCATATAAATCTTTTTATGTATCATCTTCGTGTATCTATTATTTATATATTAAAATATTTATGTATGCTTAAATATGATAAAGAATAAAAGAGTTCCATTTCGATATTTCTTTTACACTATTCAAATTATATTAAAATAATTGTTTAAATATTTGTATGTTATACACATAATCTTATATTTAAGTTTACTTATGTAAACAATATTTTCATATAATACACACTTAAATAACTGTTTCAATATATCTATTATTATACACTTCATTTAATATTTTTGTATTTAGTATTCAGAAATGCGTATATAATAAATTCTAAAATATTGTTCATATATATATATATTTATATTAAAAAATTTTATTTTATATATATATAAAAAAATATATATATAAAAATAATATATTTTATATATATATATATATATATATATATATATATATATATATATATATATACACAAAATTATGTATAAATTATGTAAGCTCATAAAAATAGATTAACTTTAATCTAATCCAAATAATTCTTTTAAAATTTAAATAATTACACATTGTTTAATTTTATGTGATTAAAAAGAGTAAAATGAATATTTTAAAAAATAAATTTTCACATTTGCACATTTCTCAACTCTCTAACCTATGTACACAATTATTCATTTTCAAATTACTTACATATTTATATGACCGAATGATTTAAGGGTAAACAAAATAAGGTAATTAATCGAGTTTGAAAACAAAGGTTAAAAAGATAATTATCCATTGAGTGAAATATGTATTTAGTTTTTAAATTTTGACGCGAAATTGAAATTTGTCTTTATCTTAAATTTTAATACAGTTTGATCTTCAAATTTTAAAAATAAATAGATATAATATGCCTAATCCAATTGCGTTCAATTTATTCATTTTTAATGTGTCAAATAGTGTTTTAGGGTGGTATATAAGTTGTTTACACCGTTTGACACTTTCCAATTCAAACGAGAGTTTGAAATATCATTTAACATTGGAAAAAAAGTTTATATTATTGAGTTAAGAAGACTATGTCCATTTATTTTTTAATTTTTGGAACCAAAATATATCAAATTTGCAATATAGAGACAAATTCCAATTTTACGTGGAGTACAAACATATTTAACGCTTATCAATTACTATAGCAACAATGATGGTAATGTCATTGATAACGACATAATAACATAATAAATGGTGTTAATGATGGTGACGTGATAATGGTGACGTGATAGTTAGTCTGGTAATGGTGGTAACATATTGGTGATGGTCTCTCATGTTGATGATGACCGTTAATTTGTCAGGAAGTTAAATTGGACACTAAAAAATTATTAGTTTTTAAACAACAAGCACACTCACCAATTTTAGTGACCAATAATGATTAATAACTACAGTAACAAATTTAGATACTAATTTACAAAACTAAAAATTATTGACCACTAAGATAGTCACTATTATGAATAAAAAATTATAATTGGTCTTTAAAATTAGCTACCATAATTTTGGATACCAAAGAAAATTAGTGACTAAAAATTAGTTACATACGTTTTGGCTACCAAAATGATTTAGTTTCTAAATTGGTCTCTAATTAATTAGTGACTAATTTAGTGACAAATTATATTTTGGGTTAAATATATGTTTTATCCTTCAACTTTCAGTGAAAATTGGAATTAGTCTCTCTTGAAAATCTTGAACTAGTTTAGTCTTTCAACTCTATAAATGCGTGGATTTAGTTCTTTTAACCAAATTTTATTTAGTTTATTTGATGTTTCAAACACATTTCATTATAGTATTTTAGTTTGTTTACACCATTTGACACATTTTCACCTTAATGTTAGCTGAGAAACGTCATTGAAACCTCAAACTTAAAAAAAATGGTTTAAAGGACTAAATCCATACATTTCCAAAGATGAGAGACTAAATTGGTTCAAGGTTTTCAAGATGAACTAATTTCAATTTTCACTAAAAGTTAAAGGACAAAAACATATTTAACCCTTATAATTTTTTTTATATTTATAATAGTGACTATTTTAGTAACCAATCATTTTTAATTTTGTAAATTGGTATCTAAATTGGTCATAGTGACTAACTATTTTTTGTTTCTAAAATTGGTTTATATCAATAATTACCCTTTAATAATTCTTCATTCAAATACACTATTAATTTTTTATTGTAAATTTAAACTTTTTTTTTCGTAGAAAAAAACTTAGAAAGATAATTAAGATAACAAATAAAAGAGAAAAAAATGATGAAATAAAAATATAACTAATGTTGTATCTCTAACATGAGTTTTTTTTTTAAAATATATCTAATGTTGTAAAAAGTATTTTAATAAGTACAATAATTAATAACAATATAAAAATATTTATAATATTTAATGTGCTAATTAAAATACTATTAAGTTTAAAAATATTTAAATAAAGTAAGATATTTTTGTAGCATTATTTATTAGGTATAATATATTTCATAAATCATTAATAGTTTTTGTTCAGTTATGCAAGAAAAAGAAAATGAGAAACGCGTGAAGAAGTCAAAGAAGTAATTATAATTTAGAAAAGGAACAAATGAATGATATAGTGTTTTTGACCAATGGTATACAAATTTGTTAATCCTTTGTCATTATTCTTTGTTTCCTTATTAACCATTACTATATAACTATGGTTGCTGTCTTGTATCATAGATCACTCAGAACATTTGTGAAACAAAAAATCACTGAAAAACACATCAAAAGAATCAAAATTCTAGTTGTTTGTCGTGTTCAATTTCCAACCTTAGTTCTAAATCCTTGCATTTTTCTTGGGTGAATCTTCTAATTCCATACCAATTAGAGGCGAAGATGAAATCTTTAAACCAAGAATTGATGTTTCTCATTCTTCAATTTCTTGACGAGGAGAAATGTAAAGATACTGTGCACAAGTAAACCCTTTTTCTTTCGGAGACACACAAAATCTGTTTATTTATTTATTCTTTATGTTCTCGTGACCATATATGAATTAACATTTAAAAATATATTTATTTTTGTGTTGTATATGGATTCAGGTTAGAGCAAGAATCAGGTTTGTTCTTCAATATTAAATATTTTGAAAAGAAAGTTATGGCTGGAGAGTGGGATGAAGTTGAGAAATACCTATTTGGATTTACAAAAATTGATGACAATCGATACTCCATGATGATTTTCTTCGAGATTAGGAAGCAAAAGTATCTAGAAGCTTTAGACAGGTCATTAATTTTATTTTGTAATCATTTATTTGATACTGATATTATGACTCTTATTTTTTGATTCTCATCTTTTATTTTTTAACTTGGCTTAGTGTGAACTATTAATTAATGTATCACTATTTTTTTTTAAAGAATCAATGACTCACACTAAATCACATCAGAAAATAAAGGATGAAAGTCAAATTATTTTTTTAATAATGTGATCTTTTAATATTTTTTCTTATTTTCATTCAGACGAGACAGAGTCAAAGCCGTTGAAATTCTAGTGAATGATTTGAAAGTTTTTCAATCATTCAACGAGTATTTGTTCAAAGAGATCACAAATCTTCTGACCCTCAATGATTTTAGGTAAATATTTCAATTTTATTTTATTTTATTTTATTTTATATGATTTTTTGGTTAAGAATTTAAGAGTTGATATTCTTTTGTTTCATTGTACTTGGATTGAATTAAGGGAAAATGCACAATTGTCAAAGTATGGTGACACTACATCAGCTCGAAATATATTGGTAACAGAGCTTAAAAGATTGATTGAAGCAAATCCTCTCTTTCAAGATAAACTCACATTTCCTTCAATTAAAGCATCTCGATTAAGAACTTTGATTAATCAAAGGTAAACATTATACAACATTTCTTCATTTTTACAATGTTTGTTCATAATTGATAATTAAGAATGTTTGTCAATATTTTTTGTCTAGTATGAATTGGCAGCATCAATTGTGCAAGAATCCAATGCCAAATCCAAACATTACAACTTTATTTGTTAACCATTCTTGTTCACCTGCAAATGGATCTCCTTCACCTAGTCTTGTAAACCTTCCTATGCCACCAATAGCAAATCCTTTATCTTGTTCTTCACTTGGAGCACATGTTGGGGTATGAATGTAGTTTGTGTAATTATTTAATTTGAATATTCATTACTAAAATATTTATATATATACAAACATTTCAATATTATTTATTATTTAATTTTGTGCAGCCATTTACACCATCCCAGTCTGCTTCTAATGCTAATACTTTAGTGGGATGGACATTGAATGAGATTCAATCCACATCTAACGATCAAGGACAATTAACGACACAAATGCGACCTACACAACAACATGCAGAAGAGGTGTTTATAAAAATTTGACATGTTTTTTTTTTCTTCATATAATTGAATTTTCGTATATATAATTGTTCTTGATTTTCATCTCTATAATAATCTATGTAGACTACAAACAATGCTCCACCACCGCAACAAGCACCTTGCTTATTTGATGATCTTCCTAGAATAGTTGTTTGTACATTGCAACAAGGTTCAACAATCACAACAATGGATTTTCATCCTTCTCTTCATTCATTACTTGTTGGTAGGTTGAAATAAAGAATTTTATGTCTTGTTTGTTTTATGAGGAATTCAATTCTTTTACTAACTTAGAAAAATAATTTGTGAAACAGTTGGTTGTGCAAATGGTGACATTTCACTTTGGGAAGCAGGGCATCAAGAAAAAATTTCATCAAATCCTTTCAAAATATGGAATATTTCTATTTGTTCGGTCTTATTTCAGGTTTATATTGCATTGTTCAATTGCATAGTTGTTTAAGTTTATTTACAAAATTAATTTAGTTGTTTATTGCATCTTATTCTTAGGATTTTAAGCAAATAGTGTCTAACAATTACATTTTTCCATGTTGGGGAAGTACTTATGTGATAAACTAATAGCAAATATACATCTCATTAACAAATATAAGCCTTATATATATAGTATTGTCAAAAAAATTATCCTATATTGATAAAAAAAAATTTATCATGCATACTCCTAATAATTATTATCTCCTAATAATTATTTATCATGTATTGTATATTGTACATTTCATAAAAAAATTATTTATGAAAATGAAAAAAAAATTGTGAAGCATTTTTTTTATCATGTAAGAAATTTGTATTTATTATTTATTATAGTGAAAAGGTCAATATTTTCAACATGTATGAAAGTGTTGTTTGAATTTATGGTAAAAGATATATAATATGAAGAGACGATATAAAATTTTATTGTCTTTACCATTCTTGATGAAATGTCAAAAGAATGAATTATTTTATTTTCCTCATTTCCGCATAGAAATATGCAAACAACAAAATGGTAACATTAATTTATTCCATTAATTACTATTTTTGTATCACATTAATTGGAGTACTTGTTTTGTCCTATTCTATTTACTCACCATTAAACATCCAAAACATGAATTATTTTTGCATCAGATTAAGTTGGAGTACAAGTTTTTGATTATTTATTACTCAAAATTGGAAATCATAAGTAATATGATGGAGATGTTACGTTCATTAAATTATAATTCATAAGTCATTAAATTTGCTCAAGTTGTTACACATTAATTTGTATTTATTCAAAGTTCCAGAATATGTTTATGTGATAATTAGAGTTTATTGAAATCAACTTTTACACAGAATGCAATTTTGAAAGACCCGGCTATATCCATTAATCGTGTAACATGGAGTGGTGATGGAGATTTTATTGGTAAGTGTGCTTTAAGAAAATTTGGTTCTAATTTTTCATAATTAGTGATTAATATTAAAACTTTTTTCTTTTTTTCTTTTCAGGGGTTGCTTTTACAAAACATTTGATTCATTTATATATCTATCAAGCACCTAATCACCTACGACCATTTTTAGAGGCATGTCGAGATCAATTTCAACAATAATTAATTATATTTTTTGTAGTTTTTTTTTCATTGATGTATTCTTCACTGCAGATTGATGCTCATGTTGGTGGTGTTAATGACTTGGCTTTTTCTAATTTGAACAAGCAATTATGTATTGTAACTTGTGGAGATGACAAGTTAGTAAAGGTAAATAATTAGTTTTTTTTTTCTATGTATTAGTTTATAATCAAATGAAATTATCCTTAATTATTATTTTGTTAAATAATGTTAATTATAGGTATGGGATTTGAACGGAAAAAAGATTTTCAACTTTGAAGGTCATCAAGCACCTGTTTATTCTATCTGTCCTCATCAAAAGGAAAATATTCAGGTAAAAATCCTAAAGTCCCTCTCTCACATTTCTCTTATTGATCTTGAGGTATCACCCTAAACTACAATTAATGTTTTTTTCTTGTTATAAGTTGATAAAAAAAAGTTTAATTAATCGGATGGTACCATTTTGATTTAGATGTGTCAGCAGGTACCCGTTTCTAAAAAGGTGTCAATTAAATCCAAACTTTTGAAAAGATGTATCAATTAGGTCCTTTTAAGCCAAAAATTATTAACACCCTTAACGGTATTGATATTTAAAATGACTTACAAAATTAAGTATTGATATTTATATCAAAATTTAGTGGTAAAAGTCATGAATTAAGTTAACGGCTTTAATAACTTTTGTCTGAAAGGGACCTGATTAAGACACTTTCTCAAAAGTTGGGACTAGATTGACACATTTTTAAAAACGGATACCAAACTGACACATCTGAACGAAAATGGATACCATGGGACTAATTGAACCTAAAATAAATATAGTTATCATCTAAATTTTCAAACTAAGTATATGAAACCTAAAAGAATATCATTACATAGAACTTTTGTACTCTGATAAATTAAGAATTGAAAAAAACAAAGCTCGTGGAATATAATTCAAACCCAGTTTTCTAGGAACTAACATATGTCATGTCATATATACATGCAGTTTATATTTTCAACTTCTACTGATGGGAAAATCAAGGCATGGTTATACGACAACATGGGCTCTCGATTGGACTATGATGCTCCTGAACAGTGGTGCACCAGAATGCTCTATAGTACAGTCGGAAATAGGTAAGAAAATAAGTAATAAATAACACAACATATGTATATCTCATAAATTTTGTAATGAGTTATGGTTGTTGTTGTTTCCTATGTTAGATTGTTCTCTTGTGGGACAAGTAAAGATGGAAACTGTTTCCTAGTCGAGTGGAATGAAAGAGAAGGAGCACCAAAAAGAAGATATTTTGGGTTTAGAAAGAAATGTAATGGAATTGTGCAGTTTGACACAACAAAGGGTCGTTTTTTGGCTGCTGGTGAAGATAACCAGATCAAGTTTTGGGATATGGATAATGTCAATGTTTTGTTCAGTACAGATGCTGGAGGAGGTCTTCCTGTGAGTAATCTTTGCAAAATTTCCATTTTTTGATGCAAGTTTTGAAGCATTGTTTGATGTTTTTAACTCCTTTGTGTCAGAATCTCCCTCACTTGAGATTCAACAAGGAAGGGAATTTGCTTGCTGTTACAACTTCAGATGCTGGTTTCAAAGTCCTTTCTAATTCTGAGGGCATCAAATACTTTAGATCTCATCAAACACTTAAAGTTGCACTTGGAACAAAGGTTCACTTTTCACATTATCTATTAATTCTCTATTAGAAATTGCAAGTGTTCCACTAACTTGATGTTTGTATTTTTTTTTTTTCATTCAAGAATGGGTCTGATTCTGTTCCTAGATGCATAGAAAGTAAAGGAAGTTTGGATTATGCATCTCACAAGTCTAAAGTTTGGGAAACATCAGAAATAATTGACCCCATACAGTGTCGAACAATTACTCTATCAGATAGTGTGGATCCTACAAACAAGGTATATTTCTTGGAACCTTTGGTTTTCTACGTAGTATTCTTAATTTGTATTACCTACGACTTTTCTTTCTATGCATAGGACTTTAAATTAATATGTTTTTGTTTAATATAAAAAGTTGTGTTCATAAAATCTTGTTTTTACTAAGGTTGTTCGCCTTATTTACACAAATTCTGGAGTTAGTCTCATTGCTCTTGGCTCAAAAGGGATTCAGAGGTTGTGGAAATGGAGTCGCAATGAATTGAATCCAAATGGAAAGGTAATTGTACCCTTAAACCAAGGTGTTTTGTAAATACACAACACATACACATTTACATATTTGAGTTTCTATTGTGGTTGAGAATAGTCCAAGTATGAGTCAAAATCCCACATTGAATAAAATAGATAAAGTTAAACACTATATAAGAATAAAAATCCATAACACCATTGTCTTAAGGTTTTTATGTAAAAGTGATGTCAAATACTTTATATGTGTAAGACTAATGTCATGTAACCATATAGATCCACAATATCCATAACCCAACACATATGATGTTTTTATTTTTGCTAACTCTTTTTCACATAAAGATCTAATTTTTCTTATGTTTGTTCAAAAGGCCACAACAAGTGTTGTTCCACAACTTTGGCAACCAAATAATGGCATTCACATGATTAACGATGTCCCAAACTCTTCTGAAGCAATACTTCCCTGCATGGCACTCTCAAATAATGATTCCTATGTTATGTCTGCATGTGGAGGAAAAATTTCATTGTTCAACATGATGACTTTTAAGGTGACATGAAAACTCATATATGTTAATATACTTTTTCATTATTAATAATTTTTATCTACTTGAAATTTTTTTGTTGTTTTAGGTTATGACAACTTTCATGCCACCTCCACCTATTTCAACCTTCCTTATGTTCCACCCTATAGATAACAATATTGTTGCAATTGGGATGAATGATTCCACTATTCACATTTATAATGTTAGGGTGAATGAGGTAATTACTTCAAAGGTGTTCTTCTAGAAATTAACCTTTTTTTTTAGAATTACATATATACATATTAATTTTACCTTTTTTTTTCTTCTTTAGGTCAAATCTAAGTTGAAAGGTCATCATAAGTATATCACTGGTTTAGCTTTTTCAGCTCGACTCAATATATTGGTTTCATCATGTGCTGATGCTCAGGCATGTTGTTTAATCTATTTCATATATTTCTTTGAAAACTTTTTCTAATTTTTAAGTTCACAATAAAAAGGAATTGTTTTTGCATGTTATTTCTAGCTTTGTTTTTGGAACATTGACTCATGGCATAAGAAGAAATCAATATCAATCCAAATGCCCATTGGAAATGCACTTGTTGGTGATACTCAAGTGCAATTCAACAATGATCAAGTACGCTTGTTGGTGAGTCATGAGACTCAACTTGCAATATATGATGCTTTTAGAATGGAATTGATTCAAAGGGTATGTACTTTTTTTCCATTCTTTCTCTCCAAACCATTGAAATCATAGGATTAAATATAATTTTAGTTTCTAAATTTGAATATAAAATTAAAATTTTTTAAGGTCTCTTTGATACATTTTTATCTCTAAACTTAAAACATTTAAAAATAAAAATATATCAAAGTTTGAAACATGGATGAATTTTAAGTTCGATCCAAATTTACGGACTAAACACATATTTAATCCTTAATTTTAATTTTAGTATTTTATGTTTATTGTAAGTAACATGTTGATGTTTGGATTATAGTGGGTACCACAAGAGTGGTTGTTCGGTTCCTTATCATGTGCAACATATTCATGCAATAGCCAACTAGTTTATGCTGCTTTCACTAATGGAAATATTGGAATATTTGATGGCAACACACTCAAGGTCAAATGTTGGATGGCTTCATCAGCATACCAACATACAATAATAAGGTTTTCCAACACTTGATTAATTTATTATTATCTCCTTATATCATATGAGATAATACATTAATTCATGTGAGATTTTCTTACAAATTCTCTAAAATAATTAATCCTTAATTAACCTTTTCTTTTGTAGGCAAAATGTGTATCCTATAGTTGTTGCAGCTCATCCTGATGAAGCTACTCAATTTGCAATTGGACTTTCTGATGGGTCAATTAAGGTTATTGAGCCCAGAGAGTGTGATAGGAAATGGGGAAATTAGGGCATATGGCAAGAAAATATCTCACTCATGAACAAAAATAATGTAACTTTTAAGCACTTTCACTTAAAGATGTTATTCATTTTCATCATTTAAACTTTTGGTTCCTTAGTTTTTTTTCCTAAGATATGGTGTAAAATTATTGAGGTTGATAATGTTCCTTCTTCTCAATCAATAGACAAACATTTAACCCAATATAACATAATTAAATGTGACTAATTTTAAATACTAAAGTGTTCATTAACTTAATATTAATTTACATTATAATATTTAATGACTAATTTCATAAAATAAAATGAAATAACAACATAACTTTTAATCCAAATAACTTCTAACATGCAAGATTTGTCTCAAAACTTGTAGTTGATTCATGTAGATCAGTACTTGTCAAATCAAAAAATGGGGTAAAAATATATATATATATATATATATATATATATATATATATTTGTTTGCATTGGCTGACGAGAATTTAGTGAGAATTATACTTGCCCACTTGATTTTATTACTCCTACTAATTCATTTTAATTTTTTTAAAGTAATTTTTTATTATAGATAATTAAAAAAAAAGTAGTTACTATCTCCACACACTCATGTATATAATTTTGTAATTAAACTCTGAAAAAGAAAAAAAAAAGACTTGTGTCCAAATTCATGTCTTTTAAGCTTTCAAGAAGAATAGTGACAAATGGTAATTTAAGTATACGATTTATATGTCCTTGAGTATAATTTGCATTATTTGAGTGTGTTTGGACAAACTTCTACATGTGCAATTTTAGCGGTTTGTGGTTGATGGTGAAGTACATTGAACATGTGTGGTCCTTCACATAACCAAAGTATCAAAACCCAGTACAACTCTAATATCTGTTTGGCCCAAAACGCAATGGAGCGTGCACCACTACGTTTTCTCATTTCTAGTGTGTTCAACACTTTTAACTCATGTTGCTGCACAGTCATGTACTTCAAAATTATGTCCCTATCCTTTTTTCTAACATAATATTTATTTCATGGAGATTGCTATTTTGATACCATTTTTTTTTTTTACTTTGACATTATTTTACGTATTTATTTATTTTTTTTAATATAAAAATTAACATTTGTTAAAACTATCACTACCAGAAAAAAGTCTTTTATGTCCGGGACTTTTTGCTTTTTTTTTTTGTTTGGTTCAGGTCAGACGTAGTAACGGTAGTCGTAAATTTACGTCTGACTAAAAACGGACATAAATTTACATCTGACTAGTGCTAGTCAGACATAAATTTACGTCTGATTAATGTCAGTCAAACATACAAAACCATATTTATGTCTGATTCTTAGATGCCAGAGGTAAGTAATTGATAATTTAATTACAAGTTTGCTACTGATAATTTTTTATGTTTGATTCTGATTGGTCAGACGTAAAATCGCAAATGTAATATATATTTTTTGTGTTAGTGTATTTTATTTTTGTAAAAATTATTAAATAATATCAAACAACAATTTTTCCCTTGAAGAGTCGGATAATAGCACCCTCTCATTATATTCCTTTACGTGTCTCTTACCGATCATTACCTTCTATAAAGAAATATATTTTTAACCTTAATCTTCCAAAATCAATTTGTGCACTCATTAGTTCTGCAGAAAAATAATTTTTCCATAATAATTTTATACTTTTTGTGTGTTTAGAAAACATAAAACTTTTTTATCATGTGAAAAAACATCAGTAAAAGGATTAATTAAGTGTTTATGTGAATTTGGTGATCCCACTTCTGAGCATGTCATATTTTTAGTGGACCAAAGGTGGTAACAGTACAGCATGCTTGATTTTCCTTAGAATGTAATCCACGCATCCTAGTATTAAATGAATTATATATATATATATATATATATATATATATATATATATATAATATATATCGAATGTTTATTATTATGAAAAATATACTATATCAATTAAATTTTGACAATTTTTTTTTACAATTTAAATTAATACTTTTTAAATAACTTTTTATTTTTTTTATTTTTTATTTTTTAATATATCAAAACCATTTAATAGATGTCAACTTAAATTATAAGAAAAAAATTGTGAAAATTTAGTTCACATAATACATTTTCCTTACTACTAGTGCTGGTGCACAATATTTACCTGTTTTGCATCCAAAAAGGTGCATAATATCATTATACACATAGAAAGGAATCAAAGGACACACTTGACCAAGTTCTATAGCCATGAAAACTGGTCCTTTTCACAATTCATATCTAACTCCATAATGAGATGATGCAGCATGAAAGCAGAACAAAGATTCTAGGTAAACCGTAGGATCTTGTGAAGTACCAGAGAAATGTGACACCCATGATGAATGTTCTTAGAAATCAGTACCAGAATCAGAAATTTTCCGGCAAAAAACCTTCTTTGCTTTAACTATTGGTGCCTATTAAAACTTGAACATCATGGAAACTTTTCCTTTTTACTGTCTCTTCTTACTTTCTTATCCTTATGGTACATCTTTTCCCCCCATAATTCCCTGGTCGTATCTAACTATCTATAAAACAACAAATGATATTTTTTTACAACTCTACAAGATCACTTTTACTGCTTTTTTATTTTGTTCAAAATGAGAATAAATAAACAGGACATACTAATAAAGAAGACCTTTTACATGATAAATATGTTAACTTTTAAGTTTTGTTTTTTACATATAGGGACAAATTTGTCTCGAAATTACAAAAATAACAAATCAAAAAATAATTCCTGATCATGAGTTAAGTTGTGTGAAATTATGATTTAACTACATACATGTTTATCATTCTATCATAGAACAGTGACCAGCAAATTCAAATATATAAGATTAGGGAAGATAAAACAATTTTTTTTCTAAATATTTAGTTATAATGAACAAAATCATATATGCACCTACACATCTCGATGATGTACACGTAGGTCCGTCACTACTCTCAACGACTTACAAAATATTAATACTGAACATTTTTCAGAAATTAGTATTAACATAAAAGTCATTAATATTAACACAGAAGTCATCATAACTCCTGATGACTTATTTTTTCAAAAATTTATGAAGAAGTCGTGTGAAGTCTTCATTATTTTGGTTTTTGAATTCATCGTAAATCGACACGACTTAGCTCATGATCAGTAATAATTTTCTGACCTACCGATTTTCTTAAATTTTAGGCAAATTTAACTTTTATGATAATTATTTTCACCCTCTTAAACTTGAAAATTAAATACCTGTAATAAGGATGTGAAGCATATGGGATTGAAATAATAGAAATGGAAAGAAAAACACATAAGTGTAGTTGTACTTGACTTGGAGATGCCAATTTTGGCTTGTTTTCATTATTGTTGCATTAGCCTAATAAGGTTTAACTCTTATCATGGCATGTGGTTAATTTCGACAGAAAAATCACTCTCCAGTGTTTGTCTTTTGGTTTTTTCTGCACATACCCATAATAATTTGGTGCAGAAAATGACCTATACAGTTTCCAAATTTTATTTTAGTCCTATACAGGATTCTTATGTCTTGTGTTTATGTGAAACTTTTCATGTTGGCCCCATCCACTCTCTCTTATCCATAATCACTCTTATTCACCTTCATCTTTTGTTTTCTCCACAAAACAACCATGTCCATTTTCACAACTCTCAAACAAATGCTGATATGTTCACATTTACTTCTCTTCACTGAAATAGTTGCACCACGTACTTTCATGCTGCTAAAATTTTCTGACATGTCCACATGCACTTATCATCACCAATCTTTAACAATTGTTTTAACAATTGTTTATATACACTTCATTTTAACTAACCAATGTAAAAGTTCATATTTTACACACATTTTTGTATGAAAAGGGTTGTGGCTAATTGATATGTGATCTAAACCTTTGACCCAAAGGGTGAGAAAGAAAAAGAAAAGCAAAGGCTAGCTGTGCAATCATTGGCAGAACTTTGAATTTCTTCTTTATAAAGAAATTGAACAGAGGAGTTAGGGTTATCTCAGATTTATTTTCTTTTTCACACACAGCTACCAAACCTATATATACAGCCAACCATTGCAATGCAGGATACAGCTGGTTGAAGAGAGATTCAAATAATAAGCTCTAAGAACATGTGATTCCAAATTAAAGAACTCAATAATAATTTTAGCTAATTTTTATAGTCAATGAGATTAATGTTATTTGCATGATTCTGTCATATCTATATCCCTTCGGAACTAAGTATCATTGGAACCAAATTGTACCCATTTAGTTATTATCTTAAAAAAACATCATCACACACAGAAAGGACAACAATCATAAGAAAACCTAGTCATCTTTTATCGTAAGGTTCTTTTATCATAACAAAAAAACAAATTGATTTAGTCACTTAGTTAGAAGAATGCAGTTGCAGTGATCCATTCTGCAGACAGGTGTATTGAGGACTGTAATAATTACATTAAACTTACATATTGAGATATAGAAATTGGTTCTGTGTTGTTAAAACACTACCCCACATGAGTTAGTGGAACCATTTGAAAAACAACATCATCTCTATATAGATGCATGTATTTTGGATTGCATTGTTTTGATGAATGGAAAACTTGAACGTGAAAAGTAGTGAATTTTAATATGTTTCTGATTGGAATTAATGATCTGATTTAGCTAGCTAGCATCTTAATTCCTTGTTTATCATATTTTTTGGGTTTTGTTTTTCGTCCTTTCCATTGGAGAAGATGTGAACAAAAAGCTTATTAAATAAATATATAGTCTTAAAAAAGTGTTATGTTTCTATTCTAAAGATGTCTGTTAAAAAGTTTGTGGGACAGAGAGAAGTATGATGATGGTGTTGAGAAGTGTGGATTCTTTTCTCAAGACTAACCAAAAGAAAGAAACAAAGTAGGTTTGAACCACACTTAATTTTCTATATTGATTGCATCTTAGTCATATTTATTGCCAATGCATAATTAATAAATTAATTAGTTGTTCTTCTCTTGATTAATGATATATTTTTTTGTTTGTTTTTCACTGAGGAAGTTTGTAATTTTTATATGCTTATTTTATGATGTTCAGATGAATAAGATGAATATGTAAAAGAATGTCTATTTTTATTATATATATAGAGAGAGGAGAGAGAAATTTTTAGTAAATATATATATATATATATATATATATATATATATATTAAATAAAAACTATTTTTTATGATTTTTTTTTCTAAAAATATTAAGATTTATATATTTTTTTCTCTATTTTTTATTTATATTTTTTTCATTTAAGAGAAAAGAATTTGTTGGTTAGGATTGACATCTTTGTAATTAAGTTGATGATTTGACATGACTAAGAATGGTAATGAATTAAGATAGAGATATATGCAGATTTTTTATTTTTCATTCTTTTCACTTAATTCAAATAATATTATTTTTATTATATTTTTTTCCACTGTCTAACAAAATGTCTTTTAAATTACCATTCTTTTACATGTATATTATAAAAATTTGAAAACTAGTTAATCTTGAATTGAAATTGTCTTTTAAAAGTTAATTTTATGAAAATGTTTGAAAACTTTTTCTTCAATGGAAGTTTTTAATCATTTTGTTTAATCTATAGTTCTTATTTGGATTTTAATATTTGTTTAAAAGAAGTTACCAATAATTAAATAACCTTGTATCATTCTGTGTATTGTTTATATATATTAAGAAATTTTATTTTAAATTGCAATTATAAGATACTTTAAATATTAAAAAATGTTTATTTGCTAAAAAAATAGTTATGAAAAAGCATTCTATTATATTACATATAGTACAAACTAAAATCTATGTGCAAATTTAGAAAACTATAATTTAATCAAATGAAAATAAAATAGTTGTTGATGCTTAATTATTGATTTTTCTAAATTTTTTAATCACGAGAAAAATATTTTCACTTGCTCCATTTTAGGCATTTTATTCATTTTGATTAAAATGAATTGTCGGTAATTATTGCTGTATTGTTGTAGTATATACGTGATATTATTTTTTAAAATTATGACAAAATACAAGAAAATATTACTTGGGATATATGTTCGTATGTCTAATCTTTTTTAAAACAATTTTAATTTTTCAAAAGTCTAAACTTTAAAATACATGTCTCTATAATATTTATTTTATCTTTTAAGAAAATAACAGTATCAACAAATAATACTTCTTGTAGAATGATTTGCTCATGAGAGAAGTCAGAATCTAACTTTCCAATGTTGAAATTAGAAATGTTATAAGAAAATGTTATATTATTCTTATCATATAAAATAATCTTGAAATAAATTAAACATTTCTGTTTAATTTATAAAAACCCTAATTTGAATGAAGGGTGTGGGAGTGAAGTGAGTGAAGCCAGGCTAGCATCTTTGGCATGATTGATGTGGGCCCCACCCTCCCCCATTTCTGCTCTGTCAATCCACATGCATTTCCAAACTTATTCTCATTCCCTCACCCACCACTCCCTCCTACCCCCTACACGTGTCACTCAGGGGAGCCCCTTTTCCCTTTCAACACCCTCCTATTTCATCCCACCTGTCACTCCCCAAACTCAAACCCCTTGGACGCTATCATTCCCCATCCCACTAATCACCCTCTCACACTCTCACAAATCTTAATGTTAACAAACAACAATAATAATGTTAACGTTGTTTTGTTTCTTCGCTGTTGGTGACTCAAACACATGCCAAAACAAACACACACTTGAAACAATTTACTTTGCCTAGTAAAATTCTGACATGTGAAAACACACCACACACATACACTGTTCCTCTGCACTGCAGGCACAATCTATGAGGGCCGTTACGAACGATTTTGTCGGCGAGAGACGTTAATAATCATGTTCATTAACAGGGGCAATACCCAATTATTACAATTAATTTCCTTTGATTTCTTTTTTGTCCCCTTGTTGTTATTCTCTCTCTTCTCACACTTCACCATTGTTTTTTTCTTCTCACCTCAGCATAATTATGTTTATTTTCTATATTTGAATTAAGATAATTAATCACTATATATGCATGAAAAATAAAATAAAATGAAATTGTTACTAAATATCTGTATATACATGACCATGTTACATCTAAGGGAGGACTATTAATCTTCTCCTTTTCTGTGCGTATATTAATGCTTATAATAATACTCACAAAACTAGAATAAAGCTGCTTCTGTGACCGTGGCTGGTTCTTCTTCCTTTTTTTTTTCCTTCTCTCTCTTTTCTCTCTGCTTCTGCTGCAATTTCTTTCTTTCTTTCTTCTTTTTTTTTTTTTTTTGCTTTTGGTTACTTGTTTCTTGTCTCCCTTGGAGTCTGACCCTGTTGCCAGCTTTGACTCAAGAAGATGTTTGTAAGTACGTTTTGTTGTGGTTTATTTTGTTCTGTATTTTTTTTTCTTGTTTTTGTTTTTGCTATGTTTGTGGTCTTTTCCTTTTGACTTTGGACCTCAGTTTCAAATCTGAGTCATTGATAAGTAAGAGGGCATTCTCAAATTCCAATCTTTGGTTTGGTTTTAGGTAAGTCAGAGTATGTGTGATGGGTAAATGTTGGGTTTTGTTCTGATGCTGTTTGGTTACGCATGTGGCAAGATGATTGATGCCAATGATGGAGGATTCAGTTGGATCAAATTTCATTCCATTTGATCTGATAAACCTGCATTCTTCTTTCAGATTGGAGTTCTCTTTCAAGTTCTTAGTCATCTGATGTGTGTGTGTGTGTATGTGAAGTGAAGTGAATTGTTTGGTGAATGATGAGATTATTCATTTGTTTCTGTTCCAGTTGAATTGTGATTGGATTTGGATTTGGATTTGGGTGTGTGATTAATTATTGTATCTGTAGGATATCTTCTGAGAATCAATGGTTGCATTTTGGTTTTTGTACCCTCTTTCAGGTGGCATTGCTCTTGCTGGTGGCATTGAGCAATGCCGTGAGAGTTAGCGGAGATGGTGGGCAATGTGGTTCCAACCCAACACTAGACCCAAGACCACACAGTGTCTCCATTTTGGAGTTTGGTGCAGTTGGAGATGGTAGAACACTCAACACCATTGCGTTCCAGAACGCCATCTTCTATCTCAAGTCATTTGCCGATAAGGGTGGCGCTCAGCTCTATGTTCCTCCCGGTAAATGGCTCACCGGAAGCTTCAATCTTACCAGCCATCTCACCCTCTTTCTGGAAAAAGGTGCTGTCATTATTGGATCTCAGGTATTGCTTCTTTTCCACTAACTTTTTCTTGGCCCTGCCTTTTTCTGCTGATCTTTGCGTGTATGATGGTTCATGTTCTGATAAAGGGTGTGTTTTTTTATCTGGGTTTTGGCTTTTACTTGCTTAGGATCCATCTCATTGGGATGTCATTGAACCCTTGCCTTCTTATGGCCGAGGACTTGAAGTTCCTGGGGGAAGATATCAGAGCTTGATAAATGGATACATGTTACATGATGTGGTTGTAACAGGTTCTGTCATCTCCCAATATTCTGTTTCTTTCCAGCAAGATTTCATTGGTTTGTTTCTTGAGTGAATTTTCATGTCTTGGTGTGATTCATCAGGTAATAATGGAACCATTGACGGCATGGGAATGGTTTGGTGGGAGTGGTATAGCTCCCATTCCTTGAACCATAGCAGGCCTCATCTGGTTGAAATTGTGGCATCTGATAATGTGGTGGTTTCAAATCTTACATTCTTGAATGCCCCAGCTTATAGCATACACCCAGTCTATTGCAGGTATATATATATATATTATATATGTTCTGTTCTTCAATTTTTCAAATGAAAGAAGTGTTGATTTAGTTGTGTGTAATTTGATGCAGCCATGTACATATTCAAAATGTTTCAATCTCTGCTCCTCCAGAATCCCCTTACACTGTTGGTATAGTGCCAGGTTTGTAACAAACATGTTGGTGCTTGTTGTGAAAATGACATTGCTTCTAAAATATCATTAGTTTACCAAACTTTGGTAACCTTTGTGCACTACCTGTTTTCAGATTCTTCTGAACATGTGTGTATAGAAGATTGTATTGTTGGCATGGGATTTGATGCAATTTCTCTGAAAAGTGGCTGGGATGAGTATGGCATTGCCTATGGCAGGCCAACTGAGAAAGTGCACATCAGAAGGGTGCATCTTCATGCATTTTCTGGCTCTGCTCTTGCATTTGGCAGTGACATGTCTGGTGGCATTTCAGATGTTGTAGTGGAGCATGCTCATGTTTTGAACTCAAACAGTGGCATTGAGTTTAGAACCACCAGAGGAAGAGGTGGTTATATGAAAGATATTGTTATATCAGACATAGAAATGGAGAATGTGCACACAGCAATTGCTGCCACTGGTAATTGTGGTTCTCATCCTGATGACAATTTTGATCCAAATGCACTCCCACTTTTGGATCACATTACATTGAGGGATGTCACAGGTACAAACATTACCATTGCTGGAAACTTTGCAGGAATTGAGGAATCTCCTTTCACAAACATATGCCTCTCCAACATAACCTTGTCAACAGATTCTGTTTCTACCATGACTTGGGAATGCTCAAATGTGTCTGGTTTTTCAGACTCAGTGCTCCCAGAACCTTGTCCTGAACTTGGAAACCCCTCATACGATTCTTCTTCCTCCTGTTTTCTGAGTATCAGTGGAAAAACTGCAGTGCTGTGATGAACCTTTCTCAATACAACAAGATTCATATTCTTAAGTGCCCTTTTGCTTGATGTTGATGAAAAAGTGAATGGCCATTTTCCATCAAAGATTAGGCCACATTCTTTCCAATAAGACGGTTGTGAGGATTATTCATTTTTTCATCCCTTAGATATTTGCATTATTGCATGTTCCTACCAGCACATTATTTGTACAGCTTCATTTCTTCATTCATGTGTAAGGAAATTTTGGTAGTGGCAGCCACAGGAGACTCAAAGTTTGATAGTTTTTGCATTAGTGGATTTGGATGTAAAGCATGTAGTGGATTTGGTGATACTTCAATTAAACAAAGTTCAACTTTTTTTCATCGTTATCCAAGTCTCGGTAGTGATTCATGCCTGCAATCTATAATCATATTTATTATAAGAAGATTTTTGCAACCTTCACTTCATAGATTACGTTTTTATGCTTTAATCTGTCTCCATTCAATTGGAGCAGTTCAGTGCTTGTGACAGTTTAGTTTGTAATGAAATTTTATGACAGTGACAGCATTATTTTCAAATCTGATAATCAACACAAGTCACATCTCTTCAAATAATGAAGTGGGTGGTGACTTCAGATTTTGCCACCTAACATTAAAAAAAGAAAATACTAATATCGTATTCGGAATGGTTTAAGAATTCTAAAACAAAAAATATATATTGTAAAATAATTTATGTGAAAATATATTATAATTTTGAAAAATTTAAAGAAAACATCAAATTAAGAATTTTTTAATGAAAAAAATAATTTATTGTAAAAATTAATAGTCTATATTTTATTTTTAAATATAATTTTATAATTATAATTAATTTAATAAAAAGTATATTTTTATAGAAACTACTAGATCTAAAGTAAATCATTTTACCTGGTGGGTCTTGAATCGGTTCTTACAAATAATACTAATGATAATATTTTTAATAATATTATGAATTTAATAATAACAATAATTATATAACAATAATATTAACATATTCTATATTAATATCGCTAATAATAATAACAATAATTTTATAATTTTTAATAATATTAATATATTTAATAATATAAATAAATTTACTAATATTATTAATAAATTTAATAATATATATATATGGGTTAAATATATGTTTTGATCTATTAATTTTTTCGGTGAAAAATGGAATTAGTCCACATTTTTTGTTTGCTTCTTTCTTTCTTTTCATTTCTTCTCTTCTTTGTATTCTTCTTCTTCGCATTATCATTTTCTAGAACACAACTATCATTAAAGCACCCATGGTTACAGAGTTTCTTCAAATCGATTCGATTCGTTTGTAAGTTTCTCTTTTCTTTTTCTTTTTTTAATTCCTCAACTCATGGCAGCACAACAACGCTTCTTTCTTCTCTTTCTCTTTTCACTTCTTTCTTTCTTTTATTTCTTCTCTTTCTATTCTCGCTTCTTCTTATTCTTCTTTCGATTAGGGCTTGGGATGTCTTTGAGCATAATTTGCAACGATCACTCACTTTCTCTTCTTTTTTCTGTTAGTTGAATTGAAGAAATATTTAAGCTTATTTGTTGTTTTAAACTTATTTTAAGATAATTTCTTAATGGAAATGTAAGTAGGATAAATAATTTAAATAATTTCTTGAAACGCGTTTAAAATATTAAATAAACTTAAAAAAATGTTAAAAAAATTAAATTCAAACATTTATAAAATTATAGGACTAAATTGGACTAAATTAAACAAGATTTCAAAAATGGAATAATTTAAATTTTAACTAAAAGTTAAAGATAAAAAATATATTTAATCCTATAATATTAATAATTTAACCACTAATAATATATAAATATATATATAGTAATTATTATTATTATTATAATAATATCTAATAATAATAATTGTAATATAATATTAATACATCATATATTAATATTACTAGAAATAATTATAATAATAATTTTACAACTTTTAATTATATTAATAAATTTAATAATAAAAATAATAAATTTAACTAATAATTCTAACAATAATTAGTAAAAGTACGTAATATAATAATAATACTAATGTATTATAATTATTAATTCTAATAATAATAATATTAATAATTTCACTATTAATAATATTAATAAATTTAAATATATTAATAATAATATATTATATAATAGTAATATATAATAATAATATTAATAATTTTACCACTAATAATATATATAATAATTATTATTATTTTTATTATATCTTATAATAATAATTGTAATATTATTTTAATGAAATTTATAATAATACTTATATTATTAATAATTATAAATAATAATTATTATTATAATAATATCACATACAATAATATTATTTATAATTGATATTATAATTGAAATTATAAATTAGAAAATTAAAACAAATTAGATATTGCAGAATTTGAACTCACGTCTTGGAAGACTAAATAATAAGAAAATGATTAAATAATTATAAATGTGTATACGTGTTAATCAAAGAAATTGGATAATGTGATAATTTTGCTAATACTTTTTTTCTTAATATATAATATCTGTGTTTAAAAATTTTATTGGTGTTTCACACACAGGTTGAAGTTTGCTAAAAGAAATGTTGTTAAAAAATTGTTTAATGAATATGAAAATTTGAAATTTGTTATCTTTTTTTCCCGTAAAAACTTTATCCCAAATTAATCCTAATCTTTCAACAGTTTTTCTATCAGTTTTTCACAACATCATAATTTTTTGTAATTATTATGTAAAAGCGATATTCTAATTGTATTCTAAAGAAATTAGGCTTTTGAAAATCGCTTCTTCAACAAAATTATCTAAACAAATTACTCTAATTAAAATAAAAGAAATGGATTGCACTTATAATTGATTCATAAAATAATTAAATCTTCGCATATATTCTAAACACACCATAAACAAGTTTTTCCATAAGTTTGTCATATAATGTTATCTAAGAATTTTTCACAAATTTCTTCATAAATATTTACAAGAGAGACAAAAATATGAAAAAAAAATGTGTTTTTTTTACAAACTAAAATTAATTTGTGTTCTTTTTAAAAAGAATAGAAAAGTTATATGAGAAACATTCTACAAATTAGCTTATACTTTTGAAACTTTTAATTTAGTTTTTCTTTTATTTCTCCTATAAATTATTATAGTGATATATGTCCAACTATATATCCTAATTTTGAAGGGAATTGACTTTTGTTTTCTACTTTCTCTTCACTAGCCATGGTTGAAAAATATTTCACTTTTCTTGTAATGGACTTTGGACAAGTCATGAATGTAACAGGTAAAAATTGAAGGTTCTACCGAAAGAAGTAAAGTGCACAAGCTTTATAACATCATGGGAGCTACCCATGTGTGCAAAATGTTAGGATTACAGAGAGATTTGATGGGAAAATACAACATCAATGAGATGTGAACTCAACTATGTAAGACATTGACACCACTCTTAACCCAAAACTTTAATATAATAAATTTATTGGTCTTTATATATAGTGTTCTATTTCTAGTGACTTAGACTCATACTTTGTTACCTAACACAAAATGGTATCATTCTCATTCACTGGATTTTCTTATTGGTTGAATATGTCACTGTGTTCTTAGATTTGGTAATCCTTACGAACCACACAACTCCAAAACGCTTTTCCTTGCCATGGTTTAATCAACCTTCTGCAAGAAAAAAAAAAATCAATCATCTTTCTTATAGTGTTTGCTGTGCAGATTCCCAAATTGCTTACTGCTTAAATGCTCATGGATTTTGGTTCAAATTGGTTGAATTTGGCTGAAACAGAAACTAAATACAGAAACATTTGGCTTGGGCATGTCTGAGATGTTCATAACACAAACCAAACGTTATTAGTTGCACAATGAATTCATAAAATAGCATAGTGAATCTCCAATTCTGCTACTGCAAAAAGCACAAATATTTTGCCAAAGCACTGAGTATGCCTTTGAAGAGTAAGGACTTAATAAGGAATTCAATCAATACTTGGCGAAACCTTCTATTGTCCCTACGTTTAGTTGCATACAAAATCATTCAAAAACTGAATAAATTGAACATCATCGACGTACAAAGTGTGAGAAACATACTTTAAGTCTACTTCAACCCTACAAAACCAACTTGTAAAATGAGATTTGCATCCACTTATATATTTTAAATCGGTCTTATTTTCGGTCAACGCGAGATTTTTGACACATTTTTCTTACACTGAGGCATATATATCTCGTGCATGGTGATTTTGAACAATCAGATGAAAATTTAAGCATAGATTTGGGGATTCTGAAGCAGGTAGGCTTCCACCACTTTGCAGACTCCAAGAGAGCTTTCCTTTCCTTCCTTTATCTCTTCTTCTTTGACTTCAAAATCCCCTATGACATTGTATTTGGTTGTCATTTTACAGAGGCAACCACCATCACTTGTGGCCTCAAATTTAACCTCATAAGCTATGGACTCAAGCTTTTCCCCCAATGGACCCCCTTCAATCATAGTGTATTTGCACACTAATTTCTCCTTATCAACCTCATCAATCCTGTGTTTCACATATTTGAAGGGGCTAGCTGCACAAAAAACAAACACAAGAAAATTTTCAGCCACTACACACACAGAGAGATATATTCATAGAAATAGGTATAATATAATCCATTAATTTCACTTCAGTTTCTTAAAGTGATTTTGCTAACCTTCAGCAAAGTTAACCTGTTCAATGCTTCCAGCTTCCCCATCTCCTTGGATCACGTTGACCTCTTTTATGAACTGTGGTAAGAGCTTCGGAAGCAAAGTTCTGGAGTCAGTGATCAAGGCCTTGAACATGCGTGATGGAGCAACAGGGGAGGAATAATCGTATGTAAAAGTTGTGCTTCCCATGGTGAATATTGTGTTGATTGCAAAGATCACAGAAAACTCAAGGTTGTGAAATGAACTTGGTCTTGTGGTTACAGGAATGATCACTTTGATGGAAATGAATATGTTTATCAATGCAGCTTAGAGAAAATGAATATTTATTTGGCATTTAAGAATGACACTTTTTATTGGAAGACTTTCAAATCAGTGAGTGAATGATTAATAAGTTTTTTATTTCATATTTCCAAATAATTGTATCAATACACATGGGCGGCTATTGGCATAATAAGACCTTTTTGATAACATTATGGACTTGAATCACAAGGTGTTATTCACCATTTTTGAGCAAAGAAAAATTGTGACAAACTTCTGATTGAAAAGAAAAATACACAACCGGGGTGATTGGTTAATCTTTCATTAGCAGTAGAGATGGCAAATAAACTCGTGCCCGTGGGTATCACCCGAACCCGTCCCCGTTTTGACGGAGAATCCCCGCTTTAACTGGGTATGGATATGGGTATGGGTAATACCCGAAATTTTCAACTGGAGATGGGGATGGGGATGGGGATATATATACCCGCCCAAATACCCGTCCCCGCTTAAATTACTAAACTATTTATAATTTATTAAATAATCTAAAAAATATATATAAATAAATAATATATTTACACATAA
>Ga0214545_1000421_pt1 | contig 66026 bp, 30 predicted proteins | sample CNSS4metaG_FD_160064 | JGI IMG/M metagenome (GOLD analysis project Ga0214545, IMG submission 160064) | Root nodule microbial communities from cowpea collected in UCLA plant growth center, Los Angeles, California, USA - CNSS4 | ecosystem: Host-associated > Plants > Roots > Nodule | place: USA... | reverse complement strand
AAAGAGTTAGAGAAAAAAAAAAAATTAATATATTAAAATATATATATATATATATATATATATATATATATATTGTTTTGCATAAAATTGTTAAAAATATAATAAATTTATGTAAAAAAAAAAAAAGTATTGAGTGTGACAGAGTGTGGGGTAGGAGGTCACAGTTGGGTGAAAAGGAAAAGGCAAGAGAAATGACAAGGGACGCATGTCCTTAACATTCCATTTCACGTGCCTCACTCACACTTGGATAATCTCACATTAATTTCTCATGCATTATTAAAAATACTAAGATAATAATAATTAAAACAATTCTTTCGTTTAAACTTTTTGTATATTTATGAATGATATTAATCTGCTTGAATCTTTAAACTTCTTACCTTTTTATTACCATCAACGTTTGTACTCTCTATTATGATTGTAAAATAAATCATGTATTCCAAGAAACATACCAAAAAAACTTCAATATAATTTTTGAAAAAATTATTATCGGAGTTTTGAAAAATTCTAAAGTGATATATATTAGTTCTTAGTATTATAGATCATGTCACGCATTCATTCAGATCATATTATCAACGATTATTTTAAAGTAACACGTAATATATACAATATGGCTAATGTTCATGCTTCTTAATTGCTAAAGTGGTCATACATGATTTTCTTTTAAACTAATATTTACATAAAGTACTTGTAGAGACTAAAAACCTTTTTGTGTTGATTTTTTTAAACCAAATGAACGAAACATGCAGCTTTCAAAAAGCAAAATCTATGTTTTTTAATTAGATTACCATTACTTGTGGACCAAGCATATAACTAGGTGGCTATAGCATTTAATTACTTAGCATTCCCTTCATTTTCAACAAACATTGCGACTATGTATAAATTTTATTTTGTTTTAATTAACTTTTAATATGGATCAATTATTGTGGCATACTCCTCTCTCTTTCGGTTTGAAAAAATAAATAATTAAAATTTATATAAAGACAAACAAATATTCAAATGATTAACGGATAATGACATAAGACGACAATGAGTTTTCTTTGTCTCCTCTATACCACACCATAAAAAAAATTGGGACTACTTTGTCTTTTTGTTGTATCAACAGGGGTTATTTTTCCAGTGATAAAAATGTATTGTTTTTCCACTCTAATTAATTTTATTTATAGTAAAAAAGACAACATTATATCGAAATATTAGTCTAATATTATCATGAGTATTATTGTAGACAATCATAATAAATGTGATTAGTAAAGGAAGGAAGAAGAATCATGAAGTCGTCAATTACTTCTTTATTTTTAAGCGTCTTGCTATTTTCAAAATTCAAAATGACATTAATTATTTTATTCATAGTTTTATTATATTTTTGTAATGTAAAAGTGATAAAAATATTGTTTAGTAAAAGTTAATACAATTTGACTAATAATAAAGAAAAACAAACGTATTTTGACTTTTGGTAGATTCTGCCGGCGTTATTTGCTTTTCCTTTCACTACACGCCACTCCTTGCCAATAAGGTCATTTAGACCCTTAAAATAAGTAGTTAGGTCAAAATTAAATTAAAAAGATTAAAAAAAAATGAAAGATTCTTTTTAGGATTTAGTGGGGAGAATTTATTCTTTTCTGTTTCTGAAAAGTGACTTCAATTTACGTACCACACACCAATAGTTTTAATTATCATTGATTGAAATTCACCAATACTTTTTCGTCAATGAATATTAACCAGAGTCAAATTAATAGTTGTTAGACCGTGTAAGGTTAAACCATCAACATTATGCATGTTTGTGTGGTTTTTATGATAAAAGGTCCGTCTATTTTTACACTGACTTGGAATATATTTTTAAAATGCTACTTCATGCACCTTTTATAATAATATAATAAGTAGTTATTTAATATGTTGAGAATAAAATTATGCTTAAATCTTGACAATATATATATATATATATATATATATATTGGTAATCTAACTGTGAGTCTAAGTCCTACATTAAGTAAAAATGCGAAAGTTGAGTACCATATAAGAATGAAGACCCATAAATTTATTGTTTTCAGGTTTTGGGTTAAGATTGGTGTGAATCCCTTATGTATGGGTTGAAATCATGTCTCATTGGTGTTGTATCTTCCCCAGTGATCCTCTCTCGAAAGACCCAACAGTGGTATCAGAGCCAAATGTTTGTGCGATGACCGGCTCAGACGAGTCCCTGTATCAAAAGTCTTCCTGTTGTGGGTCAGGTAAGCATATCTAGTTAAGATAAATGGTGATACAAGTGAGAGGTACTCGTGGCATGAAATGTTTCCGCTCGAGAGGGAAGTACCGATGTGAAGGGACTTACACTTGAGGAAGAGCTTGTTGGGAATCTAAGTATGAGTTTAAGTTTCACATTGAGTAAAAATGAAGAATTTGAGCACCATATAAGATTGAGTAAAAATGTAGACAGGGGAGGGCTCGAACTACCTTTTCTATTAGAATAAGGAAGGGAATCACTTTGATTGCTTGCAATAGCTTATCGATGCTTGTTAGTAGTGAAGTCCCTCAAACCAGAAGTTTCAAAAGCGAGCCTACGAGATAAATTAACTTTACATATTGATATCGCATATAGAAGTTGGCTTGAGTAACATTATGAATAATTTTATTTATTTACTATTCCTTCTTCTAGTAACATATTAATAATATTCATAGTTGGTGGAAATAAATTGATAAGAGGGTTGATATGTATGGTTCGGGGAATTAGAGATGTTAAAGTGGGTCAGAATCCGTGGACCAACTCGGGCTACCACATATTCAAATCGGGTTGGGTTGAATATTCTTTACAAATTTTAGTACGGATTAATTTTTTACCCGACCCACCTAGAACTCATCTCACCAACTCAGCCATAAATAAAGGATTACATATTTTTTTTGTATTGGGTTGGGTGGGCTGTTTTTTTTTTCCAGCCAACATATTGGGTTGACAACCTAATATTTTTGTGATTTTAGTTTGTATTTGTGGTTAAACATTATTTTTGATTGTATTGAAGTTTATTTGGATTTTAATCATAATTATAATTTTTTTTTTGAAACTGAAGAAAAAAATTATATATTTTTTAATTAAGTGAGCCAACTAGTGAGTCAACCCATTTAATATACCAACTCGTGGTGGGTCGGATCGGGTTTGAATTTTTTTGACTCACTAATAAGTGAGTCGGATTAGGTTAGTTCACTAAGTGGCCAACCCGTGGTGGACCGGGTCGAGTGACCAATTTTGACAACTCTAGAAAGAATGTGGAAAAAGATCACAATTGGTACTTGTAGAATAAAATGTACATTTGTGGCTAAAACAAAAGTAAGTGCTTAAACGCTTGTCTCTTGATGTTGTTAACCATTAATGGTTGTTTGTCAATTTGTTTCTGAAAATACAAATATGATCATGACTAAGAACGAGTTTGAAACATTTGATTCTTTCATCTCTTTAAAATGATATTTTGGAATTTGTTTCTTATACATATAGTAAAATAGAGATGTGAGACAAATATAATATAAAACTATAACAATCAAAATAATATACAAAGATAATTTATAATCCCCAAACTCTACTTTATCATACTATATAGATTTAGATTAATTTTGTAATGACTGTTAATGATAAATGAGTTTCATTATGATTAACGAAATATCTTAAGAACACTTATTTTAAACACAATTTACTCGTTTAAATTTCCAAACTCGTCCTTTTGTTACAATAATTAAATATTTATTTATTATAAATTTTCTTATTTTATAATAATATTTTAAATTGTTTTCATCACATTTATTTGTCATAAATAAATAAAATAATAAATATTGAAACCAAACGATATGAATAAAGAAAACATATAATTGAAAATAAAGATAAATAAATCGATAATTAAAATACAGTTAGATATCTCACTCGTTGTTAATATAAAAATAATATATCATGAGATTAATGACAAGTGATTGAGTAATTATAATTATAAAATTAATAAATTAGATAATATGTCTCTCCTTTCTTTATAAGAATATTCAGATAATTCGAATTTCTATTGTTTGTAGTATTCTTGTTATTCCTAGATTATATTGTTCTTTCTCTTTCTTAAGGATGATGTGAATTCAAGTTTTTACTTATATCCAAATTGATAATTACTTCTCATCTTAATTGAACTATCTATATGACATGAAATTGTATTTCAATTGCTGATTTACTTTCATTCCGTCAATAACAGATAACGTGATAAAATTTGTAAAAGATAAAGAAAAACACTCGTGTAGTCTTATCTACTATTTATGAGACTATTAAAAATTAACTCTTGTCTTCTTTACTTTCTCTCACTTGCTTGTTTCTAGAAATTATATTATTTAAAAAATAGTTAATATTACATATCGCGTGGAATTAAAACTTGTAAACATACAATTATTTTTTTTACTTTTTTAAAATCTAATTAATAGCAACTATTTATATTTAAAACATGTAGGTAAATTATTATTTTTTAAATGTGACGACAGGTTCCATTATTTTCGTGAATTAATAAAACTCAACAAAATAGTATTGAGTTAAAAACGTGTTAAACCTAAACATGTTCTATCTATTATGGGAACAAAGTTTAAAAACAAACTTGATGGTAGAGAAATAAGAAATATTAAATTAAAAACATTTTAATATAATATTCTTATATTAAACAGTTATTATTTTATAAATAATGGAATATATTGCATAAAAAATTTATTTTTTCAGCTACATAAATTTCTAGTCTCTCGAATAAAAATTATTTTTGCCTAAATTTTAAATTTTAAGTTAAGTATAACATAATAAATTAAAATTAGTCATATAAACAAAATTTCTAACTATGCTTAAATCAAGGGATGAAAGTAGTTTTTTGTCTTCTTCAAACTATAGCATCTCCAAGATCAATTTTAAAATTACAAGAGAAAATAAAAATTATTCTAAATTTGCGAGGCTAATAATATATCTTATTTCTTTTAACAAACTGCAGGAGAACAAAAATAAAATAAAAATATATAATATTTTAGAAAACACTAAAAACATTTGAACACTATTATTATTAAAATAATGGTATCTTAACATTATATATATTTTTTATTATTATTTGATACTATTTCTCGTTATTATTTATTTTGTTTTTTTTTGCTAAAGGTATAAAAATTGATTTTTGTTAAACATATTTTATCTTTATAATTTTGTTAAATAATCGTCAGATGTCAAATAACATTTTTATTTACTATTGACACGGAGTAAAAATTCAAGTAAACTCATATCCTAAACAAAGGAATTCATTAAAATAATATTTACCTTTTTTGACAATTAATTTACAGAAAATTTCAGTGATTAAATTGCTTGTCTTTCAAGAAATCCAAATTCAAACCAGAAGGAGAATAAAAAATAAGAAATGAATGAAATCTGATTAGTGAAATTAGTGCAGTAGCTTCACTCAATACTTTCCACATGGATGTTACACAGTGGACCATTCAATGTTCCCACATGCTCTCTTTCTTACACCTTCAACTCCACCACATCATAAACTTCAATTCAACCCTTCCTTAATTAATCTCATCAGTGAAATAAAATGCACTCACCAACAAATGTCTTAAATGAAGTACCTCAAATCTTTAATCAATATTTTTATACCACTTGTATTCTCCACTTGTCTATATTCATAAAAACAAAACACTGAAAATACGTAACATCATGTACTCTCTTACAATTCAAAAAAAAAAAAAAAAAAAAAAACAGCACTGGTACTACAACGTAGCCGAAGAAGAAGTTAAGAAGAATAGTTATCGATGTAACTACGTCACTGCCCATAATAACAATAAGATACAAATTTAATTTGGTTGTTTCCGTTGGGTGCAACAGAAAAGGCGAAACTCTCCTTCTTTATTTCTTATCACTTTCCTCAGATCTCTCTCTTTCTTGCTACTCATCTTCCTTTCTTCTCCCCAAACCATTCACATTCTTGAACTCTGTCACCAAAACAACCCAACCCAACCTTAATTACCACAAAAACGGAACCCCTTCATTTCCGAATCTGCTTCAACTCTTCAAGTTCACTCCTTTGACTTTAACCTGGGATCATATCACAATGGGTCTCTGCAGTTCAAAGCCTCGTGCAAATCCCACACTCTCCTCTTCTCCCAATTCCGACACCCACTTCACAGACACCAATGCCAATCAACAATTACCGAAAAATCCTATTCCTACTCCAAAAAAGTCTCCCCTTTTCCCGTTCTACACTCCGAGCCCGGCCCACCACTTTTTCTCCGGCAAGTCTCCGGCGCCAGGGACTCCCCGGCGGTTCTTCAAGCCTCCGTCGCCAGCGAAGCACATTCGGGCCGTGCTGGCCCGTCGTCATGGGTCTGTTAAGCCCAACGAAGCTAGCATCCCAGAAGATGAAGTGGTTGCTCTTGACAAGAACTTCGGATTCTCGAAACAGTTTGAGCAAAAGTTTGAGGTTGGAGACGAGGTTGGACGAGGACACTTTGGTTATACTTGTGCTGCCAAGTTCCTTAAGGGCCAACTCAAAGGCCAACACGTCGCCGTCAAGGTCATCCCTAAAGCCAAGGTTGCCACATAACCATTTTCTGTTTCTGATCTCAAATACCTGTTATAAACTGGATTTGGCTTTAACTCGGTCCAAACCCATAAAGCTAGTTCATGTCCTTGCACTTTTATGCGTTATTTTGGCTTTATTATTAGTCAACGTGGTGTATGTAACGATTTGAAGTTAATAATGAGTTGATTTGAATTTATTTAAGATGACAACTGCAATTGCAATTGAGGATGTGAGGAGGGAGGTGAAGATATTGAAGGCTTTGACTGGACATAAAAATCTGATTCAGTTCCACGATGCGTATGAGGATAGTGACAATGTCTACATAGTAATGGAGTAGGTTGAATTAATGAGTTATTTTCTTTCTTTTGCCGCTTTCCTTTTCGTGTGGTGAATGTTGTAACTGTTTTTTCTTGCTCTTGTGGTTTTCAGGCTGTGCGAAGGAGGGGAGCTTTTGGACAGAATATTGTCGAGGTATTTGTTAATTAAAACGTTGGTTCTTTTGGATGTGAATTGTTCGGATACTGATGGGGGAAAGGGGATGAATGAAAATGATTAAAAAGGAAAATGTGTGATTATTTTCGGGTTTGAGAAGTTTGTTTCTTTTTGCAGAGGAGGAAAGTACTCGGAGGAAGATGCAAAAGCTGTCCTGATACAAATACTAAATGTTGTTGCGTTTTGCCATCTACAGGGTGTTGTGCATCGTGATCTCAAACCAGAGGTGAAGTGTATTTGCAATTTCTTTTTACATTTTTAATTTGCATCATAAGATTGAGTGTCATGGCCTCCCTGAAAAAGTTGGTGAAAAGAAAAAGGAGGAAATGGGTTGGTAGAGGATAACATAAGGACATGTCATCAGATATCCTACTTAATGAAATGGTCGTGATTATGTTTAGTTTGTTATTTGGCTCTGTCTTGTCAATTCTTATCAAACATGACTTCTAATGACGGGGGGTTATTTCTGGGCCAGAATTTCTTATTCACATCAAAAGAAGAGAACTCTGAGCTGAAGGCCATTGACTTTGGATTGTCGGATTTTGTCAAACCAGGTATTTTTGAGTCCTTTTTATGCATTCTGCCTGTTTTTCAGTCTTACAATTTTGGTTTTTCACCGCCTTACAGATGAAAGGCTTAATGACATTGTTGGTAGTGCATACTATGTGGCTCCTGAAGTTTTGCATAGAGCTTACAGTACAGAGGCTGATGTCTGGAGTGTTGGTGTGATTGCGTATATTTTACTATGTGGCAGTCGTCCATTTTGGGCACGGACTGAATCTGGGATATTCCGTGCCGTATTGAGAGCTACTCCAAGTTTTGATGAACCTCCATGGCCTTCTCTATCAGATGACGCAAAGGATTTTGTAAAGAGACTTCTAAATAAAGATCCAAGGAAAAGAATGACTGCAGCGCAGGCATTGAGTCAGTTTCTCATCTATCACTTCAGGGTATTCATTTTTCTTCTACTCTATTCTGTTCCTTACAAGTGTATACTGCAGGTCATCCATGGATTAAAAATTATAAGGACGTAAAAGTCCCTTTGGATATTCTAGTGTTCAAGCTCATGAAGACATACATGCGTTCCTCCTCTCTACGAAAAGCAGCTTTAAGAGTATGTATATCTCTGAAATTGCTTTAAAATCAGGTTGAGTTGATTGTTGTGTGAATAATCTGAGTAATAAACCAGTAGACTTAAGACCTAGACATCCATAAGACCTAATTCTCTATCAAAATTCTATATATGTAGGGTTTTCTCTTTAGACCTGCTAGGTGTGTCTTCTTGAGTATTGTTTTTTACGTATTTTTTTTCTCTCTAATTATTTTATTTGCTAATGTTCCAGTGTTTTCTCCATTGCTTTTGTTGATCAAACTTCCTGTATGTTTCCCAATAACTTAGTAGCTATATATATGGTGAGCATTGGAACAGGCTTTGTCTAAGACATTAGCTACTGAAGAGCTGCAGCATTTGAAGGAGCAGTTTGCACTTTTAGAGCCAAACAAAACTAACACTATTAGCTTGGAAAATATCAAAGCGGTTGGTTTCTTTCTGGCTCTTTTTATACACTGTATTAAGAGAATGATGTTTAAAATCTCATAATTTGAGCTGCTGGTCAGGCCTTAATGAAAAATGCAACAGATGCCATGAAGGAATCACGCATTTCAGATTTTCTGGCATCAGTAAGTGGTTTGACTTAGCTTTGAAATGCCTATATATATATATATATATATATATGATTCAAATGCCATTTTGTGAATATACTGTTTGTTGATACAAATGATTCTGTGTGGAAGCTTAATGCATTGCAATATAGAAGGATGGCTTTTGATGAGTTCTGCGCTGCTGCACTCAGTGTTCATCAGCTTGAAGCACTTGATCGGTGGGAGCAACATGCACGCTGTGCCTATGAACTTTTTGAAAAGGATGGAAACAGAGCTATAGTCATTGAGGAACTAGCTTCGGTATGTTTGATTTTACTGTCACTTTAAATAATTTTGTAAATGAAAATATCAAACAGTTTCCCCCTACTTTAGTTTGTTACAATATCTGGCAACATAGTATAGAGCATACCGTGTTGCTTTCTTTTACAAGCAGTTGTGTTATGTTCTAGTTTGGGTTTGAATTTATCCATAAGAAGTTTCTTTAGTTAGGAAACACATTTCATTTTTCTCATGTGTGGTTTTGACTAAATAATCAGGAGCTTGGGCTTGGTCCATCTGTCCCTGTTCATGCTGTTCTTCACGACTGGATTAGGCACACTGATGGAAAGTTGAGCTTCCTTGGATTTGTTAAGTTATTGCATGGACCATCTCGAAGTCTTGCAAAACCTCACTAGCATGTTTAGTGCCATGGAAAGATCCATTATACTCATGATAATCAACCTGACCAATCAAATTCTGGTCCACACATCACAGTAAAGGATATCTCCCACTGTTGAATTATACTCAACACAAATCATCTGGGATTTTCTCCCTCGTTCTATACTGGAGCCCCTCTACACTTGAAGCCGGAGTAAAACTTGCTTCTACAGCCATTAAATTATGTTTTCCACTGTAAAGTTGTATTATGTTTAAGGTGCAGGTGTTAATGTTTTGTGGTTGTTGTAGATGATCTTACTCCTAATATTCTAACATGTTTTGAGATTCACAACAAGGGGTTTCATTCATGTCCAAGGTCAAACTAAATTTATAGCATTGCTTTTAGACTTGAGCGAAATAGTTTTTAGAACTCTAGGTTTCATCTAATGATCCTAACTATGTTGGTACTGGTAGATTCTAACTAGCTGAAGCATCATAGACTCTGCATTGTGACTATTAATAATAATTGGTAAGTTATGTCTAACAGTTTTAACATTCTCACTAACTCAAGTTTTAGCAGTACCTTTGCATTTTATATTTCAAATTTTAGTCAGATTGAAATTCATCAATTAAATGAAATTAATAACTTAATTCCATATACAACAAATGCAGTGACACTGTTCACTTGCAAGCACGAATAAAGAGTGATTAAGAATGCGTGGGCCAACCCGATTTATCATGGATTTAGGACAGATTGGGTTGAAATTTTTTTATAAATTTCAGTATCGGTTAATTTTTGATCCGGTCCACTAAGAACCCGAATCACCCAGATTGAATCTGTGGTGAACCGGATTGCCTCTCCAATCCACTCACAGGTAAAGAATCACACAATTCTTTTGTATTTGGGTTGCATTTGACTGTTTTTTCTTTTAGCCAACATATTTGGTTGACAAATACAACTATAATATTTTTGTGATTTTGGTTTGTATTTGGGGTTGAACATTATTTTGGATTGTATTTAAATTTATTTAAATTTTAATCATAATTATAATTTAATTTTTTTAGACGGATGAAATTTTTTTTTATTTTTTTAGTTAAGCCTGTTTATCAATCCGCAACCTGTGGTAGGCTGGTCGGACCGGGCTGGATAATTCATTTTGACAATTTACATATAAATAGGGTCTTCTAATATTCTTTTAATTTTTAATTATTCATAAATTTTTATTAGTTTATGACATAGTGAGATTGAGCGAAAACATTAAATACTCGTCACCTTTGAATATAACAGAAAAGAATAACACTGCTTCACCTAATCACTAAATATAGATTGAGAGAAATTTAAAATATTTTTTAAACTAAAACTTAAACAAACCTAATTAAAAATTAAAAGATGAAGATTGTGTTAAAAAATAGAAACCAAAAAATTTCTATTACCCTTCCATCTTGCTGGGACATGTCTAAAATAGTAAAAAAAATCAATAATAACAATTGTATAAAAGGTATTAAAAGCAACAATAACATAATTAAATATTAAATGACTAAAATTCTGAAAAATAAAAATAAAAATCAAGGATTTAATAAAACATAAAAACAAAAATTACGATTAAGTCATAATTCATTTCACCAAATTCTAAACAAAATTATTTTTCATGAGAGAAAAACAAAATTATATATAGTCATTAGATTCTGAGTTTCATAGTGTGATCCATTTGGAAGGAAATAAGTATGTTATCCCATACCTAAAATTGATTGGATAAACAGTACTGTACTTTGCATGTGGAACCTATGCCTCTAAACATCACCTTTAAGTTCATTATCATAAATATGTAGTTGAAGGTTTTTTATCAGTGAGTAAATTATGTAAGTTTTCTTCTGTTTATTTCTTAAAGTTACACAAAATTTCTCACTTTTCATAAATGCAATTCCAAATAAACCTAAAATTATTAATTTCATGTGAAATTCGGAAAACTATCCTTGTTGCGAATATTGATTCATCGCACAAAATTTTCTAACTTTATGATTATTGGATAAGAAGTTACAAATTTTATATGCTACAATGAGAATATTATGTTACAAATTTTGTATTGGTAGGACATGTATTTTTATTACAATTAAATTGAAGTAGTTGATGGTAGGGTTTCTGCTATTCTATTTGTGATAACTTATCTTCCTAAAAAATATATATATATATATATATATATATATATATATATATATATATATATATATATATATATCCACATTTTCTTTATCTCAAAAGTAGTGTAGAAACACAAGAATTTTTTTCATTGAAATGAAAAGAAGAAAAAAAATATGCAACTCTAGTTATTTTGGAAATGTTTAAGATCTTTGACTCATGAACACAAGAAATCAGGTTGATATACATGTATTATCATCATTAGGATTTATCTTTTTTTTTTAAAGAAAGCTAAGTTGAGTTCTTCATCTATATGCATTAAATAATATATAGAAAATCAACTTTATTTAGTTGGAAAAAATCTTATGATTTTGTGAATTCATTTATATATATTATGAGGTTTTCTCTAAGTTTATCAATAAAGTTTCATACTTGAGTTAAGCACTTATTATTGCATGAGATCAATGATACTCTTCTAGTACATAAGAAAAAAACGATTATGTGGAGTTATACATTTATATTTATTTAAATCAATATCAATCATAAACTCTTATACATTAATCAATAATGTGACATAAATAGATAACCCAGGTTTTTACCTAGATCTCAACATTAACGTACGTACACATGAACATAAAAACTTTAAGACAACTTTGAATTGAAGAATTTGAATTTAGAAGAAGGTAGAAGGTTCACGGATTAAAGTCCATTTGTTTGTTCAAGATCTACTTTTCATAGTGAACATTCAGACTCCATGCTGTTTAGTTTCTGTTCTGGTATATCCAATAAGTCTCACATCACTTAAGAGTCGTGGTCAAGTGTAATTTAAATATTTCTACCTCTCTCTACTTATCGAAATGTCTTTTAAAGACAAAATCATGATGAAGTTCAAATGTTCCAAAATAGAGAATACCTCAAAAATATGATTGTCATTCCTAACGATGATCCTACCTCCCTCTACTCTCCTCTACGAAACCGATGAATTGAATCGGAATCGGAACAGTTTCACTTTTTCAAACCTAAAACAGTGGTAAGCCTTTACCGCACCATTTGTTTCAGTACTTTCAGAAATAATGAAGTTGACAAAAGACGATCATAAACTTGAACATTTGGGTCGCTTTGCAGTTTCAGAATTATGGTTTTTCTATATATTAATATTAATATACATATATATTAGCTGGTTCCCATAATTGTAAGTAATTGATGTAGACCATACTCTGATAAGAATGTTAAATACCTTCCTCTTGTTTTGTTCTTCTGCTACAAAGGATTATTGCAATGGTCCCCTCAATGCATTATTTGATGGTTTTATTTTATTCTCAGCTCCAACTCATAAAGCTTTTCCAAATTGCTTTCTACTCAGTCAAACACATTGCTTCCTTTCTTTATTTTTGCAAATAAAGAGTGTAAAGTGTGGTCCTAGTTCAATACACAGTTTTCATTAACATCTTTTTGTGATATTGTTTTTTTTTTCTCCTTTGTTCTTATCTCTCTCGTACATTTTTTCGGTACAATTTCTTTTCAATCTTGTATTCAACTAGAAATTTCATATATTAGCAACTAAATCTTTTTGCATACATTTCTTACAGTATCTTTTGACCATAGAAAGGGCTTTGAAGGGAATCAGAGGGCCTAAGGGATCCTAACCATCCCATTTTTTTATGATTCTTCTACTACATTATGTATGAAATATAATATAATATGACTCTCCTATAATATTTTAATTCTGTTTTAGAATTTAGTATTTTCAATTATAATATTTAATTATAAAGATAACATTTTATCTTTTTTCTAATATATAATATAATTTTATTCTTTACTTATAAGAAAATATGTTAAAATTTCTTATAAATATCATGTGAAGTTTAATTACTTCTTTGTTAGACATAACTCTCCTCAAGAAAATTCTGGCTCTGTCTGATCATTGAAGAAAACAAAAACAGCCTACATAATGATTTACTAGTATGTTTTTAGTCTTTCAAAAAAATGATGAATTAATTTCAGGTATTTTTAACTATCAGAATCTTTTAATATACGTTCTGTTTCTATTTATAAATTAATGTTTTAATAGTTTAATTTAAATTGTCTATAATAGCTAAAAAAAGTAATCATATATTCATTTATGATAAATTTTCTCATTTTTATTTTTATTTTACATATCTTCTTATGCACTATTTTTTTGCTATATATATTGAGGTTAAAAATTGAAGTGTGAATTTAAATTCATATTGAATAAGAATAAAAAAATTGAGTACATATAAAAAAGAATACTTTTTAAGTTGGAACAGTCTTAAATTTTGATGTGAATTGGGTTCATGTTTCAATGTTATTTGTATTTGGTATCTACATGACTAATTAGTGTTATCACGGTGATTATCTCTGGAAATATCTATCACTTGAAAAAGGAATTAAAATGTTAAGCTCTCTTCAGCCGTTTTTCTTCCTCGAGAAGAGAAATGAAGAAAAGAAGAAGGTGAAAGTAGTTGCAAAACCTTGTTGATTGTGTAGCTTGGGGACTCTCACATATATTGTCATTTCTCTATCACCATATGCTGTGTGTAGGTATGTTGCCAGAGTTCTAATATTCTATTTTAAACTTTTTGACTTTGTCAAAATTATTTTAAACCGTTTACTCTTACAAAAGAAAAGAAAAACTCAATTATTCTATTTTAGGATGGAAAAGGAAAGAAAGTTGGTAATAAAAAACATTATTTTAGTAGCACCTATTTGCCCACTCAATTATTTTCTCCTTTTGCTTACGTAATTCAGAATGTGATGTGCATGCAAAGTTAATATATATAGCTTCTAGGAAACATGATATACTCTAAACACGATATATTGTTTTAGATTTAAAAAAAAATGGAACTAATTTAGTAAGAAAAAACTAAGTTTATGTCTTGCTTTTTCAAATTCAATAATTTTCCTTAAAAAAATGTTATTTTAGATGTTACAATGTTTTATACGAAAACACACTAAGTTAGTAATAAAACATTGAATTGTAAACTGTATTTATTCTTTTTCCTATCCTTATAAATTTTTCAAATTAATTTCTTTTATACTTTTATATCATACGAGGAATTGTTTCGTTATGTTTTAAAAGTTATTGTTTCAGAGAAGACGACAAAAAAATGTAAGAATCTTCATTGAAAATAAGTTACATCAATTTCAATTAGGGTTTTCTTCATTTTTCAAATAAATAATTATATGTTCCTATATTTTACGAATTATTTAAGATGTAGGTTTGAAGATATTAATAACTAATGTTTTTAAATTCACTCATTGAATCAATCAAGACATTCATTCTAATTTCTGGAGATTAATCATGATCAGACTGATATATCAATAAAGCTATAAGGATATAATTAAATAATAATAAAAAAATATATCGTAATTTTATAATGTTAAAAACTGAACTCTAAAACATAATTTATAGATTTTAAGATTTAAAATAGAAACAAAAATTAAAACAGAATATGTTATCAAATTTAAATTAAATTTTTAACAATATTTATTTATAATTGTAATAAGTCTGTAAGTAGAATAAAATTAGAATAACAAATATTTTAGATTAATTTTTAGCTTTAATAAAAAAATATAAAATAATCATTGTAAAATATCTCTCGACTAAACTGGTTCAGATTTTTTTTTTCTTTCACTGATTTTTCTTGTGGTTACTTTAAATATAAACTGGTTTAGATTTTATTTTATTTTTGTTCTTTTCTTTGATTTTCTCGAGGTTTCTTTTGTGGTTACTTTAAATAAGTTATCTGACTATAGTTACCAGTTCGATTTAAGAAAAAAAAAACTAATAACAATGGATTTCGAGGATAAATTCGGTATGACTTGAAGTATTTTTACAACATATAAGACATTTAAAAAAATAATAACCCCAATAATAACAAAAGTGATATTGATAGAAAAATTTGAACAATATTTTAATGAAAGAAAACTACCAAACAAGTTTCATAAGAAGTCTAGAACATTAAACTTGATTGGATAGAGATATTGTGGACACTAATGGTTGTGATGGGTAATGATCTGAAGCCCTTCATTTGTAACACGCAAGATGGTTGTAAGAGTTATAGTGTTCATGTGTGAGAGAAAGCAAGATATAAATTAGATGTTCTTACCAAGGGTAACTTTTGGTGGGAGTTGAAAGTTGTGACATGACATGATGCAATGCAAGTTACTTTTTTAACTACGCCTTCACGTTATGTTAGCTTCAGGTGAAATACTTTGCATAGATATTTGCAGGTGTGCAGCGTGTTTGTTTATAGAGAAATGAGACGAAATGGAAGCGCTTAAATACAAATTCCTCTCTCTTTTGTCTCTAAAAATGAGAATGTGAACAAAGGAAAATTAGCTCATAACGATATGTATATGAAGAATCTAAGAAAGAATATTTACAATTCAAAGAATTTACGAGGAAATTGAAAGTTAAAATATGTTTTCTTGAAGTTTATAATATGTGAAGAAGGAGAAAACTTAAGAGAAAACTTAAATAACATAAAAATCATAAACACATTTGAAATATAGTTTTTAGAATAATTAATTTATGTTTTTATGTTTTTGGATTTTACATTTTATTTTAAAAATTAGTTTATATTTTTATGTTTTTGGATTTTTTTTTTCTTTTAGAGTTTTTATGTTTTCTTAAATTTATGTGTTTTGAGATACCAAATCCTAATATAGACATTTTTAGTTATATATTAAATTTTATTTCATTAAAAAGAGAATTCTCTTTGTTATTGTCTTAGGCTTTATGTTCTTATCAAATATTAACATCTTTGATTGTGGCGAATCTCACTTAACTTATCAATCTGTTAGATTGTGGCGTTCTCTATCCCTATTTATTCCACGTTTTTCTCTGATTTATTTTTGTCATTCTTGTGAAAGATTCAAATTCAGAAACGATCGTATTTTTCCTAAATAAGATTGTATCACTCTAACTATCATATGTTAAATTTAAATTATTTAAATTTTCGGTGAATTAAAAATAGATATCTAATTTCAAGATAAAAAATAGATAAAATCAATATAAAGTTAAAACTCTATGTCCATATATATATATATATATATATATATATATATATATATATATAAATCATTATCAGCATACTCTAATATGAAATCTAAATATCTGTCATCATACTAAATTAACACCTCTTTGTCCATCTCAATAATAAAATAGTGGATGCAAATATGGCTAAATCACCAAAATTTCAATAAAGAATTGTTTATTTATTTATTTTCATGAACATTATCTTTTTTAATGAAATTATATCATTTAAGTGTAGATGAAGTTTAAATACATTATTTAGTCCCTATAAAAATTAAAATTTAAAATATATCTCTAGAACTGTCAAAATGAGTTAGAACCCGCGAGCCAAAACCCAGCTTACCACGAGTTTGGTCTGGTTTGGGTTGAATTTTTTTTTTAAATTTTAATATGGATTGACTTTTAACCCAGCTCACGTAGAACCTGACTCACTCGGATTGAACCTGTGGTGAGCCTTGGCTCACCAATCCGTAAATAAATGGTTATACAAGTATTTTTTGTTAAGTTAGACTTTGTATTTGGGTCATGTTAGGTTGTTTTTTTTAGCCAACACATAGATAATTTTTATTTTTGTCATTTTGGTTTTTATTTGAATTGTATTAAAATTTATTTAGATTTTAATTAGAATTATAATCTAGTTTTGACTAAAAAAAATTTGTATTTTTTTTAATTAAGTGAACCCGTGAGTCAACCCGTTTAACCCTCTAACCCGCGGTAGGCCAGGTCGAGTTGGAATTTTGTTGACTCGCTAATAAGTGAGAAGAGTTGGGTTGACTCACTAAGTGATCAACCCGTGCTGGGTCGAGCCGGGTCAAGCCGAGTTACCCATTTTGACAGCTCTATATATCTCTCAACAGTATTGAAGATCTCACATCAATTAGAAATAACACAAGTTTATTATACATAAGTTAATGCAAACGTCATCTTACAAATTGATTTTGAAGGATTAAGTTAGACTTAAAATTTATTTCTTAACATAGTATCAAAATCATGAATTAAAGTCTATCATAGCTATATTTATTATTTGTTGAGCTTTTCATATCAATTGTCATTAGGTCAGACCATTTATTAATGTTTAGTCCACCTATATCTATCTCAACATAGATAAATATATCGAAGTTTACACATTAAAAAAGAATAAGAACAAATTTATAATATATAAATAAAGACGACCTTATCTTACACACTTATTGATTTGATAACATTAAATTAAAGTCCATCTCACAATAAATAGAAATATAACTCAATTGATTGTAGTTAATGATATTTATTATTTTTGAAACAATTGCGGAATGGAGAGTGTTAATCCGACAATTGTCTCCCCGTAATTAATCGCATAGAATTGCGAAGATTTCGGGTATGGCCTAGACGGGGACTATTTGATGTGAACCAAAGATGTGGCAACAAGACCTTAATCTTTGATTTTAACTAATATCTTTAGTTTGAGTGGAAGTTTAGGGTTTAATTTTGTTTTGTGGTTGTGGATATTTGATCTGTCTGTGATAGCAGTAGTACAAGGGAATTGAGAAGTCAACAGAGGCATTAATGAGAGAGTGGCATGACACGTTGCTGTAATTAAACTTTTCAGATACGAGTCGGGGACCTGGCATATGACATGATTCATAGCTACCTTACCAATCATCATATCATATCATATCAAAAGCATCTCCAATCATGCAACGCGCATCATCACCAACCATTTCATGTGGTGGAACCCTGCTTCTCGTCATCAACTACTGTTCCCATTCCTATTCCTTCTAGCTGTCATTTCCATTCTTTTTGGAAAATCAATTCAACACCTTGCTTTTTCCCACTTTCTTTCTTTTATTCATTCTTACACACACTTGCATAAACCAAACAATTCTTCTCAAGAGTAGTAGCCTCAAAATAACACCACTTAAACAACCTTTAATTTATACTTTTAACAGATTCAATTCAATTCAAGCACAGCAACTCCGTACACAGTTTTTCTGTGTCCAAAATTAGAACACGAATTCCTGCTATTATCCATGCAATCATGTCCCCATCTCACCCCTTAACTTTTCCACACCTGGGACCCATACCTCCCATCCTAAGCAACTCGACCCATTATGGACAAATTACTCATTAACCACGATTTTCTAAATGACAAATATAATCTGACAAAACACAATAATCCAAAACCAAATTAGCACACAAAGGGACGATGACATCACACGCTAATATAATACATCATTTTCTTCTTCTTGTTTTTTTCTTTCTCAATCTCTACAACAAAAACAGTAATTACTTAACTCACCCAAATTAACAATCTCTGTACACATAGGTAGCAAAGCAAGCACACCGAGAAGAAGCCCCCCCCAAAGAGGTGATTGGAAAATCATAGATGAAAAATGATTGGCATTGGACCGTATAGTGTAGGAGAGGAGAATGTAGTATGGTATAGAGTGAAAAAGAAATAATTGAGGGGGGACATGAAATTAATAGGAGTGACTAGAAGAATCTGGCAGAAGGGGAACGAAGATCCATCTCCTGGGTCCATGCGTTCCGGTCCTGGACGTGCAAGTGCCAGAAGGTTTGAGCCAGTGCGTCCGGGTCCATTGTACTCTCTCCTCCTCCTCCCATTACTCCACTGCTTTGCTCCCCCGATGAATTACCCCTCTGCAATGACGTCGTCAATGTTGCTCCTCTGCCCCACAACATGCAAATTCATCCGTCAATACCTCAACCTCCATTAACATCATCCATCGTTTCTTTCTTTTAACCAGTGTAATTTCTAAACACATTACTCAAGACAGTTATATTTTCCAAACATCATAAATTAACCAAACAATTATTGTTGAACTGCTACATCCCATGTTATGAAGCCTTTTCCAGACTAGTAGTATATATGCAATGTTGGCAAAAGAAAAGAAAGGAACCTGGGTGGGCCGATAAGACCGTCGATGATAACATGAGCTACGTGCACTCCCTGAGGCTGAAATTCCTTGGCCAAACATTGCGACAGTGCTCTCAAAGCAAATTTCCCACAGCCTGTCTCATCTCCCCATTGGGTCCAGTGTTCTCACAGATTCAATTAATTCAACTCAATTTAATTATTCTAGAAGAAGAAGGAGGAGGAGGGGAGTGAAAAGAAAAGATATATAATTGATATTTACATAGTTCGGAGTATCCAGCAATGCCGTTGAGAGACGTGGAACAGCCGGTGAAGAGAAGGGTTCCCTTTCCTCTTTCAACCATGCCGGGCAGCACCTTAATTATATATAGAGTTGGTGAATGAAGGTGGCGATGTAAGAAAAGCACAGTGAGTGAGTATAAGAAACGGTACCTGTTGAGCGCAGTGAAAGGCACCGACAGAAGAAACGGCAAGGGATTTGTGGAAGGAATCGATGCGAAGGTCTTGGAAGGAGGTGGGGTAAGAAGATAAGGGTTGGTATGCATTGTAGACGAGAATTTCGACGAATCCCAGAGACAGCACTCCCTCGAATGCCTCTCTCACGCTTCGGGAATCGGAACAGTCTATTCTTATGGCGAAAACCTGCGCCTTCTCTTCCCTCGCTATTTCGTCCGCGAATCTCGACAATCTCCCTGTACTTAGTTAATTACTTACTTCATTTGTATCTGTCGTACCATAACATATGATAAGAGAATATATAATAGGAATAATAATAAAAGTGGTTACGGACCCAGGTCACGAGCGAGGATGGCGACGGTGTAGCCTTCGTGAGCGAACTTGCGAGCGATGGAGAGACCGAGGTTGGGGCCCACGCCGACGATGGCTGCAATGCCTCGTGAGGAAGCGGAGCTGGCCATGTTTCGCATCTCTGTATGAGAATATGGTTTAAGAAATTGAAGTTTGAAGGAATAATTAAGAGTGGGAATATTATATTATGGAAGGGTTTGGTTTGGTGGAATGAAGAAGAGTGAATAAATGTAGTGAGATATTTAAGTAGTGGAGTGGAGTGAAGATGATGAGTAGTAGGGTGGTTGTGTCTGAATCATTGCCTCCCTTACAACCAGCATTCGCTTACCCTCCTCACTCTTCTTTCTTTCTCTACTACTTCCTCTCAACGTCACTTGCCCCATTCCTAACCATAAATATTACTGCTTTTTTCTACATTCATAATCACACAACCCTAATTTTTTTTATTTTTTTTATAATTTTTCTTAAGAAATGCACTTCTTGAAATTTTTATTCAAATATATCCCAGTACTAAGCAATGATTGATACCAAGACGGTGAAGGAAGATGTACTCCTATTGTATTTATGGTATGATGATACGAGTCACGAGTCACGAGTACGGTAGAATATTTTAAAAGAGTAATATCTCGTTCTTTTTCTAGCAACTACTACATAAGTTATTATTTTATTTTATTGTAACCTTTTATTTATATTTATATTTATTATTATTATTACTATTTGGTTCCTCACCACTTGCGGTTCCAGCTCGGTGGCAGGAACATTGCAGATGTGGTGTTTAGTTGCAGACACGGTGTTCCAGTTCAATAATTATTCACAACAGAACATCATTCATGTCTTGGAGCTCAAAGACAACACTACTTCGCTGAAAGTATCGGTTATGTGAACTGTCGGTTCATGCCCTCGCTCCATACAAATATTATCATACAACTTGGACAAACACAACTCAAGTATATTATCCAACATTCACGTCAGGGCTTCTCATTTAGGTTTTTTTTTTTTTTTAACATTTTTGTTATGTTCCAAAATCTTAGTTTATAAATGAGGTAAGAAAATGTTTTATATGAAAATAGTAAGTTTGGTTTATTAATTATAAATATTTTTTTATGATAAGCTGATACAAAAAATATGGTGATATATATAGGAATATGTGGTAGATGTTATTAGTATTTTGTTAATGAAAAAAAGTTAAATCCACACCCTTTTTCACTCTCTTCTCAAATCTGTTAAAGTCAATATTATAATCTTTTCTTATAATTTTATCATTGAGTCGTCTATAACTAATATGATTTCTTTTGTTCATTTTTTATATCAATTTTAGAACAAATTCTTTTATCTTGAAATATTGATATTTGATAACAGAACATGAAATGTAGTCATTAAAAAATAAATACTTAGTGATGTTTACCAATGCATTCCTATAGATAAATAAAAAATTTAATTACTCATTTGATGATGTCTATTTTTGTTCAAAAATATTAAATTGGTCTTCAATTTGTTTAGTAAGTGAAAAATTGATGCAATTTGATCTTTTTTATTAATTTTTCTTCAAATTGAGCAAAGATTTTTTTTTCAAAATTTAAGCATTTAAAGAGAGTTTGTTTTGTTTGTATAATTAACATAATCCTACTGTCAAATTTGATGAAAATTTTATGAACAGTCTCAAGAAATTTAACAAAAAAACAAATAACATTAATTTTTTAAAAAATTGTGACCAAATTGCATCGATTTTAACAAATTAGAATCAATGTGAGACTAAAAAAAATTGGATGACCCAACTTGACATTTTTTTAATAAAAATATGGACCAAATAAGTAATTAAACCTAAATAAAATGACATATTTGTACTAGCTTGAATTTTTTAATATATTTCAATCACATCAATTTCAAATCAAATGGATCATTTTAAATACAAGTGTATAAAATTTGTATAAGTTTAATGAATATATTATAAACAACACACTTATTATGGTTTCCTATCAATATCCAATTCCCTTACCAAGTGACTCAAAAGTTTGATCGCTATTGATATAATTGAGGGAAGACGAATAGTATCACTCAACTTGTATATGCATAAGGTCCAAGACGAATTTGGATTTTCTGGTGAATTTTTTGTGTTGTTTTCTATTGTGCCTTCAAAATATCTTAATGATAACTGATTTTGAAATTTTAAGATATATTTAAAAAGATATTTAAAGTACCAATATAATATATTTTTAGTGCTCAACATAGGACATCACTACAAAATTAAGTATATCAATGACATAGTAAAAACACACCACACAATCGTATTAAATAAAAAAATGAATTCTTTTTAATGAGAATTCAAACAATATTTTTTGTGGTGCAAGAGAAATTGTTTTCATTATATCCAGACACGTGAGACATTGTTGGATCATGACTTTGTAATTAAAAGGTTAAATTACTCTTTTGGTCCCTCTATTTATCATGAAACTTCAGTTTGGTCCTCAAGTTTTTCGTTGTCTCAATTTGGTCCTCACTGTTAGTTCGACCAGACAGTGTTAAAGTCAACGCCACGTGTCAATTTCTAGCTTTTTTGAATTTTTTAAATTTTTTACACGTGTCACTTTATAGTTGTGTCATGTGTCAAAAATCATGTAAAAAATTAAAAAAATTCAAAAAAAAAAATATTAAAAAATATTAAAAAAAATTCAAAAAAACCAGAAATTGACATGTGACGTTGACTTTAACATCGTCTGGTAAAAGTTAACGGTAAGGACCAGATTGAGTCATTTTAAAAAAAAAATGATGACCAAATTGAGACAACGAAAAACTTGAAGATCAAACTAAAATTTCATGACAAATAGAGGGATAAAAAAATAATTTAATCTGATAGATAAATAGTCTAGTTTATAAAAAGTCATTATAAACTCAAAATATCATAACAATTCTAGAAAACAAGTAGCAATCACTTTAAAAAGGGTTGTAGTTTGAAAACATAATTGAGTTTCTTTCTATTTTCCTTTTTTCTAAATATTAATTAAACAATTTTTGACGCAGAAATACCAATCACAACAAATGAAAGATGATACTGTCAAAGATTTAATGTCAAAATAACGCATACTTTAAGAATTTACATTATTGATCCCTTAAAATTGAAAGTCAAATATTTTAAAATAAAGACTTAAACGAAAAAAAAAATTGTTAGATATATTTTCAAAGACATTCTTTAAAGAAAAAAAAATCTATAAATACAGCACATTAACTTATCCTTGAAAAATAGTAAATAATATATTGATCAACTCATACTTGACATTCACTTGTGGTAATTTTGATAGGTTCTAACACCTATCACATACATGATGGTGTTTAGGGAAACGGATATACAAGGTTTATACTAAAAACAAACAATTAAACTAAAATATACATGCATATGAATGTCATGAAGGCTACTTGAGTATTAGCAATTTGTTATTCATTATGGTTATTTTGCATTAATCAAAATCATAATTGGAGTGTATTCAACTATGATCTAACACATATAAATATAAAATATTATTTTTACTGAAATATGTTCATAATTGCCTTTAAAATAAAAGGTCAGTACAAGTAATTTGACAAGTGAGATAATGACTTGTTTTATCATATGAATTGAATATCTCTTGATTCATATTTATATCATGAACTTTGTTCATTTGATATTGAAATTTATGATTTAAATTTACACTCTTTAGAAAGCTATTTTGTGAAAGTCCACTTTTGGAAAGTGAGTTAAAAAGTGAAAATTGAATGTTTTTAAGGAATAGAAGAATGAACTAAGGTACATGAAGGATTTCCGCTTCTAAGTTTATTAATATTATGAAACAAATAATCAACCAAATTAAACTTACTACTTCTAATGTTCTTATTGTTTTATGTGCTAGTCACAACCTTTAAAATCATTTTTTTGGGGGTCAATTATAGATCTAACTCAAAGAGATTCGGAGACCCTTTCTGAACTGTTACTAATCACGACTCACTACATCTTCCAAAGAGGTTTGATAATATAACTTAAAATACATTACAACATAAAGAAAAAAATGTATTATGTAATTTAAAATGACTTTGAGAAGGAAAGGTAACCTTTGTATACTTTTAAGGTGGAAAAATGATTTGACAATTTAAACAGATTAACTTCTTATTAGAAAAATATTAAACAAATAATGTTACTAATAAAAAAAATATGAAAAATATAATAATAATTATTTAAAAAAATAATAATACTAAGACATATATATATATATATATATATATATATATATATCGAATATTAATCAGATCCAACAATTCTTATAACAAAAATAGACCAAAATTAAATAAATAAAGGAGTAGAAGTATCTTGGGTTGAGGTCCACAGAGTGTTGTCTTTAGAGATAAAATGCTTCCACTGCACAGGACAATACACAATCCCCTCCCAAAATACAACAATCCATCAGATCAACCGAGTATAGCGAATAATCTTTGAATCTTATTAACACCACTATTTTTGTACAAGGGTTAGAGCACCCCTTAAGTGTTCTTTTAATTTTAATTCATTATTTGCTAAAAAAAATTTAACATCACTATTTTAAGAGATAGTATAGAGAAGAAAATAAAACACTTTTGAGAGAACTCTAAAATTTGTTGGTGTATCTTTTCATGCACCTAGGTGATATTTATAAGTAGAAAAGAGACACAAGAATCAATCGTAAAAAAAAAAATATAATCGTTAACCATAAATATCATTACCTCATAAAATTAAAAGTGCATGAAGACTTAAGTAACAGTAGGATCATAATTTAACAGTAGAATTTTTATTTTTAATTATTTATTTTTAAAATTATATTAAAATATTTCCAACACTTCTTATTGTCTTTTGACATCATCTCAAATTTCACTCATCTATTGTACCTAACTAAACTTTTGGTCCAATGAAACAAAAACTCTGCCTCTCCACTCTCATAAAAAGTAATTACATTTAATTGGATTCAAAAAATAAATAAATAAAAGAAACCACCCTTGAAATTCTTGTACAAATTTGTGAAGGATCATACAAACTAACAACAACAAACTAAATCAATGAGAACGACAACTAAGTGATTCCGTACAAAGATTAAAATGTAACTAACTTAAACTTCAAATGTTTTAAACAAAATAGACATCCAGCACCTTGTAAGTAACGATTAAGAATTGAACTTTAAGTTTAACTCAATCCTACAAAATCATCTTTTAAGATGAGGTTTACATCCATTTATATATACTAAATTGACCTTATCTCTAGTCGATGTGAGACTTCTAACACATTCCTATCATGCCGAAGTATATACATGTCGAGTGTGAGACTTGACATTAAAGGATGGTCCTACAACGATTCGATAACAGGTGAAACAATATAACCAATAAACAACAAATCTTGCTAGGATAGACTCTAACAATGATTATGATACCATGTTAATAAGTGAATTTTAAGTCTGACTCAACCTCACAAAACAAACTTTTAAGGTAAGGTTTGTACTCACTTATATACTCCAAATTGACTCAATCTTTAGCCAAGACTTCCAATAGATTTTGTGGGACTGTAAAAGCATAAATTAAAATTGATATTTTATACCATGATTTACTCTCTAAGAAAAAAAGGGTAATGTGAATTATTTGGAAGTTTCCAATCCCAAAAATCTACAACAATTTTAATTTTAATTGGTATTGCTTAGATAAAAAATCAGGAAAAAAGAATTAACATTGTGTTTGGATGATGGATTTCAACAATTTCAAGAAATTGAAATACCTAGTGATTGAATTACTTGTAATTGAATTATCTTCGTTTCTTAAATAATTAGTTTGGATAAAGTAATTGAAATATTTTACATTTCGATTTTCTTGTTTAAATAAAGCAATTCAATGTCTATTTTACTGTGAATTAAACTCTACCTTTAAGTCTAACTTAACTTAGCTCAACCTCAAGTGATTCGACCTATTTCAATTTGAATCTATTTGACCTCAACACAATTTGAATCGATTCTACCTGAGTCGATTTGAATTGATTCAGTCCGAGTTGACTCAACTCAACCTTCTGCAGGGTATATTACTTTAAAACTTATGTATTAGTCAACTCAACTTGACCCTTAGCCTAGGCCGACCTGACTTGAACTTTGGCCAAGACCGACTTAACTCATAACCATCTCGTCTAGACTTTCGGTCTGGGCCTACTCGAGTATAATTTTGGCCTAGGTCGACTCCAGTCAACCTTTGGCTCAAGTTAACTCGGCTTGACGTACGACACGGACAACTAGGCTTGACCTTCAACTCAAACCAACTTGGTTCACAGCCATCTCGTTTCAACCTTCAGCCAAGACTAACTCGGTTTGACATTTGGCCAAGGCCGACCTAGCTCGACCTTCAATTAGGGATGACTCGGCTCGACCTTCGGCTTGGCCTGAGTTAGCTCGACCTTCGGCTTGGACCGACTCAACTGACCTCCACTCAGGCTGACTCGATTTGACTTTCGACCTGGGTCGACTCTTCTTAACCTTGGACTCGTGCTTCTACTTGACCTTCGACCCGAATTGAGTTATCTAGACCTTTTGTACGACTTGACTCGACTTTTTGAACCTCTGAACTTTTTTTGTCTTAAGTAATGAACAATTCCACAATTTGAAAAATGTTAATTTCTTTCGATTTTTAGTGATTTTTAAATTCTACATTTTAGTTATTTGAAATACTCTCTTAAAATTTCTCAATTTCATTTTTTTTTTTAATTTTTTCATCCAAATATTTCATTTTTTTTAAAAAAAATTAAACTTTCCAAATAAATTAATTAACGTTTTAAATTGTATCGTCCAAACATACCATAAATGAAGTTATATTCCACATTTGGATCAACTTGGAGTAACTATCCCGTTTACGGAATCCTTTGTTCTTAATGATCCTTAGAGTTGACATTTTCATCTTCTCACGTTTAAATTCCAGTAATATTAAAAAAGTAAAATATAATTAAATTTATATATTATTTGTAATATTTATAATACTGTTCAATAATTAACCCACTTATTGTAAAATAAATATTAATATGAAATGTTAAAAAACTATTGTTTTTCACATGTTTATTTTCAAAGGCCATTTGAAGTTGTCGTATATATCCGCATAAGGGCTACAGATACCCATTTATCCACAAAGGTGGAATTTTAGGTAGCCCAACAGGAATAAGATTCCATACACCTGCCCTCTGTTATTGTCTACACATAATTTTGTTTTGACCATAAAATTGTGTTTTTTTTTTTTTTTCTTTTTGCATTCACCTTTCAAGTTTTAAAGGGCTAAAAAGGATCACAAACTACCTCAAAATTATAACCACTAAATTAGGGTGCTTCTCAGGGTCAGTTGGGTATAAGTTTTTCTAAAATGAAAGCTTGCAATCAAAGAATAAATAAACTTAAACCTAAAAGGGAAATGTTATTTACATAGCTTGTGGGTAATCTCTTTCAGACTCCAATATTTAAGAACAATAATTCCAATATTTAATAAATTCCTAAGGATATTGTTCAGCTGAATTTGGTACAGCATGATTGCAACGTAAGAATAATAATGGTTTGGGAATAATCCTGGTGCAGAGCGAGAGAGAGAGAGTATCTGGAACCCTGTTTCCTTCACACACAGTACATATATTTGGTTCAAATTTTCATGTTTATTCGCAATTATCAGCGTGCTTTCATTTGGCATTCATGATAATAGAGGAATCAACCATATGGATAATAGTAACACTATGAACTAGTACTCAGAATCCATGATGGGGAAAATGACACGCATTCAATCATTATTATGCGTTTGCCTCCAAAGTAATCTGGAAAAAACCACAACTCATTCCGTAAGCCAATCTCGCTTCGCCATTTTTCTGTTCTCTGTATGTTCCAGAGTTCGGCACATCCTATGTTAAAACTTCAAACACTTGAAAAAAAAAAAAGAAATATCAAAGATAATTGTTGCTGGAACTCGCTATTCTTAGGGACTGAGATCACATCAGAGGAACAAATTGATACTATATTCAAACTACGGTCCCTTGCAGACATGTTTCCTTTTCATCCTTTTTGGCAATCATGCGAATTCGGAAGCGGAGTTCGTGATTTTAAGCCACACGACGAGAGAGAAGTTAGATATGCGTGTTGGAATGCTTTCTGGTTTAGTGCTCCAGTAATAAAGTATCAAAAAAATATTTTTATTTTCATCTACGACTTGTCGTTTTCATCACATTCCACCAATATTCTTTTGTCGTTTGTCAAACCTATCACACTCTCTCTGTATTAACATGTTAATTAATTAATCCAACAATTCATTCCCATAAGGGACAAACCACACCACACCGAGGTGAAGAAACAAAGTATTATAACAACAATTCAAAATTAATTATATAACACTTTTAATTCAAAATATTATTATTATTATTATTACTTTTTTACATTGCAATATTGTCATGCCTGCATGTAGAAAGTTACCCTAGTCTTGTCTGTTAAAAAACTGAAATTTATGAAGCTCAAGTGAGAGGAAAAAATCAATTTGGTTCGAAAAGGTTGGCTATTCTTCTTAAACTCTATATTTATCGTTTTAAACACTTTTCTAACTTTAAAACGAATCTAAATTTCTATATCTTTTTGTCATTCTCTTCCCTTGGTTGATTGCACTACAAATGTAAAAATCGGATAGTTTGTATTCCAATTATGTAGTGTAGAGATTGAATAATCCATAACATGTTTGTATATTATATTTCTCAATTGAGTTTCAGTTATTCAATTTTTTTATTAACATGATATCAATTTATTCACATGTTATTTTAAAAATTTAAAAATTTATATTATTATAATTTTATAATTATTGTCACTTATGTGATAATTTTTATTAGTAATTTCAATTACTATAGTTTGTTTTTTAACATAGTATCAATAAATTTCCAACCTCATTCACAATGTTCTTATCCAAAAATTTAATAATCAACCTTTGGTGAGCAAAGTATTGACCCGTAAAAAAGTTTTCATAAAAATCAGTCTTTAGCGATGTTGTCGTGTGTATTAATTATGAAGGAACCACACATGAATAATGCAATTCTCTTTAACATAAAAAACATTTGAAACATGGCTGCGTTCTCCACTCTTGACACTGAAAATATGTGAAACATTTAAATTAAAACTTCATGCATGTGTTGTAGAACATGGAGGTGATGACTAAACTGAAAAGTTGACTCCACAAGTGAATGCACTTAAAACTTTGACATGATTCATAAGATGGAAGAAGGAATGACAAAAAACTCTATACTAATATTCATGGATAAAGTCCGTGACATATACTAAATAATGAGGTGGGTACAAGTGCCTTTTACCTGCTCATACTTATTTAGTTTTTTATACTTTTCTTAGATAACAATTATTAGTGAGTTTTATTTTAGTTTTTTTTTTAAATCAAATGATCAAAATAAATTTACTAACGAAAAAAACATTAATTATTGAAGAATTATTTAAAAGTTGATTTCATATATTTTTATTTTCTATCTAGGCATATAAAATTGAAGTTATTTTTAAAAATATTAATTTTTAAAATCTATATTTTGGTGAATCTCATTTGAATTGTAATAATATTTTGAAATTTGATTTGAATTATGCTTTAATTTTTTATTTATTTAATTTTATAATTTAAAGATTTGTTTTTAAATAATTGTTTGTGGGTATAATGAGTACCCACAAATATAAAAAAAAACTTGAGAGTATTTTCTCATGGATAGCCAACGAGTAAAGTGACAAATTTCTTTAGGCCATCGCGGATGAACATTACTTGTACCTCTTTAATATCTTCTACGATTAGAGTCAAATCAGATATACAACTAATTTTGCAAAATTCTTAGGATGAAGTAGTTGAAATTAGTGAGAAAAATGATGAAATAAATGATGATTAAAAAAAATATAAAATAACATATAAGAACCACTAATTTAGGTGACATAATTCACACAATGCAATTAAACCACTAAAACTTAATAAACTACAAAAGTTTATTAAAGACTCAACTCAACGTCACAAGTTTCATAAGAAACTTAAAAGTTAATTAAACCTTTGAAATATAATAAAATTGGATTCCAAATTCGGGTAATCTGACAACACACAAAAATAAAAATACAAGTTGACATTATTTGAAGAGTCCCAAAAGAAGTTTTTGTAAAAGAGATCTTTTCCCTTATTCATGATTTTTTCATGCACATCCCTCCACTTAGTGTTAGTGTTGAATAATTCTAAATTAGTTATATCTAATATTTTTGAATTACAAATTTTATAAATATATTATGAATTGTACAACTTAAAATATATTTAGGAGTGATAATATATCCAAAATTTCTTAATTACATAACTCACAATTTATTGAATTTTAAATTATACAGTTTCAAATACATTTTATAATACATGATTTGAAACCCAATTGTACAATACTAAATACATATTCGTCTATACAATTTGTAACACCTTTTTAAATTATGAGTTGCACAAATCTATAATTAATTTTGCAATTATGCAACTCAAAATGTTTGTAATTTATTAGTAATTTGGACCTTTTTCTTATAAAAGTTCAAGAAGAAAGAACTAGAGTGCTAAACGAAATTATCAGTCCAATTAGAATCTAGCCATATTTTATTGGGTCTGCTCCACGATAAATGCGGCTCAGTTACTCCACGGGCTTTTCTTCTTGCAGTCCTATTGTTTTTTTTTTTTGCACTCCTAAATTAAGAAATGTTCGTTTTATCTTTATAAATTTATAATAAAAAGACAAGTCTTTACTTCACCTTCTTCCTTCTTACACCCAAATCTTATCTTTGGTTTGTTCTCGACCTTTGTTAAGTCTTTCTTTCTTATTTTGGTTCACCATTTCTTCATCTTGGTTTGATCTTTTACGTATGCTCATGCCTCTAAACCTTTTTACAACTTAAAAAGAATTTCAATGATGAACCCAGACAATGTAGAAACACTCAACGAAGTCTAAAAATAAATGAAGATGAAGAAAAGTTCGGTGCAGAATAAAGAAACACTCAAAGAAGTCAAAGAATAAATGAAGATGAAGAAAGGTTCGGGTGCAGACGTAAAAGAAAGAAGGTGAAGTAAAGACTTGTCCAATTTTATTATAAATTTATAAGGATAAAACGGGTATTCTGTAATTTAGGGGGTGCAGGAAGAAAAACCCTTACTCCACCAGCCGACAGGATTAGGCCCGGTAAGGAAATTAGCTTGACCCCGTATGAAAATCAAAACAACTTTCTTTCTTTAACTCCTCTCCTTTGGTCTCCATCTCCAACTTCTGCACCAGGCTATTCCTAACTTCGCCCCGTCCCGCGATCTCACTGCTCATCTCTCCCTGGATTCTCCGCACTCCATTGCAGATCGATAATTGCAGCATTGGAAAGCACAGTTTCGGGTTTTCGAAAAAGCGCAAACAAGATTTGAATGTGGTGAAGTAGTGTTGCTGGTTTGGGAACGCGATCCATGGAGTGGACGACGCTGCAGCACCTGGATCTGCGCCACGTCGGCCGTGGAGTTAGGCCTCTGCAGCCTCACGCTGCTTGCTTCCATCCTCACCAAGCTCTTGTCGCGGTCGCCATAGGAACCTACATCGTCGGTGAGACACCAACACTATCTCTTTTCGTACCTCTTCGATTCCTCGAACTTAGTTTACCTTGCTAATTCGCAATTCAGTTTGTTTAACTGTGTGCTTGTTATGGTCGTTTGATGGTACTTAACTTGCACTGGAAGCACTAGTTTCTTAAGGCGCGCACTATAGTAGAAGTAATCTTGTGTACTGATTTGATCCGTGACATCTGAGCCGTTGGTAATTAACTACGGTTCTGCTGGGTATTCACAATCATCTACATATGAACTATGAAGCAGACACTCACTCAGACGCTCATATATATATATATATATATATATATATATATATATATATATATATTTGTAATGGTTGATGAATGCTCCTGCGGCTTAATTTGAATTGAAACTTTAGTTTTTGAAGGCACACACACCAGTAGAAGCTATTTTTTATGTTGATTTGATCCGTGATACCTGAGCCGTTGTTAATTAACTACTTTTTTACTGTATATCTATAATCACCTCGTTAGGAACTATGAAGCAGACACTATCACCTCATGTTACATATTTTACCGGATCCAAGTTTGAACTATGAAGCATACATTCTTTCTCACTCTCTCTGAAACGTACATAAGCTCCTAGATTTGTAACATTTTGGTATATGTCATATTTTCCTATAAAGGTCTAAAATTGTGTCATGATCTTTAACATCTCAGCCAAAACTCCTGTTGTGCACCTATTTTTAAAACCTTGTTGCCAACACTTGCTATTATTGAGCCCTCTGGAACAACATATAGATAATTTCTCTCTACATCTTTCAGAAGGAAAATCATAAGCATATGCTGAGGAGTGGGGTTTTTGAGGAAAAAAGGGAAGGGAGTGCAAATATTTCATTTCTAATAAATGTTCTCTAATTAAATGAATAATAAATTTTTTAGAATCATAGAAACAAAGCGATAGATTAGTCTAAACTTGACATCAACCTGGCCTAATAGATTAGTCAAAATGTTTTTCATAAACAAATGATTTATTATGAAAGTTGAGAAAGATTCAAATGCAAAGGATAAAATATCCTTAAGGAAAAAAGATGTCATGAAAAACGAAAAGATAAAAAATATGGACGAAAAACATGCAACATTGCATGCCAGACACTTGAGGGTTTATCAAAGATACTCCTATATAAATGCAATACCGCAAAGAAGGTAGAAAACTTCTTGATTCCTAATGAGCTCAATAAAAGAGTCCAGAGAAAATTCTAGCATATCTTTCTAATAAAATACACCAAAAAATAGCCAACTCAGAACAATGCTAAATCTTTACAGCATGCCTAGCATTACTGAATCCTTCGCATTAATGCACAGAAGGCTGCGGAAGATTCTTGGGACAAACCCGATGTTCACCAAAACACAAGAACTTATTTTTCAAGAAAAGGAAGGTGCCAAACAATGCAAGAACAAATAACAGTCCACATTACACAACAATCAGGAGATAAACTTAGGGATCTTTGAATCTGAAGTAAATCATTGGTTTTAATCCGATCAGGAACAGTAGTCTGAACAAAGGATTTGATCAGGAAGGAGTGCATGATTTTCACAAGAACTTATTCTCAGGGCAGGAGGCATTGCTGTGAAATGAAGTGAGAAACTGAAAATAGGATTTGCAGGAAAATAAATCTTAGATGTTTAGAGACCAAATCCTCTTATCTTATGTGGATTAGAGGACAAATGGATTAGTGCAACAATGTCATAAGAGACTGAACTACTGTTTGTAGCTTTATAGGTTAGTAATGGCTGATATTGTCAAGTACTGTTAGAAAATATGGGTTTAGTAATGTATATGTTATTGTCCTTTCTTTTTTAAATTTAGTCGGGATTCTAATCGATCTATTGTCTTGTGTAAATAAAGTGTTTTCCCATATTTAGAACTCTTGTTTGAGTCTGAGTTGAGTGGACTTATTGTTGTTGCATGGTGCATTTCCTTGTGTTGACTTGATTTGGGTTTAACTGTTTTACTTGATGGTTTGTTTCAATGTATGCAGAATTTGATGCATTAACAGGAAGCAAGATTTCCGCTCTTGACATTGGGGCACCTGTTGTACGAATGTCTTATAGTCCTACAAGTGGGCATACTGTGATTGCAATCCTCCAGGTTGACCATAACTGAACTTTTCATGTGCCTTCATTCATCCCTCAAAATAATCCATTTTGCTGTATCTGAAATTCTTAGTGGAAAGTGTAGACATGCTTTCATTATGATGAAAGAAGGATGTAGTTTTGCAAAAGATTGTGGTTTGTTCAGAAACATTAATTTTCTCTCTCTTGCACACAAATGTTCAGGATTTTTTTTTTTTCTGTATTTTTGGCTATAGAGGTGGTAATATGCAAATAAAATCTTGATGGATGTATTGCGGATGATGTGGACAACATTTTAGGAATTAGGATCTTTCTTAACTGATGAAGTATTTGACCTGATGAAATCCAAAAAAAAAAAAAAATTAAAATTAAGAAGTTTCACTGAAAAGAATGTTTATATTATTCTTTGATTTTAATGTTAATGCTCATTTAGATACAAAAATGCTTAAGCACAGATTCTCCTATTCATTTCAACTTTTGTTTTTTTTTTCTAATCAGTTTTGATCTTTTATGAATTTCGTTTGTTTCATATTCTGTTACTTAGGTCTTTTTGCAAGTAAGACAATTCACTTGCTATTCCTGTTTTATTTTTTAGTTATGCCCCTCAATTGTATTCTATATTAGTTTATATATTGTGATTGGGCAGTTCTTTTCTTCTTATCGTGCCTGTTGGTTGATTTTACATCTGTAGGATTGTACAATACGGTCTTGTGATTTTGACTTAGAGCAAACATGTGTATTACATTCACCAGAGAAGAAGACAGAGCAAATTTCTTCTGATACAGAAGTTCATATGGCTTTGACCCCGCTACAACCTGTTGTTTTCTTTGGGTTTCATAAACGAATGAGTGTGACAGGTTGGATATGCCTTATAATGTGTTTAAACAAATGTGTTTGTACTAGTTTGGTTACTAATGGTGATTGTTTCTGTTAAATATTTTTTTGCACAAATGAAGTTGTTGGAACTGTTGAAGGTGGTAGAGCACCCACAAAAATTAAGACAGACTTGAAGAAGCCTGTTGTCAACCTTGCTTGTCATCCTCGCCTCCCTGTTTTGGTAATGTTTTCACTGTGCATCATTTTAGGAGATTACATTTTCTTGTAAGTACATGTGATGTGGTTCTGGTGTAAGACATTTCTAGTGATGAGTTTCTTATGTTAATGATATACTACAATCCTATGTTTTTTGAATTTGACTGGATTGTTTTTCCATCACAGTATGTTGCTTATGCAGAAGGGTTGATTCGAGCATATAATATTCATACCTATGCTGTTCATTACACACTACAAAGTAAGATGATTTCTTACATATTAATTTCCTATAGATATGCTTTATATTAATAGTTTTTGTATTTATATTGTTTTTACTACTCAGTTGACAATACCATAAAGCTTGTTGGTGCCGGTGCATTTGCCTTTCATCCGACCCTGGAATGGATTTTTGTTGGGGACCGACGAGGTACACTTCTGGTCTGGGATGTATCAACTGAGAGACCTATTATGATTGGAATGTGAGTTTAATTTACTATGATCTGGTTTTTTTCTTGTACCATGATTGGGGCTTAGTCATTGTCACCTATGGTTTCTTATTTATTATTATCCTGTGTTTATATGTAAATATTTGAGTTTAGGCTGCTTCTTATGGTTATATGTAATCATTTTTTGTTATTGAAATTTCAGAAAACAAGTTGGCTCTCATCCTATAACATCAGTTGCTTGGCTCCCCATGTTGCGGTTACTTGTAACTCTATCTAAGGATGGAAATCTTCATGTTTGGGAAACACGTGTTGCAGTTAATCCTAATGGACCTCCCACTCAGGCTAATTTTTTTGAGCCTGCAGGTTGGCTATATTGACTCTTGCTGCCTTTACCTTGAATACCTGATGACTTCCTGTTGGTGTTGAATTTTGATAGCTTATTTTAATTACAATGCAGAATATTTCTGCTTCTACTTTTCCTCTCTCCTCGTAGTTATATAATCTTTTAATAGATAGATATATAGTGAGAGAACATAATAACAATAGTCATACTTCATTCTTGTACTATTCTTTCTATGAGTGTTTGGCTAATATGTATTAAATTATGATGCAGCTATTGAATCACTTGATATCCCTCGCATCCTTTCTCAACAGGGTGGAGAAACAGTTTATCCATTGCCACGCATCAAATCTTTAGAGTTTCATCCAAAATTTAATTTAGCAGCACTAGTTTTTGCAGTTACGTGCTACCTTACTTTGTTTATACCTTGCTTGTATGTGAATGTGGAAGATAAATTGGTGTTTATTTTATCAGAATGTGACAGTAGCCGACAGTTCAAAAAATAGGGCCAGATACAGTAGAGAAGGGAGAAAGCAACTGTTTGCAGTTTTACAAAGTGCACGAGGATCTTCAGGTAATTGCTTTTCATTTTGTATATAATTAACATTAAAGATATGCTGATGGTAGAGGTGCTTTGCAGCATCTGTTTTAAGGGAAAAACTTTCTGCGTTGGGTTCTTCTGGAGTGTTAGCAGACCATCAACTTCAATCTCAACTACAAGAGCATCATCTTAAAGGGTGAGTTAGAAAATGCAGCTATCTAGAGGATCGGATGTCAATAGTCTCTTATAAGAACATGATAAGGTTAATTATGCTATGCTGTTTGGACTAAGGATCTATTTGGCTTACTTTTAATTTTGTTTGGTTTCATGTTTTCATTAATAATTACAAAATGTGTTACTTTGTTTTCAAAGTTCATTTTGTTTCCACCATTTCCTCTTCTAAAATAGGAAATAAAGTGAATATGGGAAATGGGATTAAAACTTTCTCTTAAACCACTTAGGCTTATATCTATTCTACTACTAAGAGTTTTATCTTGATTGGGTATCCTTCTATGGATTTTGATACCAATATCTGCGTATGGGTTTGGTCAACAAATCTACTAGTATTGAAGTTGTCGAAGTATTGTGTTTTAATTAGTGAAATTTGAAATACTGCACTGTAAGTTTTCTGATTTGTTTTGTTACACGCACGCATGCACTAAGTTGGTCATATCATTAGCCAATGTCACTATGGTGTAGACTAAACATCTTGAGTTGCGTGTGAAGTTTGCAAGCTTGAGAATCTGTAGATCGTTCAATATGTCCAACAACAACTAGGATACGCTCTATAATATCATCTTTAAATTTTGTTTCTGGGCCTGACTCACCTTGAAAATCAAGCTCATAGAATGAGTTGCATCCTATTTATATACTCTAATTTGGTTATATCTTGTTTGCCCTACATATTCTATTCTTTGTCATGGAAAATCCAATTAGATTACTTACTGTTTAGTTTAGTTTTGGTCGCAGAGCTACTCTTGTTCAATCCTCTGCCTTTTGTTTTACACCTGTAGTGCAATTTTTGGTTCAGCCAGTTACCGCTGACCCAGGTGTCAGCAGGTTCTTATGTAGTTGAGGAAGCACCTCTGCATGTCTCTGGAGTGTGCTGCTGGGATGTAGGCTCTTAAGGGGTTGAGATCTTGTATCATGTAGAGATACGGTTAATTGTTGGTCCTTATAAAGATTTTTCAGTCCTCAACTTTTAAGTTGATTTTGTGATGTTAAATTACACACCTCAAGCCCAAAATCTAGGGGGAACGTTTCAAGTGAAAACTTTTGCTACTGTGAGAAATGAAAACAATAGATGTAGACCATAGAATCATGTTTTAATGGTTAGGATTAAAAGATAAATGCACATAGTTTTCTTAAGTAGTCTAATGGTGAGTAACTAATTTTTAATCTTGATCATATATGTAGGGTTGGATGACTTATGTTTATATTTCTTACATTCTTAAAACGGGGACTGTTTTTACCACACACACACACACACACACACACATATATATATTGTAGTGCCAGCATGAGAGGTGAAAGAAGTAAATCTTGATCAAATAAACATACAAAGATGGTCAAGATTATTTTCTTCAATTTTAATCTTAACCATCCATTTTAATAATACAGTTGATGCTCACTTCTATCATCTCTTACCTAATACATTTATATTTACATGTTAGAGTATTTATCTTTGTATTCAATTATTCTATGCATTTATGTTCTAAAATCAAACCAGTATTGTTATTAATGACTTTTTTATAATATCTTTTAAATTTGTTTCTTCCTGTTACATTAAGTCGTTGTCAGATATGCATAAGTTGTTACAGTAGCCTTGACATTCTTTTCAAATTATTATATGATGATCATTGTAAAGTGGAACATAAAGGAGTGTCTTTTCTATTTTATTTTTAAATACTCAACCTTAAATAAGATGGAGATACATATATATAGAGATGTCAAAATGGAATTAAACTCATAAACCAACTTGGCTCACCACGGTTTCAAGTTGAGTTGGTTTGTAAAAAGTTTTTTTTTTTTTTAAATGTGGATTAAATTGAACTTGATTTGGTGGGTTTGAGCTGGGTTGACTTGTACCCACTAACAACAACTTTTTAGTATATTTTTTACCATTTTTTCATTTTTTTATTATAATTATTTACTACTTATAATTATGTAGGCTGGCAATTTGATCTTTTCAAAACTAGATTGTTGTTCAATAATGTTTGAATAATTTGGATGTTTAATTTATTTGTTGGAAAATTATGACACTTTAATTTTTAACTACTATCTTTATAATAATTTAATGTTTGGAGAAATAGGTAAACACTTTGATTGTATTGTTATACAAAAATGAGTTGAGTTAATCCACTTTGATTGTATTGCAATAAGTATATAAAATAAATTGGAACAAGATATCTTTAAGTGAGTCAACCCACTAACCCATCAATCTGTGTTGGGACGAATTGGGTTACAAAATATTTGGTTCACCAAAAGGTGAGCTGACCCGTATAAGTCGGGTTGTCTCAGTTTGGCACCCCAACATATATAGCTGAAAACAGTGTTCTATTCTATTTAGTATGCACCAAATGCAAAATCAGGACACTGTTATATTTTGTTCTATGCCTACCAAAAATAGTTCTAAGTAAACAAAACAACGGCGTTCCATTCCATTTGGTCCTATTTTGTTCTGTTCATGCTACCTTGGGGATGACTTGGTAGGATCAGTTGCTTCTCCTGTCAAATTGTGGGGTCCAAGATAATCTATTATTTCATAATCACTATACACACTCCAAATTTAGTCTTCTGGTAATTGTTTAGTTTAAGCATTAAGTTATCAGTTTGAAATTTGACAATGGTTGGATACTTCCCTAAATTGTGCTTAATTATTTTTTCCGTAAGGATCTGATGTCACTGTTGATATCTGTACTATTTATTGCAGCCAAGGGCATCTTACGATATCAGATATTGCGAGGAAGGCTTTTCTTTATAGTGTATGTTTCTAATTTTATTTATTTATTGTTGTTATTGAATTGGAGTTAATGTTGCATATGGAACTGATCTTGTGCTGTTATCAAATTAAGACTAAAGACAATAAGTTGTCTTCAAGAAATAACAAAAGAAACATCTAGAATTGAGTCATGTAACAGGCTTATCAATCTCTCTTCATATGTAACAGAGAAAACACTCCAGAGTGTTTTATAAGGAAAAAGGAGTTGGGTGTGGGATCCTTGTTACGTGTTGTCTTTTATAAGGTTAAACCCAAAGGACAACTAGAATTCACAATACAGGGTTATTAGTTGTACCAAAAGGAATAGTTCTAACACTCTTTCCACATACATTAAGCACTCTTTTATTTTTAAGGGTTAAATATGTTTTTGATCCCTCAAGTTTCAGTGAATTTTGGAATTAGTCCCTCATCAAAACTTTATACCAATTTAGTCATTCATCTTTCAAAATGTGTGAATTTAGTCCTTTTAACCAAATTTTGTTAAGTTTATCTGATGTTTCAAGCGCATTTCATGATAGTATTTAAGTTAACATTGAAGCAAAAATGTGTCAAACAGTGTAAATAATTTAAATACTATCATGAAATGCGCTTGAAATGTCAGATAAACTTAACAAAATTTGGTTAAAATGACTAAATTCACGCATTTTGAAATATGAAGGACTAAATTGGTCAAAAATTTTGATGAGGGACTAAATCCTAATTTTGCTGAAACTTGAAGGACCAAAAACATATTTACACCCTATTTTAAATTACTGACACACTCTACCGATACATATTTTTGTTGTATCTAAGGTTTTGGATACAATGGGGTCTGATGAACGTATTGGTGCATCACAGGCTTTACTAAAGCCATGTCTTCTAAATGGAATAAGGAGAAAAGAAATTGAAGTCCTTAGGGTAGACCCAATTTTTATACAAAATGTATTCCAGAGAAAATCTGCTGCAGATCAATGAAACATTTTTTTTTCCTGTTTCCACATACTATGTCATTACATTATGCACTTTAAGAGACAAAGAAGTGAGAGGTCTGCAATTTTGTTTCTTACATCAAGTTTTTCTTAATGATACCTTTACATACTTTTGTAGCATTTTATGGAAGGCCATGCAAAAATTTCTCCTATATCACGCTTGCCCCTTATCACTGTTCTTGATAACAAGCATCATCTGAAGGACTTTCCAGTTTACGAGGTATGATTCATGTAACAGTTTGTTTTGAAAAATTTGTTTTATTTTCTGTTCAATCAACTGACGCCATTGTGCACTGCCAGCCTTTTCATTTGGAGCTAAATTTCTTTAGTAAAGGAAACCGAGTTCTGCATTATCCTGTCAGGGCATACTATATGGATGGACTGAACCTTATGGCACATAATCTTTCTTCTGGATCTGACACTGTCTACCGGAAGCTATATACTTCGGTAACATAGAGAGTAGTATTTTTGACAAACATCATTCTGTATTTGTGATTTTTTGTTGAGATTTTCATTTTACATAATATTGATTTGCTGGAAGTATTTATATATTTCAACCGGAAAATTATGCAAATTTGGCATATTCATCCTTGTAATGTTATTCATTATTTTTCTATAGATTCCTGGAAATGTGGAGTACAGAGCAAAATACCTGATACACAGTAAAAAACAGCGCTTATTTCTTGTAGTTTATGAATTTAGTGGTGCAACAAATGAAGTTGTGCTCTACTGGGAAAATAGTGATGCACAGGTAGCAAACAGTAAAAGCAGCACAGTAAAAGGTATTTCTAACTGGAGTAAACTTTTTTCTCAGTCAGGTTTGGGTCATGTGTTACATGTTAATAATTCAAGTAACCGTCTTGTAGGTAGAGATGCAGCATTTGTTGGCCCCAATGAAAATCAGTTTGCAATCCTTGATGATGACAAAACAGTATTGAGTGTATATACTCTACCAGGAGGGGCCTCTCAAGAAGCTAAGGACAATGAAAATGTTTTTGAAGAGAACCCAACTGCAACTGCAACTGCAGAGACAACTGTTGGTTCAATTCGTGGCCCAACACCGTATATGTTTGAAACTGAAGTTGATCGCATTTTTTCTACTCCATTAGGTACTTGAATATCTCAACCATATGTGAATCCATTTATCTGTCCATTAACAGACAAATTCGTCACTTGTTGAAATTAGAATATAGCATTAAGTATTGAAAGTGATTTCTGTGAATGTAGATTCATCTTTGATGTTCGCTACTCATGGAAACCAAATTGGAATTGCAAAGCTCATACAAGGGTACCGTCTATCAACTTCAACTGCCAATGGCCAGTACTTATCAACCAATAGTGAGGGGAAAAAGTCAATTAAGTTGAAAAGAAACGAGATTGTACTTCAGGTATCATTTAGAAGTGTGTGTTTTAATTATGGTTACCAAATAGCTCTTAAGTGCATCTTTGAAGTTAAGTGAAAATAGTTGGAAAATATGAGTTAGAAAAAGAGGGAAACAAATTGTTTAGTAGTCTATGTGTTGGTGAAGGATGGGTTTGCCTCATGGATCTCCAAAAACAAGTGTTAATTTTACAACTTTTGGAACCAATAGAGAGATGCTAAAATGCTTTCATGTTGTTCTCAATTTGTAGTTCTGTGGTTATTTTGTTGGAAAAAAGTGCTAGAATTTTGTGGTTGATTCTTTGGCCTTAGAGTTCATTTGGATACTTCTTTGTGTTATGCTAAAGGACTTTTTAAGGTGGTTGTCACTGGTAGACATTTAGAGTAATTTTTCAATGTTACATGTTTCCTGTCTTGCATATGCATCTCCTTTCATTGAAACAATATGGAGGGTAGTTGTCTGTGGGTATAATTTCTAGTAAAAAATTACTTATACAATTTATGTTGCAATGTTAGAAAGTCACTTGGTCACCTATGTGTCATCAATTACAATCACTAACGTGTGACTCGTAGGTATGTTTAGGTTTGCGTTGCCTAAATATATGACTTAATACAACCTATAATGTTTGGACATTTTTCACCTTACAAGTTAATTTATTGATCACATTATAGTATATAAGTGGATGTAAACCCTATTTTACAAATCAGTTTTATAAAGTTGATTTAGGCCCAAAGCTCACTTTTTAAGATGGTTTTAGAGTTTGTTATAGCAAGGTTTGTTATGCTTATTGGGTCACTGACAATTGGACCACTCACAAATATCTAGTTCTACTCTTAATGTGTCCAATTTTCTCAATGTGAAAGTGTGCTTTGAGATGTCACATCAATTTGAGCTATGGTCAAATTATAGTATATGAGTGGATGCCAATTATAGATCAATTGTCCAACTGTTTGTATTACCAGTTTTCCATCCTTCTGGTCTATAGCCCTAGGCATTTGGAGGTTGGAAAGCCGCCTGAAATTTGGTCACCCTTAGGTTGGGAAGGGCTACGTATGGAAAGGTTGACTAGAAAGGCTAAGTTAAGCATCATAAACTATAGCCACTAAGATGCAAGTCTTAGGCGTTCTTAGTATAACATTGACTAGAGATGTGATTTAAATAGATTCTATAAAGCTTGAGCAGTCCTTGCTTTTGAAGTGAGTATTATTGGTTTGAGTTAAGCTATTTCCAAATTCTAAGAAACCATAAAATTGACTCACTCAGATATAAGTGGTATTAGAGCCTATTTTAGATCCATTGTTGGGACACCTACATTTGTCATACTCCAGCTGGTGTTCCTAAGTGTGAGGGGAGTGTTGGAAAGTGACGTTAACTGCAGTAACTTCTACTGTGGTTGCGACCTCTTTGTCGACTGCCTTAATTGCAGTCTCTATAGGGATGGTATAAAACTTATAATCTTGGGTAGTGCTTACTTCACTAGTTGTATTGTCACACTCCAGCTAGTGGCCCTTGGGGTGAGGGGCAGTGGTAGAAAGTGACGTTAACTTTGCAATCTCTTTTGTGGACTGTCTTAATTAGTGGTGGTTTAGTCCCACAACAATTAGAGATGTGATTTAAATATAACTTATAGATCTTTGATAGTCCTTACTTTACATATTGGTTTTGTGGGGTTGAGTTAAACTCATCTAGTTTCTTGAAGTAAGAATGGAAGCAATATCTAATGAGCCTTTTCTATCCTCCCCCTATCCATCCAAAATAAAAATGGTTTCGAACCTTCATTCTTGCTTCAGTTGATTATTGTGTTCCTTGTTTGTGGAAATATTATCTAATAGCTCTTTTACATTGTTCTGCTAGGTGCTAATATGTGTTTCTTCAAATTTGGCAGGTGCACTGGCAAGAAACTCTTAGGGGATATGTTGCTGGAATATTAACAACACAGCGAGTCCTTATTGTTTCAGCAGCCCTTGATATACTTGCTGCCACTTCTGCAAATTCTGATAAGGGACTTCCTCCAATATCCTTTATACTTATTTCTATACAACATGAACAAACCATTTATTTACACTAGTGAACTGACTTGTTAAGAGGAGGGGATTGGAGGGAACATAATTGAAGGGGAGGATTTCTTGGAAACTCTTTTTCCCTGCCTCTGCTCCAAACTAATAGACCAAAGAGTTTGTTAAAATTCTCCCTCCTAATTTTAATTTTTTGTGTCACATATATTCTCTTTGTGGAAACCTTAACTCATACTCACTTTAGATCTCTATTGTGGGTTGGGCCGGCCCTCCTTTTTTCTACTGCTACTACTATCAGTATACTTGGTTGGGATGGAAAAGTTAGGCCTATCCTCTCAATCAGTATGCCTTATGCGGGTAATTTTTCTTGCCGCTTGCTAGGATGTCATAATCTGTTAACCATAAATTATTTGATACGCATATTCTATTTATTTTCAACTACTGTACATTTCTTTGTGCAGTCCTACTGATCTATTTATGAGTTTCTCGTGCAGTGTTGGTTGGTTCTTTGAATGACCGATTGTTGCTTGCTAACCCCACGGAAATCAATCCTAGACAAAAGAAGAGGGTTGAGATCAAAAGCTGTCTTGTTGGTCTTCTTGAACCAATTCTTATTGGATTTGCCACAATGCAGCTAAGTTTTGAGCAGAAGCTTGACCTGTCAGAAATATTATACCAAATAACATCAAGGTTTCCTTCTGTTTTTTCCTTTAAACTTCTAGAAAAATTCAACTTATGTTTATATAGTGGAAATATTTAGGTAACTTTACCTAACAGGTGCAGTTTGATGTGCATATTTCCATTTTGCTGAAAGTTAGATTATTACCCAAAATTGGTTTAAATAAATCAAATAGTAACACAATATGGTGTTAGTAATTTTTATGTGTTACCGAGTCATATGTATAAAAGTCGAGGCTTAGGTACCATATTTTACTTTTTTTAACTATTAGTTCATGAATGACTACTGTTGGCTTTTTAATTGGTTTCTGATTGCTGTCCTAATATGCCTTCACAAGACAAGATGATTAAGGATGGTGAAGACCTTAACCATTACAACAGATTATAAAAATCATATAGTTGATGCGGTTAGAAAGAGGGGAGCCAATGCTCGAGTTTTGACCTTGACCTAGAGCCATGACTTAAGTAACTTTGAAATGAGACTTCACGCCGTATTTTGTATAAATTCGAGTGGCACCAAATTTCTGATATATACTACACAATGAATCATATCTAATGGGCATAAAATCTGGGTTGTAGACTTCAAAAACTTTTGGCTTTTGCATAAATTTATATTAAAGCTTGTAACACTTGCACTGTTCTTTTATTGGAGTGCAGGTTTGACAGTTTGCGCATAACACCAAGGTCTCTGGATATTCTTGCTAGAGGATCTCCTGTCTGTGGAGATTTAGCTGTGGCTTTGTCACAATCAGGTCCACAGTTCACTCAAGTAGGCAACATAATTCCTTGCTCTTGGCATTTTCGTTTTTGGTTTATTTGAACATATGAGCAGGTGAGTATTTTCATCATAGGTGATGCGCGGTGTTTATGCTGTGAAAGCTCTTCGTTTTTCCACTGCTTTATCTATTTTGAAAGATGAATTTCTGCGTTCCAGAGATTACCCAAAATGCCCCCCCACATCTCATTTATTTCACCGGTTCAGGCAGTTGGGTTATGCCTGTATCAGGTAGGCAAAGTTGGAAATTTGATTGTGCTTTTGATATTTCTGTTGTACATAAAAGAATTATTGAACTATGATGTACGTTTCATTTATTCCTAATTAACTTGAACTATATCTTAAAGATTTTAATCTTTTTTAATATGTTAAGGTTTTGTTTTTGTTAGAATATATGAAAAATATGAGTTCAAATTCTCTATTGAGTTTTTCGTATTATTCCTCTACTGTACTTTTAAAATACACTAATATTGGTATATTAAAAAGGTTTTTAATATATTTTAAAACATTAAAATTAGCGTCAATTAGTGTATCTTAAAGGTTCAACATAGGAATAACATCAAAAATTCATCAAAGAATCCAAATTTGAGAAAATCTTATAATGTTTCATTTCACATTCTTGTGATGATATCTTTGAGTCATTTAGAATATCTTAGATTATATTTTAGGAAATTTTTCACATTTCCTTATAATCTCTAAGGATTTACTTCAATATCTTATAGTTTGCAATTTATTTTCATATTTAGCTAAGGTAAAGGGACATGGAAATATATAATAAAGATACAAATATGATTTCTACACATGCTTCTATGTTTTCTGTTATTCAGTCCATCCATTTGTTACCGTAGATGAGTAGCATTGATGAAATGGATAGGGTTTGTGTATTATATTATGATTTCTATTTATTTTTGTTTCTAGATTGATTTGCTTTTTGGTTTTGTTATTGATTGCCTCTTACTCCTTGTATAACGCTTCAAATTGTCTTTGTCTGGCTTTAGATGTTTATCTTGTATGTTGCTTATATCAATGTTTTTTTTTCTCTCATTTTATAGCTTAGATGTGTTGCTTGATCTAGTGACATGCATCTCTTTTGTGAATGTTGGAACTTTGAGCTCCCATAAATTATGTTTTGGCGTGCAGCTGGTACTGAAAGTTATTTGAATGTCATGATCTACAAGTTTGCTACTTTTCTAATTGAAGGTTATTTTCAGGTTTGGTCAATTTGATAGTGCAAAAGAAACATTTGAAGTTATAGCAGACCATGAAAGTATGCTTGATCTGTTTATATGCCACCTTAATCCAAGTGCCATGCGGCGTCTTGCTCAGAAATTGGAAGAAGAAGGTCTTGACTCAGAATTGAGGAGATACTGTGATAGGATATTACGAGTTCGATCGACTGGATGGACGCAAGGTATATTTGCCAACTTTGCCGCTGAGAGTATGGTTCCAAAAGGACCTGAATGGGGTGGTGGAAACTGGGAAATTAAAACACCTACTGCTGTGAAGGATATACCTCAGTGGGAGCTTGCTGCAGAAGTGACACCATACATGAAAACTGATGATGGTACAATACCATCCATTATTGTAGATCATATTGGTGTGTATTTAGGCTCAATCAAAGGAAGGGGCAATATTGTAGAGGTGAGGGAAGATAGTTTGGTTAAGGTTTTCATGCCTAAAGGTAATGATAATAAAATAAATGGACCTGAAGCATCTTCTGTTAAATCTGTATCTAATCATCAATCGAATGTGGTTGGTAATACCAAAGGCGATTCATTGATGGGTCTGGAAAGCCTTAACCAACAGCTTGTCAGTTCCTCTGCTGATGAACAGGCCAAAGCAGAAGAAGAATTTAAGAAATCCATGTATGGAACTGCTGCCGATGGAAGCAGTAGTGATGAAGAAGGAGTATCCAAAGTAAAAAAGTTACACATAAAAATACGGGACAAGCCAATTGCCTCTTCTACTGTGGATGTGAATAAGATTAAGGAAGCCACTAGACAGTTTAAACTTGGTGAAGCGTTAGCTCCACCTACAAGGACCAGGTCCTCAACTGGTGGAAGCCAGGATCTTGGCCAGATTTTGTCCCTGCCTCCAGCAATTACAGGGTCAGATTCTTCTACTGTTTCGACTCCTGGTGACATTTTTGGTACAGATACATTGACTCAACCTGAACTCGTTTCACAGCCAACTAGTGGCGTTGTGAGTGGGGGACTTAAAGCAGGACCTATTCCTGAGGATTTCTTTCAGAATACAATTCCATCCCTTCAAGTGGCTGCTGGATTACCTCCTGCTGGAACTTTTCTCTCTAAGTACACTCCAGGGGTTGAAAATATTAAGACAACTACTAATCAAGTTGGTGCTTTTGAAGCTGATGCTACTCTTCAAGGTGGTATTCCCCCTCAAACCATTCAACAACCCGTTGTTTCAATCGAGTCCATAGGACTTCCTGATGGTGGTGTCCCACCACAATCCTCATCTCAGGCTGTGGTCATACCTCACTCTCAGTTACAGGCTACCCAGGCTCAAATTTCTAGCCAACCTCTTGATCTTAGCATACTTGGAGCACCAAAGTCTCCCGATTCAGGGAAGACTCAACAAACTGGTTCTCAACAAATTGCTGTGCATCCTGGACAGGTATGTAGAAAGTAAAATGCAGTGATATCTGAATGATACAGGTTCCATGGTTCTCTGAAATATTTGTTCCTTCGTGAGTGTCAAGGAAAGAATTGGGTAGTAATGCGAGAATTAGATGTTCTGGATTGAACTTAAGTCACTAGAGAAGAATTTTCATGTCATAATTTTTCGGATGCTAGAGAAGAAATTAGGACAATTTGCCTGAGAAAAGATCTTGATTTAGCTAGTGTGCTTATGAACTTGATAGGTTATTTCGTTGGATAATGACACAACTAGGGAATTAGCTTTTCTCTGAACCTGCCCGACATATACATTGTTTCATCATTGTTTCCAATATAATGTCATGAATCTTCTGACAGGTTCCTCGTGGAGCTGCTGCTTCTGTATGTTTCAAGACTGGACTTGCTCACCTGGAGCAAAATAATCTTTCAGATGCGTTGTCTTGCTTTGATGAAGCTTTTCTTGCCTTAGCTAAGGAACAATCTCGTGGAATCGATATAAAAGCTCAAGCAACAATCTGTGCTCAATACAAGATAGCAGTCACTCTTCTCCGGGTACTGAACGCAATTGTTCAATTTTAAACGCAGGTCCCATAGGATGGACATCTTATAAAAATGTAGACAAGCTTTTTTTTCTCTAGGCAATAAGCACAAAATCCGTGTTAAGACTCATGATATGCTGTAAGTGATGTCGGGTGACTCCTGTTGAATAGCTGAAGTACCAAGCAGGGCAAAAAAGGACACCTTACTCTCTACATTATAAGGCTAAAGGGGCTAAAATCCAATTGATTCAAACTTTTTGAATGATACACCTCTTATGTTTGATACCATATACAGCTCAATATAAACTCTTATTAGGCCAGTACTACACATTCTAACCCGTTCATCTGAATATATGCAAAGAAAATGTCATGTTTTTCCCTTATTTATTGTTATTTTATTTGACAGCACAGTTCACAAATCACAAGCTTGTTTGTTGAGATTGGGTACTAGTTGGATCTAAGCTGCAAGACAGAAAATAAATCGTTATCTACACTATTTAAGCTGAAACTATTTTTTGTAAACTTGCGCAGTAAAGTCTTTAACCTTGCAGTCTACAAATGTTGGCTTTCTCTGTTTAGACATGAACCTTCGAAATTGTTTCGACTCTATAGTTTTGTAATGCAGTGGATGATTGTTAAATTGTATTACCTTTATTCTTGCAGGAAATTGGACGTCTGCAGAAAGTCCATGGTCCGAGTGCAATAAGTGCAAAAGATGAGATGGCTAGACTTTCACGTCATCTTGGTTCCCTGCCACTTCTAGCTAAGCACAGAATAAATTGCATTCGAACTGCCATCAAAAGAAACATGGATGTACAAAATTATGCCTATTCGAAGCAAATGTTAGAATTACTGTTGTCTAAAGCACCTTCAAACAAGCAGGAGGAATTTAGAAGCCTGATCGACCTGTGTGTTCAGAGGGGTTTGGCAAACAAGTCCATTGATCCTTTGGAAGATCCCTCACAATTCTGTGCTGCCACCTTAAGCAGGCTGTCAACCATTGGATATGATGTCTGTGATCTCTGTGGAGCCAAATTTTCGGCCGTGACTGCACCTGGATGCATTGTCTGCGGAATGGGAAGCATCAAGAGATCAGATGCTCTTGCCGGAGGAGGACCAGTTCCCTCTCCGTTTGGTTGAGTGTCTCAGATGGATTATAATCTTTGTTATATACGATACGACCTTTGCTACCCCGCGGAAAGTATTGCAAATAGAGACAACCTTGTAGAGAAAGTATACAAGAGATTATGGGGTATCAAATATTGCGCCATATCTGGAGAGATTATAAGGTTTATCATCTATTGCGAACACTGCTTTCGAGTTTTGATGCGATTGTGGGCTTTCTCGTTTTTTCCTATGATTCATTGCTTGTGATTACTGAGCGTGTTGTTCTCCTGTAATGTAGTTGTATTGAGCCTTTGCCATGATAGAGAAACGAAGTTGCAGATCAATTGCATTTGGTAAATATTGCTCTCGTCCTTTACGGTCAGTATACACATTCGGCTATGCATGTAAATTTAAGATGGGATCTTATTTGATGTGCATAAAAGAAAATCGACATATTTTTATCCAGTATGATGTGAAAATCCCGGGGAATAGTTATTGCACTTGTGTTTGTGTGAAGATATTTCAATTTAATTTACGGAATGAGTTTATCGATTAATAGTTTTATCATATTATTACAAGGAATCATTTAATACACGGAAAATATAATTGAAAACAACAGCTTAATATTTTTAATTAATTTTTAAACTATTATTATTAAGTGGAGTACTGTTAACAGACTGGCGTCAATATATTCTTTCATTAGTTAAACTTCATTAAAAATTGAGTTTATTCGATTGGACATCAGAGTTGTACTATATTATATCTGATATTTTTCATTAAATAATAATGTCTAGAGAATTTGATATTTAATAACAAAGTCTAGTTAACATGGAGTTTAGATCTAGACATTGTTTAGGAATAAAATTAAATCTAGATATTGTTTAGATATCTTAAACGGTCTTTGGTAAAATAAACCTGAATTTTCATGTTACTTTGATTAATCGTTGAATTTCCAGGGAAAGCAATATGAATATTAATCGATAACGGATATATAATCATACAGTTTGTTATTTCTCCTTAATAAAACATTATTTTACTCTATTCTAAATTAACAAGAAGAAAAAAATAATAATTCTTCCTTTCCTTTTGTTCTAGTTACTTTCTTTCCTTCTGTCATTTTCTATTTACTAATGAAAGCATTGCAGTGTACAATATTTTCGTCGATCCACTATATTGTTTTATACTTGAAAATTTATCGCGACCTAAAAGCTAATATCGGTTGATTTTTATATTTGACTTAAAATTTTCTAAATTGCGTGTGTATTTTTTTAGAATTAAAGATGTATACTTTAAATGATAAATTACACTTATAATTGATTATATGTATAGAAGCTAGCTCATAATGAATCACTACATACACACAGATGACCGATTAGATATATTAGTTAATATGATTTTTAAGATAATTATAATAAAAATCACCAGTTAAATAATAACATAAAACTGAGCATACATGAATTTTTCCAGTCGCTGCTCAATTTTGTGTATATTCTTACGCCAACAAAAATCCACGGGATGCTGACGTTGTTAAACGTTGTTCTATTTGGTGCCATGGGTTAAAGCAACATATGATATTATTATAAACCCAAAAAGTTGCAGCCAAAATGAATGTCTAAGATTTAAAAACTCTCCATTTCTATGTATATCTCCGAAAAGCATAACTAACCAGCAATGACCCAAATGCCAAAACCCATTCCCAACTGAGAAAACATTACGCGTTTTGGCTTATGTACTTTCTGTGTGAACCACCAATGTACAAAAAACCCACCACATCAAACTTTAAGAAACCAGTTCTCAGAACTTACTGGTGTAAAAGTAACCTGAAACTAAAATCATAGGGCATCATTTGTACCATCTGTGATAGAGAATCTCTTCCCCTCTTTTCAAGGCATTCAACTGCTTGGTTTCTCATTTCGTCAGGTAGTTGGAGGCAGACCCAATCCAACAAAGATTCTAAGTCCTTTGCAAAGTCCAGTAAATACCAGTCCAACAACTTGGGGATTATTAACTTGTTTGATTTTGTGATACCAACTGAAGCTTGTAAATAGTCTCTCTTTGCTGCTTCTAACTCATCATCAACTTGTGATGCTGTATAAACTCTCACCTAAAATAAAATATAATAAAATAAAATAATAACACAGTAATCAACATCCTTGTGTAAAATGGAACAGTGGAATTGGAAGAACATTCTATATCTTATAAGGGGCTTGGTTTCATGTTTTGGATGTGATGTTCGTAAACTAATTATAACTTCCGTATCCAAAAGGTGTTTTTTTTCCCAACAAGCTTCCAAATACGCTCTTATGGTGTGATTGATTTTATGTCATGTGGAACCAAAATCACGTCATGATGTATAAAGCTTCTATTTCTAACCTTATAATTACTGTCTGCAATGTGAAATTAATTAGCTTCAGGTTTCTTACTATAGAATCAATATGTCTGACAATGGCAAGCTGTGCCAGAAAATTTTCAATTCTAATTTGATTTAAGAAATTTTAGGTGCAGAAGACATGATATTGGTAACATAAGAACTTCTCCACAAGCATTTGGGATCTGACAAACTTTTCCATAAATACTTCAAAAAGAGAAAAATAAAAGGAAAATTGAAGTTATTTACTTCCTATGCTAAAATAACTTGTGTATGTTAATCTATGGAAGCTCTCTCATATAATTTTTCTGAGTTTTTATTTTTAACTTTGTGTAAGCTAATTTTAACATGTGAATTTTATTTTTCTTGTTTATCCCCTTCAGAAATGTTTATGGAAAAACTCATCTAGACTGTCCCTAAAGCTCAAAAACATTGCCACATAAAAATTTTATCTTGTAAACTAAGATAGAAAACACATACTGCAGGTGAAGACCAACTTCCACAGGAAAGTGCAAATGTTACTAAGGGCTCAGACCATTCCAGGCCAAATATGCTTTGTGCTTTAACCTCATCATTTTTTGCAGCTTTTGGACACGTCTGTCACAGGAACCCAAGAGGAAATTAAGTTTTTTAGGGCATTCAATGCAGTAAGTATAAAAGCACAAGAACAAAAAAAATGAAATAAAGTCAACTTTATTTTCTATGAACTCTAAATTCAAAAGAAAGGACAAGATTTTTGCACTTACAAACTTGAGGTGATAAGGCAGTCTCAAGATGAAATGCTCCAGGGTAATTGCATTGAGTAACTGGCCCCCCACTACAATAGTTGCCTGAAACATTCATTGCCCTTTCTTAGTTAATTAACTTGGACATTTTATTAGACAGATATATAGAAAGGACATTAATACTCAGATAGTGTTTTCTAGAAGCATACAGGTAAACTAAACAATCACTACAAGTTAGACAGAAGAACCAGATATGCTTCTACTGCTTTGAATATTCATGTTTAATAACATCATCATCAGTAACAATAACAAACATAATATTAATGAATGTTGAGAATATAGCCCAAATAAATGTATGTACCTTCTGCATTAATGCTACAACCATTTCTGGACTCTCAGGAATGCCATGCTCTAAATATGCCTACAACATTGAAACCAAAATCATTTAAGATGTTTGTTCTCAGTATGTTTAGCAAGCTCAGATGACGTCAAGTTCAACTCAAATCTAGAACTAAAAGACCCAATTCTTCCGCCGTGCATTTTAATGATATGCAATAAAGTAGCACAAAGGTGTCTTACATTCATCATGCAGGAATTGTAGACGTTTATCCAGAATGCAAGTTTTTCTTGATGAGTAAGACCCTTTAAGTTGAGAGAAGCTAGTTTCCCAAGTAAGAACCTGAATTTTTGGGCAAGATTAGATAGACACCCATAGTTTCCTCAATCAAAAACAGTTAATAGCAGTCGATAACTACTTACTTTAATCTGTGGATCAGAAACACAGCATTTGATGCCCGGTTCATATCAACAGTGGAGGCTTTGACTTCACATAATCTTTTATATGGACCGACTTCTCTTGTTTTGGATTCTGAACAGATACTATAAGGATCACAAAATTGATCCTTTTCCTTGCCGAATTGGTTGAAAGCTGATGCAGAGCGCGAAGGCGTTTTTGCTTCCCCAATTTTGTCCTTGGATGTACCAATTCTAACAAAAATGCTACTCAAGCACTTTACAATATCCTCTGAAACTCTATTCGGTGTGATATCAACTTCTGACACCTTATCATCTGATGAACTTGAAGAACTCTGAGCCCTTTCATGGTCTGCTAATCTCCAGTCCAACTGTGCAAGCAAAACAAAAAACAATGATGTTGAATGTACAGAACAATAAACACTAAGTACATGTTGGATTCAGCTTAATTTGAAGAAACATCCACTTATTATGTTAGCTATAACAAACAAGGAGTTCCAAACCTCAAGTGACAGATTGAAATAACTTTGAATGATATTTGTGAGGTTATCATCAAGGTACCTGTAACCTCAAGTGATCCATGCACTTCTCAGCTGATTCTTGCTTGAGCGGAGATTTCTTTATTGGAGAAGTAACTTTGGTTGGTGTTTTCTTTTCCGGTGATTGTTTATCCTTCACAAAGTTACCAAATGATCGATTCTCTTTTCCCCTTCCCTCTTCCGGGATAGATGAGAATGAATCTTGTTTTCTGTGCAATTGCTTTCCATGGACTAGCTTCCCAGCGTGTTCATTGATAGTGTCAGAAGAGAACAGTAGTTTTCTGCTGGAGGCACTTCTGGCAAGAGAAGGATGAGGCCTACCCATCATAGTTGAATTGAACTCACTTTGAGACATAGATTTTGATCTCTGATGCTTGGAACTCCTGATTGTGTTTTGGTCAATAGGGTCATTCAAATTCTCTGCATTCCTCTTGGAGGAAATGTACACAGCTTCCTGATATAAACCTTGACGAAAGTTCACAACCTGCTCTTCAAGTCTAACCACCTCCTCCTCCAACACTGCTACTTCAGCCAACAGCTCCAATGTCTAGAACAAGTACACACATTTCTCATTACTCTCCTTGTATTCATAAATCAGCAAAACAACAGTAAAAATAGTAACAAAATTTCAACTCAATTCCTTAACTACTTTTTGCTTCGCTATTCTAAAGTTTCACTTCAATTCAATGCAAAACTTTATTCCACATATCATTGAGATAAAACTTATACTAATTAAAAAATAATGCCAGCAATACTTACAAAACTATATTAACTTTTAATGATAAAAAAGAAATAGTGATTAAGTACTATAATTCAAACCAGGGGAATTGAGTCTAGCGAAAGGAACCAATCCCTCAACATGAGATATTCATATTTGAATGTCCGCTGGAAAAAGGAACCAGTCCCTTGATCGGGATTGAAGCAATGAACAAACTCATCGTTTTAAAGTGATGGGGTGTTTTGATTTCCGTTTCAAACAATTCAGACTTATGTTCATTACAGTTCCTATTGATTTGGAATGTGTATTAACAATAAAACACACTTAATGTGTGTGATTAAACAACAGAGAGAGAGAGAGAGAGACTAACATAAGGAGGAAGATAAGGAGGAAGACGAGGCAGAGATCCCAAAGGCCTTGTGAATGCTCTTTCTAAAGCTCTATGAACATTCTCTTCATGTCTGAGCTTCCTCTTCAACTTATCTACCTGCATTTGCACCAACCTTGAAAACATGAAGGGCTAGTGATTTTGCAGAACGAACCAAAAAATTCGATGAAAGAAAAAAGGGAACACAATGTAAAAACAAGGTTTGAAGAAGATTCAAAGTACATCTTGAATCAAAGCCATTTTCCTTTCTCGATTGGATCGGCGCCCATTCTTGTGCCCACCCATTGTTCTCTTCCCTCCAGTTTCCATCTTCCCCTGCTTTCCACATCCACCAATAAGCAAATCATCATCATAAAACTCAATTTCCCCCCACTCAAAAAAGTTAAATAAAGTAAACACCACAAATAAATAAAATAATTAAGTATTCGTTTCGTAAAAGAAGCTGAAGAACCCAGTTTAGATTTGGATCAAAAGCGCACACCTTTTTTCATCAGTTAATAAGAATCATTCACAAACGGTTAAAGAAGCCTAGTCTATGCTTCAAAATGAAGTTTTTTCTTTCTTTTATTTCAAAAAAAAAAATAAGAATGTAGTAGAAGAAGAGGAAGAAGAAGTTACTTTAGAATCATTTAAAGGAGGTTTCACCGAGTGAAGAGTGGTGCGTGTTCTGCTATTCATTTCTCGTTCAACTTTCTCGCGAAACGAGAAAGAGAAAAATGAAATCTGCTTCAAAAAACTGGGTTACTCAAATGCAAAAGCTGGAAGCATTGTGAGACGGAGAAGAAGGTGGTTTCATACAATTGAGGAGCGGGAAATGGGGAATGCGAGTTTTCTGCAAAAAGATTTTTTTTTTTTTCTTATGCTTTTGTGTGCAGAATAATAATAATAATATTGTTGTTGTTGTTATGACAAATCTTGAACAGAGTGAAAGATGATAAGAAAGGGCCAGAGCAACATAAGAAGAAGCAAAACGACGAGGTTGTCCAGTTTCTTGCTTCCTCCAAGTAAAGCCTTCCACTTGGTTTCCTTTCAGTAGCTACACCAACCAACCTCTTCTTCACTCAAATTAACCAATAAATTTAGATCAAATAAATAAATAAATAAAAACGCCAAACCAATTAATAACATGCTACTTATTAATTGCAACTCTTTTCAACAGTAAAGATCATTCTTTCCTGATGATAAATATAGTTGAATCACAATTTAAAGTTTTTTTATTTATAATAATTATTTTGAAAAATCTATCATATTTTAAATGAATTGGTTGTGCAAAAAAATAGTTGATAATACATAAAGATTATACTTTTCTTGACAAAATTTTCATTTTCGAGAAATTTTTTCACACCCTTGACCAGGTAGGTGTCATTTCCCTCTTCAATTTTTTAACTCCAAGAATATCTGGTAAGAAAGTTAGACTCTTGAATAATTATTGATTTCTTCAAACATTAATGTCTAGTTCTTAACGAAGAGATACCCTAGTTAAAAAAGTGTTTCCTTTTTATATATAAAAAGAATAGTAGATATCTTTGTTAGGAGATAACTCGGTTCCAACCAAATATTATTACGGCATCTTCTTCTAAATACTCAACTCTACTATGAATCAGAAAATGAACTAAAAACTTGTGATTAAACTCTGAAAAAATCTTGGGTTGATTTTTATGCTGGAATAAAACGGTATACTTTTTTTTTTTATGGGAATATTTAATTTACTTTGAGAGCATGCTTTGGGAGTGGGCATGGAATTTGATGCATGGGAGATATTGTGTATGTGTGGGTGAAAGAGAGAGATGGTGGAAAGGAAAAGGGTGAGAGAGGATATGAATACACTTTTTGCCTTTGGCATTGTGTGTGAATCGTGAAAGTGAGGGTGACAACCCCCTTTCATAATGAATTAACGTGCCACCCACCTTCTCCTCCCTCTTATTCTCTTTCTCTCTCTTTTTCTTTCTCTTCTATCTCACATTCCCCACATTAACTTCATAAATTTTAAATATTATTAACTCTCTTCTCTTTCCTCTTTCTTAATTCATTCAACTTAATGTTTAAAAGCTTTGGTAAAACGATTATTAGTGCTTAAACAAGTTTCATAAGAATTCATTTATTTTCATCACTTTCCATGCTGAAAGGTGAAAATTCCCTACTTTCACTTTATCTTTGCTAAAAAACAATAATTTAGAAAGAAATGAAAAAAGAAGAAGGAAGTGAATGGAAGAGTTGAGTGATGGTTGTCGGGGCATGTGATAACAACCAAACTTTGAAAGGCATCGTCCTTAAGTACCATGCCAAAAGTGTAGAGGGACCATCATCAACTAAATACTTTATTAGATTAAATGTCATTATATTAATTAATCATAAGCAGAATCATTAATGAAACCATACATGCAATTCTATTTCCTTACTTATATGCTGGATCTGCTTCCTACCCCATCCAAAACCATTAACTAAAATACCTTTTGAGGTAAGCAACCCAACGTGCTACTTAATAACACACATTTATTTATTATACACTTTTTCACTACAGAACAAATTCTTAGTTATCAATCCCGATTAGAGAAAGAAGTAGGTTGAACGAACAAAACACTTTTTTTTTTTTATTTCTAACTTATTTTACTAAAAGTTTTTGGTATCATTTAGTACCTTCTTATTTAATCATAAATTGAGATAAACCAAGCTCCAGCTTTCTCTGCCACAACCTTACACTGTATATGTTTTTTCTTACCTCTCTCTGGTTATAAGTAATTAATCAGTTCATTCGATAATATATACAGGTGTAAAGTGCATTTTTTAACTATATATTATTATTAATTTGCATTGAATAGTAAGCTTATAAGTTTTATGAGGGAATTGTTGGTACGTAAGAGATTGTGTGAAGTTATCATATCAAAGTGAAAGGTGTTGATGACACCCCACTTTAATTTCTATGAGGTGGATAATGTTGTATCCATGAAAAACTTTTTACCTGATATAGTGGACTAATTTGTCTCATAAACAATGTGTCTTATAGGATAATTACTAAGTTGTTGGATGGAAGAATTTGTCTGGTGATGATTATAAGTCTTTTAAAGATAACATTATTATTGTGCAAAAATCTAATCATTAGTAGAAGAAAGACTATAAAGAATGGATGAGAATTAAAATTGACTTTTGACAAGACTTATTTCTTCACATTTCATTGGCATACCTAAGTCTTATGTTTCTCCTTTTCTATTGTTTTTCTACTCACTCATTGTGTTTTCATGTTAGTTAATTCAAATATACCATCTATAATAAATTTGATTAAAAACAGTTTGTAGATGATTTTTTATATAGAATACAAATATTAAATAACACCCTCCAAAAAATAATATAGATGAGATGACCGTTAAATGTTGACCAATTAAACCTGGTTATTTTTTATAGCTTATATTTTTCAACCAATAATTAGAAAAAGTTGGTACAGTTAACAAAACTGCAAAAGAAGATACTACAGTTCTTGATGTATTGAATTGTTTATTATCTTGCACGTAGTGAGTGAAACATAAGAAGCCAATCCATTTAATTTCAATGTGTATCATATATATATATATATATATATATATATATATATATATATATATATATATATATATATATATTATTGTCCAATGTTAAATTGTAAATAATTTCTGGATCGTATTGGGAACATGTGATTAAATTAAGATTGGAGACATGATTAAGAAGCAAGCAACGTGGTCAGTGTTTCTACTTGAATGTTGCAAATTTTACATTTGAATTTATACTAAATACAATTCCCAATTAATTAATATTAATGTTATAAATTATATGTATACAAGATCTGGCAGAAATTCTTGTTTCTTGCTCCTGGAAATGTTTTATGTTTGATTATCTGTTATCTGTGCTGATTATTACTACAAACCAATTTGAATATATATATATATATATATATATATATATATATATATATATATATATATATATATATATATATATATATAACTATGAGCGACTCATTAGAAAGGAAATAAAAGAAAATTCCAATTGTTGTAGATTGTTTCCAAGAGACAATACATCTATACTTTAGTCTAGTAGCTGATATTTAGGAAAATAAATAGTATTTGAATAACCACATATTTTATTTTATGTAGTAATTTATTAATAGTTTTATAGACCATATATTTTAATATATTTTACTTTTTTTTAATATGACTTAATATCATTCATTCCAATATGATCAATGCAACTAGTAAATATAACAATTTTTTTATCACTGAATACATATATATTAGAAAATTTGTCATAATTTATACATTTTAGATTTTGTTTTACTAACTAATATACAACTTTCCCATATAATAAATAATTAATTATGTATATAGATAAAATTATTTGTTATTTTTGTCAATTAAGTTTATACATAAGTATTTATTATTATCGTATCAACAATAAACTTTATTCTGAGCAGGAATTATTTGTTGTCTCGTATAATTTTAACTTTACACGTGTTTAGATAGTACAGAAAAAATTTTAAATAATAAGAATTTTAGTGATTAAAAAGTGTTAGTCGTATACTTAACTAATTTAAATATCAATTTATAAAATAAAAAATTATTAGTTATTAGAATAGTTATTATTATGAATAAAAAATTATAATTTGTTATTAAATTGGTCACTAATTAAATGGAGACTAATTTAGAAATTAATTCTCTGGTACTAAAATTTTGACAACTAATATTTAATGACTAATTTTCTTTGGTACCAAAAATTTTGGTAGCTGAATTTTAGAAACTAATAATTTTTTTTTGTTAATTGATATCTAAATTGAGTATTATAGTGACTAATAATTTTTTATTACTAAAATTAATTGTTAATGAGAGTTTTTCTTGTAGTGAAACTTTGGATATGTATCAGGAATAAATCACCTATTGGTTTAAATAAGTTTAATGTTTTTTTATTTACCTTAAAATATTTTCCTTCCAATAATGTCAATTTTTTTCCTATTACAAACTTATTAAAATAATGTGTCAAATTCACTTGTTAAACATCTTACTTTGTCTATATATAATATGCTTTTATCTATATATCAATTTAGCAAGTTTAGTTTAGGGTTTAGGCATAATTTCAAAACGCAATTAAACTCATTAAAATCAATCTTAGGTGGAGCCATATTAGTTAAACGGATTGTATCACACTTATTTTTACTAGTAATTTTACTATTTGTCAATCTCAATTAGGGATGTAAAAAAAATTCGTATCCGCGGATAAAACCTGCAACGGGTGGAAAACAAATATTAAAAATAGATACCCGTTATCCGCAGGTGTGGGTATTTTTGATACTCGAATGTTAACGGGATGGGTATCATAGTATCCATACATGTGGACACCTGTATCTGCTAAACTTTAATTCACAAAATACCCTATATATATATATATATATATATATATATATTAGTAAAAAATATTTTGACCTAATTTTTTCTAAGTTGCACATCTTGTTGTCTTCTGTCTTCATTCTTTCAACTTCAAGTATTGATACATTGTCTTCATCGAGGTACACCCCTTGACATTCTTCTCTTTCCTTTCTTTGAAATTGGACATATACATCAAAACCTGTATAGAGAGTGACGTTTATGGTATGCTTGTTGTCAAATGATGAAATCAAAATAAGAATACTTGACACGTAGCAGTTAATGTTTATTATTTGTTTATTTTGTTTATTTTTCATGAATCAATATGAGAAAGTGGACTTGTTGAACAAAACACTAATTAAAGAATTTTCATTGTGTTGAACGTTGTTTTATATTTACTTTTATAATTATTTGAAAATTTGAGTTTATTTAAACTTTATTTAAAATTTATGACAGTGATATATTTTATTTTATTTGAATTTATGATTAAATATTTATTCAGTGGGTAGGGTACGAAGGAGCGATTACCCGTCCAGTTGACACATTATTTTAGTTACCTTTCTCGCAGCTGGAGGCAAATTTATACCAACAATAAAAAAATGGATTATAATAATATCATCTATTCAAATAAGATTACTCCTTATAATAATATTTACTAAAGAGCAATATCATACGATCTTTCTCAATAATTACTAAGAAATTCTAACAAGTATGTGGAGAAGTTGTTAAAACTAATATTTTATTTAGACTAGTTAGAAAAGCATAAAGGAGTAACTAATTACTGAATATTTGTAGCATCACTTAAAGCAATGATAATATTATTAATTGTTATCGATGATAATATTTTTCTGTGGAAATTTATTGAAAACTTTTACTATAAAACAGTTAAAGTTTAAAGATGGGGACTTTAACATTCATTTTATTGATGAATTAATAAAGTATTATTAGTGACAAATTCATTACCAATTCTGTTGATAATAAAAATTTTAATTTATAAATAGATTTATTACGGATAAATATTTCTATCATTAATAAAAAAATTAAAATATATCAATAAAATTAACTGAACATTTTTTTTCTGACAATAAAATGTTGTTACTCGTTACAAATTTTTTTCTAATTACTATTGTCAACATATGAAAAAAAAAAAAAAAAAAAACTCACGATACTAGTATACATTACTTAGAATAAATATGGCTAAGTATTGAATGGATTATTTCTCATAGATATTATTTTATGTGCGTCTAATATTGTTAATAGAGAATGCGAATGATATATTTTTAATAAAATCAATCCTCAATAATAATTGTATTACTCAAATTAATCCATCATGTTTAGAGAATGTGCAAATAAAAATAATATCATATCATTATCCATATTGTTAAAGGATATATTAGATTGAAGACTATAGGGGAGAAGTAGTGAGATATACAAAGCTTGTGGTGATACATCGGAAATAAACTAAAAGTGGAATGAAGAGCTTTATTTTAAAGGAGAAGATAAAGAGCATTATGTTGAAGGAATGACATAAGGAGCATTATACCAACATTGGTGAAAATATGACAACAACATCTAATGTGGTAAAAACATTGATGCGGTGAGGAAAAACATGAAATTAATAATTGAATAAGTTTGAGCAAAATGAGAATGAAGTGACAAAGATGTATAAATTATTGGGGTGAAGTGCAACTTATGGTAGGAAAAGTCAAGAAACATATGGATGAAAGAGGGTGGTGATGTTAACACTACATTTTCCACTCTAGTTTAGTGAAAAGGAGATCGAGAACAAAGATTTCGTGCATACAAAATTGAAAAAGAAAATCATAAATAATGTGTAAGCAATAAAAGAACATATTATATATCACTTTCACAAAAGGAAATGTGAGACTAAAGTAGTAATAATATGGAATAATCGACCATCAATGAAAAGGAAAAATAAGGTTTTGGCAAGTCCCTTTATAGAGGATGAAGTGAAAGAAGTTGTGTAAATATAATTGCTCCAAAAGTCCAAATCATCTTTACATGAGATTATGACACTTTTAGTTGGTATCTTTTATATTACAAAAGTGTACATGAGAAATATCAAGGTTTATGTTTACTTTTTTTTAGTAACGATAGAATTTAAGAGCTGTATACTTTCGTGATATTATGAAATATCTTCAAAATATTTACACTTAATATTTTATGGTATAATAATCTATTATCAAATTTTGTTATATTTTTAAGATATTATAAAATATCTCTAAGATATTTACTATTAACATTTTATGATATAATTGTCGAGAATTTTTCAAATATGTGATATGTAGGATAATATAAAATCTTCACCTGGTCAATTATTTTAATAGATGTGGTCCATTTGTCAATCAATTTTATAATTATTACATAAATTTTTATATTGTAATTCCATATAATTGACAATAATTTATTATAACAATTACTTTAATTACTCTGTGATGAATAAAGAACTTTATAAATTTTACAATTGTTTTGTGCTTTATGTCATCAAAATTTAGAGAGTTAGGGTTTCAAACTAAAGAACACATTAAAGGATCCTCGTGACATTGGCAATGGCTAAAAGTTAATCTTTATCCATTTCTTTCCGTATTAGTTTTACATCTGGTATCAGAACAAGATTAAATACATTTGCCTTGTTTTGAATCTGTCGTGGTTATCTTTTTGGATTTTTTATTTGTGTTGTTATTATGGATACAAAAGGTCTCAGAGCATCAGCATTATGACCCTTCTAGAGTTTGTCGAAATCGCTCTAAGGGATCTAAGATTTGTTTTGTGTACGTGGAGAACATTGCCACTTGCTTATGGCAATTGACACCATTGTTTAGATGGTGGTGTGATGATTATTTTTAGGTTGAAGATGAATTAAAAATGCACATTCTGTATCGTTAAAATAATGGAGTATAAAATTTTGTCTTATATCCATTTTTTAACATGAAACATTTTCTGGTTTGATGGTCAAGTAGTGCATTTTGTTTTAATTACAATATGAGTTCACTAAGGATTGACATATGATTATTCATTTTAAATATACTTGATAAAAGAACTCCTTCATATAAGACTGAAGAAAATATTAATATATGTTTTTGTACTATTTTTGTAAGTACTATATTTTTTGGTACGTAATATATGTTTTGCATTGATAAAACATAATAGTTTTATCACCTAGTTATATGAGTCTAATCGAGTAAAACTTTAGACTACAGACAATTTTATGTCACTTGATTCATTCATTAAGACATGTGTTTGCATCGATAAAACATAATCATTTGGTTACATGAATCTAACTGAGTAAGACTTTAGTCCATAAATAAGTTTTATGTTACTAGATTCATTCGTTAAGACATGTTCGCATTGGTCAAACATAATAGTTTCATAATTTGCTTATATGAGTCTACTTTAGTAAGATTTTAGCCCACAGACAAATTTTATATCACTGGATTCATTCATTGAAACAAACGTGTGTTTGCATCGATATAACATAATATCATTTGGTTATATGGTTATATGAGTCTAATTGGGTAAGACTTTAGCTCAGAGGCAAGTTTTATGTCCCTAGATTCATTTATTAATACATGTTGCCATTTGTAAGTTTTATGTTTACATTGATTAACATTTATTAATACATGTAAGCCCACAAATAAGATTTATGTCACTAGGTTCATTCATTAAGATAGACGTTTGTTTGCATCGGTATCACATAATAGTTTTATCATTTCGTCATATGAATCTAATTGAGTAACAGTTTACCCTAGAGGCAGGTTTTATGTCCCCAAGATTCATTTACTAATACATGTTTGCATTGGTAAAACATTATGTTTGTTATAGTCTCAAATTATGATGATGAACATGTACTTTAAAATGTACAATTTCTCTTAGTGAATATTTCTGATATCCATTATGGTATTTCTAAACTAAACAAAGAAAGAAAGGATAATAATAAGTTTTGGGAGAAGATCCATTTGGGTTGAATAGATATTAATTATGCTATTAGAAAAATTAGAATCATCGTTATTACTGAGAAACACTTTAGATGTTGTTGATCTATATGAGGAGTGTGAGAGGTTAAATTGTCTTTTTGTGACGTTAATAAAGACCAACCTTTATGTTGGTATTCGGGGTTTTGTTGATTAGCATGACAATGTGAGAACAATATAGGGTATGCAAAACCTAAGGAGAACAATGAGAAGTGAGCATTGCATCTATACATGAAGCAATATGAGTTCACATAAGGAGGCCATTAGGACATAAAATTTAGTTTTAAGCAGTGGTTTTATTTTGTGCTTAGAAAATGTCTTTTGTGTTCCTATTTTTGGTAAAAACTTAATTCTAATTTTGCGATTTGCATCTCTGGGTGTTTCCTTTAATTTTATGGAATATGGTTTTACATTGTTGGATAAATCAAAAGTTTTTTGTTTTTGTGAATTGTGATGGTCTTTGCTCTGTTAAATTACAAATTATATTACTTATAGTTAAATGCATGTTTTTATTGGGTCAATGTGTTGTGAATAAGAGTTTCTCTATGTTATGGCACCAAAGATTGGAACATATCTCCATTAAGAGAATCAAGCGATTGCTAAATGATGAAGTACTTAGTACTTTATATTTTGTTGATTTTGAGACTTATGTGGATTGCATTAAGGGTAACCAAACTAACAAGTGAAAAAAAAAAAAGGAGTTCAAACCTACTAGAAATAATTCATACATATATTTATGGAATCTCAGATATTTCATAACCTTCATAAATGATTACTCATAATATATGTATCCTTACTTCCTTCATTCTAAGGATGAAGCTTCAGATGCCTTTAAAGTTTTTAAGGCTGAAGTAGAGTTACAATGTGAAAAACAACTTAAGATCGTAAGATTGGATAGAGGTGGAGAGTACTATGGTAGAAACTAGAACCAACGATTATTAGTCGGTATTTCATTGGATATGTTGAAAAGTTTAAAGGTTATAATGTTTTATTGTCCATCTTATAACACTAGAATTGTGGAATCAAGAAACGTAAAGTTTCTTGTAAATGACTTTATTAGTGAGAGTGAATTAATTCAAAATAATCATAATGAAGTTCAATCCTCTAAATCAAATGAAACACTCATAGTCATTCGTGATCCTTCAGTTCAAGAGCGTATTAGACAACTAGTTATTTGAGTTTCATAAATTGTTGGAGATAGATCAAGTTGTTGAGGAACAAGTTGAACAACAAGTTTCTCATTGAGGTAGTAAACCAATATTAATAAGATCTACAAGGATCAAATGATCAATCAACAATTTCTAGAGATTATAGTTAAGAGTCTTTGATGAAAGACTTGATATATTGTGATACATGAAAGATAATACTCACTTTTGGAGGATCTGTCACCATGATCCTTGTATTTAGTTTCATGTATTGATTGATAATGGGATAAATGAACCAAACCAAGTGCAAGAATGTTTAAAATTTCCTAATTATGTGATATGTGGGATAATCTAAGATATTCAATGGTCAATTATTTTCATAGATCTGATACATTTGTCAACCAATTTTATAATTGTTGCATAAATTTTGATGTCATAATCCCATATAATTAACAACAATTTATTATGGCAATTACTTTGTGATTAGGGATGGCAACGGGGCGGGGCGGGGACGGGTTTCACTATCCCATACCCATCCCCGCATAAAAAATTCATCCCCATCCCCATACCCAAACCCAACGGGTATCAAACTTTTTTCCCATCCCCAT
>Ga0214545_1000420_pt1 | contig 66030 bp, 14 predicted proteins | sample CNSS4metaG_FD_160064 | JGI IMG/M metagenome (GOLD analysis project Ga0214545, IMG submission 160064) | Root nodule microbial communities from cowpea collected in UCLA plant growth center, Los Angeles, California, USA - CNSS4 | ecosystem: Host-associated > Plants > Roots > Nodule | place: USA... | reverse complement strand
TATTATATAAATATAAATAATTAATATATATATATATATATATATATATATATATATATATATATATATATATAATTCCAAAAATTTTGGGGGAGCTGTGGTTTCCCCTATCAATGCAATGTTCCACCAGTGGCTTTAGGGGACAACTCTGCATTTATAAACTGTCAAGGGAGTGTTCAACAGTGCACTTGTGACTCTAAGTGCTCAACAATGTTTTTTTTATGGCTTAGGCCTCATGTTTTGGTGATGCAGCTCTTAATATTTTAGTCCTAATTTGGTCCATGTTTTCGTTCAGTTTTGTCCTTATTATATATATATATATATATATATATTAATTTTTAATTTTCAAATTGAACACCAAGTAATAAATTCAAATTAGTATGCACATCTCTCCTACTTATTTGAATTTATTTAAGGATATTCATGATATAATTTTGAAGCTACATATAATAACTAAGTTAGGATTGACTTGTGATGTACTTAGTAAAACGAGTTATATCTAATTACCAATTATATCATTTGATTAAGTAATAAGTAATAATTATAGTAAAAATCACAAATTCGATTTTTAGCAGATAGATTATTAGATTATTGTATGTAACATCGAATATTTCTAACAAGCACGTATCCTCTTGTATACATCGTGTAACCGGACAAAACTAAAGAGTAACTATTTTGCTTTTACATTTTAAAATTGGTTTATTAAAAATAAGTTGTTAATTAATATTTAATAATAAAAAACAACCATACCTATTAAACTTGCATCCTGAAACAAGATCTCATGTTCAAAATTTATAAATATAAAAATGACGAAGAAGAGAACTTGTTAAGGATAATCAATTAGGGTGTGATTTCAATATACTTGTCTAATTGTGTGATTTGAAAAGTTGATAAGAAAAAAAAGGTGATTTTAGCGTTTTGAAAATTTTTCTTCTTTCAGAATTTGAATTTACTAATTCCCGTTGGTTCCTCGGTTCTTGGCAAGACTTATTGAAATTTGGCGTCGGCGATTGTGGTTTTTTGCAGCTACAAGCAAGTGGTTTTGACAACAAAGAAAAAGCTCGATTTGTATCAAAGAAGAATGTGAAAGGGTAGAAATTATTATATTATATCATATCAGAAACTGAATTGAGAAATCACTACAGCAATTCAGATGGATCCAGACAATAATGTGTTGTCGCTTTAATTTATAATATATAATTCGGAATCAAATTAATGTTAACTGTTGTCTCGATAACTAACTCATACTCAACATTTAATTATCTTTTTGACTTATTGTTATTTTATTCCCATCACTTTTGTTTTTTATTCTATTATATAAAGAATAAATTAGTTGAAGTTGGAACTAAAGCACTTAAACGGTATACGAGGGTTGTTTCTCTCTGCACTTCCAACAATTTCTTTAACACCCCATATTTTACAAAATTATCTAAAATATCCTTTTAACTTTAATCATCTACACACCAAAAATAACATTATCGGAAGTCTTGACTTTCGAAAATTGACTTCTGGTAATATATTTTGACTTTCGAAAGTCAACTTCCAGTAATATATTTTGATTTCTGATAATATATTAATATTCTATTTTTTTATTTTTTTAAAACATATTTTTAAAATAAAATAAATTTTTAATATATATATATATATATATATATATTTCTCCATTTTTTTAATTTTTAAAGTATTTTGTTAACAAGTTAATGTTTTTTAATTTAATTTATTTGAAAATATTATATTAAGAAATATGAAAACATAAAAAATAAATAAAATAATAAATAATAAACTAAAAAACATTTAAAACCTATAAAACATAAAATTTAAATAAAATTAAAAATAGTTAAAACAAAATTAATATTTTTTTAATATAAAGTTTAAGTATTTTTAATTTAATTTATTTATTAAGTATTTTTAATATATATATTTAAAAAATAAAATTATATATATGTATTATAATTTTTTATATAATGTATTAAAAAATTAAACTAAAAAATAAAATTTAAAAACAAAACTTTAAATTAAAAAAATATAAACAAAAAAAACAAACATATATTTTGACTTCCGGAAGTCGACTTCCAGTAATATGTTTTGACTTTCGGAAGTCGACTTTCGGTAATATGTGTTGACTTCTGAAAGTCGACTTCCATAGTATATTTTGACTTCCGAAAGTCAATTTTCGATAATATATTTTGACTTTCGGAAGTCGACTTTCGGTTATATATTTTAACTTCCGGAAGTTGACTTTCGTAATATCTTTTGACTTTCAGTAATATATTTTGACTTCCGAAAGTCGACTTTCGGTAATATATTTTGACTTCCGGTTATATCTTTTGACTTCTGGTAATATATTTTTACTTCCGAAAGTTGACTTCCGATTATATATTTTGACTTCTGGAAGTCGACTTCCAGTTATATCTTTTGACTTCCGAAAGTATTTTTCACCGAAAGTTAATATCTGAAAGTAATTTTGGAGGTGTGATGTAAGTGAATTTAATTAAATGGTCAAAGGGTATTTTTGGGATTTAGACATTTTTGGAGGTGTAGAAGAAATTTTAGAGGTGCAGGAAGAAATACCCGTATACGAGAAGTATGGGCTTTCAGCCCAAATCAGCAATGTCCAGTGCTATATGAGATTTTAGCATGCTCTCATCTCCTTAGAAAAAGTTTTATTGAGTTATACATTTATTGTTTAGTCCTAAAACTGTCAAATTCTACAAAAATACATATAATATATTTAATCTGTCACAAATATAATAAAGATAAACGTGCATAAAAATTAATTTCAAAATACTGAAACATAATGATTTTCAAACTAAAGCATATTATATGTATGTGATAATATACTATTATTAGTCGCAAATACAAAGAAATCAAACCCAACCAAACTTTATTTTTGAGATATTAAATTACAAGTTTATATGTCTATCTATCAAACATATTCATAAATTCACTGGGAAGAGCTATTTCTCACAAGACTGTTTTCTTTTTACATCCATATTCCAACCGTAAATAATAATATATTAAATTAAATTATTTGGTTTAAATATAAATTAAATTATTGAGTATAAAAGAAATAAAATGAATTCCAGAATGGGAATGGAAATTTTATAGAGTCAATAAATCTCAGTCTAAATTTATTTTAGAGTCTAGCTCCACTAGTAAAAGAAATTTTTTGAACATATTTAATAACGATTAACATGTACCTACGCAGATAAGTCCTTACACTTAATATACCAAGTAACACTGCAAAAAATTTCATCCTTTGTTAACTATCACCTTTAATACCAATCATGTATATGATTTAGGTATTAGTGAAACTTTATCTCCTATCATTAATGACATTGATACTTAATAAACATTGCATTTTAGTCAAACTAATGACTACTTAATTAATTTATACTCACATTAATCCAATTCAATTATACTAAAGAGGTAACATCTCAAATTTATAATAAAATATTTTTCAATGCAGTAGTTTAAATCAAATATTTTTCAATGCAGTAGTTTAAATCAAATTACATAACTATTTAGTTAATGTGATAAAAAAATATACTTTTTAAATAATAATTTTGCAAGTTTTATCTCTTTTATAAGGGGAGTAAGAAAGATCATCAATCATGACTAAAAAGAAAGAAAAAAATGAATGTACCTGCATATGAATAAAAGAGAGAAAGAATTATAATATAAAAAAATAGAGAGATAAGGTACATAGCAACTGTATAAAATTCTAACTTTTTTAAAATTATTTATAATACTAATAGAAAATTTATAAAAGTTCAAAATTTAAAAAATTTAATTATTATTAAATGTCATAGAAGTTATAAAAGAATCTTAAAAATATTTTTCAATTGATTCTCTCTATTCTGTTGGATGTATAAAATCTTAAAAAATAAAGTTGAATAAAACTGTTGCTGCATAGTTGGACGGTTATGTGTCAAATAATTATAATAAAAGGATAATTTTAGGAGAAAAACATTGTACATCTCAAACTGAACAAATAGATTTTTTTTTTATTGCGTAGATCATACATATTTGAAAAGAGATAATGATAAAAATAATATTTATAACTTATTTTAACAATAACATATTTTTCTATGCTCAACTTCAGCTTTCTCCTTTCTTCACCTTTAAATTTATAAAGCAGTTGCTTACAGTAACCATTTAACATTATCAAAGATTAGTAAAATACCTTAAAATTGTACCAAGTAACTAAATACTAAACTGTAACACATAATTTACTGTTGATAAAGAAATATGTTTTGTTCACTTTACTTGACATTTTCTAATATAATTATTTTTCAAATCCAAAATAGTTTCAATTTTACGTTTTTAATAAAAACTAATATAATATATAAGTAGGGTAAATTTGACATATTTTATGGTATTTATATAATTATAAAATATAACCACATTAACTATGATCTATTTTATAATAACCCAATAAGAACTTTTGTAAAATTGAACAATTCGATTAATTGTTCATGCAAATTATTAACATACTATATTTAGTTATTTTCATCATTTTTAAATAATAAAAATAACAAAAATTAACTAATTACTTTGAATTTTCATAGTTATAACTTATAATGATCAATGAATGAAATTTTCAGCAAATTAATTGCATTCTTAAAAAAAAGTATTTAATTAGAATATCGATGAAAGGCTATTTCCTAATATCTTTATAACTATTATTGGCAATTATTTTTTATTCCTTTTTACAATAAATAATATACTCATACTTAGTCAAACATTATTAAATTAAAGGATTAAATATGTTTTTTATCCTTGAATTTTGGCGTGAAATTGAAATTTGTACGGAATTTTGATACATTTTGGTCCCAAATATTAAAATTTAATGGGTATATTCTTTTTAACCGAATTTCGTTAAATTTTTTTGACGTGTCAATCGCATTTAATGCTAGCATTTGAGTTGTTTGCGTGATTTGATACGTTCCTACTCGAGAGTCAACTTAAAAGGATTATATTTATTCATTCTTAAAGTTTAAAGACTAAAATGTATCAAAATTTCAAATAAAAATGGATTCTAATCTTACATCAAAGTTTAGGGATTAAAAATATATTTAACCTTAACTTAAACTATTTAAGTTAATTAATTTTTTGAAAACTAAAAAATTAAGCTTTTGTCTCTTTTTTTATAAATAATTTAAATTTATTTCATTCATATTGTATTTTTTATTCTAAAGCTTATTTTTAATTCATAGGCCATAATTATTTTTCTAGCTTGTTTCTGAGTAATTTATGGGCTGAGTTTAGTTTGGGCCGCTCCTTCGTGTATCTTCAGAAATTTCCCCGTGCACCTTCACTTCATATAAAGAAAATTCCGTTTTTGTTTTTCTAGTTATGTAATTAGAAAATAAAAAAAGAATTTTTTAAATTGTGCAATACATAAACTTTCTGAAATTTTCAACCATAAGTAAAAAATAATTTCTTAAAATTAAATAAAAAATAGATTGCATAATATAGAAATTATTTAATTTTTTAATCATATAATTCAGAAACATTTTTCACTTCTGTTCGAATTATAAAATTTTAAAAAGATAAAAACAAAATTTTATTTATATGGAGATACAGGACGAAATTTGTGGACCTGCAGAAACAAACTAGTTTAGTCCGTAAATTTTGAACCCAATTATTTTTTGGGCCTAAAATCAGTTTGGATATTCTGGGACGATTATTTTGTTTGGGTTATAGTGAGTCACAAAGTGTGAATCAATTACATTTTTTTTTTCACTCAATTATATGGGGTTTCTTCACTTCCAAACATTTTCCAAATTCAAAAAAACTCTTCAACTGTTTGATCAGAGCTGCATAGACCTCATCACAAACCCTACCAAACTTATTTGGATGTCGATTTCCGGACAAGGAAGTTCAGGATCTCAACTTCCGGTGTATAGTTTTTTGGTTGAAGTTGTTACCAGATGTCGACTTCCAGTGAAAGTTAGTTTCGAAAGTGGATATCTAATAAAATTTGTGAAACTTTTGGAAGATATAAATACATACCGGATCTTGATATCCATAAATGTGAGGATTTCATGTTCTTTCAAAAACTCAGCATCCAAAAAATAACTCAAACACATTTGTCGGATGTCGATATCCAGAAACTATGTCATATCACCAAACATTCGAAAAACACCTGAAGTTAAAAAATATGAATATTAAAAAAATTAAAGAAACCAAAAAATAAAAAAGTTATATATATTTGTGTATTATTTTTCTTTTTAGATATATATTAAGAGAAATTAATAATAAAAGAATGAATATTGAAAAAATTATAGAAACCAAAAAAAACTATAAGAAAAATTAATAATAAAAAAATGAATATTGAAAAAATTATAGAAACAAAAAAAACTATAATATTGTGTGTGTGTTTTTATAATTAAAAAAACAGTGTAATTAGTTTTCCTTATTTGTTATTCAACTTAAATAACTCTAAAAACACCAAACACCTTTAAATTCATATGATGTTTTATTTACACATCGAAACATCACAAGAACAATCAAGACATAACTGTTATAATTACTGATCAATAGAGACTTGTACTAATGATTGAAAAGATGCATGCAAGTGGAAAGTGACTCACATGTAACAAAAAACAAAAATAGAAAACGAGTTGAAATAAACAAAAAAACAGTGTAATTAGTTTTCCTTACTTCTTATTCAACTTAAACAACTTTAAAAACACCAAACGCCTCTAAATTCATAGATGTTCTATTTACACATAGAAACATCACAAGAACAATCATAACATAATTGTTATGTTCAATGACGACCAACATAGACTCATATTGATGATTAAAAAAAGGCATGCAAGTGGAAGATGGCTCACATGTATCAAAAAACAAAAATAGTTCAAGAACAATAGTTAAAACTCAACTTACACGCACGAAAAAATTAATTGGTCTAACTTGAAGAGCTCATCATGAGGATCAATCCTAATGTTTCAATTCTTCAATCAGACGAACAGAGAAGAAAAATTCTTGGAGAGAAGTAAAAAAAACTATAGAAAAATGACTTTTAGAGAGATTGTGTGTTTTAAAATAATGAAACTCATGTAGAATTACATTATTTATAGTAAAACCTTTTAATATATATCTATAATCGAATGTCACTATTTTTAAGTATTATATCTTTTAAAATGTCATTTCTAAACATTTTTTTTATGATTTAATTAATCAATTAATGTCTTTAATCAAATATCTTAAAATAATAATTATTTTTTATGTTAAATTACGTCATCCTAAACAATAATTAAAACTTAATTTATAAGCGTTAATTTATAATACTATTTTATATTTTGCATCTTTCAAATAATGAAACACAAAAAAAAAATAATCATCTAATTACTTTTTATTTTAATTTTTAGGGTTAAATATGTTTTTAGTTCCCGAACTTTAAAAATGAATAAATATAATTTTTTTAACCCAATGATGTCAACTTTTTCAAGTGTTAATGGTATTTGAAATTGACATTTGAGTTGTTTACAACATTTAACAAGTTAGACTCAAATTTTAAATTGAAACATCTCTTAACACGTAAAAAAAAATTAACTTTGTTGAGTTAAAAGAACTATATTAATTTATTTTTACATTAACCAAAATATATCAAAATTTGAGATAAAAATAAATTATAATTTCATATGTAAGTTTAAGAATTAAAAAAATACTTAATCCTAATTTTTATTTAAAAACAAAGAGTGTTCATTCTACTGCTTTCTAAGTTAATAGACCAAGTGAATTGATGAAGTAAACTTAGACATTAAAAAACTCCAATCCAATTTACTAAATTTAAGGAAAAGAACAGACCCTTTTGTCATTCCTGTATTCTTTAATTTTGATGACTGTTATCTTAAAAAAATCCAGTGAGAAATAAGCGATGGGGAGAAGGATGAGTGTTTGAGATTGAAATAATGAAGATTATCATGTCAACATGCACACCTGTTAAATCCACCTAATCTTCAAAATCTCATCACTTCCTTAGAAACCCTCACACGTTTCTCTAATTTCTTGGCCTTTATCCAACTCTACTTTCAAAATCATTTGGTCATTATCTTTTAAAATATTACTTTTATATTTTAATCTCTCAAATAAAATATCCCATCATTATTATTGGTTATCGACAACATATCCAATCCTACTAAAAAGGTTACGTATATATTTTTCATTATTATACACGATTCAAGATTTTGTTATTGTGTTTTTTATTTTATTAAAAATAGTAAATAAATCTTCCCTTCAACTAAAACAAGATCAAACAATTTGCTTCCTTTGCACATCATAAATGACTTCTCCACCTGCAAATAACTTCAGACTTGCAAACATTTTTATTCCCAACTTTCAGTAGACACTTAGTTATAAAATGCAAAGAGAATGTAGATGGGAGAAATTAAAGTAGATGCTCAGATAGTTTTAAAGTGGTAGGCAAGTAATAATTTTTGTAAGTCTATACGAATAATTAATTGCTTTATTGACATGATATACATCGTTTTCTGAGCAAAACATGTTGTTTTGAAGATGTAAATTTTAAAATGTTAAATGATTTTAACTTAAGATAACAAGAAAATTGAATCAAAATAATTATTTTATTATATTTCTTCTTTCAATTCATACAAATATATATATATATATATATATATATTATTCTTAATTTATTTTTCCTCTACTGCACATTAAATCCAAACGAACAAAGCATATATAAAACTTAAGCTTTTATAAAAATGAATTTCATTATTAAATTTTTATTTTAAGAACATGTTATTCAGACAATGTAAAATATCTTAGCATTTTTTTTATCTGTAAATATTAGTTACTAGTATTTTGTCACTGAAAGAGTTGAATACATAACATGTCTTACTCTTTATTTAAAATATTTCAAATTAACTTTATATATCTTAGACTATATTTAGATGAAAGAGTGGCTGTAGAAATGAGTATATTTAAGAAAAAAAGGGGATGAGAATGAAGTTATTTGGACTAAGAAATTTGAGGAGAAAGATTATAAAAAAGTTAGTGAATGATGTGATAGATTTAATAAATTAAAAAAAATATTTTAATTGATAAAAATGAAAAATTATTATTATTTATATTTATTATTATTGTTATAATCATTTTTTTATTATTTTATTTTTATTTTTTTCATTAATATTAATATTATTATTTGATTTATTATACTCTATTTGATTTTAATGAAATAAATTTATTTATATGATAATTATGAAAATGGTTTTTAATATAAAAGTTAAAAAAAAAAAATTCCTCTTGAATATTTGCATATGAGCAAAGAAAGTTGAATCAAAAAATTCATCTTGGTTTTCTTAAAATTTTGTCTTAAATATCTAATTTTCATCATATTTATGATCCTCCAAACTTTTCATCTTCAAAACCAAACACATTATTAAATGTCAGTGAAAGGAATTGGCCTCAAATATCTTAACACATGTTAATTCATTATAAATTAATGATAATGATTAATATGTACATAGTGAGTGTATATTAAAAAAAGGGAAAAAAAACAATGATTTTATAATAAAAATAAATAATATAAAAACTAATTTTTTTAATTTTAATTTGAAGAATTTTTCCCTCTCTTCACTGGTAAAAGAACTGGGCGAAGTAGACGTGACATTTTGTGGCAAAAACGGAGGGTTGTATCGGATTTCCAGTTGTTCTGGCACAAAACTGGAAGAGATGACGTGGTCTGACGTGGCACGATAAGAATGGTTGCAGCGAATAGATCAGACGGCTGAGAACTTTACAATTTGCTCACTGCATTTCTATTGGGAAATGAATTTTTAATTAAACAAAAATTGCAGCACACTTCTCACCCACCACAGACAGCTAGGTTTCTTACATAGGATGACCCCATCATCTTATTCTTCACAATTTATTTTTCAAACTCTTTAAGGATGTACTTATTTTTATTCTTTGAATGAACACTTAATTCAAAAGAAAAGTTCAAATTTTCTTTTACTCAAGTTTATATAAGAAAACCTATTTCCTATTAGTACTTCTTTACGTCTGAACTATTTACATTTATATTTTGAAAATATTTTTTTATTTAATTGAAAACTTAATTCAAAATAAAATTTTAGTTATAATAGTTATAACATTAATATATAAATTATTTAAGTTTTATAAAAAAAATTCACCTTTTCAAGAAATAATCGAAGAGTTAATTTAATACATAAATAAATTTAAGACTTTTTGTTTCAATTAATTTTGTGTAAAAATTAAGTCTACAATTACAAAATATTTTCTATTTTCTTATTTGAATGAAAAATTAAATATCTTATTTTTATTATTTACGAGAAAAACTTAATTCAAAATTAAATTTTCAGTTATAAACAATTATTTAAAAAAATTTATAACATAAATGAATTGCTTTTATTAAAAGTTTCAGTTTTTGAAAATATGAATATTTAACTTGAGTAATATGTAAATAATTTCAAGATTGTTTTCAATTAACTTTGCCTAAAGAGATTTGTACATTCAGAAAAGTCTTTTCTATTTGATTACTTATAAAGAAAAATAATGTTTTTATTTTTTAACTGAAAATTTAATGCAATGTTTTAAATACTATTTATGAATAAAAAATTTAAATGATTATTTTCAGTTATAACTGTTAAACAATTATTTATAACCGAAACGATTATTTTGAATTAAGTTTTCAATTAAATAATAATAAAAAAAGAACATAATTTTGAATGGTTGAAGAGATGATAAGAAAGATGTTTTGAAAATGTGAGTGTTTTAAATTTTATTTTAATTAATTAAATTGTGATCAATGATGTGTTAGATGGGTTTCTACGGAAGTATTATTGCAAACAACATATAGAGAGATAAAATTTAAAAAGAAGACAAGTGATGTGATGTCATCATAAAAGCAGCAAATCCAATCCCTCTCGCATGATGTTGTGAAGGGCTTGAATAGATGATGCCTGTGGAGAAGAAGGTTATCACGATGCTATATATGGTCATGGTTAGTGAAGCTCTTTCCAAGCCGGTGGAGTTTGTTTTTTAATGTTGTTGTGCTAAATTCGCTAAATTCTTACGGTTACACGAACATGAAGAAATGGATCAGAACAAGACTACCAAAATGTCTTCCACTTTGATCATATTTTCTGTTTCTTTCTCAATCAATGGCAAACAAATGTTTCATACACTTACTCAACAACCCTTTTACTTCTAAAGGCATCTCCATCGAAAAATCTTAAAAAATTTAAGATTACATTTCTTACAAACACCATTTCAATTAAATAGAATAATATGTTTCATGGTAGAAATCTTAAGATTAACACATCAACTAATGATAAGAGTGTGTAAATTGCACTTTTTAAATTAATTTTGTATAATTAAATTACAATTAAAAGTTAAAAGATTGAATTATAATTAAAAGTTAATTTCTTAACGTGTTTTGTAATGCTTTTGATTAAATAAAGTTTTGAAACAACAGTTTTTATTTTGTCATATAATTTAAAAAACATGTATTGAAATCTGAAAAAACGAATTTAATTTTTTATTCGAACATAACCTTATTTGATAGGCACATGGGGGTTTGGCAAGTTTGTAGAGGACAATAAGCCGGCAACGATGCATTGGCAAAGCTGGTTAAGAAAGCCATCAATTATGAATTCCAACACAAAATATGGACCTATTCATGAACTAAAGACAATAATATGGACATACTTTTCAGATTAGGTTGTATTGAGTAAAAAGAAGAGATATATAATGAATAAAAAACACTGTAGATTTCGTCTTATTTTTCTTTAATTCAACAAAAACAATCATCAGTATTTTATTTATTTATTTATTTCAGTAAGATAATCAATTATCCGTAATGAGACATATATATATATATATATATATATATATATATATATATATATATATATATATATATATATATATGTTATTTTGAAGGTCGCAGTGTGATAACTGGAAATTTGAATTTATAGACAAAAGTGCTCACGTTTAATTTGTCAAGAAAAAGGTACATGTGGCAATAGAATATGCGGAGAATAGTTTTTAATAATTTCAAGGTGGAAAGATTGATTCAGCCAACCAAATTCAATCAATCATGACAATAATATCAAAGTTTCGCCCCAGAAATGATGAGATAAGGCTGGGTTAACGTCAGAGTCAATTTGGTTCTGCTATAACAAAGCTCTCCCAATAATTCATTTTATTCCTTCATTTAATGCTCTACTACTACTACTACCGTAGAACGTAGAAAACTACTCGTACTTCAGTATATATACACCGTTCCATGAACCAACGATCGCTTTGGCACGTGCTACCAGTTTATCCATTTGGGTAAAGAGTTACCCGTGAACAAATGAACAACTGTTCTGACGCTTCTGTCTGACATTTCATGTGTAATGAACGTGTAACATCGACTGCATTGGATTTAATTATATACCCTAATATTTTTCTCATTTCATCTCTTGTCACTTTCTCTTTTCACTTTTCTCTGTATTTGTCTCTGTACAAATCAATTCTCAATTCTCACTTTTCACTTTTCACTTTTTAATATTGTATTGTATATGTCATTACACAAAAGTTTGATAAATATAATTTTCACTTTCCACTTTCCACTTTTTAATTTATTTATTATATATGTCGTTATATGAGTTTGTAAATAGTATTTTTCTACGACTGAACAGACGAACCACTAGATATTGATGAGGAGTGGAGAAGCCAAGTCACTTACTGGAATCTTCATGGTAATATATGGTTCATTATTATGTCTGGTTGTGGGGCTTTTTACAGTACCACCAGTGGCTGTAGTTGTTTATTAATATTAATGTTACATCAAAACTAATCTGATTCCGATCCGGGTATATCCCTTTTCCGCATTTAATTATTTTCTTTGTTTCGGCAGAATTTGATGATGGCGTCGTACGCAGAAAACTGCCACCGCTTGAGGAAAAAGACAAATATTGAAGGAAAATAATTATTGAATTGAAAATTGAAAACCTATGTATGTATGTGTGATGTGTGGAGTGTATGAATTAAAGATGAACATGAAGTCTCGAGATGTCTGAGTGGGCTGTCCCCTCCAATAATGTTGACCTGGCCTTCACTGCCGTGGACATCCTATCTCCTCAATCACACTGATTGGACTCTGTTTATTGTGCCACTTGGCAATTGGCATTATTCACCTAACTTTATGTATGCCACGCCATTCTTATTTATGCCCTCCCAAACACCTTCAATTATTTTTCACCACTCACCATTTAGATCTACTCTCCCATTATTCCATCAACAACTTCCAATTCAATTTTATTCTTTTAAACCAAATTTGTTTTAATTTTATAGCCCAAGATATTAGTTTAAAAAATCTCTTCAAAATAAACAAATTATGAAACTTATTTATACAAAAAATTGATAGATTCATAGTTATATCTACCGGGGTGAATACAGTTGGTAAGTAAAAAACATAAACGATTCAACGTCTTACATGGGATGAAGTAAAAAACACAAACGATTCAGCGTCTTACATGGGATGGAGTCGTTGTTTTCCTACTAGAAGTTTCGTTTCTTGCTTTTTTTCTTTTCTTTTAAACGTGTGTAGGTGTATTTCATCTTTCAAAATGATCCCCAATCTCCGCGTATCCTAACCTTATCTCTGCTACCTATTCATTCATGAACGTGGATGTGTCCCTCTTCATTAATTTGTCTATTTGTCGACTTGTATTTTTCTTTTTTCCATTTTTTTTTTTTTGCGATAGTGGCTAAAGTCGCCCCAATTTTTCATAGCTTTTTATGGTAGTATTTGAAGCAGTAATCTTTCATACGTGTCTTGACGAGGGATATGGTGTGTATGGTAGAAATTGATTTCAAATTATCAATAACTCTTCAGTTTGAATTCTTGGTAAAAAGCTAGTCAAATAGTCATAATCATTCATTTAATGAACCATTTTCTTTTAAGGTAGTGAATAAATGTTTAAATTGAATACTTAATTTCTTACCATACCTGAGGTGTTTCCTGAGATATTTATAGAGATAAAAAAGATAGGTTGTGACATTATTAAACTAGTTTCTCATTTTCCTTTTTTTATTTTATTTCTGTTTTAATAATGATAATGTTGTGGAGAAGTGGTGTAGAAATTGAAGTTGGCTTGATATAAATAGATCCACCCCCTGCTCTACATATATGTAATAGAAGGAGAGAAAACATTTCAACTTTAGGTTGCATCTGAAAAAAATGGGTAGTCTAGCGAGTCATCTTCCTCTAATTATTATGATAGGTCTGCAAGTTCATTATGCAGCACTTGCCATCTTCACCAGAGCAGCCCTGTTAGATGGGTTGAGTACGACAATCTTTGTAGTGTACCGGCAAGGCATAGCCACTTTGTCTTTGGCCCCTATGTTTTTCTCTTCTAAGAGGTAACACTTAAACCACCTCTCTCTCTCTTTTTAGGTTACTCTTATCATTTTTTTCACTAACTCATCATCATATACATGCTTGCTTTTGAGAACAGGAGACAATCGGTAAAAAGTTGTTTGGGATTCAGGAGCGTCTTTTTGATGTTCGTCACCGCTCTTGTTGGGTACACTTTTCTGAAACCTCTTCTAACGTCCTCTGCTTTCTATACCAAAAAATAAAAACGATTACAAGACTTACCCCAAGATTTTTTATTTTTTTTTTTCCTTTGCAGAGTCACGGCAAACCAGAATGCGTATTTCAGAGGTTTATATTATTCATCTTCTACTGCAGCTACAGCAATGAGTAATCTGATACCTGCTTTAACGTTTGTAATTGCAGCAATTGCGGGGTATTGGCTCTAAGAATATACATGAACTCTAACTATACACGTACGACAGAAAATAAAAATTAAATCAGAATTACTTAAACTAAAATACAATATAACTAATTAATAATATGGAAGACGAAAAATCATATATTGTGTTGCTGATACGTGTTTTCTTAAAATGAATGAGTCAGATTTGAGAAACTTGAACTACGAAGCTTGAGAAGCATGGCGAAGGTATTAGGGACCATTTGTTGTGTTGGTGGAGCCTTAACCATGGCCTTGGTCAAAGGACATAAACTCTTACACACGGAGTTTCTTCCTTCTATACATCTCACTGGAAGTAGTGAAGGTGACGATTGGCTTCTCGGTTGTCTATTGCTTTTAGCAAGCAGTGTTTTCTGGTCTTGTTGGATGATTCTACAGGTAAATACAAACCCATATATTACTGTAGATCTATGTTTTTCTTATTTGTCACTAGTTTTCATCATATAATTATGTATCATATTTCTAACTTTTCTTCACTTATTTTTTTCCCGACTTCCATTGATGCACCCCTAGAGAAAAGTTAAAAGGTCTTAAATTAACACATGCTTATAATTCTGATTAATCTAAAATTACATGTATTTAAAATCGTTAACATAGAGAAGATAATTAGTTATACGTGTAATAGAAAAATTAGCAACAACTGAGCGACCAAATAATTGTCTCCAAGAAACATAGTACAAGTTTAACATTTTCCACAAAAAGCAGAATATTCTAGGATGATTCCTTTCTCCATCAGTGGAGATCTGACAAAACTTCAACTAACAATCAGGTACCAATCTCTTCGTCCTGCCCAGACCATTTATTATCAACCTTTTGGATGTGTCTCTTTTCAACTGTACAGTCAGCGCTATTTGCCCTACTCTCGGAGCCCGATCTTAAAGCATGGATTTTGAATTCACCTTTGCAGATTTCATGTTCTTTATACGCAGTAAGTTATTCCACTCCACTCAGTAAAAGTTGAATTAGTAATTATTTCTTGTGAGTACAACACTGTGCCTAGTTGAAAATTGCATCATCATTATTATTATTATATGAAATAGGGAATCGGAATAGCGGTTAGCTTCTTCATTCAGTCCTGGTGCATCTCAGAAAGAGGTCCTCTATACTGTGCAATGTTCAACCCCTTAGCAACAGTGATCACTGCTTTCATAAGTGCAACATTCTTACAAGAAGAATTATACATCGGAAGGTAATAAATACACTATTATTTTTCTTGTTCATGAACAAATTATAGCTCAAACATTAGTATATGAACTGTTTGATCATATGCTTGATTCATTTTTCAGTTTGGTCGGGGCTGTTGGAGTTATTGCTGGTTTGTATATTGTGCTTTGGGGTAAAGCTAAAGAGTTTTCTGAGATTAAACAAGCGGCACCACAACCAAACTTGCAAGATGATGAGATAAGTAGTAGGATAGATTTGGAACAACCCCTTCTATCAGATAAAGCTGAACATGTAACAGAGACGGATACCAAGGTGTAGTAACCATGATCACTAAATCAATAGAAGTTTTGGTGAAATTTTGATCATTTCACAATTGAAGAAACGGAAAACATGAACAAGTGGCAGCTTAAACAAACTTGACCTCATTTCTTTCACCAAAATTTCCAACGATGACAGTGTGAAAATAAATTCAGTTCATGGCCCTGATTAATGGTAATTATGTAAAAGTGATAATATGTCTTAGGAGAAAATATCAAAGCTATCTTCCTTCCGATTTTGCTAGCAAATTAGGGGTGTTTTGCTTTTCATTTTATTTTAGTACAGAGTTATCCTCATGTGTTGTATTTTATTTTCTTTATATTGTGAACCTTGTATTTGTTTAAAATTTAAATAATTATTCTATATAAGTAAATAAATAATTGTTCAGTAAAAGGTTACATAAAATCGGGTTAACTATGTGTGAAGTTTCACAAATCTTCATTGAAGAAGATTTTCTAACATCATAGATAATAGATAACATAACACATTTAAGATATTGATAAACAGATGATTTTTATTATGGTTTAATTTTATTAATATTCTAGAAAGAAAATCATTTAATTAAGAGATTTGAAATAAATAAAAATCCCGTGGAAAGGAATGCATGAATAAGTAAAATTAATATTGGTAGAAAAGCTTCAACTCGAGTTCAAATTTCTTTATGGGTTGTTGGTGTTAATTTTGTAAAGTTTTTATATATTAAAATTAGGATATTTTAAAAATAAGAGTAGATATAATTAATACTAAAAACTTATTACAGAATTTTGTTTTTTTAACATCTCTACTTCAAATGATTGTGCAATGTCTATTCAAAATATAAAAGCTTGTTTAAAACTTAAATACTTTATATATTTTTGTATTTTGGAATTAGTTTTAATAAAAAAAATTAATGAACTAAGTACCAAAATATTAAAATATCTTTTATTAATATCGTATCATTTTATTTTGTTACGATGTAGTCCTTACTTTTAGTTTTCATCTCTAAATTGTCAATCAACTAGTATATATATTTTTTAACTCTTTTAAAACTATTTTGTTAACCGGTTCTAAAAGAGAAAGAATCAATATGGATAACAAATCGAAGGCTATAAAGAGAATAAATAAGTTCATTGATTAAATAAATAAGATATATAGAAATAATCCTACAAGAAAATATTTTATTAATAACTAATTTTTAATAACCAATTGGTAGTAATTATAGGGACTAAAAATATCAATTTAAAAAATATAAATTATTGGTTACTAAAATAATTATTATTATGAATAAAAATTTATAATTGGTATCTAAATTGATTTCTAAATTTTACTACTAGGGTTTTAATTAGGGATGTCAACGAAGCGAGTATGCTATGGTATGGGTAGTAGTCCCCCGTATCCTACCCTCCGGATAAATATCCTCCTGGTATCCATATTTATATCTGTGCGGAAATTTGTTATATGGGTATCCGTTATGCGAGTACCTACATATTTTTTTTAAAATCCACGGATATCCACAACTATCTATAAAAAGAAAAATTTAATATTTAACAACAAATTTTAACTATAAATTCAAATAAAAATACAATGCATAACATTTATAAACTTCAAACAAAGTGCGAATAACCCATTTAAATAATGTTGAATGATAATTTACAAATAAATAGAGATTTTTTAAAGCCAATTGATAAAAAATAACTCATTCAAAATCAATGTGTTAATATTTTAATCATTTTTTAAAATTTTAATTAGAGTATAGCGAGTACGGATACTATGATATCCATACCCGTCCCGTTAACATACGGGTATAAAAAATACTAGTACTCGTTACCCGCGGGTATCCATTTTTAATATTCATTTTCTACCTGCTGCGGGTTTTATACGCGATACCCCGCGGGTACGGAATTTTTTTATATCCCTAGTTTTAGTTGTCAATGGAAATTGGTCATTAAACATTAGCCACTAATTGGCCACTATATAATTAGATACTAATTTAGAAATCAATTCCTATGATAGTAGATGATGTTTAGTGACCAATTTTCATTGGTAGCTAAAACCTTAGTAGCTAATTTAGAAATCAAATTAGAGACCAATTATAATTTTTTATTCATAATAGTGATTATTTTAGAAATCAACAACTTTCTACTTTGTAAATTGATATATAAATTGGTCATTATAGTAACTAACCACCTTTGGTCCTTGTAATTTGTTACTAATAAGACATTTTCTTCCGGTGTAGTTTGGTTGATATAAAAATATAGAGATTATTTCCTTTACTAACAAATATTGACAATTCCCATTGTTAATAAAAAAAATAAAATAATAAAATTAGAGATGTTAGGACATAAATAAACATTCGATTCGATTTTCTATATGATGATAAAAATCAGATGGTAGACCCCTTACATCAAAATAAAAAATATTTTTAATAAATACTTAATTAAAAATATTTATTATTCAAAAAAGGAAGAAAAAAGAATTCAAATATAAAAATGGAGTTTTACTAATGAATAAATAAATTAATCAACATACAATTATTTCTGTTATTTAATCAATCATTTTAAATTTAAATACTATACATAAATGTTTTAAAAACATAAATAAAAAATGCCATTCATAGTAATTCATAATAATAAATACTTATACAAATATATAATATGATTTTCTCATGTATATATTATTTACAAAATAACTCTTTAGAATAACTATTTCTTTTACACCGAAGATACAGACACATAATTACTATTAATTTTCTTCAAACTGCTTCATCTGGTGTTTTGAAGTTTAAAATTTCTGTTATAATTTTTTACATTAAAAAGATCTCAAATAATTGAAAGACAACAGTATATTTAAATTACTTTTAAATGTATATGAAATTAGGTGTATCTTCACATATTAGTGATTCTCTTTAGATAATTATAACACTTTGTTTATTTGAAAATTTCTTCCAATTCTTTAATTTTTTATTAGTTATTATATGACCAAAACATTCAATTGTTTTAGTTAACCTATTAAAAGAAACATATAAATTCGTTAATGTTATAAGGTGTCATTATCTCTCAATAAGATTATAAAGGCATGAGTCAGTTTTAAAATTTAATCATAATGCACTGATGAGATAATTTCCTTTACTGACTTTTATTAGTGAGTATAGTCTTTTTTTATCATAACTTTTTTTACCGTTATTTTTATCCCCACATTTATTTTTATCGTCAACACTTTTGTTATTATTATTTTTTTCATTATTTACTCATTGTATCACTAACATTCTATTTATCATCAGTAGGCTTAAATTCTATTTTGATATCTGTTCTGGTTCTTCTAATTCAATTTGGTCTTTTTATTTTTTGTGTTTTTAATTAGGTCCATATTTTATTAAATTGTGTTGAATTTGTTAATTTGTTATGACATTTAAATTGATAACTATGGAGTGATACTGTTCCTATTATGTTGACAATTTTGATTATAATTGTTTGTGTTTTGTTTAAATAAATTCCTATTTTACTTAAATTTTGTCAATTTAGTCACATTTTCAACTTTGTTATCATCAACCTCCACTTCATTATGACCCTCAACTTCCACTTTATCATGACTCTCAATTTCCACTCCTTAATCACCCTCACCCTTCATTTCATGATCCTTATCCTTTATTTCATAACATTTAAACTCCACTACATCTTGTCCCTCACCCTCCATTTCATGTCTCTCAAACTTCACTTCATCATGTCCCTCATGTCATTTATCTTCATCCATGAGGAACATGATGAAAGGAAGTTTGAGGGTGATAAAGAGTAGATGGTGCAAGACATGATGAAATAAAGTTTGAGGGTCATAATAAAGTGGATAATGAACGACATGATGAAGTGAAGTTTGAGAGGGTCATGAAATGGAGAGTGACGATATTGAAAGAGTGGATGATAAAAGTCATGATAAGATAGAGATTGAGGATAATGAAGTGAGGATGAGACTAAATTTAATTAAAATAGAGAATTATTAAAACAAAACACAAAGGTCATAATTATAACAATTAACATAATGTAACATAATTGTCTTTATATGTAACATAATAACAGTGCCGTCCACTCTTTATATCGTTATCTTATATGGAAGTATAAGAATACTTCGTAACAGAAATGAAAACAAAAAATAAACACACACATATGTAAGTGTGATAACATTGAATGCACTATGGTAAAATAATAAATAAAAATGATATGTAGTGAGATACTTAGAACAGATGAAAATCAGTTCATAACAATCACTGCATACTCCATACATAAATAGATTTTTAATTTAATTAGTAGTTTCAAATTTAAATTGGTTAAAAAAATCGTTGTGATCTTATTAATTCATGATTGTAATTCTTTTAAGACTCTAAGAAAAAGAGAAATGACACTTTTTTTACACACAGGAATTGACACTTGAGACAAGTTCTGTGAGACCAATGTATCTATCCTCATTTCAAGGATGAATGCATTTCATGCTTGGTCTATCAATTATGACAAGGTGGAGATAATAGAATAATACAAAGAAAATAAAAATAATGTTCTTCTTTCAATTTACTGCGTTTAAATATGATAAAACTTCTGTTGAAACACCCTGATCAGATATCTTTAAAGTGGTCGGCAAAATTCTTTAACAAAATTAATGATTACATATGATAATGTTTTATATACATATACATGTATATAATAATATGATCAATAAAATGAAGTCTCTTAACTTTTCTTCACCTTTCACAATTCCTTAACTTAGTGCTTTAAAAAAAGATTTTGAAAAATAAAATAAAATAAAGATATCATATTAATAATAAATAATTTACTTAAGTTTGAAGTCTTTCCGATATTAATTTGATCTATTAAATGTTTTAAATATACTACATATTCAGAATTTGTATGTATTTCAATTGAGTTTTTATTATTTTTTTGATTAACTGACATATATGTTATCTTGTCTGGTATTTTACTTTTTTATTGTATTTATGAGTTAAAAAATGTAAAATTTTGTGTTTTTAAATTAACTATAATATTAACTTATATTAAGCATAAAATCTCATTTTTAACATTTGGAGATAAGAAAATAAAAGAACAATAATGTTACCAAATAATAAAAAATTAAACAGCCTGAACTTGATTGAAAAATTTAAAGACCCAACAACCTATAATTTTAAGGTTTTATGGTTAAAGGTGATATCTGTTTCTTACATAATTTGTTTATAGTTTCTTATGGTACTAAATATTTTTTATGTCCCATCTTATTAAGAATTCAATAAACGGTGAACTTGAATGATTTTTTATAAGTAATTTTGTTGTTGCTTTTTTTTTATAATTTTTTACTTTATTATGTTATTATTTGTTTTAACATTAAGATAACATTTTTAGAATTAATTTCAAATAAAATCATGGTAGACATAATATTCTTTGAGATCTTATTTATATTAACAGTCTAAAACTCATCAATAATTTATCATCACATAAAAAATTATTAAAAATTATTAAAAGATAAAATAGAATAGAAGAGTTAATTATGCATTCAAAATATTGTTTGTTTTTGAAGTTTCAAGTTTCTGTTATAATTTTTTACCCTAAAAAATATCTTGAATAATTGAAAGAGAAAATTAATTTAAATTACTTTTAACTTCAAATGTAATATGAAACTGCTAGATATATAGAAAAGGTGACATATTTAGATGATTATCTCTAGATAACTATAATGCTTTGTTTATTTGAAGTTTTCTCAATATTTTTTTTATGATTTTTTATTAGTTATTACATGACCAAATATTCCATTTTTTTTACTTAATATATTAAAATAAATTCATATGTTATTAGGTGTGTCATTATCTGTTAAGAAGAATATAAAGGCATAATTAAGGATGTAGTGAGATATTCAGAACAGAGGAAAATCAATTCACAACAGTCACTCGTATACCCCATACATAAATAGATCTTTAATTTAATTAGTAGTTTCAAATTGAAGTTCTAAATATACAAATGGGCTCAAAACTCATTATAATCTTATTAATTCATTGTAACTCATTTAAGAGTCTAAAAAAAAAAACAGAAATGACACACTTTTCTGACACAGAAGAAATGACACTTTTTTGACAAATTATGTCAGACTAATGTATCTATCCTCATTTCAAGGATAAATGCATCTCTTGTTTGGGCTATCAATTATGACAAGGTGGAAATAATATAAGAATGAAAAGAAAATTAAAATGACTAATGTATCATTTTCTTTCTTTCAATTTACTGCATTTTAATATAAAACTTCTGTTAAAAAACAATGAACATATATATTTAAAGTGGTCAGAAAAATTCTTTAACAAAACTAATTATTACATATAAAATGTTTTATATACATTTATATACTAATATGATTAATCAAATGAAGTCTTTTATTTTTCTCAGCTTGCACAAATTCCTTAACGTAGTGCTTTTAAAAGGATTTTAAAATAAAAATAATAAAACAAAGGTATCATATTACATAATAAATAATGTACTTAGTTAAATTTTAAGTTCCTAAAAATAAAATTTGAGTATTTGCTTTTTTTTTAATCTTGTAATCTTATCTCAGTTGTTTTATTTTTTATTGTATTTACATGTTAAAAAAATGTGAAATTTTATATTTTTACCTTGACTATTATATTAATTTTTTATAACAAAATATTTTTTTTAACACGTGGAGATAAGAAAGTAAAATAACATTTCCGTTACTCAAATAATGTCAAATTTAAATAACAAGAAAACAATCGAAAAATATAAAAGGTTTTAGAATTTTTTTTAATATGATTCAATTTTAAATCAATAAAAGTTAAATATTATTTGTTATTAAATAAAAATTTACTCAGATACTAAAGATTTGATAAAAGGTAAGCTGTTCGGAGTGACTGACCGTATAACCACATAACCATAACTAAAAAGGGTCACCAAAGTGATTGACTGCATAACCATAAACCATATATATGTGAAAAAATATAACCTAATAGTGGTATCAGAGTCGATGGTTCAGAGTGACTGACCGCATAACCATATCCAAAAAGGGGTCACTCATGCACCAAAAGGAAAATATATCATATGAAAAAAAAAAAAACAACAACAAGGGACTCACCCTTGATGGGAGATTGTTGAAAATAGTCCAAGTGTGAGTCAAAGTCCCACATTGGATAAAATAGACAAAGTTAAACACTATATAACAATAAAGATCCATGACAATATTGCTTTCAGATTTTGGGATTAAAGTGGTGTCAAAGGTCTTATATGTGTAAGCAGTGGTGGAACTTGGACCAAAAATTTAGAGGTGCCAATTTATATTTTTTATATATAATTTATTAATTAAAAAAATTATTTTTTTACTTAAACTATTCTCATACCGCAATTCACATTTCTCAATTTTTAATTTTTCTAATAGATTGAATTCATGCAAAATAAGTATTCTAATTTCTAGTCCAATTCAAGATTATTCAACTAATTTATTATATGAAGTGGAAAATATAAAATTCCAATATTTTATAATGTAGGTAATACTAATTTGGGAATATATAATTAGGGTTCATGCCAATTTCATAAAAAAAATTCTAAAATCAAATTAGTTTTCATACTAGGGAAAGCTTAATTTAGAAGAAATATAATAATGAGATAATCATAAATCTAACATACATAAATTATACTAAAATACTGATTAGGAGATCTTGTGAGTATAACTTATTCAATCTCGTTTTCTCAATCTCTCTTTCTTTATTTTTATATTTTATTAATGGTTTGCTCTAAAAAAAATTTACAATCAGATACAAAACCTTAATCGCTTTATTAACTAAGGTTTATAAAATTAGTTTTTATTTTTATTTTTTAAAAATATATACATAACTTAATACATAAATATATATATATATATATATATATATATATATATATATAACTTAATAAAAATAATATATAAATATATAAATTTAAATTAAAAAAATATATAAATATATATACAAAATTTAAAATTAAAAACCTAGGGGGAGCTAGGGCTCCCCTTGGTCCTAACCTAGGTACGCCCATGTGTATAAGACTAATGTTATAACCATATGGAACTACAATCTCTCAATAACCAATGACTATAACTATAAATCATATATATGAAAAAAATATATAACCCAACAGGTATTTTTTTAGAATACAAAATCAAAAAAGTACTCGATAATCACTAATTTTTCAAAAATTTAGAAACACCAACTCATTCTTGAATGACAATGCTTGAATGGTTTGATATTTAATTATTCTTTTTTTAATTAATAATTTGAGGTTTAAATCATAACTGTATTAACATATTAAATATTTGAAGAAAATTTAATTTTCTACAATAATCTGACCTTATTTAATATAAGTTGTCTTTTGTCCTTAAAAGCTACATGTGGTTCATTAAAAAAGCAGAAATAATGACATTTGACATTTGATGTTAAGAGAATTTTTGTGTGGTACCAATGTATCCACCCTTATTCTAAGGAAATGTACATTTCATCTTGATGTAGAGATGTGCATCTCATTTTGATCATGTGAACCGCAATTATGTTAAGGTGGAAGAAATAAAACAACAAAAAGAGAAAATAAATAAATAAATAAATGTCATAGTCGTAGGTTCGCTGAGATTCTATATTATATTACAAACAATTTATTCATTTTCGAATTTTAAACGGTGTTAAATATATTTTTTTTTATTCGTAATGAAAATAGAAAGTAGTCTCTTTTCAAAATTTTAGTTTAATTTAGTTCTCAAATTTTAGAAATTAGTGGATTTAATCTTTTTAATTAAATTTTGTTAAATTTATTTTATGTTTCAAACATATTTCATAATAATATTTAAATTATTTATACCATTTAACACATTTTCAAGTCAATATTAACTTAGAAATGCGGTTAAAACTTAAAATAAACCTAACAAAAATTAGTTTAAATAATTATATCCTCGTATTTTTAAATATAAGAAATTAAATTAGTTTAAAGTTTGAATTAATTTCAACTTTTTATCGAAAATTAGTTTTCTTATAATTTTGTATTTTTATTAACTTATTTTATCTTTTTTATATCAAGATATAATTTAAAGGTTTATGTTACATTTACAAATAAAATTATAATTTATCACTACATTGTTCACGAACTAATCTCTATAAAAAAAACTTTTATGTGAATTAAAAATTTAACATTTTTATAGAGGATAAAAAATGAGAGAAAATAACGAATAATGTTTTGAATAGAAATAAAAATTTATTAATTTTTTATTTCGTTTAATTTTATTATTTGTATTTCATAATTTTTATTACACAAAAAATAAAAATTTAAAAAAATATAAAATCATGTACGTGATAAATTTTTAAGTGGAATTATATGATCATGATGGTGTGGAAAACCATTATACATCTATTATTGTGATATCTTTTATTAGTTTCCCGATATGAAATTCCTTCCAAATTCTGAAATTAATAAAGGTTGAAGACAATAGGAATGTCCGGAACGGAACAGAATAAGCGTACAAGAATAACAGGTCATTTGTTTGCACTCACAGCCATGTATGTTTTTCGAAGCATATTTTTCGAGATTCAACTTTTGAGCTGCTGGATCATGGATTCTATTCTCCGTGTGAAGACGACATTTGCAAGCTGAATTTAATATGAAAATAAAAAAGTAATTTGTATTAGACTGAATATAAATTTAAACCTATCTCACAAAAAAGATTTTATGATCGGTATTGTTCGAAATAAATAAAAACATAAATGAATGATTGAATTTTATTTTTATGTAATTAATTGTGGGTTAAATATGTTTTTGGTCCCTCAAGTTTGAGCGAAATTTAGGTTTAGTCCCTCATCAAAATTTTTGATCAATTTAGTCATTCATCTTCCAAAATGCGTGAATTTAGTCTTTTAACCAAATTTTGTTAAGTTTATCTGACATTTCAAGCGCATTTCATGATAGTATTTAAATTATTTATACTGTTTGACACATTTTTACTTCAATGTTAACTTAAATACTATCATGAAATGCGCTTGAAACGTCAGATAAACTTAACAAAATTTGGTTAAAAGGACTAAATTCACGCATTTTGAGAGATGAATGACTAAATTGGTCAAAAGTTTTAATGAGGGACTAATTTCAAATTTCACTAAAACTTGAGGGACCAAAAACATATATAACCCATTAATTGTTAATATGTAACTACTTTATAATTTATAATATATATTTGGACACACGTGTACGCAAGTATTCCAAACTCATAATCCAGGTAAAATGAGTACATAAGATTTTGGATACTTTTTGTTATTTTATTTTTTTTATGAGGATGAATGATTTCTTAAATATTTAAAAGCTTTAGAAAAATGTTAAGAATTTATTTAAAAGCTTTAAAGAAAAATGTTAAGAATTGAATTTTAAGTTTAATTTAACCTTACAAAATTAACTTATAAAGTAAGTTTTGCATCCACTTATGTATAATTAAATCACCTTATTATAGTCTATGTGAGATCTCCAGACATTCCTCTCACGTTGAGGCATATATATATATATATATATATATATATATATATATATATATATATATATATTATGAAATTGTCTTATCTCTATTTAATGTGAGTTGTTCAACACATTTAAATATATAAATTGTTAGAAAATTTGAGGTCATAATCATGGAGTTGGGACTCCTCACATCAAGTATATAATATTGTAATAAAAATAGTCCAAATATACTTTCAAATTTCATATTGAATTACAACAAATAACCAAATATATTAGAAAATTAGTGTTAAAGAAAAACCTAAAAAAGGAAAAAGAGACATCCACAACCAAAGAAAAGAAGAAAAGGGTAAGAGAGACTCTAATATATTTTTTTCTTTCATATGATAACGAGAATTAAGAATAAAAAATTCTATTTAAAAGAATAAACACATAAATCTTTCACTTAAACATGTTAGGTTAGACTCATTTTGACAACCTTATTCCAAATAAGATTATGTTAGACATTACTATAAATTTGGACATTTCAATTATACTAACATTCTAAAGTCTATCAATCATTTGTCATTGCATGAATTATTATTTTTTGAATAAAAGAAAATGATTATTCGAGAAAAAATATATTATATCAATTTTTTGTCCTCTACTTGACAATCATTGTGAGAACATTTAAGTGACAAGTTATATCATTTTGTAGCCAATATGACATTTAAATAAAGGAGGATCTGAATCAATTATTTCTCCTTCGAGAAAATATTGCTCGAGTAAGAAGATCTAACTAAAACAATACTCCTCCTAAATAAAATAAAATGAATGCTTTAGTTACTGAAATGAATTCTGGTATTATGAATTTGTAGATTTATATATGTGTATGAATAATGTTAACTATACTTATATTTGCTATAATGTGTCATGTGGAAAGTGATAAATAAGAACAGTACATACCTATGTATTAATTGATTTATGCGAGGTACACATTCTAAGTAATAAGAAAATATGAAATATGCATGCCTTACAAATATTTTAAGTCAAATATAATGACAATATTATACGGGTTAGAAACTTATAGTGATTCCTACATTGAAATTTGTCAAATATCCTATGAGTGAGTAAAATTCTGATTTTTAATCAAGCGGTAATCTCTAACGAATTTGTTTAGTACATATTTTTCATGTCATCGAATCTCGAAACTTATGTAATTCAAACAATTTATGAGTGTTCCAAGTGTTGTATTAAAATTAGGTGTGAATGCTTTGAAATATTATTATTATGATAAATTATTGTTAGAAGTGGAAGTCTAATTCAACCCCACAAAATTAACTAGTAAGGTGAGGATTTCCAACACACCCCCTCACACCAACCCGACAAAACCGGCTTGTAAGATGAGGATTGCACTCACTTATAAATATTATGAATTGCCCTTATTCTCTAGTCGATGTGGGACTTCCAACGCCCCCTCACATCGAGGTATATTCATCTCGTGTGTGGGACAAGAAATTAGTGGGTGGTTGAAACCGGCTTGTAAGATGAGGATTGCACTCACTTATATATTATGAATTGACCTTATTCTCTAGTCTTACAACACACCCCCTCACGCCTATTTATTACGTGCGTGAGACAATAAATTAGTGGGTGATCCGTTAGCGGCCCGATAGCGGATGGAACAGAATGTCCAAGAAAGTTCACTAGGATAGACTCTAACCTGCTCTGATATCATGTTAGAAGTGGACTTTAAGCCTAACAACCCCACAAAATCAGCTTGTAATGTGAGGTTGCATCCACTTATATATTATAAATTGGCCTTATTCTCTAGTCGATGTGAAACTTCCAACAATTATGATGTATTAAAATTGTACATAAATGTGTATTATCTATCTTTTGTTATTACACATTTTACTTCGCTATAGAAATATGGTTTTTTTCTAATAAACACATAACTAGTTTCATGTGACCGAAAAAATTCATAATACTATTGGAATGAGGATATGGTTGAGAATTCAAGTGTGGTCTAAATCTCACTACATTAAATAAAAATAAGAAATTTAACTACCATATCCATAAATTTATTGTCTTAAAATTTTATGTTAAAAGTAATGTCAATATCTTATATATGGTTTAAATTCATCTTATTTGTATTATATCTTCTCTAAAAATATCCAACAAAGAAGACGTCTTTCCCTCCGCTGTTTTGCATCACATATAAGTAGCACTAATTTAATAGAAAGAGACAGAGAGAAAAATACAAGATGAGGAAGGATGAAAACATTGTATTGGTAGAGAAATATTATTGTGTTTATACGTAATGGACAAAGAAGGGAATGGAATGAATAGTGTTGTGTGGTTGACTTCACGTGAGGAAAATGAATAATGGACCACCAATACTTAATGGAGTTTCACTCATTACTGTGTGGAAATAATCTCCTAAAAAGATCTCCTTATCCACAACATCTCCAACAACTCAGAATGACACCATTTCACTTTCACCATCAACAACACACACCTTCGACCACGCAAAAAATAATTAAAATTAGGTCCAATCATTTCTTTCATCTCATTTGATGACTTTTTTTTTTTAATTTCATTTTTCTATTTTAAAATTTTCCAATTTTATTTCACCTTTTTCTAAGAATTAATATAGTTTTTTTGCCATCAAATTAATTATAAGAATGTTACGATAATGATGTGCTATATAAACAATGAAGGGTAAAAATGACGTGAACAATAAATGATGACTTCTTAATAAAACAATGACGGCCATGTGTTAATGCAGTAACATCATTACGAGAAGGAATTACATTGCTTATTTTTTTATAAATAAATTAAATAAGAACATTTAAAATAGTGGAACAAAATTAAAAATTATTATAAATAAGAATTGAAAAGATCTCAAACCTTAAAATTAGAAGAAAAAAGAAGACAGAATGTTCAGAAAAAAACAAAAAAAAAAAAAGATGTGAACCCTCTATCCAAGCTAAACTTGTAAAATTGAAACTAAGAGGTTAAGCTGATAACACTTGAAACTCAAGGTGAATTTCTTAACTGCAACGACACTTCATTTGCTTACAAATTTTACACTAAAGATACGGATATGCTGCATTGCCCATAATTTATAAGACTTTTGAAATACGGGTCCGTTGCTCAGGCCGGCCCTGAGCCCAGTCCAAAAGGAGGTCGGCCCAAGGCCAAGGCTGGAAGGACTGTAAATATGGAAATTAATTCCTGCACCCCAAAAATTTCTAATCTGCACCCCTCATATGTGTGAAAAGTCATAAATAGTCTTATGGTTTTCAAATTTAACCCTGATCCGGAGTTACCTTTCGGGAAACATAATCCAAGAATATACTTTTCAGAAAAACATTCTCTACCAATTCCGGAATACTCTTTCAATGCTTTCAAAATGATATTTTCCTATTGTAAAATTACTCTTGGAAACATGAATCCAAAATTCACTTTCCACCTTTTCACCAATTCTGGATTACTTGTTCCAGAAATATACTTCTGTACTCCATTATTTTAGGGTTTAACTACATTATTTCAGCCAACACAACTAAACAATCAACATTTCAGCCAACGTTTGTCAGATTAATCTCTCCACGTTAAAGCATACACAAACCACCATCTCCCTTAGTTTCAAATAAAACTCGCATGGACGAAACTGAAATTCGAAAAAAAAGGAGGGATGGAGGTAGAAATTGATGGGGGTGGAGGAAGCAATTGCCTGTAAATAATATGTATATAATAAATTCATCGTAGCATTTTTTTTATCTGTACCATGGTATCAATTCATCATAGAAAACATTTGTCATATTCGTGTGACTAAAGTTTTAAAAGGACAACAATCCTAAAATTTATTAATTAATTTACACCATGTTTTTATAAATTTTTATTCAACCATTAATCACTTTTTATTAGTTTTTATTTAAGTGAAACTAATGACATAAGCTTTCCATCTTGCGCGGTAAAAGAATCAAATTGATGCTCTAAAATAAAATATATTACAATTTTTAGAGATGTCAAAACAGATAACTCGATTCGACCCAGCTCGATCCATCATGGATTGATCACTTAGTAAGCAAACCCAATCCGACTAACTTCTTGGTGAGCTAAAAAAATTGAACTCGGTTCGAGCCACCACAGGTTGGTGGATTAAATGGGTTGGCTCACGGACTCAATTAAATAAAATACAATTTTTTTTATTTTTTGTTCAATCAAAGTTAAATTATAATTCTAATTAAAATCTAAATAAAATTTAATACATATCAAATACAAACTAAAATCACAAAAATACACATTATTCATGTGTTGACTAATAAAAACAACCTAACATTACCCAAATACAAAGACCAACTTCACCAAAAACACTTATATGTGATCCTTTATTTGCGGGTCGGCTCACCAAAAGTTTAACTCGAGTGGGTTAGGTTCTAGGTGAGCCGAGTCAAAAATTAAACCACATTGAAATTTATAAAATTTTTAACTTAACCCGATCCGAGGTGAGCCGAATTGACTCATGGATTTCAACTCATTTTGACGACTCTAAGTATTTTAAAAGAATCAAATTAATTTACATTTAAAAGAACTAGATATTTCTCAAAAGATCAAGGATCAAAATCATAGAAATAAAACAAAGAAGTATACTTTGGCTTTTATAATATGATAAGGCATTAATCAAACTAACCAACAAAACAATTTCACTTGCACGAATTAGATAGACCCATTTCAATTTTTTTTTTAATTTCATGTTAACGATATTCTCCATTTTTAAAATTGAATTCAAATTTCAGAAGATATACATACTTATTGAAAATCATAATTTGTGAAATTTAACCAATTCAATTCATAAAAAAAAAAAAAGTAACTAAAAAATTACACAAATGAGAGATTTCAATATACAATTTAAAATATAGAAAAAATTAATGAACAGAGCTGAATTAAAATTTGCATGTAGGGAATAAAAAGAATTAAACTATAAAAAAAAAAAAACCTACTTTAAACCATCAATGATGTATAGGGTGAATATTCAGTTGTTGCCACTACATTACGAGATGTTGGAGCAGATGGGAATGCAGTGTCCAAAAGTAATACCTACGTACAGATGTTACTAAGAAATCCGCGCTAAAAACAAAGCTGAGGAATTTACACAATAATCTGTGCTTAAAATAGTATAATCCAGCATATAGAAAGCTCACTAAAAAGTAAAAAAACCAGCATATAAACCAGACTGCCTAGGAAATTCATGAACAGGGTAATAGAATAGTAGTAAGTGAATAATGAAATGAACCTAACTAATATCTCTTCCAATTGTCCTGTCTGTTATTCCTGAAAGCACAACACCCTATGGTGTAGACAATAATGAGGAAGATCAGGACTATGATGTTAATAACAGCCACCTTCTTCCAAGCAGTCTTCACGTTATGCAGTAACCCAGCTTTGCATGATTGGCAATTGAAGCACAGAGTGTTGGGATCGTTATCCCAGGCATTACAGTCAGGGTTGTTCAAACTAGCATTTGCGGTCTTTGTCCATGTAGTTGGATTCTCATAGATAAAATTGCACTCATCAGAAGGCTTACAACACCCCGACTGCACAAACCATCCAACAAAGAAATTCAATGAGATATCCATTAACTAAACTCGTTGATGCAAACAATTTAAACAAATAAATCGTGTTCAGTGGATGAGTATAACTATATACATGTCTACAGTATCATAGAAGAATCTCTCATGTTGGAAAATTCTTATATCTTTGAAGACTGGTATTCTGTTTCTCTTTCTCAGGGAAAATTTTGACCAAGAAAGTGGATTCCACTTTTAGATCCAATAGTGGATATGTTCTCTTGTAGCGTTCACACGCTGATGCTACAAGGAACCATAGATTATTTACTGGCAAGAAAAGTGCACATAAAATCATGCAGGATGAAGGGCACTAGGATGTAGAAAGGGAACAACTTTTTAGCTCTCTGTAGGTAGCAGTACAAGCATCAGTCAATTTCTATTTAAAAATGGCACACAAGAATGCCAAAAAGTGCGACAAAAAATACATTGGGAATTAGAAAATAAAGCAAAAGAACACAGCCTTTTCAGATGGAAGCCAATCCCAGTTAAAAAGATCCCCTTTCAAAAAGACACCAACTCGAATACTCTACGAGACTACGACTATAAAATACATATTATCTTATAAATTTGAATTTGATCTGACGAAAGTTCCCTTTTTCCAGAAAACTACTCATATTGAAACTCGCGTTCGAGAGTGTAAGGAGACAAAAAATCTTAAAGGAGGTGGGCCAAAGGGCACACATATTTTAAGTTACTAGTAAAACACAAACTAAACCAAAAGTATGTGGTCTAATAAAGATAAACAGATTTCAAGAAACAAAAGCTACATACAGTTCTTTATTTTATTTTTTTCTCTACGTTTTTGATGTTTTGATATACCCGTTATTTGAATAATTATAATACAATTTAATTACAATTTATCCAAGATTTCACACAAGGAGGTGAAACTATAAGAATTACCATCAGATAAACCTCATCCAAAAGATTATAGGACAGCGAAATTAGGACAATTTCTTTACTTATTTTTTTCATAATAACTAATTAATTAATGAGAAATAATATTTTATCTGTAACTTATGTTCACTTTTTATGGAGGTAGTAAACCCCAATTCCCCAACCAACAGCAAGAAAGAAAAATAAAACACTTAAACAATTAGGAATTAACTTTTTTTTTTTTCAAATTGTGAAGCAGTCACAACTGAAAAACAGGATCTTGATCGAAAACCAGATCTTGCACGAACAAGCTGAAATTTAGGCAACAACCCAGAAAAAGGATCAAGGAAAACAAAAGAAAATTGAGAAGAGGAGAAAAAAACCTGAAGCGCGGAGAGGTTCTCCTTGTATAAGTCATTAACGGTGTCGTTTAGGAACTTTTCGTGGAATTCAGTACAGACTTTCCCAGACTGCAAGCAACTCTTGATCCTGTTCCACGTTTTAGCGTTGTTCACCCTTTTCTGCAACCAATTGGAGTAATCCCCGAGCCTATACTCCTTGTAGCCTCTGTTAGAGACGACCTCACCAGCGCCCTTGTTGGTGACAACGAAGGCAAAGATGGTGAAGGCGAAGAGAATAACGATGAGCAAGAACATCACGAGCAGGTAGAGCCAGAGGAGCCATGTCACGCGACAGCACGCGCCGATGAGGCCGGCGAGTGAAACGATCAGCAGGAAAACACCGATTGCGATCACCGGCTTATCCAGCCACCGATCGCACTCGGTGCTGCCGTGCTTGCTGAGCCAGACTCCGCCCACCACGATCGGGATGGAGAGGAGGAAGGTGAGAAAATTGAGGAGTCCGATAATGTTGTTGCTGAAGCGAACCATGGTGAAGAAAGTGTTTGGGGAATAATGATTGTTGTGTAAGGGAGAATTTGAGAGTGAAGGTGGTGAAGGTTTATTTGTGTGTGGGCGCGTATATATGTGTTTGTGTGCGCGTGATGTGTGTTGTGAGGTGTAACTGTTTGACAATTCGGGATCTTATTTGCACACGCCACGGTTCACGCGATTTCGCCGTTGGAGGAAAAAAAAGGCATTGTGGTTAATTAATTTGGTTAAACGCGTGTTTTTCATTTCTTGAACTAGTACCTTCCTCTTAGTGATTTAATTGGAAAATAAAAAAATAAAAAGAGGAAGTGTATATTTAAGAACTATTGTAAATATTTTTATTTGACAAATTAAATTACCAAACCCTTTTATTATAATTTTATTCCACAGGCTTGGTTGTAATTTTATTTCCTTTTCTCTCTCTTTTTTTTTTCAGGGTTTGACTCGAGTTGTTATTTAATAGAAACGAGTTTATTATTTTATGTACGCGTCTGCAAGTTTTCTTTTCAATTTTACACGGATCCACGTGTTGATAATTATTCATTTCAAGTGACTAAAATACAAATAATCAATTATAATAAATATGCAATTAATGAATTATCTCATTTTGTAAATTGATTGTAGATTATAACTTTTGCCATATTCTATCACCATATATACTTTGTCTTTATTCATTGCCTGAGTAAATATTTTATGAATATTGTAACATGATATGTTGGATATAAGTAATAATAGTATTCATCACAGTTATATGTTGATATGAATGTGGGTTGGAAAAAAAAAAAGTGAATTTTAAGTTGAATCTAATTTTAAAAAGTTATTGGTGACATATGTCGGAGTGTTGCAAGACTAGTTAACCGTGACATGGTGTTGAGAATATTTGTTGGTGTGACTCTTTGATTGCGTGTACAATTAGACTACTTTACAAAATCGTTTTAATAGTACCAAATTGTCATGCATAAATATTTGAGCATCTTGTTATTGATACCCAACGATTGCATTTATGATAAAAAGAAAAAGAAACGCAAATATAAAGAACATTATAACAATTAAAATAAGATAAAATGTTATTACTTAATAAAATAATTGTTTGATGTTTATTTTTAATTACTTGTAAATTTTAGATGCAAATAATAGTTTATATAATAAGATTTAATATATTATATATATTGAACATCCCAAAATTGTATATACTCATAAAAAAATTGACACTTCCAAAATATGTTCTTAAGATTCGCTGCTAATAATATGAATAACCATTATGTCAATAAGTAAATGATATACTTGAAATAAATTAATTATAAAATTATATTTAAAATTAAAAAGCCTAAGAAAATTTGATGCTAATACATTTTTATTAAATTAGTTATAAGTTTACTTTTTTAGAATAAAATTTAATTAAATTATTATTAGTGTTTGTTAATTTTTATTTATATTAAAAATGATATTTAATGAGTTAAAAAATAATAAATTTTAATTTTGTTTAGGAAAAAAATAAAATGATTGGTTATTTTTATTCTCTTATAATAAAATTTGATTATATATTTTTTATTTTATCTCCTTGCGACTTCAATTTTGATTCTTTATCCATAGATGGCAAATAAACTTGTCCCGTGGGTATTGCCTGAACCCGTCCTCATTTTGACGGGGAATTCTCACATTAACTGGATATGAGTACGGGGGAATCTCGATTTTTTCAATTGGGTATGAGAATGAATATGGAGATGTACTTGTCTCTATCATATCTTTATCCCCATTTAAATTATTAAAATATTCACAATTAATTAAGTAACCATATATATATATATATATATATATATATATATATATATATATATACTTTCTATTTTTTATTTCTTTTAATTATTTGGTTTGTCATGAAACTCATTTGCATCTCTAATATATTTTTCATCTTATCATAACGTTTATGTAATTATGTTAAAATGATGTATGCCAATTAAAAAAAAATGATGTCTCACATTTGAATATTTCTATTATTTTTAAATATTTTTATTTATTATATATTTTCCTTTCACATGAGAATGCTTAATATCATCAATTTAAGTGTTTAATAATATAAACATTTCATTTACTAAGTAATATAAAAAAATATAATTTAGTTATTATTAGTCATTTTTGTTTCATTTGAATAACTTTTTTGTTTCGCTAAAACAATTTTCATTATTTCACAACTATTGAGTATATATGTTGATATTTGAAAAGTTTTATTAGATCTCTAAGATATTTTTCATCTTATCATACCCTTAATCATACATTTGTTTTTTTTGTGTGTGATTTTTTTCAATAGTCTTTCAAATTGTTTCTAAGACACGCATTTGCTAATTTTTAATATTTTTAGCTATAATTACTGATTTGGTACCCAAACTTTTTGGTTAAGTGCAATTTGGTACTCATACTTTTGGTTTGTTCAATTTAGTACCCAAATTATCTAAAGATATTCAATTTGGCCATCTCTGTTAAGTTGGAGTTAATACCATGTCCGTACAGGACACGTGTCAAGCAATGAAATTTTTTATTTTTTTTAATTTTTTTTTAAAAAATTTATTTATTTTTTTTAATTTTTTTTTTCAAAAATTTTAAAACTGTCACGTGTCAGTTTATCACCGTGCCACGTGGCAGCTTACAATCATGACACGTGGCAGCGATAATAGTTGTTTCGAATTTAGTACCCCAATTTAAATTTTTGATTCAATTTTGTACCCCAATTTTTTAAAATGATTCAATTTCGTCATTTCCAATTTGATACCAAATTACTAAATAAGCTTAATTACAACTTATATATACATGTTACAATAACTTTTTCTAATATATACATCAAATCATTTCACCTAAATACTTAAATTATTTTATTTTTTACAGTTTAACCTTTGTAATTTGTTACATATGAAATTTTTTACACTTGTAAAAAATAAAATAATTTGAATATTTAGGTGTAGTGATTTAATGTATAAATTCAAAACAATTATTTTAACATGTATATATAAGTTATAATTAAACTTAGTTACTAATTTGATCTCAAATTGGAAAGGACGAAATTGGATCATTTTAAAAAATTAGGGTACTAAATTGAACCAAAAATTTAAATTGGGGTACTAAATTGAAAATAACTATTACCACTGCCACGTGGCACGATGATAAACTGACACGTAGCAGTTTTTAATTTTTTTGAAAAAAAAAATTAAAAATTAAAAATTAAATTAAAAAAATTAAAAATTTCATGGCCTGACACATGTCTTGTACGGATACGGTGTTAAATCTAACTTAACGGAGATGACCAAATTGAATCTCTTTAGATAATTGGGGTACTAAATTGAACAAACCAAAAGTATGGGTACCAAATGAATAATTATACCATATTTTTATTTGTTGTTTATTTTCATCATGTAGAATACTATTTCAATATATTTTATCTAATTATTTTTTATTTTCTAACTCATTATCAATCATACTGTAATTTTTCTTCTACAATTGTATAAATAACTTTTATTTACTATAATATAAAAATTCAATATAATTGTCATGAATATTTTTTTATCACCATCCAACATATATTGGAGTTGAAAATATACAAGATCTATGTCAAAATTTTATTATTATGTTTATTATTTGTTCTTAGCGTCATTTTGATTAAGTGATGTATTATAACTTTTATTAGTATATAAGAAAGAGATTTATTAGAATTTAAAAAATTGAAGTAAACAAATATTTAAAATATATTTTAATTTGAATATTTGGTTTCCTTTTATATTTTTTAAAAATATTTTTAAATTTAATCAACTAGGATGTTTGTAAATTTAATAAATGTTTTGGTTCTCATGAAATTTTATTAATTAATTGAATATTTAATAAATATATGGGTGCATTTTAAATAGAAAATAAAAAGATATCAAATTCAAAAAAGGCAAAAAAAAAATAAAAACAAAAACTGGAGGGTTTATTTTCAATATGTATTAGTCAAGACTTCCAATCCGTGTAATCAATAGAGGTCAGTCCGTTGTAGATTAACACTCATTTTGATCAGAACATGTGTTTGTTTATGTTATTAATTTATTGTTTTGACTATTTTTAGTAGTTTTATTTATCGTTTAATTAAAGTGTAAATGATATAATAGTCACTCTTTTTACTAATCATGTTTTCTTTAAATAATTACTAGAGAAACTGAACTTGACAAAAATAAGAAATGGAAAATAATTGGACATGGACCTTGGAAAACCTTTTCCTTGCACGAAGTAGTCTCTTCAATGTAAGAAGGTACATAAAATTAAGTATCATTTGGATGAATAGATTAGAAGGCTGAAACTAATACCTATGCTTTTAGTTAATGAGAAGCATTACAATTGACGATCTTGTAGTACCAATATAGTATTAAAAAAAGTACAACTTTTTCAAAAGTGGAGAAAGAAAAATTGAAGGAGAATAGGTAACCAAATTCAACTACCTCGGAAAGCCACTATACATGCAATGCAATCAAATTCAATGTCTTCATACCCCTGCTTTGTAATGTAGCAGAAAAATTATGATGCAAAAAAGAAAAACACTTGGCTAATGAAATTAACTAATTCACGTTTGATTATAGGAGTGCCAAAGTAGCGCAACTTCTTCGCAAAAGCTACTTCCGTAATCAATTAATTAGGGATATTGAAAAAAATCTTCACTTGCGAGATTAATTGCCGAAAAATCTTAATGAACTAGGGATATTAAAAAAAATCTTCACCTACGAGATTAATTGCCAATAAAATCTTAAATGAATATAAAATAAATATCGTACATGGAGTATTTTTATATTTATATGTTAACAAAATGATCAAGGTATTATAGTATTTTTATTTGTAGATATTATGTATTCGTTATACTTTAATTTAAATTAAATAAAAAATAATTAAAATATTAATACATTGATTTTTAATGTATTAGTTTTTATCAATTGGTTTAAAAATAATAATTGTAATTTAACGCTATTTAAATAATATGTTTGAAATATATGATTGTTATATGTTATATTATATATTTTCTTTTAAAATACTTATGAATATTTATAGATATTTTATGAAGAATGTAAGTATTCGTGTAATGGATATCCATATAGATATAAAAATAAATATATGACGAATATTTATCCAACAGATAAAAAAAGTCAACTTATCATACTTTTCATTTCTAAGTGTAACCTTAATAATTTCGAAAATTATTAAAATTGGACTGCACCAAACACGGAGGACCCCGTCAAATATTGGATTTATTAAATGAAATTAGTAAGTTGAAAGTTTACTGTGGAATTGCCTTAAGTCATCATCTTGTGTGGGTTGACCGCTACTGCAGGGTGGTTTATAAGTTAGAGTCAGCTACTCGCTGTCACCACATCTTCAATAAATATCCTCATTACCACATCCTTATCTTTCACTAAAAACAATCCGTAAATAATTTGTCTACAATAGTTTTTGTAAAGTATGGTAACATATGTTCAGGGAAAACAAAAAACTGATGAAAATTTGATATCATCCAATACAACGTTATATATAAAATTCCTAAGTTACATGTCACACGTTACTTTAATTACTTTTTGTTTTGTTTTTAGATATTACTTGTTTTAAGAAATGTTTCTTATCGAAGTACCTTACCAAACACGCATACTATTTTCATTTGATTCATTTAAAATAAGTGTCTAAGCTCAACCTTTATTTGGAATGAGAGAAAGCGTGATAGAAGGGAGAGTGACAAAAAGAAGCATGATTTTTTTTTTTCTCTCATTGTGGTATGATATAAACAGAAAATAAATAGTTGAAAATGAATTCAGCCAAGCATTTTGTGAAATCTACCACTTGGGAACAAAGCTGATAAAATAGGATCCAATTAAGTAGATTCGAATAACTCGTCAAATGAGTGTACTAACATCGAAAGATAGCTTCCAATAAGGTGTAATAACTTTATCCATTATTGCACTTTGACTCTAATTAAAAAAAAAAAAACTTTACCCAATTGTTCTGAAAACCTTTTATGCAATGGATTTTACATCAACAGTACTGTAATTTGATAGTTTATGCACTTTATAAAATAATTCCTCTTAACATTAAATCAGTTTAACATAAAACAATAAATAAGTTTTTAATTCTTCTAACAAAAAGTTATCACACTAATATCAAATAAAACTACCCTTTACAACCTTTACAACATAAAGGGGAAAGTAAAATAAAACTAATTTCCTTTATCTTGAAAGTTTTTTTTGTATTATAAAGAATTTAAAGTTGAAGATGATGGGACCAAAATGTTCAAAAATTCTTTGATCATTTATAAAGTCGATCATTGTCATCAAAAGTAATATTTGCTTACAACCCACCAACCCAAAGCCATGCACGTGCATTCAAAAGAAAAGTATAGAAGTTGAAGAAAATTAAACTAACCAAAACTTCTGTTCTTGATGTTTTGTACTACCCTATGTAGGTTGAGAATATCAATGAAGGAAGAAGGAGAAATGCTCACAAAACTGAAAGGGTGTTAGAATAATTTTTAATATTCCCTCTCAATCTCAACAAACATGATTTTTATCTTACAATAAAATCTAAAACTTAATATTCAAACATCACATACACAACTTTAAATACATAAACAATTGAAGTCAAATTTAAATATTCAAAAGTTATTTTTTATTTTTATTGCAGTCCAAACTTCAAGTTCAACTATTTTAAGCGTATTGATACTAACAAATTATTATATTCACCCTCAATTAACGTAACTTTTATCCTTCGAATCAAATCTAAACTAATATTCAAACTTATAAATAATTTAAATATATTTATCTTCTTTAACCTTATTAAAATCCTTTTAAAATTAAAGTGACCACCAAACTCTACTTTAAAATAAACAACAAATATAAATGTCAAAATTTATTAATATCGTCCCAATAAATACAAGATAAAAAAAATATTTATTACTTTTACAAATTTTCAAGTTTTTACATACTTACATTAAAATACAAAACTGAGTTCTCATGTATCGACTTAGCAATTTAAAGATTAATGTTTTTGTAAATTAATTATTTTAAATTACGCAAAAGTGACCTATTAGCTTATACAGGACCAAAATTATACCAAATTTTTTGGTCTACCTAAAATCTAAATCCATTGAATTTGGCCAGGTTGAAATAAACTGTTTTGTTTTCCAACTTCCACTTCAAAAAGAAAAAAGAAAATAAATCTAGGCGACGAAATACAAAATAAATAAATTACGGTTTTCATTGAAAGTATTTTGTATTCACCTACACTTTTTTTTTCTTCACACTAAAGAGCTCACAAAACCATTTTGATTTTGTTTCCTTCTTTTAGTTTGTTTTAAACCAAACATACCATAAAAAGACAAAATAAATAATATTGATCATTGATAATGAACAAAAAATAAAAATACCGATAGTATGGTTAATTACATAACATAGTTTAAATAATAATGATAATAACTCGTGCTTTAAGGAACGAATTATACTACTAATATCGTAGTGAGAATAAACATATTTTTATTTTTACAAATTTAAGGTACTATTAATTTTGGCTCTTCAATTATCATTTTTTTTAGTCTTTGGATTGTTTGAAGTATTATTTTTATTCCATGGGATTAGACATAATCAATGATGAAATGTGGAAGGTTTTATACTAATTAAATTGATCTACATGATTATTTTATAGTTAAATATATTTTTAGTGTTAGAAATTGAGCACATTACCTTTTTCATCCTTTAACACTAAGTTTCCAATTTTATTTAATTGTTTTTTTATAATTATATTTTTAATTCCTCATTTTATATGTCATTTGTAGTAAGTGATGGTCTACCATTTTTTGCATGAATTTAATTAATCAAATTGAATTTTGAAAGTTTTTCAAAAATTTGTTATCTTGTTTAGAATAAAAGTACTTTAATTATTTTATACAAAATCGGTTTGTGTTAAGAACTAAAAGGGTTGTCAATGATCATCCATCACTATTAACGTACACGATAAGTCTATTTTTTTTTTTTTTTTTCTTATTCTCTCTTACTCCTTTGACTTTACCAAAAAGTAACAATCTTAGAATAATTTCAATTGACACTTGTGGGAAACAATTTAACTTTAGTCTATAACAACATCCTAACAATAAAGAATATGGTGGAGAAGTGTCACAAGACTCACTTGGCAATATTTAATTATAATAAAGGATTTTTTTTTGGTAGACATTATTGAATTTTTTACTGAAATTTTAAATACAAAAGTGAAGTGGAAAAGATTGGTGTGCAAAATATTTACATAAGATGAGTAAAAATTCATATAATAATGATAAAAAAAAAACTACCTCGAATATTGTCTAACGTTATAAATTAAACATAAATTTTCACAAAATTAAAAAACCAGAGAATGATATTTTTTAATGGAAGGACCAAACGATTTGATGCTCCGGACAAATTATAAACACAATAAGTTTTTAGAGTGTGTTTGGATATAGTATTTTAATGAAGGAATTCATTTTTTGAAGAATTTAGATTTCTTTGTAATGAAATGCTTTGTTTGGATAGAAAAATTAAAAAGCATTTCAAATGCAAGCATTTTTTTGAAGGATTTCAAAAAGCTAAATTAGTAGAAATTCAAATATCCTCAAAACAGGTGGAATTTGAAATGCTTCTCACTCAACCTCACATTCTAGACCATCCGGACGGGCCTGACGAACCAAATGGGCTTGATGACCTAGATAGGTCTAACGACCCAAACGAGCCCGATAATCTATATGGGCCTGATGACTCGGACGGGCCTGACGACCTAGACAGGCAAACAACCCGGACAAGCTCGACGACCTGGACGAGCCCAATGACCCAAACGAGCCCGACGACCCGGACTAGCCCTTTCAAATCATTGGGCCCGAAGACTCGGACATGCCCGACGACCCAGAAGTGCGGGACGACGCGAACAGACCCAACGACCCAGAGTAGCCCGACGACCCTGACGGGCCCGACGACCCGGACGGGAACGATGACCTAGACGGGCCCAATGACCCAATAAATTTTATCTCACAATAAATTCAAATTTTTTTTCCAAACAAGAAATTGAAATGTAACGTATTTTAATTTTCTTATCCAAACAAATTATTTAGAAAATAAATGGAATTTAATTATAAGTAATTCAAATATAAAACATTTCAATTTTTAAACATGGTTGAAATACTCCATCCAAACACATGGTTAACGAACTTAAAAAAAAACTCGATTAAATTTATATAGAATTGTTAGAATAGATCACAACTTACAATATCATCAAAATTTAAAAATACCACCTTCTAAAAGATTGGAAACTAAAAGTTAAGATTTTTAATTAAAAAAAGTAATGCTTAAGTTTATTGGAGTAAAAAATATAATTAAAAAAACATAAGCATTTTATTATAGTTTCCATAACTTTTTTTAAGCGGTGAAGACAGAATTTGACAATTGTCCTACTGGGAGGCAGATGGCGTTGCCGTCGGCTTTGTGTTGGACCATAATTCTAAATCACTAAATCATTATTTAAGTTTTCATATTGTTTTTTGAAGTTAAAATTTTAAGACCAATTATCTCAAAATTTCATTCAAGTGATGATAATAAGATATAAGCAGGGATATGAAATGGAACATATTTGACTTTAAAGGTTTAGATAACAGCTGAAGTTTTATAAAATGTATTTACATTTTTATTTTGAATGATTAATACAAAAATAAATTATACTTTAGAGTAAAAAAATAATGTTTTCCTCGGTTTGAAAGTTGTATATGTAGTTGATAAAGAAAATAAACAAAAGGAAAAAACGAAACAGATGAAAGAAATAAAAAAAAAATTAGTGTGTTCAAGAAAAGTATTTTAAAATAAAATTCAATTTTGTAAGATTATTTGATCTAAAATATTAAAAATAATTTATTTTATGATTGAAAATATTTTTATTTATTACAATTAATATTTTTATTTTTAATATAATAAAATAATTATAAGTTTAGTATAAGTATTGAGAGCCTGTAATAAATGTGTTTAATTATCTTAGTTATTAACAGAATTCAACCAATGGAATAAAATTTTGTATATTAAAAATATTTTTATATTTAAATAAAATATATCTAAGTATTTATCTTCTATTTTAATATTTTTGTTTAAATTGTTACTATTATAAATCTCAAAAGTTAAAACATTTGGCAGAAAAAAGAAGACAAAAAAATAAGTTAAAAAGTAGCAAAATGTATATTACAGTTTGACTTATTTTTTATTTATCCTTATGTCTTTTGATATCTAATTATTTTGTCTACAAACATTTTTAATTTAATTTTTTTTATATAATTTACTTTATGAAATTATTTTTGACCTGATGGTGACAATGGGTTTGGTGAGAATGTGAGTAATGGGTGCGCTGGACAATGTGACGGCTGAAAGCATGTAGTTAGATTTAGATGACGGCTATGTCATGGAATGCTCAATTATTTGTCTCTACAAAACTATCTTTTCTATTTAAATTGTTTATTAAAAATTATAATATTTATATTTTTATATAAAATATTATATATATATATATATATATATATATATATATATATATATATATATTCTCGCATTTGTTTTTTTTATTAATCTTTTGTATATAAACTAATATTTACTCTATATTGATATTTTTTTTTTCTTCCACTCGTATTAATTTTTTTATATAAATTCTTATTAATTTTCTATAACTAGTGTTAACATATACGTAATCGTGTGTATACATATTTTTAAATATATAATATTATATTAGTAAATAATATTATAATATTATAAAATAAATATAAAAAATAAATTTATATTTATTAAATATAAAATATAAAATAACTATTAATGAATGTATTTTTTTATTAAAATAAATTTGTATAAAATATGTAAAAATAAATTAATTTTTAATAAATAAGTATGTTATAAAAGATAAATTAGAAATGAATAATTATTGACACAAACAATAGAATCTTCTTTATATATAATTAGTGTAAATACATACATGCATGTGTGTACCTGTTTTTTAAATAGACATAATATTATATTAGTAGGTAATGATATTGTAATGTTATTAAATTAATATATAAAATAAGTTTATATTTATTAAAATTAATAGAGAAAATACAAGTAAATAACTATTGATGAGTAGAAAAAAATAAAAAAGAGAAGATAGACAGTTTTATAAAAAGACATATAAAAGTAACATTTAATTTGTAAAAATTTAATTAATAATTATAGGTAAAATTGAAATTATAAAATGTGGACACACAATATGTAAAACCCACTTTTTATTTCATATTTATGGGTCCATTTAATTAAAAATGGTCCAAAGTCAACCCACTTGTTTGTTTTCAGAAGGTCCTTCAGTTCCCCAACTCTATTTTCTTTTCTCAACTTTTTCATTTCTTAACAGCTTCTTTTCTTCCTTTTTCTCTAATTAAGTTGCTTCCACTCCTTCAAATAGAGGCTAAGACTGAGATTGTTGTGGAGTTCTCAGGAGATCAAACTGAACATTTTATTCCCCTCACGTAAGTTGAACTCCAAACATTTGTTTCCTTTGTCTCTTCAATTTTGAAGTTCTAGTCTGATTTAGTTTTTGATCATGGACCTCATTGTCTCATCCCTTTGTTCTTGTTTGCCAACTCCTTAAGTTGTAGTCGTGTGTTGTGGTACTCTTTTGTTGGGACTCAATTTTGCTGGGTTAGCATATGTCAAAGTAAGGGAAGCTAGGGTTCAAAGTTTTTTAAGTGTATTACATGTTTTTGGTCCTGAAACATGTTTACAATGTTTGTTTGATGTTGGTGTTGTATGGAAATGAGTTGAGTGTTGTTTTGTAGGTGTTTATGGGTTTTGCATGAGTGAACAAGTGAGAAACCTGCTTTTCTCGCCCATGCTAGTAACACTTGCCTAAGCGACAATAGCATAAAATTCACCATTGTTCTTGTTCAAGTTATTGCTAAGGCGAGGAGCTTCAGTTTTGAGCTATGTTACCCGGATACGGATACGACTAAATTGAAAAATTATAGGACACAGGACATGACATGTATATACATGTTAAGTTTGAAACTGTCAACTAACACATTGTCAACTAACACAAAATGAATCTAATCTATCTATCTAATATCCAATATGGAAAAAGTAGTGATAATATAAGATTTGTTCCTTATTTTAATCATCAAAATCATGTCAAAGATAAAAAAATATCTTTTAAATTGAACATAATATATCCTATAAGTATCATACGAGTACCGGTGTTCGATACGTATCAGACACGGGACACGTAATTTATAAGGTACGCCGATGCATCATAGATTTTGAGCGAATAACAATCTTACTCAGATGAAAAAGTCCCGCTTATATTTCCCAAATGTTAATAAAAAAAATTTAACCTAGAATCTCTCTAACCCTTTCTTTAGAATTTTACCAACAAATCAATTTTATAGTTTCGTTAAATATCTACTCTGATTATTATAATATATATATATATATATATATATATATATATATATATATATATATATATATATGTAAAGTAATATTTAAGAAGGAAAAAGAAAAAAAAAGTAATTTAATAAATTTAGCCTAAGGTTAGATGAATGGGATACCCAGGTCAAGTGATTCACTAACATTGAACAGATAAGAAGAAATCGGATAAGGATGAATGAAGAAACGTTAAGAGTGACATTTTGTTACTAAATATATCTCCTGTTTTACGACAAATCAAATCATATACTTTAGTGCTCCTTTTTAGTTGTTAAATTTTTAAAGATTTGTATTTTTATTTATTATTTTAAAATTGAAGTTAATATTAATTACTTTTTTGTCAGTTATATTATTGATATTTACTTAATACTTATTTAATCTATATACATGCATTTATTATTATTATGTCAAAATGAAAAAAATGAAAGAATAAGAAAATACGGAACTGTTTTACTGAAATAACTTTGTTGGCACTTCTTATAAAAAAATGAATCCAGTGAATACTGGTGACGGTTTGGTATTTTACAGACAGGAATAAAGCAACGGATACATCTCTTTCAATATATAAGTATTTTATATAAAAACGTATATTTATATTAAAAATAAATGTAATTTCGTTGAAAACAATATATCAATTAGATTAAGCAAATATGATTTTAACAAATTCCAACAAATTATCATTTCTTTTGTTGAATATATATATATATATATATATATATATATATATATATATATATATAACCATTTATCATTGATAAAATATTTTTCTATTCATAGCGTTTCTTCTAAATAAAAGAAAAAAATTATCACATTTTTATGTGATGGTTTTCTAACAAATATGCATAAATTATATTTTATTTTAGCTTATCTTAGTATAATTTTCCTTTAGTATATATAAACACCATAAAATAATCAATAAATTCCTATGATAAGAATAAAAACTTTTTAGCTTACATGGAAAATTATAAATAAGTGTATGATCTATTATTAGGGAATGTTTAGTATGATTAAAATATATTAATGTGGGAGAAGACCTATGCAATAATAGCTCATTTGATTATCGGAAGCCATAATAAGAGCATGTAAGGTGATGTTTATCTTAGAAGATAGAAACTGTCTCTCTCATTACATACATATTAGGAAGATATCCTTATATTTCAACAGCTTAGGTTGCAAATTTGATGTGGGCACGCCATCATTTTCTATGCACTTCTTTTATGTTACTCAAACTAACCGCTCCTCTTAACAAGTCCAAATTCTTTATTTAGCGTCTTAATAATTATTTTTAAACGTTCCTTAAAATGTAGGCTTAAATACGTTTTTGGTCCTCATTTTCGTAGTATTTATTGCGGATGGTCCTCATTTGTACAGAATGTTTAAAATGGTCCTCATTTTTACAGAATGTTTAAAATGATCTTCATTTTCGCAATTCGTGTTTTATTTGGTCCTTTTCTGTAACGCCGTTTAAATCATTAAAGGAGCATTGGACATGTGGCACAATTTGTATTAGGGTGTGTTACGTGTACTGTACATGTGTGGTAATTAGATATTTGGGGATAAATAAGTGAGCTAGGATTTTGGTAAGGAATGTTTGGGCACTGGGTGAGTTTTGACAATCTTGTTCCTCCATCCCCAAATATCTAATTACCACACCTCTACAGTACACGTAACACATGCTAATACACCGTGCCACCTGTACAATGCTCCGTTAATGATTTAAACGGCGTTACAGAAAATGACCAAATAAAACACGAATTGCGAGAATGAAGACCATTTTAAATATTCGGTAAAAATGATGACCATTTTAAACATTCTAAACATTCTGTCAAAATGAGGACCACCCACCACAAACTCTACGAAAATGATGACCAAAAAGGTATTTAAGCCTAAAATGTATAATTAAGTTGGTTGACTAAGTGATGTGAATTATTATAAGCCTCTTCATATGTGTTTAATTCATTCAGAAAAGAAAATATTACAGAGAAACATACATTAATTTCATTGCGAACCATATAATTTTATTACATGAGATGAATAATAAAATTTTGATAAATTTTCGAAAGTACATAAAAATGTTCATTTCTGATACATCTGTAGTTAAATTTTAATTGATGAAAACAGAGATTTTGCACGCCTCAGACCTTCAAACTAAAATTGTCTTAACACTTTTTACATTAAGCCATTGTTTTGAAACGACAGAAACTTGATGAAAGACAGAGCTTTAAAAAACATGAGAAAATTATTCTTCATTGTCCATACAATTTAGACAGAGAAGAAAGGATCGAAAACATAAGTGGGACCATCATACGTTAAGATCATCACTCTTGAGAAGAAACTGAAAGAAAACTGGTTGACTAGGTCAAAATGACCATATTACCTTTCTCTGCTAAGCAATTTATGTTATTTAGTACAATTTTCTGAACTTCCTTATTATACCAAACATCTCACCTTCCTTTCAATCTCTTTAACCAAAGGTACCCGCAATGGATCAAGATCTGAAGTCGTACGAAATTCACGGTGAAAAAATTTATTCAAAACTAGTTTAAAAAATGTCTACGCAATCACTTCCCAATATAGTCAGACTCATTACTCTGACAAAACTTACATTCAAGTTCATTTTTTTTTCCTATTTTACCCTAAATTAAGAGGACTGTAATAGGATACCTAAAACTAAGTTAAAAAAATGTGTAAGGTGGTTAACTGATAGGACTTTCACCCTTAATTTAAACTGGAAAAAAAGAAGGATGAATGTGTACTCTTTCACACCTTTTACACTTTCTCACCTTTAGAGGACGATAATCCATTGTTAGGATAGAGTTTACTAATTGTTAATATTAAAATTAATGATCTGAACAAAGAGAGTACAGAGCGGCACACAACCTGAATAATTATATCAACTTCAAAAGCAAAATGGCTAGAGCCATTTGCGAAGTGATGAATATCCACAAATTGCCTTATTCACAATGACTCAACCAAATATAACTGAAGAAAATAAACCAACAGAATGTTCAAGACTCCTCATGCCTCAAGGATATCCAAGCGGCACATGATTTCAAAGTGGTCCCGGAAAAGTCCCATTCTCCCTCTGTTCATTCCACCTTTCAACCTGCCACAGTATATTCCACAAAAAATTAAAAAAAGGGAAATGCAAACTCACCCAATACACATCATGGAATCTCTGTACTAACGACCTCCATGTGGTATACCACCAATCTATTAAATTTGTGACTAGATTAGAAATATAAATTGTTTTATGCAGAAGTGGGCAAAATATATTTATCAATTCCAGGAATGTCCAGAGATTAATTGAAAAGGAGGGCATTTTCATGAATACAACAATGTATACCATGCAAATTCACTTTCTTATTCCTAAAACAAACATGACCACCTACATATACAAACAAGTGTCGTAACTTTTTACAAACAAAAAAATCACTAAACCAATTTCGCTTATTCACATTATGCAACTAGACTGTTGGCACTGCAAAAAACATTTAGACTAGTTTCAAGCAACTGTATTCTTGGCATAGTAACCATGTTGGCCAACTCTGAAAATCCTAAAATGGAATGACCACTATTTTAAATATTAAATATTATAATACAAACAAAATTTATAGATAAATAATTCATAGTTAACATACACGGTCACCAATCAAGGAGCAATAAGAACACAGTAATTAAGTCCAAAAATGAAAAATGATTGTAAGATTAACAGAAAAGAAATACAACAAATTAGATAAAAATAAATAGTAGAATGCAAGATAATAAGTTTTCACGAAGAAAAAAGAACAGAACAGAGGACACAAAATATTCCTTAAAAGTGTGAAGGAGCAGAGGTAAATGGAGGTAGTTTTTTTCTTGAATGGTAAAGGTTTCAAGTCTGAATATGTTTCCTGGAGCAAAAATGAAATAGAGGGGACTTGGAAATTTACCCATCAGACAGTTATTTCAGGGGCAAAAAATGGGTTTTGGGAGCTTATATCGAAGTAGTATCACTGTATTGCAATAGCTGCTACCAAAATGGTTTCACAATTCTGCCTCGCTACTCTACTTTCCTGAGCTATTGATTACTATATTTGTGAAAGAAGCTGACAACTTCCTTGAAGATAAAAAAATCCCAATGCTATCATTAGTCAGCTTCAAACACAAATATAAATCACTTTACTTTAAAACTGTCTAATATACTAAATCACAAAGAAGTACTTATGTAGGTATGTACTTAAGAAATCCTAGCAAGGGAAAAAAGGGTCTTCAAAAGGAAAAATTTACATATATACACAAATGCATATAGCTTGACTTTAAAACTCAACATTTAAAGCAAGGATGCAGGAGCATGGTCACGCAATGGCTCCTAGTATAAACCGAATAATAATGAGTCACTCGGGTATACATTTCTTTTGCTCTTGAGTAGTTGGGAATGACTTATATCTCATAAACTAAACCACCAAATAAACAGTAACTATATTCATCATATCAGAAATGTACATATTTATTCAACTTTATATGTTCTTATTTAGACTTCACAATCAGAGTGCATGAAATTGGTTTTGAAGACGGTGTGTCATGTCTTCCAGATTTGACTCCTACAGAGTAAGAAAAACATGCAAAGTAATAAAGGGAATATCCACACTTAACTTGGATTAAAGTGGATACACTCTTTCATTCTTAGTTTTACAAACCCTATCACTTTAAAAGAGCTAAATCCCAAAATTCCAAGTATGTATATCTTCAGACACAAATATAATGAGTGATGATTTTTTTTGTTGGAAATCACAATCGGAGGTTGAATACCCAAGAACAAGCCTAATTTCTTTCATTAACATAAAATAAAAAAATTCACCAATTATTCTTCTCTTGATAAGTCCAGAATGTCATTCATTAGTATTTTTAGTTACTATAAAAAAAAAGAAAACAGAAAATAATGAACGTTATAGACTCTACAGAGCTTCAAAGGACTTAAAAAATAAATAAAAAAACACGGCATAAATCCAAAACTAATACAATATATCGGCAAAATATTGATAGAGAAAACAACTCTATTAAAATGATCTATAATAACTTGTAAAAACGTGGATTAGTGAATGATGTAAGTTAAGGAGAATCCACATCCACATGCATTACAAATAGAGAGTACACACTGACACTGGGAATTCAGTTATTTTGCAGACATTAAGGATCAATCTCATCAAAAATTGAACACCGCAAATCATAAAATTTCTGGTATGCCATCAATTTTTATATTAAAGTTCACAAGCAGTCAGTTACAAGTCAACCAAGAAACTAAGTGTTGCTTACCCATTCACCCGGGCAAAGGGAGCGGTAGTATTTAGCAAATTTCTCACATTCACCTGAGTTATCACCCTTTGCTGCCAAGCATCTGTTATTAAAATCAATATTAAGTAAAAGATTATATGTAACACTTTCGCAGAAACCAGATAGCCAATGTCAGGAAATCCACCTATGAAACTCTATGTAGCGGGTGAAACAATGTCTGGTTTGATTTGTTGTAGGAAAACGAAAATCGGCTGGTGCTGTTTTTAGTTCAATCTAGCAGGAAGTAACAAAAAATATTATGTTAAGGTAATAAAGACTATAAATTTGCAGGATATACCAAACCTGTTGCATTAGAAAAGTCAAATTCAAAACAAAAATGTATACAGTGCAGCAGAAAGCCATAGGGTGATTTTGAGCAAAGAAATAAGTGTGCCTAAAATATATTACCCATACCCACCCTCCTTCACTCATGAATGAAGAATGACGTATATGAATGACAACAAAGAACAAAACACATCTTGATTCAGAATCTTAAGTAAATTGCACTATTGGGGTGTCCAATACCGCCAATTACAGTGAAACAAAATTTAGACAGTGAGCTAAAACTGCCACGATCAGAATCTAAAAACATGCCGTTGACTCGATGTAATAACAAAGATGTGGACACAATCATAAGTAACAAATCAGCACTAGATAGCAAACATTTCTACCAGGAATAAAAATAAAAATAAAAAATCTTAAAAAGGAAGCATATACATACTACCATCAACAAGTTTGGTTATTTACAAGAAGCAGCAAACTAATAAAACTACGGCTCAATTAATCTGTAGATCCTTAAACATTTTGGGATGTTCAAATAGGTGTTTCGATCTTAACTGGTTCCTTCCGCTTTCGAAATTTTCTACTTAAGTCCCCCAGTTTGAAGAATGTATAACTGAATTCCAGCGCCTGCCATTAGAAGTTGGCTTCATGAATTCAATTAATTTTTTTTTTCTGAAACCGTAGATGTCAATCAAATTACACAACTGCATCCTATGGTTTTTTAAAATTTTGAATTGGGATCACAGAATCGACATTACCAGTGAATAACTATATCAGTCTTGTAACAATTAACACCTAGTCCACGAAAACATTTTAAAACTACAAAGTTAGGAATCAAATTGCAAATATTCAAGAGATGTAAACACGAAAAAAGAGGCAACATCAATACAATTTGGTTTAACCTAAAGCTATCAATCAAAAAGGGCACCCCCGACAGTCTCATTTTTCTCTTCTACAATCTTAATCCCGATATGGATATTAAATAGCAGAAACCCAAATCTATAAAATCCAAAATGTATCTCTTTTCACATAGAGGAGAAAAGAAGCAATTCATTTCTTGTCGTATGGATAAATATTCAGTAGTAAAATGATTCGATAGATCCGAATAACAGATTAAACCGAATAATATTATAACAAATTGCACTCTTAAATGGCGAAAATAAGAAGAAAAAAAATGGAGATGGGAAACAGCTGAAAATGGTGAAGTTTGTTTTTCAGACATGAGAATCAGAGTCGGAGAAAATGGAGAGAGACTAACCTCCGCCATGAGTCAGTCTCGATCGAAAAATAAAACAAAAAGAAAAGAGCAACTAAACAAATAAATAGTAAACGAGCAAGTCGCATGGGCCCAAAGTAGGCCCAATTAGAAATTCTGATACGATGGACATAACGGTAAAAGGCTTTTAGTCCCTGAACCTTCACAATTTCTTGGTGCACCTTTAAAATTTTTTAAAGGATCATTTTTATCCTTTTGTATAAGTGATTTTCAGATTACACAACACATCTGAAAAAATTTTGGAAAAAATTTTCTAGAATTTCCATAACAAAATTTTTGAAAAAAAAAATGAATCATAATTTTTGGAATACATTTTTCGAAAAGCATTAAATAAATTCCAGAACAAACTTTTTGAAATGGGATTTTCGGACACATATAATAACTTTTGAAATTAAGTTTTTGGAATATCCCTTCATGTATTGTGTTATATTGAGAAGAGTTTCTCAAAACACCTTGCTGAAAAGAGCTATTGTAGGGGTGCGCTTAATAATAGTGAAATGCAGGAAGCAATAGTTATAATAAAAACCAACTGAATTTCTCACCTGGACCATTATACCAAACACTGAAATCCACTTCCAGTTCTCATTTAGGTGACTGACATGGAAATTAAATCTAAAGGTACCGTCTTCATTAAATTTTTATTTATATCCTCATCTTCAAAAAATACTTATATATATATATATATATATATAATTTTTATTAATATAATAAATTTTATTTTATTTTCTTTATAATTTAAATTAATGGATATACTCATTATATGTCTTGCTAAAATATATTTTACTTTAAATATTTTATCAAATATAATATTGAATTGTCAAAGAAAAAAATTGTTAATATTTTAATTACATGTAACCTGTTAATTTAAAAAAATATAAAAAATAAATAAATGTTGAATCTATTCGTAAGAGGATAAAAAAATATATAATTATATAACTTTTAAAAATTTTGGACTTTTATTAGAGGTAGGTACTATGAAAATTAATCCATGCGGGACTAAGAAGTTGAAGGTCATGTTCATATTGATGTTCATATTGATATAGATCAAGACCAAGAATATAAAAAGAGAGCATGGATGGGTGGTGGTGATTAAAATAGTCAAGATTCTAATAAAATGTCTGTCCAAACATGAACATAATCCCAATGTCTGCTCAAAATGATGTTAACATGGTATGCAGAACTATCTAGGAGAAACAAAAGATATGCAGAAAAGGGAATGATGTCGTATTTGAAGAAAAACAGAGGAAACAAAAGAGTAAAAACTGTACCGAACTTGTGCACAGTGAAGAGGTACAAATCCAATGTAAACAAACTAGAGTATGAGATGCTTATTTTAACCGGTGAAAACTATGCTCTGTTCTGATGAATTGTGAATTGAGTTCTTTTCTTCTTGATTTTGGAAAAAAACAAATATAATTTTTTAAAATTAAGTTAGACTTTTTAATATGACATTAAAATCATTTAAAGATTATTATATAAATCTTATGTACGATTGAAAAATCACGTACTAAACAAATAATATCAAGCTGAGATACCTTAAGCTCTAAATCTACCTATATTCAACAAAAAAACACAAATTTTCATGGATCAAACCTGCATATCTAAACCTTCCCATGACACAATTATCTAAGCCTTTTAGACATCAAAAACCTATTGTAGTGACAATTTTAAAAATATTTATTTTCATAATATTTTTTCTTGCTCTCTTCTTCATATTCGGTGAATACTCACTTAAAAACTAAAATGTATACAAATATAAAATATAACTTCATGAGCAACAAATAAGTAATTATGCTTATAATTGTAATGAAAAAAGTATTACAGGATTTTCTTGACCACATTTTACACCTTCATTAAACACATCTGAACTTGTTTCTTCATTACTTTTGGTCTATGGAGAAAACTAGAGTCGGGCCATCCATTTCTTTCCATTGCATATATGTAATCGAAAAACAACCCATTTTAGTCGTAAATGTTGTTTAGGAGAAAGTCACTCTCGACTATTAAATATATGAACCAACTTTTTTCATTTATCAGATCTTTTACATGGTAGTTTTAGTACTTGTTCGGAGAAATCAGCGGAATAAATTTTTGGTAGCCTACTGATAATATCCAACAATCACGAGAAGAAAATTGAACTTCTCAGGAAGCAGATATCTTCAGACCCTTATTAATGCAGATGACTGAGTACCAAACCAAAAACAAGTTGAGTTATATTATTCAATCATCCCTTACATATAACATTTGTTTAGGCAAAGTTACTTATCTCTTTATTCCTCTTCATCAAGTCAACTATATTATCCCACAATTATTTATCTTTATTGGACAGAAAGATTGTACATATACTGTTCATCTAAAAAGTCAAGTTTTATGCAAGGGCGTGGAAATTTTGAGTTTCCTTGCTAGCATCAATAGTGATTTGCAACAATTTCGACATGTTAACGTGAGCATGTTTCATATGCACTCCAAAAACTAGGATTGCGATCTTCACTCTAAAAACGTCAGAACTGTCTCGTATAGCTTATTTTATTAAAAAGGTCATGCTTGACTAGAAATTCAATTCATTCTACCGTCAGTTTTGTTTGAGACAGACCTTTGGACTCTTCAATTCGTAGCTTTGATTCAAAAAATTGTATTATATCAAATGGAAAGGACCAAAAAATAAAACCACCCATCTGTCAGATTTAACATAGAAAAAAGCCACCAGTTCCCATGTATTTTACAATCAAAACCTCAATTCAAGCTGCATTTGATTTAAAATAGAAAAAAAAAAAACCCTTTCACCTCCGACCAACTGAGGGATCGTATGGACTTGACCAAAGACCACCACTAACTCCAGAACTATTGACAGCTGCTACTCCATTGCTATCACCAACTGGTACCATACCCTCTGCTCCTTGGCCAGAAGCCATCTGACTATGAGTTCTCCCATAACCATCAACAAATGGACCACTGCTGTGTCCAGGGGTGGAAGCCCGAAACAGATCAGCTGCTGTTTACACAGTAAGAATGCATCACAAACATATATGTATAAAATATCGCATCAACACACTACAACATAGTAAAACAAGAAAGTTACCATGTACTCTTTTCTCAGCATTCAAAATCTCAGCTCGTAACATTTCTACTTCTCTTGCCATTGCTATTAGATTTTTCTCTTTTGCTTTCATGTGATCCACTAGCTCTATGTTTTTCTTCTTTTCATATTCAAAGGTGCCACTGTCACTCAACCGGTTTAAAGGAATTAATAGATAAGTTACAAGATAAAGAGAAACAAACCGCAAAAAAGATAATATGCACCAAGATGTGCAGGAACGAATACCAAATATTTATGAATTTAGGTGTACAATAGCACCCATGAATAGCAAAGCCTGACTTAAAGCTTGATTTGATAGATGTTGAATATACTTCAGTAGTAAATACTCAAATGTTGGGGAATCCATCATACAATTTTTTAACTAACTTTCATTCCGTTGTATGACAGCCTCACCATAAATATAACAATATCAATAGGAGACTCCTCTATAATGTCACTCCCAATACCCACTTCAAAGAACATCTCATATCTTGAAAGCAATCAGATACTACGAAGTTTATTTCTTGCTTGAGTTGAGAAACATTCTTTATTTTTGTTTCTTGTAATCATAAGTATTTACAAGTGTCATCCTATTTTCAAATATTTGCACAGGAACAGTGAAAACAAGAAACCTTATGTAAATAATGTGTCATTTTTGTAATTATATTGTGAAAACAAATAAAAACAGAGACAGAAGATATTTTCTCAAACTAAACAGACTTTCATAGTGAAATGAAAGGAATAATTCTTGTCAGCAGCTTTTGGGTTCTTGCTGGAGCAAAAACCAAGATAAATAAATTTCTATATGATTTTTCTTCTTTTATTTTTATTTTGATAGTGGCTGTACAAAATATGCAACTTCGATTTATAATATGTTAGTGTGTGGCATTCTTAACGTTATATCATTAGCAACAAAAGCCTTTCGCATGAGGAAGGATTGGCAACACAGATCAACGTTATCAATGGTAATGGAAGAAGGCCAAACTATGGTGCTGCCACAGTGGCCCTCGCTTCTCAAATTACCCAAGGCAAAGGAGCTGAAAAATGCCACTTATCCCAAAGCAATAGTGGTTATTTAACAACATTGGCTCAGATAAAAATATTAGTTTCCATCAGGGAAATCTAGACCCTGCTATAACAATTAACAAAATTAACTATATAACCTGAAGAATTTAGTATCAGTTTTGATTCATATGAAGGTAGAAATAGCCACACAGTGGAATTCAATACTTACCGTAACCTCTGATGCTCCTGCACTAATCCATCCAGTTCAGCCTGCAAATCTGAAATATTCTTAACATCACTATTAACCTTCTTCAGTTCCTGACTAGCTCGTTGAATTTGGGCACTCAATTCCTGCCTGGAAGCAGCCAAACTCTGTGCCTCAACATAGGCCTGTTGTAGATCCTTCTTCACACTATCACCAGCTCTAATATCAACCTCCCCTTTCGCAATTTTGTCAAGTAGAATTCTGATTTGAATGTCACTTTCTGTCTGGATGCTTCTAATGTGTGACTTCAACTTTTGTACATCCTGCGCAGTTGCGACAAGAGCCTCTCTTAAGGCCACATGTCCACTTGACAGACTATGGTTATCCCTTAAAAGCTGCTCTATTTCTGCTTCCTGAACAGCAAGTTTATTCTCCAACATCTGAGGAGGAGGCAGGGACTCCATAGTATGAGAACCTAAACCAGAAAGTTGACCACGTCGCATCATCCCAGGAATTTGCACAGAGCGTCCCTCAAATGTTGGTGGAGCCTTGCCCCTAGCAGCCATTCATCAGATTATGAACTTAATAAATCCAATGCAAATTAAATCAATACCCAACTCTCCCAAGGGACCTGCAATGTAAATAGCACCTCACCCATTAAGAAGGACACTACAAGAATATCTATGCCATTGAACAAAATTTCAAACTTAAAAAATTAGTTCCTACTGCTCTCCAAAGATGGTTTCATTAGTATATGGTCTCAAGGTTAGAGCAAGCATTGCAAAATCTAAGAATTTTCTTCTCTGTGAAGCCACTAATTTTACAGTATCCTCTTAGGTTTTCAAATGTGATGCATCATATAACAAACATGAATTGGGACTAGGACGACTTCATTGAAAGAAACATTTCAGAACTCACCAACAGGTTGCTCAATTTCACAAAAATAAAAAAAAAATACCAATCAAAATCCCAAGTTAATACAAAAATCGTATCGGCAAGTGCCCAGCAACCCAGAAACTAACAATTCATTGCAAAACTATAAAGGAACGAAAAGGTCGCCACCAAAGTTAATGATGCAAATTGAAAACTCAATATTTAATTTAAACCAAAAATGATGCGGCAATGGATGAAAAAAAGATCGAAGTGAGGAAGAGAAGAGGGTTACCCTTATGGCTGCTGCACGAATCTCCTTTTCACCATGCGGAACAAAGGCAGAAGCCGCACAAATCCCCTTCAAGACTCCTATTTAGAAATTTTCATGAACACCTTAAAACATAATCCAACCAAACTAAAACTAAAACATGTAAGACCCGGGTTTCCTTCATTCTTCTCATCTATCATTAATCTACCATTTAACAAAATAAAATTTTCCATTTACTAGTGAAACCCAATGTTTTAGTCATAGTACTTTTGATTTTATTATCTGACATCAAATTATTTCCTTTTGAATTGTGTATGCTTTTGTCATTGTATTTAATATATTAATGCTTATTTATTTATCATTAAAATATAACGTGAATTTTGTTTAAGATAAATCAATTTATTCTATAACAGAATTTAGTGATTGTTTATACAAAGAAAATTCACCGATCAATTATTTCATTACATTTTAATGATATAAAATATTTTTTTACTATAGATAATGTTCTGACACATTTAATAGTTTCAGGAGTTAAAGTAAAATAAAGTTTTTAAATACTTCTTCTTTTATGTTTCAAACATATTCTAAAACTAAAATTGTGATGGTGATCTCTAAACTCTCTTGAATATATAATTATATATTTTTATGAGATTAATGTATTATAGCAAAATTTCTTTCGTTTTCTTTTTCTTTTTTATTTATCTGCATTTTTATTCAAATTTTATATTCTTATGTATGAGAACCTAAAAAATATTGTGTTACGAGTGTTAGTTATTTTAAATAATGGGATCCTATTAATATTTTAATAATAAAAGTTTTTATATAAATTAAAATTTCATAAAAATATCTTACTAAAAATATTCTATTTTTCTAGAAAATAGTTTTAGGACATATCTCTCCTTTCTCTCTATAGTATCTTATTGCATTCATGCATTTATTTGTTTGACGATCAGAGACTATTACGGTGACTCTTGTAGAACGCTCTCATATTCGATCAGTTTCTTCCATGGAGTACGTTGATTTTTTACTCTTTTTATCTGTCAATTATTTTTAGCTTTACATGTGATCAATTATAAGACGCATGTGATTTTTGAGTTTTCTTTAGGATTCTTTATTGATCAGTGATTCTAATGATGTTCCTTGATCATATTTGTACTGCTCTTAGGTTGAGTTGTGAGCTTTGACACAAAAAGGGCATTTCAATACACTTTAAGTCATCTGAAATATATATTCAGGTAAAAAACTAATTTGAAGTTGTTTAGTTGGTGTGCATGTTGATTTTGGTGTTAATTGCTTAGTTTGATTGTGACATGGACTGTATAGGAATTGATTTCAAATTTGATTGTTGATTTTAAGTTGAGCTTGTGAAATTGGCAATATTTTTAAAGTTTTTATTGCATGTTGTTGTAACTGAGACTTTGGTATGAATGGAATATTTGTGAAAGTCTCTAGTAGCAAAGCATCTGGACTCTTAAATGCACCATTATGTAGGTTTAGAATTCACACAAATTATGCAGAATTCTGATCAACAGAATTATGCAGACTCGTTGGTTGAGTAGGGTCGCTCGGCGAGCTGTAAAAAAGATGGCTCACTAATTCATGAGTCGTTGGGCGAGCACGAGCTCGATGGGCGAGTTACGGATCAGGGGCTCACTAGTTTTAAGCGTCGCTGGATGAGTCCTACTCACTAGTTAAATTATGAGGGAATTATTTCACTGGAGTCCTAGTGGTCAATTCGTTGGGAAAGCAATCGTTGGTCGAGAGTACACCTCTTGCCTATCGTGAAAATGTGCTTGTTGAGTGACTCGACCAAGACTTGGATAAAATAATTCCCTTTCATTTTAGAGGATCTGATATTGCATTAGTTGTTACTGGAACTTGAAATGTATGTGTATATATTTATGTGAATTTATCTTAAGTGTGGAATGTGATATGATTTGGGGAATTTCGAGAAATTCTGAGGAGTAATATTTAATGAGGAGTAATATTTAATGTATGCAAGGACACCAAGACTTATTATTGGTTGGTATCATAACACTCTAATAATCATTAATGCTTGCTCAAATAGAGAAGAATGAATTATGTCTGAAGAGTAACAGGATATCCTAGTCACTAATCGTATTTCAAGTTAGGAAAACTAAGATTTTTATAAAAGCTAAAATAGAATGCTTAAATTGAGGTAAATGACTTAGATTTACATGTTAATATGCTTAGATTCATGTATTAAAATGTTTAGATAGAGAAAATCAAATATATACAATTCATCTTATATATGTTAACACAAATAAATTGATTCATAGTTACTTTTTATAAACTTTAAATCTTAAATCATTATTTTCTTTGTCGACTCTAGACTTCTTTCGATCTCCATTCATATTTCTTTAATTATGCAATGCATATGTATCCATGGCATGTGGAATTGGAACCATTAATGTCATACAGACGTAAACAAATTTAGGATTTTCAAATTTCACATTTTTTCAATCCTTTGATCAAATTTAAAGAATAGAAATTGACGTTAACCATGAAAATTTAAGTTTTGTTTAAGTGGGAACATGTTTTTCTGTAAGTAGTAACAAATTGCAAAAGTAAAAAATTTTAGTAATCACAATTTATATTAAATGATGATATAAAATTTATCATATTAATTATAGTTTAATCCAATTAATATTAAATTTTGTTATTAACCAAAGAAAGTAAGCATCAACAAATTATACGTATTTAGCAACCATTAAATTTTCGGATCTTAATATAATATTTAACTTTAAACCCTAATCTTAAGTCATGTAACCCTAATCCCTAAATTTCAAACTCCAAACACTAACAACTAATGAAATTTTGAAAAAATATTGAATTTAGCGACTAACAAATTTGGTCGTTAATTACAATGTTATCCATATTTAACGACCACAACATTTTCAGTAACTGATTCAAACATTTAAAAGACTATATTTAGCAACCAAATAATTTTCATTCGCTATTCACCATGTAATAAATATTTACTGACCTCCAAGTTTTCGGTTGCTAACGATAAAACTATCCATATTTAGCGATCAATGCACTTTCAATCACCAATTCAGGCATTAAAAAGATTATATTTAGCGACCAAATATTTTTCAGTCGCTAATCTTCATGTAATACATATTTAGTGACCATCATGTTTTCGATCGCTAATACATTTTTTATTTCAGTTGCAAATGTCGTTGCTAAAAATTCTACGTCCATTTGTATAAATATAGTCATCGCTTTAGCAACTAAATTTTTGCAACTTAAAGTTGTGGTCGCTATTTTAGTCGTTGACTAAATTTATTTAAGTAGCATAATTATTTGTCGCTATATTGGTCGCAGATTACAATAAATATAATTTGGTGACTAATTCGGTCGCAGATAGTGACCACTAATGTTGGTCGCTAAAACACTTATTTCTAGTAGTGTATAGAAATATATCATATTGAGTCCTTCCATTTTGATATTTGAGTATCATTTGTTGTATGAAAGGATTCAACTTCGATCCTTAAATAGACTATATTTTCTTTTAGTTGAACAATTTTTTTCTTAAAAAATAAAAACCTAGGTTTAGGTTAAAAGATCACCTCATTGGAAATTTTATGAAAAAAGTTATAAAGAAATCAAAGTTTATTGTTTTACCTGTCAAAAACTTATGTGTATCTTTTTTTTTCTCTTTTTCTAGGTTGTTATTTTGATTTTAATTTTCTATATTTATACTAATTTTTGGACAACAACTGTGTAATAATTTGATGAAATATTTAAATGTATACTCAAAACCCAGAATAATTATCCGACTTATATAATTGAATTCAAAAATGTATTTGGATGAAATGTTATTTGTTGTCTTGTGATTTTGACTATTAAAAGAAAAATGGAAGGTTATAAATATAATTATTATTGATAGTTTAGGTGTAATTTTTTCTATTCAAAATTGTAATAATTCAACTATCATAGTTTGATTCTAGAGCTGTCAAAATAGGTTGGAACTCGCGAGCCAATCTGGCTCATCACGGGTTCGGGTTAGATTGAAATACTTTTATAAATTTTAATACGGGTTGATTTTTGACCCGGCTCACGTAGATTCCGGCTCACTCAGGTTGAATCCGTGATGAGCCGGGTTGGCTCACCAACTCGCATATAAAGGGTCACACAAGTGTTTTTTATTAAGTTAAGTTTTGCATTTTGGCTATGTTGGGTTGTTTTTTTAGCCAACACATAGATAATTTGTATTTTTGCGATTCTCTTTTTTATTTGGATTGTATTAAAGTTTATTTAGATTTTAATTATAATTTTACTTTAGTTTTGACTGAAAAAAATAAAAAAATTGTATTTTTTTTAATAAGTAAACCTGTGAACCAACCCATTTAACCCACCAACTCATGGTGAACCAGATCGAGTTCGAATTTGTTTGGCTCGCTAATAAGTAAGTCTAGTTGAGTTGACTCACTAAGTAATCAACCCGTGATGGGTCGAACCGGATCAAACCGATTACTTGTTTTGACATCTCTAATTCTCACAACATACTTTTACGTAAGCAATTGGACATTTAATATTTTCTACAACAAGTTTTACTCAACCTAACCTAGTCATATCTTATATTTCGAATTCTAAAAAATATTTAATTCATGTTAATTAAAATACATTAATAATATAACATTAGATAATTATGCAGAGAATATGAATCAACAATTTCTTGCTTTATACAAGCATCTTTCATTTGTTTTACTAATTTTTAATTCAATTTATGTTTTGATAAAATATATTAAATTAGTTGTGAACTTGTGTTTTGGGTAAGAAAAAGAGTGGGTATTCAAAAAATAGTTTTTTTTAGAGATAAAACTCAATCAACTATTAAATTTCAAAACATATGAATAAAGACGATAATATTTATTGTGACTTTTTACTAAATTTGTCACTCGTTAATAATTAATAATTCTGTTGGATATTTAAGAGAAAAGTAATTTAAACTTTCAGCATTATTATTTTACCGTGGATGATTCTAATTATCCAAATTTAAAAATTTTACCAACCATATTTAAATTATGTCAATTTTTTTATAAAAATAGAAAATATATTTTACTTGATTTTTTTTTCTGTAATAATTTTTCAAAACAAGATTATAAAATAAAGTAACAAATAAATTTTTTATACCCGAATTACTGAAATTGGAAAAAATAGTTAAAAATTTAAAATTTGATTTAATTATATATGAATAATTAGACGTTACATATTAGAAGTAGAAAGGAAAGGGATAAAGAGAGTTGGAGTAACAAAACATAGAAACTGTTTCAAACTGAAATTAATTCACTTTTTTATTAAAAACATATTGCTGCAAACTACGTACACAAACTAAAAACACTTAACGCCATATTTTCTTTCATTTCAGTAGACCACTAATTCCTTAATCGCCACCACCACCAGAGCCAGAACTGGAAGATGAAGATGCTGAATTTGAGGCAGAGCTAGAACTGGAACCGGAGCCACCACCAAGGCCAATTCCAACTCCAATTCCACCAAGGCCCAAGGCCTTCCTCGCCACTCAGTGCAAGCAGACAAGACGACCAAGATGCGGCCATTTGTGTGTAATGTAGTGTGCAAGAGTAAGAATGAAGAAAAGTAACTCTGAAGAGGCCTTCAAGGATTGTGGAGTATTTATAATTGGTGAGTAGTTACTACTAGCTAGTGCCGTAGTGACAATGGCAAGAGGGTGGGTATGATAGTGTGAACAAGTGAATACATAATTTTATCATTGAGGGTAGAAAGCGGGAAAGATGGCGTGGCATTCTTGATTTCGATAGTTTGAACACTAAATTTTAACAATTTTTTTTATAATATAATGTATCATTTTTTAAGTAATTTTTAAATATTAAAAATAAAAAAAATAAAAAATCAATTAAAAAATGACACTTAAATATATAAATAAAATTTATCAAATAATCAAAACAGTTATTTTCCAAAAGATTAAGCGTCTTGCACATCACATGTATGAGGGCAAGTGCCAATGCAATAGCTTCCCATTATGGCCACTCTCATAGTGGAGGATGAAAGCCTGTTTTGTTGTTGACTGTGTTTTGCCCATTAAAGTAATTTCATTTCTGTATGTGGCCACCTCATGGCCGGTTATAGGTGAGCACGAGCTATCATCATTCCCACAATGCTTTTCTTTTTTATAATAATTTTCTTTTGAAAAATTTGTTCACTACTAAATTTTGATAATTTTTTTTTTACTATCTTAAGTGATATTTTTTAAATAGTATTTTATTTTTTCAACTTTAATATTCAAAAATTATTTAAAAAATGACATTTCATATTATAAAATAAAGTTATCAAAATTTAGTAGTCAAAATATTATTATCCGTTTCTTTCTTATATACTATCCAACTTGCATAAGAATTTCTCATAACATTATTCTTAGGAGAGGGTTTAAAAATGGTTTTCTAGCCAACTACAAATCAATGTCCAAATTGGATTCATTAGTCACCGGTCATATGCTTTTTTTTCTTAGATAGGCACTTTCATTGTTTATAAGAAAAATAATTATTTGACACCGATGACTTGTTTAAGAGTAAAATGATCATAGAAAAATATATTTTTATATTTGTAAAGAAAAAAAAGTAAATAAAAGATACTAAAAAGTAAATTATATTTGAGTGTCAAAATATCATTATCCTTAACTAACGTACACAGAGACACTGTCGTATATGTGTATACGCATTTTTTAAATATACGTGATATTATATTAGTAGGTAATGATAATGTAATGTTATTAAGTTAGTATCTAAAATAAAATTATATTTATTAAAAATAAAGTAAAATATATTAGAAAATATGAGAGAATAATTGTTGATAAATTGGATAAAAAAGAAGAGCATATATAAACGATTTTATTAAAGAGTTTGTAAAAGTAACGGTTAATTTTTAAAATTTAATAAATAATTATATTTTAAAGGGTAAAATTAGTATTTTGAGATGTGACAAAAGAGAAAATTCTTTTTATATATTGTTATAGATTATATTATACATTTTAATTATTTTTTTATTTTTATTCTTTTGAATGACTAATAGAATGATATATATA
>Ga0214545_1000419_pt1 | contig 66136 bp, 23 predicted proteins | sample CNSS4metaG_FD_160064 | JGI IMG/M metagenome (GOLD analysis project Ga0214545, IMG submission 160064) | Root nodule microbial communities from cowpea collected in UCLA plant growth center, Los Angeles, California, USA - CNSS4 | ecosystem: Host-associated > Plants > Roots > Nodule | place: USA... | reverse complement strand
CCAACGTAAGTTAATTTTTTTTTTGCTGTTTTTTTTTTTGTTGGTTGTTGGTTGCTTCTTCTTTTTTTTCTTTTTTTGCTTTTTTTTTCTTTTTTTTTTTTCTTTTGTTTTTTTTATTTTTTTTTTAAGTTTTTTTTTTTTTTTTTTTTTTTTTTTTTGCTGAGACATTAGCAGAGTACTATGTGACTATGAATGTGATTCTTGAGGGGCCGTGAGGTTGCCGCTTACTGCATTGTTTACATTGTTTGTCAATGTATATAATCTTTAATGGGTGTGTTTCAGTTTTCAAATTTGATGACGAATGTTAAAAAGTTTCCAACTTTTTATCTCCCTCTTCCTCTGTTTTTTCTCTGCCGTTAAAACAGAATATGAAAAAAAAAACAATAAAATTGTTCATGGTTTCGTTGTTATTCTTCTGTCGTTGATTCCTGAATCTTTACATATGTGTTCTTTGTGGTCATCATGTCGGTCACATGATCTTCATTTATTCCCGGTTTAGCCACAGAATTTGAAAAATTATTAAAAAAAGGAAATTTCCCTTTTAGAATCTCAGAATTCCCAGGTTTAAAATCCCTTGGGATTTGGGCTTTTTGCTATATTCTGAATGTTCAGATTGCACCCTTCCTCATATTTTAAACAATTTGGCTTTGTTCAGTGTGAAGTTTTGCAATACTTTATTGGTAATTAGTTGCTCTGAATTGTCTATGGAGATCTGCGCTTGTTTATGTGTTTGTGTTGTCTTTACCTTCTTAATTTCAATATTCATACCTTCTCAATTTCCATATTTTTTTTTTTCTTTTTGTTTTGCTCTGTTTTTTGTTCTATGCTTTGTTCATCCTTCTTAAATGCAAAGGACCCTCTATTTCTGCAACAGTCCTTTTTCAAAGATTCTGCTGTTGTTTTTGATCCAATGTGTTATCATTGCACTGCATAGGGAGCTTGAAGCAAGGATATTGATGGTGAGGGACCCCAACATGGGCAAGGAAAAGGTGATTTCAAATTTCACATTGCTTCACTCATCATCCACAAAAGGGTCCAAGGACAAGAGCATCCCCAGCAATAACATGCCCTCCTGGCTTCTCACCAACATTTCTGGTATGCATTAATTTTACCCTACTCTACCAACAAAAACAAACTTTCTTCAACCAAGTTAAAACTCAATGTTGCAACTCCCATCTCTTTGTTTTTTGTCTGTATTCTGTAACCAAGTACCCTTTTAACTTAATAATGGAATGTGTTTCAATCAATAGTTGTATATTAATATTAATACTAGTAAAGGCATTTACAAGATCATGGTGTAATTTGTTTTCAGAATTATGGATATATATGTAAAACTTTAAAAAGTTATAGATATGTGTAACACATTCTATTTTCTATTTTAATTATGTTGGAACATCCATATAAATCTTCTTATTAAACTTTTTTAATTTTGGTTGACTATATACCAAACATGATTCATATGGGAACTCTCATTAACTTTTAAAAGCAAATTGAATCATTCTGGTGCAGAAAAAAAAAACCCTAATAAATAATGGAAAGAAGAAGAAATCTGAATTAAATGGAATCACATGCATTAGGTGTGGTACAAGTAATGTTGAAACGGTGGAAACCTTTTTCTGGCATTCATCAATGAATGGAAGGAAGAAGGGAGAAATGAAAGAGAAGAATCCTCCCTACAGGACATGTCCCTGTCAACTGTCAAATGTCCAACTCTTCATTGGAAACAACAATGCCGTACATAACTATTTTCCTTCTGCAATTTCTTATCATCAGACACCACTTCCCACGCGCCCTTTCTCACGCGCCTATAAAATATTGATTTTTTTGTAGGTTTTCGAAAGAAATTTTCATTTTTTACTGGTGTTATTTACTGTATACTAGAGCATGGATTCTGGGGAAGAAAATTTCATATAAAGTTTATATCTTTTCGTATAGGTGGCTGTTGACAGGTCTATCTTTTTGGTGTGTTTTTGTTTTCAAATTTCCAATTTGATTTGAACAAGACTTGTATACCCATTGTCTCTGATCTGGCGATTGATCCATTGTCCCTTTCTCATACCCTTTTGTTCTTTTGTTTGGCCTTTGCGGTGCTTTTTGGACACTCATCTTGTGTTTCAAATTTTGAAACTAGAATGGACCTGGTGGTCACACACACACAACTCACTGGTTCCTGGCCACGTCACTTGCCTTGCTGCAGTGCACATTAGATTTTGGTGGCATTTGTAATGGTGACTTTTCCATTTAGCCTCGTGGCTTGTGCTCATATTCCCCTAAACTTTATTGGCTTTACACTTAAAAAATTTGAAAGTTGGAGAACGTTAGCTTTTCTGTCAACAGTGCACATGCTCAGGTATAGTACATGATTTTGACCTTTGCATTCAAAACTAGAGGTAGTAGATGTAACTCTAGACCAGACACTAGAGTGGCAATGTGCCATACCCTTGTGGCTAACTCGTGTTGCAAATTCAAATTCTGTTTTCAAATTTAGCCCTGCACTATTTAATTTCCTTGTAACGTTTTATCTTGCGTACCAGAATTATTTATGGGGTTTGTCAGTGTTCCCTTTTATGGTGTCATGGTTTGGTAACATGTCCCTCTCTCTGTGCTCAATTACTCATCAACCAAGTTTGGATAGGGTCTATATTAACCTCCTTTGTGGTACATCCCATTTGTCAATCTTTTTACAAGTTGAAACTTAATGGTTCTGAAGCTATGGACTTGTGTAAACCCGGTAAGGAAAAACATTGTTCTCTGTGCTCTTTTTCTTGTAATTACTGATGCAAAAAAGCATTAAGTCTTTTTTTATTTGTATTGAAAAGGGTTGTTTGATCTATGTAGCCAGCCTCACCTAGTTTGAAAAGGGTCTTTTGTTTTTATTGTTGTGCTAATGCAAATGTGAAACTTTTGGTGTTTGATGGCAGAATTAGAGGAGAGGATGAAAGTGTTGACAATGAGTACAACCGAAGAAGAAGAAATTGGTGATACTTTTGCTGAAAGAGCAGAATCCTACTACCAAAAGAGACCCCAGCTACTGTCCCTTCTGCAGGACTTGTACAATGGCTACATAACCTTGTCTGATCGTTACATCCAAACACTGGCCAAACACAAGCATCATAGTAGACACTCTTCCCAAGTCTCAACTGTTGATGAAGGCTTCTCTGACCAGGAAGAAACAAGTGGTGTGAGCCACGTTGATTCAGATATTGAGAGCTCAATCTCCTACCAACACCCTCCACACCTGGTGATGCCTATTTTTCTCTCTAAGAGCTCCATGCTTGATGTTGATGCCGTTGTTGCCGAGCTTGTGGTCAGGAATGTTGAATATGACTTGTTGATGCACGAGGTTGGTGTCATGGAGAGGAGGTATTGCGAGTCCTCAAGAAAAAGTGAGCTACAAAAGAGTCTTCTTGAGGTGTTGGAATCTGAAAGGATTGTTCTGCTGAATGAGAATGCTAGTTTGAGTTACAGAATCAACACTCTGGTGGAAGAGAACAAAGAGCTGGCAACTGAATCAGTTTTCATCAAGAGAAAAGCTGGTGAGCTGGCAAAGTGTGTGCTGAAGATGAGGGAGGATCATAGGGTGTACATGCTACACAGGAAAATTGAAGATCTTCAAGCACAGATACATGGCTTAGAGAAGAGGAACAAGGAGTATTATGAGAAACTTCTGAGAAGAGATGGTCAAGATGGTAACAAAGGGAAGAGTGGGGAGGGGATAGCTTTGGAGGTTTGTGTTCAGATGGATAAGTTTAGGAGGTTCAAGTGGAAAGATGGTAACTCTTCTAGGAAGAGATTTGATGGGAAGAAATCCCCTAGTTTGTGGAAAAAGCTCAAGAACATGGATTTGTTATTGTGTGGCACTAATCCAACCTGTGCTTGATGGTAGTTTTTTTTTGTGGAGTTCACAAAAGTTCTATCAAAATTTATATGCATACTTTTTGGCACTTTAAAGTTAGCAGCAGTAGCTTAATAGGTTTACTTATAAGCCATGGTGTACATTCCAACATGAGGCCTTTCAACATAGAAATGCATGAAGACCCTCTAGCTGAATCCATGACAAACTAATTGTAGATCGGTTAATATCATCTTTGTAAAAGCTAGAGTGTGTCTGTACCTTTGCCTCCACTATTTAAGTTCATCAATTCTGCAATATTATGTTATTAGTTAACAAAAAGTATTAGATCCATCTTCCATCAAGTAACAACTTTGATGCCATTTTATCCATCATTTACTTTTTCACTTTTCACACATTTAATAACTCCAACTTTTTTACAAGATAAAGATCACAGCACTAGTTTTATTTCTATAAATCAAACTTAAAACATGCATTCCATAACTAGTAGCAACTGATGTATATCAGTGCATTTGAAACTCTTTAAAAGTGGAAGTTGAAGTTGGAAACATATGTTGGATTGCGTCATTGAATTGTGTTTCGGCAAGTCTTTAAGATGGTAGGGTCGTATGCGTGTTTTGAAATTTGAAGTTGCTATACCTTGTTTTCAGGCTTCATTTTCCCACAAAGTGCCAATTTCAATTCTTACACAGTGCCCTAGTTCATTAAAATGTTATCATTTTCTATCAAACGTTTGTTTTGTAAGTATTTTTTTCCAAATTTCAATATGATCAAACCAAATCAAAACCAGTGACAGTTTCCATGCTAATGATAAGAGGCATATTTCTCACATACCCCACAAAACAACTAATAATAACAAACCCACGTCACTCGTTACGTAATGAAAGTGAATAATAAGATTGTCTCCATTCATTTCTTCAAGAGTCAGTCGTATAATCAGTATAATAAATTAAATTGAACAGATAAAATTGAAAGCATATGAAAATCTTCTTATTTATTTATTTATTTACCAATGAGCTTTATTATTCACTCAATAAATAGAGAGTAAACAGTTACCTCTTAGTCTTCAAAAATATAATATTTGGTTAAGAAAATATTAAAACAAATATGATATTTAGAAGTAGATAGTGGATAGGTGTTTCATACAATGGTTATGAAACTATAAGATATCTTGCACAAATAAACTAAATTATATTATGTAAACAATACTTTTTATAACTATTTGTATCATATCAATAATGAACAAAAAAGTGTTGAATACTTTATCTGAAGTTAAAAAATGTTAACATGTTTTGTTAATTATCTAGTTATTAACACAATATACATGACTACCTAATTTGTGACATCAGAATGTTGTGAGACACCAATGTTTGGTGAATTATGTTCTTTCTTATCGTATGGTCGTTTGTCATATTGTAGTCTCTTAACATTGAAAAGAAGAAAAGGAAAAAAAAAAAAAAGATGGGTCTTGAAGCTTATCATTGCTCCAGTTTAATCTTGTTCTATCTTTTCCTCATAACCTCCTTCATTGTGCCTCATGCAAAGGGAGAAAATTACCTTGTTGGTGACAGTTATGGTTGGATTGACTTCGTAGATTTCAACAACTGGTGTGATGGAAAAGAGTTTCATGTTGGTGATGTTCTAGGTAAGGGTAGAGTTTCACATTTCATAATAAGAAATATATCACTAACATACTCTTTCACATGTTATGTTATCATTTTTTTTACTATCATTTTCTTTTTGTTAACATGTTCTTTTTACTGGTAAAATTTAGGGCATAATACAGAGAAGCTAAAAAGATTTTATTGTCAACTATGTTTGGTTATGCATAGGAAAACAGCAATATAATATAACTGTTTAATGTCTTTGAAATGTGTCAAACATGATTGTGACTTTTGAGAGATTCATTGTTTAATGGAGTAAAAAGTCACTTTAATGTGAAAGAAACATTAATATTACACTTTATTGTGACTTTTAGTAAAAAAAATTATTGATTCATAACCAAACCAACCACCACTCTTAATTAATACTTTTGGTAAAACCTTCATAGAAGTTTAAAAAGCCTCATGATTTTATTTACATTTTTTAAAGTAATCTAAGAACATACCTACCTACCTTTACTAATTACATGTTTAAAAGTTGGATTTATTAAAATTGTCAAGATAACATAAATGACACATACAAACTAAAATCAAATTTGCAGAGTCAATAACATAATGATTGTGCAAAATAGAATACACACATTTTACCAAAATATGGCATTTTTTTGTATATTTTATTACAAGAAAGTTGAACATTTTCACTAACAGTTATATTGAACAAATTATATAAACATGTTGTACTTCTGTTACCAGTGTTCAATTATGACAGCAGCCAACATAATGTATTGCAAGTTGATTCCACAGTTTATGAGAGTTGCATAAAGGACTCATATATGAAAAGGTTCACCAGTGGTAACGACTCAATAATTTTAAAGAAGGGTGGAGCATGGTTCATATGTGGAGTTGATGATCACTGTGAAAATGGGCAGAAGCTCCACATCAATGTAACTCCTTAACTGATAATCATGTTTTGATATTGGTGTTTTAGTTACTTTAATTGCTACTTTTCGGAATAGTTCAGATGTTATGGATCTTCTTTGAATGGAATCATCATGTTCAATCATCCAACTTCAGAATTTATCTTCTAAATATTGGGAGAAAAAATTATATAGTGATCTTTTAAAGTATCTGATATTTGTTCTTGTCAGTATTATTTACCTTACACAGTCTTGGTTCAGTCTTGGTTCGAGTAGATGATCATATCAGCTTTCTAAAAACAGATCATATAAAGAATGGAAAAGATATAGTTAAGTTATCAGATCAAATCAAGCCATGATCATCAAATAGTTCCTCAGTTAATCCTTGCATCGAGGCACAAACACCGGATCTAAGATGTAATCAAACCATTGCTTAATTTATTTATTACTTGGTAAAACTAAAGTCATAATCATGGTTAATAAGAGAAGTTTTATGTCCCACTTAATCATTTTTAACTGACTAACAAAGAAAAATGTCACACACTTCTGATGAATTGACCTTATATTATAAAACAAGTTGATCTCAAGCAAGGTGACAGCTCTTTAGAAAGTAAGAATTGCAAGATAAATTCCAAAATTGAAAGCACCACTGTTGTTGTAACCCACTCAGAATGATCAAAATAGCTTATCACAACATAGTGCTTACTAACTTAGTTCTTACTCCTATGGATGACCATCAAAAGCTTCAAGGCCAAAAACACTTGTTTGGTTAAATTCTCTACCATTATGAATAACAAGTGACACTTTAGTGCATAAATATGATCAAAATGAATGTACATATATGATGTCCAAAAACTAAAGAAGGGTTCTTCTTTCCCACATACTGAGAATGAAAAAGCTCACTGCTATCTATAAATAATGTAAGTGCCCTTACAGATCAGCGGTGAGCACGTGGTGACATGTGGCAACATTTCGGCTGATCAACTGTTTTTGTAGTCATCATTGTAAATTAGATAGATTACTGTTCTTGTCCATAACGGCATTTAACTTCTTCCCCGTCTAAAAGCCTCTCCACGGCATCTGAAGGAAGACCAATCATCTCTAATGTCTTCTCCCACACTTCATATGATGTTTGAACACTGTGTGCTTCTTCTGATGGATTTGCCGGACGACAATCTTGAGAAATAAAGGCACAAACGGGCCACTCGTCTGCTTTCAACATGTCACAATACTCCGGAACTTGAGGATCGGTGGCCGCAAAAAGAGCACTCCTTGCACCTGCATTGCAGAACAAGTCACATGTATTCAAAGTCAGTCCAGAACATCTTTTACTTTTGCAAAAGCATTCCATCAAATATATGGTAGGACAGTTGATTATAGCATCGGATAATGTTTACATAATACTATGCTGCCAATAGTTAACTAAAAGGAAAGGAAATGATTTCAAGAATACAAAAATGTTGGAACTAAAAGAGAAACGGAAAAGGGAAAGAGAGAGCATATGATTTCATCATGTTTTTTAGAACAATGGGTTCCAAATCCAATCACAACTCAAATATTACACAGGGAACAGTCATGGTAATTCGTGATGTCTTAAAAATTCAAGATTGTTAGGTTGTTATAGGTTTAGTTTGAATATATTGAAGAAATAGACCTTCTTGAGCACTAAAGATGAAGTAAGGGATCAAATGATACGCAGCTTGAACCAGTTTTGGAAGATCTCTTGCCTGAAATAGATAGAGTAGAAAATATAAGCAAAAACAAAAGCTTGATTAATAAAATGCGCAAAAAGATCAAGGAATCAATGACTTCATATATCCCATCATGCAACAAATACATGGTCCATCCAAATACATTCCAAGTTTTAAGAAGACTTACAACATTGGTCTGGACAATTCCAGGCGATACACACAATACACTGACGCCAGATTCAGCAGGGAGTCTTTTATTAAGAATACTACTAAACATAATCTGCAACAGAAAATGCCAAGTCTTGTTTCATTCACAACTTCAAGATGAGAGGTAAACCAAGCAATTCATCTTCTTCATGTGATTTTGCAACATTTATCAGCAAGAATAAATTTTAGAAGTCAATATCAATAACCAGACTTGAAGAATCGACACAAAAAGGAAAAATACAGGGAGAACATGGATTCCATCTATCAAATAAAACTTATTCTTGTTTTAATTCTGAGAAAATTAATATGCAAGATAGAGATTAGTAATAATTAAATGGTCAACATTACACACACATAGAGAAAACATGCATTTAATTTGCATCAAGACCAGACACTATCAGTTGAATTGTGGACAACAAATAAGGCTAAGTATACATGATTTAGCAGCGACAAAAATAACTATGGATAATTGCGCTAGTAAGTTCATTAAACGAAAAACTTATATATAAATTGTAAGCCATGAAATTGACAAAAACATTTAAACCAAGTGTACCTCTGCCAACTTGCTGCTTGAGTACCCTACCAGACTAGAAAATTTCCTTTTTCCAGATGTGACATTCATGTCTTCGGTGTCAACAAAGCCAACATGATGCATCTACAGATAAAGAAGGGAAAAGAAAAGAAAGCACACTGAGATTTTCTTAAGGTCAAAGAGTAGTAAAGGTTAAAAAATAAAATATCAGTTTATCACCACAAAATACTTTTTTTTTTATTTTCCAGGAATTACTTTAACCACTGTGATGACAACAGAAAAGTCATCAGCATTCAAAAGTTAAAATTCATAGAACAGTTAAACAGAAAAACAATAACATTACAGAGAATATTGAATACCTGCCAAATATCAATCTACAGCCTTTACTTCTGCACTCATTACTTATTTGACATGTTTCCTTTGTATTATGCATCCAATTTTTAATTCTTTGGAATACACCAACTATTCGATTGTCAAGAATTTTATAAGCCAAACTCATTTCCTGTTCTCTTTTTCAATTGTTCAAATAAATGACTTACTCTATATTTGAATTTTTGGAATACAATTATTTCATCGAGCAAGAGTCACAAACATATATAAAGGGAAATCTCAGAAATAGCATTGTAGTTTCACAACTAAACAGTTGATACTTTTGAATTGGATAGCAAGATACATTTGAGTAAGAGTATATAATGATATTGGTGTCTGAAGCTAATTAAAATGTCATAAAAAAGTTGATAATACACCAGAAGAAAACTTTGTAACTCGTGACATTAATTTAATAAAAAAGTAAAAGAAAACGAAGTAACTCGAAATTAAAGAACAGTACATATTCCAGGTCACAAGTGTATCATGTTTTTTTACTCAAAATCAAATTTTACTAGAAAACAGTGAGAGGAAACATACCAACCAGGATTCACAGCCCCAAGACAAGCACCTAAACAGAAGAAAGAAGATGTCTTCCAAACTAACGTAACCTTTCATAATAAGTAATTTGCTACTAAATTTGAATTTTAGAAAGTATTAATCCTGAATTCCTCATCATTGCAAACAGAATAGCTCTAGATCATAGATTATATTTTAAGAAGATCAAACATAGAAAACCAACAAGTAATAAATGTGGAATTAGTCAAACCAACCTCTAGCCAAACAAAACTAAGTTTTCATGCATATTAGTATAGTACGAATCAAAGGCAATAATATGAACACTTAATGGATTATATGGCAGTGCCCAAAGCCACAGTGGTGTTTTTACATGGCAGAATTTTGGTCTCCCACCATCCACCGCGGATAATAACTCAGGTTAAATCCTATGGGCTATGACATATAATAATATGCTCAAATAGCGAGAGACTTACTATAGAATTCACATTAACAATGCGACTAGGAGAACCCCTAATAAGGGATGGCAAAAGAAGTATAGAAAGCAACGCAGGAGCCAGATGATTCACTTGCAAGTGCTGTTCATAACCATCTTTTGAAAATTTTTGCGGCTCTGAATATAAACAAAAATTGTGGATGGATTAGTTACATTTGTGATCAATGAGAACCAATCAAGAAGATATTATAGTTAATTCTGATAATTTTGTCACAACAGATGATGAAAAAGAAAAGGAAAAGTACAATTGAACATGTAATCCAAAAAATTACTGGAAAGTAAGTACCAATGGTTGGTGTTGTTTCAGGTTCAGAATGATTGAAAACAAACAGGCCAAAATAACGAACAGTTTTGATTGATCAGATATACCAACCTCCAATGGAAAAAATTCCAGCGTTATTGATGAGAACATGCAAGGGTGCTGAGCGTGCATTCCATGCTTCAGCAAACCTCACAACAGAGTCCAACGAGAGAAGATCAACTTGCATTACCTTCATAAGCCAAAAGGCAATGTCAGTGACGAGAAGTAATCCCAAAACACATTGTTAATTAAGCTTATCTGGCATTAAAACAAATATTCAACCAAAATCTCTCCTCAGAGCGTCATGTATAACAGCTTGTAACAAAATAAGTTAATCCAAACACAGTTAAACTCATAAGAAGATCCACGGATCATAACCATCATAGATGATTTAGCAAAGCATGCACCAAGATTGTGGATTTAATGTTCCTCACGCAATTGAATAATGAAGATACAAGTTACCTCAACATTAAGAGGAATACTCAATCCTGAAGAGTCAATCTGCCACTTCTGGATCAATTCCTGAGCTGCCTTTGTGTTCCTGACGGCCATAACAACATGAGCACCTGACTGTGCCAATTGCCTGCACAATGAGAAGAATAACTAAATAAATGCATCACTCCATTTTTTTCTGAACTTAAAAGCTCACACTTCATAATGTTCAATCTAGAATTTAAACCAAAAAGATACCCAAACCCATACACTTTACATGAGACCCAGTTTAATAAACTTCTCGAGAAGTACTAATTAATTGAATTATGATAAATCAAACTTTTAGCACATAAATTAAAATCAATATAGTTTTGTTATCCACTAGTTAGCGCATCTCCAATGATACACTTGAAGTGAAGGTTCTTAACTCACTTTTAGCAGGTCTTACATGTTTCATCAGATTTAAGAATTTTCTACTCCAACGATGAAATCATTTAAGCACTTTTTCTCATGTTATTTCAGAAAACGATTTTAAAAAAGGTTAATATCTTCTGGTCTCTATATATGTGTCAACTTCAGTCTCTATGAGCTTTACCATTAGGTCCCTGTACCAACCAATTTTTGCACTAGTCCTTGTTAGTTTCCTAGCAGTATTAAACTGACAAAATGGAGACATAAGGACTAAAACATAAAAAATTGCTGGTATAGAAACTAAAACATAGGAGTTTTTTTTTTTAATACAAAGATTGAAAAAGCTGGCACAAGTATAAGGACCAAAAGATTAATTAAACTATTTTTAATCATAAGACCAGATTGCTTGTATAAGAACCAACTCTTATAATTGGAAGTCATGTCAGCCTCCTCCAAACGATCACCTGGTTCTCAAGTGAGAACCTTACAACAGGTGAAGGAGATTCTCCTGAAGAAACAATTGAAAACCTCTTATAAAACTACTGCAAGCTGGTCCACAGTGGGCCAAACAACCTAGCCATGGTAAATAAGGCTCACTTCGCACAGTAACCAAAACGGTAAAACATCATTTATAACCTATCTCCAAAACCAACCGCAAAGGTCCCTCCTTTAAAACCGCAACCACAAAACCAAGACAGACCCACTTCCCAAAACCAACCTTTCACCAATGACCACTCAACAACCTCCCACCCCAGATAACCCCAGTTCATCAAAATTCCAAAGCTCAAGTTTTTACACCCAAAAACAGAACCCCATCATTTAAAAGCATGAAAATGGATTTAAAGGGAAGTGAACCTTGCGATTTCGAGACCAATGCCACTGGTGGAGCCTGTGACAATGCAAGTGAGGTCGTTGACGGGAGGGAGCGGCATGGGGTTGTGCAAATGGCTGGCCATGATGCGCTGAAAGAGCATTTCGTAGATCAAATAGAACCACCCTCTTAACCACTCTATCCAACCCAGACACTCCTTCTTCTTATTCTTCGTCTCCGGCGCTTCATTGCTTGAAGACGACGTCGTAGTTGCCATCTCCCTCTCTCTCTTTCTCTCTCTCTCTCTATACGTTAGCGTACAGAATCTGAGATCTGTCTCTAGCAGGAGGAGACGATGATGTTTACTTTTTTGCTTCGATTCTATAATAGTGAGTGAGAGACGAGTTTCTGTTGACTTGGATCGGGTGAGTGGACTCACCCGAGTTCTAAAGTAACTCCGGTGCCGGCTTTTATAATTCGAGAAAAAGTAGCTCTTTTCCAACAATTACTGAAATTGGAAGATTTAAGTTTCGGTCTATAATTTTACTTTATATAGTTTTTCATTATTTTAGTACGTAAAATTAAAGAATCTATAGTTTCAATTTAATCTTTAATTTTGCATTAAATGGAAAATTACATGTAGTCCTCTAAATTAACTTTCCTAAGTGAACACTTTTTATGAAATGCTAATACATAAATATTTCTTACACTTACAATTAGTGTTTACTTTTTTTTAATGCGTTAGGTAATAAGATAAGACCAAACAGTAATTTGGACCAGAATAAAAATACCGATATATTTTTCTTTTTAGGAGTGGAAAATTGTTAGATCAAAAGATGAACAATGACATTTCAGATTTTCCATAGAGACAAATTAAGTTTATGTTTTTTTTTATAAGAGTTTTGATAAATTAACTTTGCATTCTACAAGAGTAAGCTACAAATATCTAAAAAAGTTATAAAATTCATATAATTTTTTCATTATTTTTTGTTACAGTGTGAAACTTGTTCAAAGGTACGGGTCAGTTTTATTGTTTTAAAACCTAAACCTTATGCCTTTCAAATTGTGAAGAAAAAACTTAACAAAAAAAAGGCAAGGGATCAATATAGTGAATTTGAAAATCTACAGGTTTTTTCTTTCTCTGACCTGTTAGATTTTCATGAAAAAGAAAAAACAAAACACGATCTATCTTTATAAGTTCTCTTTTTCTTTTTTTCATGTTTTTAAGATAAAATCTTGTCTTACAAATGAATTAAAAATGGTTTTTGGGAATTCAATTTAGAGTGAGTACTTTTGAAATTTATTTTAATTTTCCTTTTTCTTATATTATTTGAAAAGAAAAATTATTTTTCTTAACTAATTATATCTTTATTTGACATTTATTTGTTTTTCTGTTAGTATTATTTAGATATTTAAAATCTTTGAGTTCTCTAACTCTTTTCCATGTTTCTTGAAGAGTGAGTATTTTTCAGATAAGAAAAATTAGCTTTAATAATATTTTGATGTTGAAATTAAAAAGGGTTCTTACTGCATATATGAAATTAAATTAATATATGAAAAACTAACTTTAATATAATATATGTTAATTGGTTTATGTGAAACATTCCAAGAACAGTATTGAATGCAAGCAGTAAGACCCGCTTTATTTTTCAGGCTTTAATTAAAAGGGTTGTCCCAAATCATTTGGGCCTAGGGCTGGCCCAAAGGGGATCCAAGAATCCTAAACTGCCATAACCCTAACTATTCTACTCACTTTTAAAAATTTGTCCCCTCCTTTTTCCCTAAAGCTGTTGAGAACTAGCTCTACTAGGGTTTGGTCTCCGCCACTGCTAAGTTCGCACAAACTTGTTCCACACCAAGTAAGTTGTTCCTTAACCCATACCTTTTTCTCCTTAGGTTGGTTTTCGTAGTTCCTAGTGTGGGTTCACAGTAGTGACCTCATTTCCATTTCGTGACACTGTTCACAACTCTCAACACTACTCTCGAAGCGGCTGTGTTCGTGGGGTTAAGCGTCGGGGTCCCTTGCTAGCTTATTCCAGGTAAGGGAAGCTAGATCCTTCTGTGTATTCCGTGAAATCTATTTGTTTTACGTTTATTTCATGTTGAATGGACTGTGTGAATATGAGTTGCTGGAAAGCCTGTTTGAAACTGTTTGGGGGCGTTTGTGTGACTGTTGCACGAGAGAACCATGATGAGCACTGGTTTTCTCGCCCAAGCGAGCATGTCTCGCCTAAGCGAGATTAACAGAGGCTCACCCAGGCCATTTCACGTGAGTTATCGCTCAGGCGACTAACCACGTTTTGAGCGAGCGAGTGTCTCGCTCAGGCGAGGGAAGTCTCGCCTAAGCAAGAAGGAGTTGAAGGCCACTGTTTTTGACGTCGAGCTCTCGCCTAGGCGAAAGAAGCTCGCCTGAGCGAGAGTCCCTCTCACCTGAGCGAGGCCTTTCTGCCTGAGCGAGAAGCTGGGTGAGAATGCGGCGTGTTTGGTTGTTTCTCTGTTCTAAATTGTTGGCTCTATGTATGAATGAGATAATCTATAGTCTGCAATGGATGAGTTCAATATGATTTGGGCATGTTACATGTATGGTTGGTTTCATGGATTGAATATGATGAGTTGGGTATGGATTTAATATGAGATATGGAATGATTCATGGATAAGAAATGATGACTTTTGACATGGTATCGACATGAGGTACGGTTCTATATTCATGGATTGAGAATAATGAGTTGGTATGGATTCACTGGGAATATGAAAAAGGTGGATTATAAAGGACTGGTATGTGATATACATATGGATGATAAATCTTTCTTGATTGATTGAGTGTGATTGGTATGTGGTCAGTACATAAACCCATGAGCCTCTAGGTGAGACTTTGTGGTAGTGCTTTAGTGGTCGGGACGTAATTCCATGACCCCTATTAGTGGGAGTTCATGGTGGTGCCCCATCTATATAATTTGGTAAGGATTCAAGGTAAGGTTGCATCCTGGCACTCTAAGGAGTTAGTTAGTCTCACATAGAGCGGACTGACTCTTGTGATGAGAGTAGCAGGAGGCCTAAAACTCATTAAGGGCTAACCTTGTGTGGGGGGGATTGAGATATTGCAACATTTGTAACACTTAGCTCGGAGGTGAGTAGCTCCGGGGTGAACAGAGAAATTCACCACAAGTGCAAGCATTCGCTAAATCCGACTAAATTATATGTATCCAGATGAGTCGTGTCAAGTCTTAGTGTATTGTTTGTAAGGTCATAACATGCTTTGGTGATGTATGTATAATTGACTGTGAAAGTGTATCTGATTGCATGATAAAACTATTTTTGTGGCTCTAGCTTACCCTTCTGTTATTTGTTGTGTGTTCTGCTGTGTGGTTCTCTCTTTTGCGATGATCATCAACTTGTTGATGTGAGCATATGCGAGGAACACTCGTGGTCAACAGGGAGGTGATGGTTCTGTTGTTTAGCCTTTGGACTGACTTCTTCTTTTGGGTTTTTCATTTAGGGCTAAGGCCCATGTATTGTCTTCTCTTGAAATTTATTTAAGTTATTATCACTCTCTTACATTACTTTGTATCTGGCATCGTCGTGTGCCTCTATTATCGCCCTTTAAGTACTTGGGATATATGTAGGAGTGACATTATACTCCATTGGTCTTGCTTCTCATATTATACTGTGTGACATTTCCTTTAATTAGCTTTATTAATTAAATGGGGTGTTACACAAGCATACAATGAAAGAAATTGTCCTCATTACCATTTTTATATGATTTAGAATTTTTAATTACATTATATTATAATTCAATACTTATTTGTTTTGACAACTTTTTTATCGAAGAAGAATGTAAATAGTTACATAAATTAATTATGAAAATTTTGAATCTCACGTGTAATGCAATATAGTGTGAAAGGAATTGGAGCACATTGTGCATTTTAGGAGAAGAAATAGATTGGAATAACATAGATTAGATTTTGTTGTGTATGTAAAGTACAGTCTTCAACTTAAGATGAGATAAATTATTAAAAAACATAAGGAGAAACTTATGATCTCATATGTTTGTCGGGTATTGAATTGGATGATGAATGGATCATTGATAAAGAAAATCATTGTTTGTATGTTGATTCCTTGTGGATGGATGTACATTAGTGTTTTGATGTTGAATCGGGAGCTCCATGCAAAAAAAAAGGAAGAAAGGTAGTTATTTTATTCACAATTTTTAGAAGTTGGAGCTTTAATGTTCAACAAACTACAACTAAACTGTGTTTGTTTTTCTTTAGCTAATATAAGCCTTAGAAACATAAATGTCAAGACCAATAAAAATGGAAAATCCATTGTATGATATAAGGAAGAAGTTGAAGACATTAATGCGGGAAGAACTTTCAATAGAAGATGAATATGACTTAAGTGGTGTAGATCTCAAAGAGAAAGATGATGAAATATGAATATTAGAATATACTTTTTTTAGGTTGTTTAATATACAAACAACAACCATGGTCTTTATGTAATAGTTATGCAAATAACAACAACAAAAATTGTTTTTGTAAGATTGTGTTGCTAAAATTGTGACATTGTAGTAAATACACATACAATATTTGTTTGACCATGAGGTTGTTTTGTTATTAATTGTATTTTTTTCATATTTAAATATATTGTATACTTAAATATATGTTACATTTGTTAATGTTTATGAATCTTACTATTCATAATTCAAAATTTAAACTTTGTGAAACATAGTTAGTATCTCGATTCACCTATCATTATTACACTAGTTTACCATGTTGTGTGTTTGGTTATGGTTTGTCTATCTTCTCTCATATTATGTCATAAGTGAGCAAAGGATAATATAAATGATAGTGATAAATAACTGTGAAACTGTCCATGAACTGCTCATGAGATGCATAGGAAATAGTAGCTTTACATGTACATATTTTTGTATTGTGTATATTCCTACTTTTTTTTATGGAGTTTTCATTTTGAAAATTTAAATTTTCATTTTATATTGAGAATGTGTTGAATGTACTGACTCCTAGGAAGATAGTACTACATTAATGTGACATTAGTCAAATGTATTGAGAAGTGATTCCGTCTAGAGATTATATTGACTTTGTTTGAATCTTACTCACATAGAGAAATATGCCTAGTTGTGAGTGTTTAAAGAGGTTCTATATTTGGAGTTTGGTTGGGTGCTGAGACTTACAAATATAGATTTTACCTTGTCATGCTTGATGGAAGGGAAATTTTCTGACTTGGTATTATATAGTTATAGCTCATATGAGCCTTGAGCAGGAGATGACAAGTACAAGATCTTTGAGCTTACTTAATACACATGTCTTCCGAAAGTACAGTCAAGTGTCACTACTATATTAGCCATTTTATACATGCTTTGGGACATTTGATTGATGAAGTATATGACATTAATAACTCATTTTAAGGAAATTAATTTGAATATACTTGTTTTATTTTGAGTAATAGAAATTGTTATAACTACACTAACTTACCCTTTTGTATGCTTTTGTTGTGATTTGTCTACTACAATTATCGTATGCTATACGTGAGTAAAAGGTAGTGTAGGCGAGAGATTTGTAAAGTGATATGTTTGTTGATAGTTGTCAAAAAATGGTAAAAGTAGCTTAAGTATGCAACTTTTGTATTGTATAGATCTTCCCAATTATGAAGAGTTAGTATCTTTCAAAAGTTAAGTTTTGTATTTTTTTAGTGAGAGATTTATAAATACAATTTATATATAACTCTTATCTTGAATTATACTTTTTATCAATTATATAATGTTTCAATTAGCAGCGGAAATATACTAAATTGTGATGTTACAAATCAAATATACCAAATAAACTTTTATGTAAAGTATAATATATTTAAATTAAACCAAATTATCTCATCTTCTTTTTTAAATCATTCCAAAATAATTTTCCATTTTCAACACTCTTTTCCTGAACAAAGTACAAGGCATTAGGAAGGGATTAATGATCTTCACTTAAAATATATTATAAGTGTGATGAAGAAAATGTTTTCTTCAAATATTACTTAAGAGATATTTTTCAATTTATTCTTCTAACAATAATATTAACAATTGTCCTTATCTCAATATGTATTTTAATATACAAATATATCAAAATTAAACTTATATAATGCCACGAAAAGCCGCAATGTTTAGCTGGTTATCTTATAAAGTTGATTTTTATAATGGTTTATGATAGATATGTATAGATATATATATGGTAGTGTACATGGTAATCATAAGATCGTGTATCTAATTAAAAATTTTCATTCTAAAAATTATTTTGTACACGTATTTATATCGATTTTATATAATTTTAATGTACATATATGAATACTTTTAAATTATACAATCTTAAATTACATATATACAATTACACTAAAAGCACAACGAAAGTATTCGTATAATTATATAAGTATTAAAAGTAATTAAAATTCATATATATGAATACTTTCTTAAATTTTAATTTACATTCAATCTTTTATTTGAATTTTAAAATATGAAAACTTTTAGAAGATCGTAAATTAAAAATATTATATTACATTTTAGTAATTTACAATTTATCATCAATTAAATATTTGAAAGAAATACGATCAATTGAGCAAAAATTCAATAAAAAAACATTAGATTTCCTGAGATTTTTTAACTTGAGATAAATTTTTAGCTTGAGTAAAAATGTTATGCAAGAAATCACAGAGAATAGAAAATTGTCTCGTCTCGCTTAAATGAAAAATATTTTACTTCTACAAAAATACTATAAAAAATTTATTTAACAAACTCAAACATCCAAAATTTATCCCAAAACAATTTCTTTTAATTCTAACATCTTAAACAAATTAAAAAAAAAACATTTAACATCACATTAATTATTCAAAACTCATATATCACCACATAACTCATAATGACTATTCAAAATTAAAAAAATCTCTAAACTATAATCACAATTCAAGTAACTTAAACCTAATATTATTCATGATATTCATACAATTTAAATTAATGTAACTAATGCATCTATGAGAACTTATTTTCAACATTTAAATACAATTACTTCAAACACTTAGCAAATCAACAAGTCTATTAACTTTAGATTTTCTCAATGTTAATTTTAAATTATCTCAACACATTTTATTTCCAACTCTAATATCGCAACACCAATTTAATCTCTTTTCACTACAAAATCCAAAAATGAATCAAATCAAATCATTCTGCTAATCTCCAACTTCAATGAGATAATAATCAAATTTTCAACTTCTATTTGCTATAACATATTTTTTTTCAAAAAATTACTACCAATTCCTATGTGCATTTAGTTCATTGGTAATAACACATGAAACAAACTTTAACTTCAATGAAATTTCAAACTTTTCAATAAAGAGATTAAAAAGTAAAACTATTCACAAATACCAAATATGTAGTTAAAATAAAATCAAGTATAATTTACATTTACACTTCTTACCATTTTAAATAAATACTACCTTTTTTTAAAATCAATCAATATAAACACACACTTTATACTTACGTGTCAGACTCAAACTGAAAACTTGACAGAAACGTAATTTACATTTATAATTGCAATAAAATTGATAAATCCCTTCTAAAAATATCAAGCACCACATAAGAGAAGTAAGGACTAAACAGTAATTTCATATCACACCTCAACTATAAAAATGAAAACGGAGCATCGGCGACGACACCGTTTTCTGCGCTTCAAAACCCCTAACGCACACACTCTCCCTACGGACAAACTCACGATTCCATAGTTGAGCTAGGGCACGCTTCTCTCTCTCTGCGGCCTCTTCTCTCCCTCCCCGCCGCCGCACTAAAGGTTAATTTCTTCGCCGATTCCAATCTCCGATTCCACAATTTTCATAATCCAACTCTCGATCGTTCTCTTATTTATATATGTATTTCGATTTTTTGTTCTTTATTCTTTCGATCGCTTATGTTTCTCGCGCTATCGGTAATCGTCATCATTGTTATTATTTTATGGTTCTTTTGTCTGGATTGATCGATTTAATGGGATATGATATGCTCTGATTTGTGATGTTTTAGAGACATGCACGTCAGTGTATATATATGTCTATGTTAGTGTTAATTTGTGTTATTGCGAATCTGCGTTTGAGGTTCGTTTTATTTTATAATTAGCGTCTTTGTTGTGGATTTTATGGTGTGAATATTTTATTTGCAAATTGGCACGAGGGAGAAGGTGAGCATGGAGGAGAGTGAGAAAAAAAGTTATCATTATTTTAATAATAATATTATTATTTTATTATGATTTAAATATGTCTGCACCTCATATCTTTGTTTTTTATTTGTTTCTGCTGCAACTTATGGGGAAAGTAGCGATTATTTGGGGGATTTTGGAATTGTGAGTATATGAAAGTGCTTTCAAAAGATTGTTTGAATGTTAACATGATACGATTGCGTGAAAACCTTTCGACTGATTTGTGTGTCAAATGAAATGAGTTGAATTTTGAGTCTACTTGTTGCTTTATTCATTAGTTGATTGTGTTTAGGGTTTTGTGAGTTTTTGGAGAAATGAAGTTGAGCTATGATAAATGAAATGGTTTGATGCCTTGGTGTTTTTTTTTTTTTTTTTTTAGTTTTTTTTTTTTTTTTTTTTTTTTTTTTTTTTTTTTTTTTTTTTTGTTGTTTTTTTTTTTTTTTTTGAAGTATTCCTATTTGGTTTGTTCGTATTTCTCCTTGGTACTGGTATATTCATTTATATGTCCGTTGACCTAAAGAGATGAATATGTTTAAGCTTTTATCTACAAAGAAATAAATGGGACTTATTTGTTGTACTTTTATTTGTTTCAAGGATTTTGGTTTCTTATTGTTTGAAGATGGCTGACGGTCATGAAACTGATAAGAACATTGAGGTGTGGAAAATCAAGAAATTGATCAAAGCTCTTGAGGCTGCTAGAGGAAATGGGACAAGTATGATTTCACTCATCATGCCCCCACGAGATCAAATATCTCGTGTCACCAAGATGCTTGGTGACGAGTTTGGAACTGCTTCAAACATCAAAAGCAGGGTGAACCGACAGTCAGTTCTAGGTGCTATCACTTCTGCTCAACAGAGGCTTAAGCTATATAACAAGGTTCCTCCAAATGGGCTCGTTTTGTATACTGGCACAATTGTGACTGAAGATGGGAAGGAAAAGAAGGTTACTATTGATTTTGAGCCTTTCAGACCTATTAATGCATCTCTTTATCTCTGTGACAATAAGTTTCACACTGAAGCTTTGAATGAGCTCCTGGAGTCGGATGACAAGTTTGGATTTATTGTCATGGATGGTAATGGTACTTTGTTTGGGACATTGAGTGGTAATACAAGAGAGGTGCTTCATAAATTCAGTGTGGATCTCCCAAAGAAGCATGGAAGAGGAGGGCAATCAGCTCTGCGTTTTGCCCGTCTCCGCATGGAGAAGCGTCATAACTATGTCAGGAAGACAGCAGAGCTTGCTACCCAGTTCTATATCAATCCTACCACCAGTCAACCCAATGTTTCTGGATTAATACTGGCTGGTTCTGCTGATTTCAAAACTGAACTTAGTCAGTCAGACATGTTTGATCCTCGACTTCAGGCAAAAATACTTAATGTTGTTGATGTTTCATATGGAGGTGAAAATGGTTTTAATCAGGCTATTGAGTTGTCTGCTGAAATCCTTTCCAATGTAAAATTTATCCAGGAGAAACGATTGATTGGGAAATACTTTGAGGAAATCAGCCAGGATACCGGAAAGTATGTTTTTGGGGTTGATGATACCCTGAAAGCGTTGGAGATGGGAGCTGTTGAGACACTTATTGTCTGGGAAAATCTGGATATGAACAGGTATACCTTGAAAAATGGTGCTAGTGGAGAGATTGTCATTAAGCACTATAACAAGGAACAGGAGGCCAACCAAAGCAATTTTCGGGATCCTGAAAGCTCTGCTGATTTTGAGGTTCAGGAGAAGTTGTCTCTTCTGGAGTGGTTTGCAAATGAATACAAAAGGTTTGGTTGCACTCTTGAGTTTGTCACCAATAAATCTCAAGAAGGTTCACAGTTTTGCAGAGGTTTCGGTGGGATAGGTGGGATCTTGCGTTACCAGCTTGATATGCGAACATTTGATGATTTCTCTGATGATGGAGGCGAGTTTGACTCTGAATAGCAATCAATGAAATACTTCCTACTGCTGGTGCAGGAAAGGGGAGCAAAAATACCTGCACCAGTGTTGGAGGTGGTTGCACTCGGTGCTCCTCCTCCATATCTGTCCGTGGTGTTGCTTGGAATGTTTGATTGTGAATCAAGGTTTAATTTTATTACCTTTTTTCTGTGGCATTTTTGGAATAGGTTTTAGATTGCATATATTGTTCTGTTGAAAATAAAGGAAGTTTCTCTATTATTTTTTTAACATTGTTTTTTCAGATGCTTTGCCTGTGAAGTGCCTCTTTCTGATACGAGTTACTTTCTTGTTCTCCTATCTTGCACACTCTGGCGCCACAAATTTCTGCAAAGCTTCTGGCAACACCTGGTGAAAATTTAGCATATCCTCTTACATGTAGTTTATTGCTATTATTTTTACTTAATGTGCGTATAATAATTTCTCTAAACATTGCTGTTTTTTGTTTTTTAGCTCCCCAGCTCTCTACTACTTGCCCCGAGAAAAGCCAGAACAAAAATATGTTCCTCAGACAAACACTGCCCGGAATCAACAAAGGTCAGTATTCGTAAAGGAACATACACAATCAAGAATCTTTTATTCCTTTGGACATTTAATTTTAAACTGCTGAAAAACAGAATGTAGCCGTTGAGCTGTTTCTTATGCTTTCAGAGCCCTCACACTGGCTGCCATCTTTTCGTATTATATGCTAATACACTTTTCTGAACTATAAAGATCCAATCTCTGAAGAACTTATTTTTCTGGTTTCGGAATTGACTGACCTTTTCTTCATTGCTGGACATATTTGATACCAATGACATCGTTTCTTAGAGACTTCATGTTAATTAGAGACTTTATGTTAAAGATACACAATCTAGTTGAATTATTCAATGAAGGATTTTTCTTTTTTTATTTGAATACCGGATATTAAAATTTTAACCTTATCTTTTGGGCTGCTTTAGTTAATTTTGTCTTACTTTGCGAAATTATATCTAAGGTTAGATTGCAATCTTTGACTTTAGTTTTCGGTATTCTGGTGTATTTTTTTTTTTGTGTGGTACAAGATTTCAAACAAATTGAAAGTTTCTTTGCATTTTAGTCTTTGTTGACTTGTAGCTGTCCAAAGTTTTTATTTAAAACTTCACTTTTTAAGTTATTCTGCCTGAAGGTGCATTTTTACTTTTATCTTTTTCAATTGAACATGGTGGCTAATACACTTCTTTGTTTCGGTTGAATAAAAAGTGTTTTTTTCTTTAATGATAATGGGATTTTTTTAGTGCTTTTCCTTTAAAATTTTCTGGCGACATAATTTTTCTGCGGATATTGATTTATACTCGCCATGATGGTGAGTGTTTTATTTATTTATTTATTTTTTAATGTCTATATATGTGAATGACCAGTTGAGTGTTAATAATGATTAGCTAATATTAATTTGTAGCAAGCTTGACTAATGTTCTTCTCATCCATGTTCCATTTCCATTTGACATCAAGGCATTTTCGCATTGTCAATTTGTCTTCTGTTATTTATGACTGGGGTCTACTACTTCATTCATGCTCTGAGAGGCACTACCCCAGTCATTCGGATAATAGTCTCTGCATACATGACTTTCTCTTCTCATATTTGCCGTATGCTGGCTTTGTCTTTGCATAGGGCTGCCTATCTGCCACCGCTCACTACTGCTGTGAGGGTTTTATTTGTTTCATGTTCTGAATTGAATAATGGTTTTGTAGGTGAACCCAGACGCTTCGCTGTACGCAGTGTTTTGAAGGATGCACAGCATATAGGGCACCGCGAGTGCTCGAGTCTATGACCATGCCTTTCATGCGTTATGATCTATCTATCTTTCAAAACTTTACTGTGTTGAACTGATGTTAGTTTTGTTTTCTTGGTACTTGTCACATGTTGTGATTCTAGTATGACGTGTATTTACTTATGGTACTTAATGGTACTTTATGGAAATTTCAGTTTGTTATTTATATATACAATGGTATAAGCACCGATGCCAATGATGCCACGTGTTTTATAAAGTTCTGGGTTTGGGTTGGGTACTTAATGGGGCATGTTTGATTGTGCTTTCATAAAAGCACTATATATGCTTTGCCTGTGATATGTTGTAGTTTTAGAACATTTTGGACTGCCAATGTTTACCTAAACTACCATCTATCTGCATCGAAGCACAGAAGTTTTGCTTGGGGTTTTCAGTTGACGCTGTAGCCACCTGCCCTTGATGAAGGTGGCTTTGCTAGGCAGTAGAGTTTTAAAAAAGTAGTGCGTTGGTGGAGTAGACCAAGTGCTTTTTAAAAATTATTTTCTAGTTAACGTATATTTTGAATTGGTGTCTGTAGTGTAGGATCAAATGTTGCATGTCTGTGTTTGCTGTTTGGAAGCTTGGCATCAGTATTTGCATGTATAAAGAATCTTTTTCTATTTTGAATGTATAACTGTCTTCTTTTTTATTTATTTTTTGATAACCAATACATTTAGGTGAAAGAGGGTTAGGTTTAAGATTTATATTTAATAAACCAAGGATTCCATCAGATTAGGCATTCAAATGGTTTATTCGGTGGAATATGATATGATGCTTCAGGAATTAAGGTTATGGATTGTGATATGTTTAAGCTTTGATTATTAGCTATATTTACTATTACCTACAATGTTAGGGAGTTTCGATTTGTTGCGAACAACTTATGCTCTAGCCGTTTCTTGGCCCAATCATGTATGGTGTGGTAAGCACCGACATGTTTCGCAATTTGTATTTATCGATTCCTATAATGTTGGATTTTAAAAAGTGTGCATATGTTGATCTTCTGCCTTTTTCCAATACTGTTTTCACCTCACAAAGTTCCGTGTAGTTGTTCACAAGTTTGGTAGGCTAAATTATCAATAACTAATACATTGTTTTTTTAAATAAATACTTTTATTCTACAAATGTTCATACACATTTTCTTAAACAATAGTATGCATCATCAATTGTTCGATTAGTTAGCACTGCTTGTATAGCAATAAACACAATCCAGTATTTTTGCTCTATTCAATCTGTTATAGAATGCTCAATCATAGTCCTGTCCATTGGCTTATAAGTAAAATGTTATAATTTTTCTTTTATATTAAAAACTAGTAATTTTAGTTATTTTTCGCCACAGAGAAATTGAAGGAGTGGGGAAAATGATCCCTTTCCAAGCTTTAAACACGGTGCAATTTTTAGGGAGAGCCTACATCACCACTAAGGTTATAGACAATTTTTCCTTTTATAGATCAAAGGATACACTTTAATCGTAATTGCTGTATGGTATTGCTGCAACATCGTCATTGCAGATCCAATAAAATGGTTAGAAAATAGATAAAAAAAAGCAATAATTGTTGTTCACTACAATTAAACAAGCACAATTATCCAAGTTTCTTGTAATATTTGTTCGTGCTAAATAATACTTTTTCAGGGACATGCTACGTATATTGGGTTATTCAGGAAATAAAAATCAGAAATCAATTAAAAAAATTGTATATTAATTAAAAATACACCCATTAAGATTTTTTATTTTTAAATATTTGCTTGTAAATGATATAACTGGTATTTTAAGGTACTCGTTAATAAAACCTGACAAAAAAAAACCTGAGACGTATACTAAACCTCTTGAAATAAAAATGCAAACGAAGAATTTACAAATATGATTCAATAATTTATTAAGACATGATTGTGGAATAACAAATATGAATTTCTTTTAGGTAGGGAACAAGACCTTAGCCAAGTAATTTCTTTTAAAGTAATTGAACTTCTATAATAGAAGCACACTCAATTAGAAGCTGAAAAAAATTGTACTTATCCCAAATAATAAACACTATTTTTCTTCTCTTTGGAGAGGGCCACCAAACTCACCAAAAATCCATATTTTATGAATAACATCATGGAACCGTAGGACCACAATTATACGATTTCCAACATCGATTCCATGTATTGATCTTCACTTTTAAAACGAGTCAGAAAAATAATGTTTATGATATTTGAACTTTATGTTATACAAACATAACCAAATTGAATACTTCAAAGCTATGATGGTTGACCATTTTGTGTGCAAGTACAGCAAGGCATGGTTGCAATCAAAATCAAACAAATTTCAATATCATTGTTATGTTGACATCTCAACTGTTCATCATGGCCCTCTCCCACATAATAATTAACTGAACATAATCAACAAAAGTTTCATTCAACATGCAAAAACATGATCAAGATATTTGGTCAAGTCTACATGAAATATAAGTGTATCTGCTATTAATTTCTTGGAATATGTTGAAGATGCTATGTTGAAGGTGCCTTGAAATTTCTCGGAACAATAAAGTGGTATTAATCAAACATAAATATCCAACTTTTTTAGCTCCTAATAGATGAGGATGGAAGAGGAGGACATGGATATTAATTAGTTCTAAGTATTCAACCAACACATGAAAAGAAAAAAAATTGAAACAATTGACATCAAACCGACAATATCATGTGCAAATTCGATGATCTATTGGATTGAAAATCACTTTTGATACTCACATATCCATCCCCTTCTGTCTCATGTAAAATTGATGGAGATGTTTGAGGCCATCCATTTTGAATAATATATAATAAGAAGATGCCTTAATCTCTCTTCCTCCAATTTCTTTTGTTCCTTTTTATTTGTCCCATTCACTGACAATTTGAATGTTTAATTTCCTATTTTTTAGATGCTTCTATCAACTCTGAATTACCCTTTTTCCATTAAAAAAAGAAGAAGTTAATAAACATATAATGAAACGCGTAGAAGATGGGGTACATACCAATATAATACACAAGTCCTTTTGAGAATTGAGAGCATCATCACATATGAAAATTTGTACTTTGAAAGTGATGCTTTTATGGAACATTTCGAAAGTTTGAATTTAGGGTAACATTATAGTTAGGTAATATATAAGAGAATCCCACCCAACTCTCAAACCATAGCATGTTGTATAAGTTATTCAATTTCATCATGAAACTTTGATTAAATATACTTTTTCATCACTCAACTTTGAACCTTTTTTTTCTTCTTCAAATCCAAAATTTTAACCTCTATAGTTTCTATAATTGATTTTTTTTTTTATTTTTACATCCAAACTATGTCAAAATATATGTACCCTTTAGAAGAAAAACACACATGTGATGTACTTTTTTTTTCAAAGGTTTAATTAGTCGGATGGTACTCACTTTCGTTCGGATGTGTCAGTTTGATACCCACTTCTAAAAAGGTGTCAATCGACACTTCTAAAAAAGTGTCTCAATTAGGTCTCTTTCGGACAAAAATGATTAAAGCCGTTAACTTTATTTATGACGCTTACCACTAAATTTTAATATAAATATCAATACTTAATTTTGTAAGTCATTTTAAATATTAATACCGTTGATGTCATTAATAATTTTTTGTTGAAAAGAACCTGATTGAGACATCTTTTCAAAAGTTGGGACTCGATTAAAACATTTTTAAAAGCGGGTACCAAACTGACACGTCCGAACGAAAATCGATATCATCTGACTAATTAAACCTTCTTCGAATAACAAAAGTATAAATATTTCTCATGTAAGTAGTCTTGTCACAAAAACAATTTTTGAAATAAAGGGTGAGAATTTTCCTAAAGAAAGAGGAAGTACAACAAGAATAAAGAAGAGTGTGGAGGCCCAAAGATTGGGCAAGGAAAGTGACATTTATGGCTTCACTTTGAAGAAGCAATTCAGGTGCCATAAGCGTTAATCCCAAGCTATATAAATACACATAAGTTTGAGAATGGTTGATGAATGATTATTATTATTATTGTGGGATCTTCCATGACCGTAAATTATTAGAAAAATAAGTATATATTAAGCATGATATTTTTGGAAATATAAATTGGTTATAATCTTAAACTTAAAGTTAAGGCATGAACTATGTACAGTGGTTAGTGGTTGGATTTGGCCCTACCCACTTTGAGTATGTATGTATTTATTGATGGCATGTGTTAGTGGATAAAATTTCCTTTTAGCTACCGAAAAAAATGGCTTTTGTCCTCTGCCTTTAACCCACCTAATAACGACAGGGCTATGCAAATGGTTTATCATTTTTTTTTCTCTACATTTAATTCTTGGTTTATGGCTACTCATGCATCTATTACAATCAATAATAACATTCATAATTCAGAAACTATAGCATAAAATATGATGAATCTTTCCAAGAAGAATTAATCATGAAGATTCTATAATCACCAAACTTGACTCAAATGTATATAAAGAAAGAATTAGTACTATCTTCAACTTAAAACAAACATAAGAAAATCAATTTATAAATTTTGAATACTTAAACTTACATCTAAATTTTGAACAAAATATAATAAACAAAGAAAAAGAAAAAATCATTGACAATTTTTGGGCATCATAAAACAATTTTCTTACATGATTTTTCTTACCACCATAAAGAAATGAAGTATTTCAGTTGGGTGATGAATAACATGTGTTGAAAAGCTAAATTGAGTACTAAAATACATTACTTTATTTTTTATTATAATTTTTTATCTATGAGATATTATTTGAGTGAGTGATTTGAGCTAAATTCGATTTCAAATATAAGCTACTGTTAGTTTATACTATTATATAATTTTCTAGTTCGTTTTAATAACTTTTGTGTAAAGTGTAATATATTTTATAGCTTTTAATTTAGTTTATTTAATTATAGGGTTTCTACAATAAAAATTGGAGACTGTGCTTATAACTGGTAAACGGTATAAATACAACAATTGAACATTGAACATCTAATTTAAGACTCTTTTTTTTTTTTTCTCTTTTCATTTATTTTTAGTTATTGAGACATTTGTCCCTATCTTTCGAAATAATGAGGGTTTGAATGTTGTTAATTTCTTTATGAGACCCTGCATGGAGGCAAATCTATAATATATCAACCTCATGGCCTAAACCTAAATTAACCAAAATCATCTACGATGAATATTAGGGTAATTTAGCAATATATTCAGAAAGTTTGGAAGAAATTGGTGGTTTAAAGGGTCAACTGTAACAGTTGAAGCCTCATTCCCTATTCTGTATTATCTTTGTCAGTCACTCTGCATATAGTAAGACACCAACATGTACCACCAACTCATTAATTCTTCTTATTCATATATCCTTTTCACTTCAAAATTCTGCTTCAACATAGTTTTTTCATGATGGAGCTTCCACATCTGTGAAGTTTTTGGGAAATAGTTTCATTAATGATTGACCAAATTAAAATAACTAGGTTAAGTTAATAACTTGTATCATTCTCTTATTCAGTTTTCTTTGTGATTTTGAAAATTCAAGTATGAATCTAAATTTCTCTCATGTAAGAAAAAGTTGAACATAAAAAGAATGATTAAATATGTTTTTATCTCTTAAGTTTCAATGAATTTTAGAATTAGTCCATTTCGAAACTTTGGACCAATTTAGTCCTTCATCTTTCAAAATACGTGAATTTAGTCATTTTAATCAAATTTTGTTGGGTTTATTTGATATTTCCTACGCATTTCAAGATTGTATTTGAATTGTTTATACTGTTTGACACATTTTTACTTTTATGTTAAGTTAAATATTATTATGAAATGCGCTTGAAATGTCAAATAAAATTAATAAAATTTGATTAAAAGGACTAAATTCACGTATTTCGAAAGATGAAAAACTAAATTGGTCCAAAGTTTCGAAATGGATTAATTCCAAAATTCACTAAAAGTTAAGGGACCAAAAACATATTTAACCCTAAAAATAAAGACTCGTAAACTCATTGTCTCAAGGTTCGGATAAATATCGTGTCAGTTCCTAATATGAATTGGACTCGTGTTTCATTAGTGTTGTATCTCTCAGATAAATAAATCTTTTGTTAAAAGATCCATCGTGATCTATCTACTCAGCTCCAAAATCAATGTTGGGTTTTGTAATTAGGTGTGAGTAATGGAATTTGGTAAGTGGTTTATAATAGGAATGTGGTAGTTTTGAAGGCTATGGATGGAGACATAGATAGGTTAATTGTGGTAAGAAATAAGAATGGAGTTGTTGCCACTAATGATCTTGAGAGCTACATCATATCGGTGGTCTCCACTAGGCGGCGTCTTGCCTCTTTCAATTACAAATCCATCTCTCTTCATCTCATTTCTCTCTTTTCAATTCATGCTACATGGAATCAACCCTCTTCTTCCTTTTTTAACTTTAATAATGACAAAAATAAGTAGTGAAATCTATGTGAATATGGGTCCCCATAGTTTGGCAAATATTGCTCTTCATCTTGCCCTTCACATGTCAAACAACCTCATGGAACTTATATGGCTTCAAGTTAAAATGAGTCATTTCAATTAATTCGACTCATCAAAGGCTATTTTTCTTTTTATGAAAATTTTATTTTGTAAGCTATCTATGGAGTGATTTAATCATATTTTACTATTCCAATTTATTTTATATATTTATTATAATATATAATAAAAATAGATCATTCAAATTCATCTTTTTACAATAATACAAATTAATGAAACTTTACTGACCGAACTAATATTAATAATGTTATAGTATTTCAAAAGATCAAATTTTTAACACTGATAATAAAAAGTAATGGGTTAAATATCATTTTAGTCTCTTAACTTTCAGTGAATTTTGAAATTATTCTATTTCGAAACTTTGGACTGATTTAGTCCTTCATCTTTCGAAATACGTGGATTTAGTTATTTTAATCAAATTTCGCTTTAATGTTAAGTCAAATACTATTATGAAACGCGCTTGAAATGTTAAATAAATTTAACAAAATTTGATTAAAATGACTAAATCCACGTATTTTGAAATATGAAGAACTAAATTGGTCTAAAGTTTCAAAATGAAATAATTCCAAAATTCACTAAAAATTAAGGACAAAAAACATATTTAACTCAAAAGTAATAAACAATTACAATAAAATGTGATAAGAAATTATAAAAGATTACATACCAATTCACCTTAAACTCGTTTCATGCATAAACTAAATGAGTCAACATTATTTTTTATAACACAACTTCGAAATTAAATTTGACTCATACTTGTAACTACTCTTGAGATGATTCGTCTTTTTTTCATTTTGACATCTCTATTAACATTTCATTATATGATTCACCCCTCTTTCTCACTCCATATATCTCTATGTATGGTATATCTATATATAACATTGGGTGGCATGCAAGATAAGTAGGTAGGTGATTGAGGAATATTTTTGAGGACGGCACACACTTTTGAGGGAAGGTATGTGTGCATGCACTTTTGTTGTGATAATGGCACCATGCTTACCTTCTCAATTACTCTTTCTTTGCCTTTTTCACTTCCACTCACTTCCTACTCATCTATATATCAATATCACAAATAGTGTGGTGTGTATGAAGACCATTCCATGAATATCTAGAAGATATATACATTTTTTTGGAAGTGAAAAGATAAAGTTTTATGTATGTTAAAGGTGATTTTATAATCTCTACAACTTATAAAATATAAATACATTTTCCAATAAATATAACCAAAGTTAGTTTGATAAATGTATTTTTTAATAAAATCAAAATAATTAAAATCATTATAATGAAATGAAGTGCTTTTATGTATATTTTACCATAAAAAGACTATTAATGTACAATTTACTATATTTCTAGAATAAAAAAAACATGTCTATCTTAGTCTGAGGAGGGTGAAGGAAAAAAAAACAGAGAATTTTTAATGTAAAAAACATTCAGATTTTAATGAGTGATAAATGTTAACGTCATCTAACAAAATAGATTAAATTATTTTTGTTTAACAAATGTTGTGATTCAATTAAATAAAAAAATATAAAGACTAAAATAATTATAAACTTAAATATAAAAATCAAATTATTAATTAATTTAATCTGTGGTAATTAATTGAAAAATTGATATCATAATAATTTTGAAAATATTTAATGAAAGAAAAATAAAAAGAAAAACTTATGCGTAGAAAATACTGACTTTGCATATTTAATTAATAATAGTACATATGAATAGTGAAAAAACCAATACAGTTTTAGGGTAACATGAAAGGATGAAATTGTTGCATACTATATTATAAGCAGTTTTTTTATCATGAAAAAAAAAATCGTGAATAAAAAAACCTTTGGGACTAGAGATGACAATGGGTCAAGTCGAATATGAATAGTGTTTATCCGCAACCCGACTCGCAAAAAAAAAAAATCTATCCGTTACCTGTTCGTTTATCTGTCAGGTATCCATTTAAAAAATATTCGTAGATTTTTTTAAAATTTGTGGATATTTCTGAATACCCGCAAATATTTAAAAATATATATTTTATAAATTTTTTAATATAAAATTATAAAAATAAAATAAAGTATAATTAAATTAAATTAAATTTTAATTTTAATTAAATTTACCCTAATAAAATATAATTTTAATTAAATTTAACTTAATAAAATATAAATTAAATTTAAATTTAAATTTTTTACGGGTAACCGGTACCCGCGAGTACAGATAGTATGATATTCGTACCTGACCCATTTATAAACGGATATTAAAATATTCGATACCCGCAGATAATAAATACCCGCGGATACTAATTTTCCGTTACAGATTTTATTCGCGAATATCTGCGGGCGCGGATATTTTTGTCATCCCTATTAGTTTAGTGTATTGTAATTACGATTAGTGAATAATTAAAACCTATGAGAAAAAGTAGACGTTAATTAAAGAGACTGCATAAGAACATCTCTAGATGTATTAAGCTGTCCTTTTCTCTTTGCCACTTCCATTTCTATATTTTAATAACATGCAAGCTTCTGATGAATTTCGTATCATATTTTTTATTGAGTCTTAATTTTTTAATGATTCTGGGTTTGAATTAACTTCAATTGATGATGACAGATAGCAAGTAGTATGCATGGTATTTGTTGTTATTTTAATGTCGGTATTAAGAGATATTTGACTATGGATTAATAATAGATAATATAGATGATAAACTTTTGCATAATCTTTAATCATAGTAGAATGGTTGGTAATATTAAATTGACACTTTTGTTTGTGTCAAGTGTCAAGTGACTCACCCGATGAATCTTTGCCTTTAAGTATTGGCAAAAGGTTGTGTAATTACTTCATAAAAGTATATATTTTTTTTTAAGTTTTGGATAAAATTAATTTTGAATCATTCAACGTAACTGAGATATGTATTCAAATTAAGTTTAGTTTTCAATTATATTTCAACTAGGCTAAAACAACTTTAAATATATACCGATAATGAACCTATTTCCAATTTGACACGAAATATATATTTTGATAAAATAAATATAACTTTTATTTTATAATGTTTGTGATGATTGATTTTAAATTATATATAACATAATCATTTGAAGAACTTAATCAAATGATTAGACCGTGTAATAAAATGGAATAAAAGATTGTTTATTTATATTAATAATTTTTTTAAGAGGTTTGAAATTATGTAATATTACCTCCATGTAATTCACGTAAGTATTAATATATTTTTAACTCAAAATCTTAATGTAATAAATTTTTTGACTTAGATTCACTCTTAAATTTTTTCAACAATTTTCTTTTTAAGAGTAAGCTTTTCACATGAATATATTTTCTCTTTAATGTATAGTGACTTTAACTTATACCGATATTGTTGTGGTTGTAGTGTTGTTAGTTGCATTGTTGTTGTTACATCAATCTAAAATTAGTCACTAAAATAATTAAAAGTTTCAATACCACTGACGGATGGGTTTTTTCTTTTATTGGAAAGATTTATTAGAAAGATTACATAAATATGACATCAATTTAACACCAATAAAAATTGACATTATTTTGAAATTTTTTTTTTTTTAAATAATGAGTTTATGCATTGTCTCATAGTGTATAAAAATGCTTTATTTCAACTTTGTTCGTATGTTTTTTTTCCTTCTTATTTCTTATTGTTGAAACTCCAAAATATTTATTTGTATATATAGGAGAAAGACGCAGTATTTTGAATTATGTTTTTTACGAATAGATGTGATAATTTTGTTTAATGATAAAACAAAACAATTGACGAATTAACTTAGTTACGGGAAGTTTCTTAAATGGATAGTGGAAGGCATATGCATAATGCAATCATTCATATTTCAAAGTTTGCTGTGTAGTTTTTTATCCACAATAAAGCATTCGAATGAAAAACTAATGATTTTGGTTGGAAAACTTGTGTTGGATTCTTCCCAACATAAAATTAAATAAACACACACACTTGGAGTGTTTTGAAGCACTTCGCCTCGAGATATGCACATATAAATGAGATTACATTCGTGAAACTTCTTGTACAATAGAAGAAAAGTGAGATAAAATTATTGATGCGATAAAGTTTTACAAAAATATAATGTAAATGATAATTTTGTTTCTTTCTTCATATATTTTCATACGAGAGGTTTTTATATAAGTAAACTTAATTAAGTTTTAAATATTTTATAAATTTTGATATTTTTATTTAAGTTTATATTAATTTTTTTAATTTATTAAGCGTTTAAAATTATTTTTGTTTCTGTATAAGTACTAGTTTTCCTGCCATGAAACGCACGAGTTTTTTTTTTTTGAATATACTTTTTTTATTGTTTTAAATTAATCTAAGTTTTTAAATACAGTTGAAAAAAGATATTAGAATATATCGTAATAAACTATATGTGTTATATGTAATAAATATGTATTGGACGTAATAAATTTAGAATATATTGTAAAATGAATATTTTTTTTAAAAATATATGATAAACCATCTTTTGTAAAGATCCTGCTGTTTATTATTGGTAATGTGTAATTTGAATAAGAGAATCAACACCACGGGTAAAATTTATATTTTTGATAATTGTAGTTAATCAACTTCATTATCATTGAACAATAGAATAAATTTGAAAAAACTCACAAATAAGAAGTGACGTACTTATAGGTGTGTCTTTGTTAAAGAATTTTGAAAATTTCTTTGTAGACAATATTTTTAGTTGTGTTTGTCAAGTTTCCACTTTTATCTAGAATAAATATTTTAAGTTTTTTCTTTGTTTTTACTTTAGAAATAGCAATGTATAACTGTTCATGTATGAATATTAGACGTGGAAGATAAAGTTCAATTTTAGAAAAAGATTGATTTTGACTTTGTTGATTGTCATTGCAAAGTATAATGATATTGAAAATTGTCTTATTTGAAATTTAAATGGCAAACTTGAATAAGAAGGAAGTAAATACATTATTAGGATAAAAATTTTGTCACCAATGTTTTTTCAGTAATTACAATTGCAGAAATGACATTCTTCTTTACATGATTAACTTGCAATCTTGTGTCATTGCAAAGACTATTTGCTTGATCTATATTTCTCAAAAGCATAATTGGTATACCTATTTTTAACTTTGATCAATAATTTGAAATACATGAACATTTGAGTATTTTATGTCATTGTTATTCTTATTTGTTGTGTCAATTTGTCACTCAATTTGTGTTGTTCCTTATTAATCTCTTTTAATTTGTTAGTCAACTCATTCTTAAAAGAAAAGAAAAAAAGTAGGTTAGTTAGTGAGTTAAAAGAGATTAAAAAATAAATTAACGGATTGATCAATGAGTTAGAGATGAAAAAAAATAAAAACAACAATTACGTCATTTCGTTGAAAAAAAATCAAACAATAAAATAATCAAGAAAAAATAAAAAAAAATTAAACACAATAAAATAAATTTTTTAATATTAATTATTTATAAACTTAAAAATTTTGAGGACTTAGTTCTTTCTAATTTTAGAAAGTAATAAATCATCAGAAAAATTAAATTAAATCCACCTATTATTACAAATTTAGAGGTCAAATCCATAAGGTAAAAAAAATGTAAGAACCTTTACGTATATAAAACATATCTAATGCAAAAGTTAGGTGAAGAAGTAACTTTAGCACTGTAACATCATCTTCAAGAATTCTAGTAAGATACTCAAACAAAAGAGATTCGAAAAGAAGAAACAAGAAGTTAAGAAGCAAGAAATGTTGAAAATTCATTCTTCAAAATCTCATCTCCTTTTGTGTTTGGATTGACATATAATAAATCGAATTTAGTTATTAGTAAGTAATCCAATATAAGGTTTTGAATTATTAACAAGTAATTCATAACCATGTTTTTAGTTCGAGATGATACTATAATTTTATTTTGGGTTAAATACGTTTTTAGTCCTTCAACTTTAAGTGAAAATTAGAATTAGTCATTTTTTGAAACTTTGATCCAATTTAGTCTCTCAACTTTAAAACTGCGTGAATTTAATCTTTTTAACCCAATTTTATTAAGTTTATTTGATGTTTCGAACGCACTTCATGATAACATTTGAGTTGTGTATACCGTTTGACACATTTTTACTTCAATGTTAACTAAGAAACTACCATAAAACACATTCAAAATGTTAAATAAACTTAAAAAAAATTGGTTGAAAGGACTAAATCTACGCAATTCTAAAATTAGAAGACTAAATTAAGTCAAAGTTTCGAAGATGAACTAATTCTAATTTTGACTTAAAATTGATGGACAAAAATATATTTAACCCTTATATTTTTTATATAGTTTGTCTCATGTTTTGTTGATACTAGATTTTTATTGGTGTGTCTCCTTGTAAAAAATAAACTTGTATTTAGTTGTATAAAAATGTAAATAACATAGGAACTTAGGACCACCCTAATCATGACCCCAACATTATTTACTATATCTTGGATGGTTTCTCGAAAGGATTACACTTAAATTGCATATTTTATAACAATTGGATGCACCAAATTAATGATGTTTTTTTATGCATCCCTATGCAGTGGTAGCAGTATATTATAGATTGAATAGAACATTCTAATGCAAAGTTAAATCATTGATTGCAGTTGAATTCACTATTTATTATTACACCTAACATCAATTTGGAATCCCGTGAAGAGGATTAACCACCCATTATTCTATGCAAATTTTTATTCTTTTCCTTTTTCACCAATCATTGAACCTATTTTATTTCAGCCCTCAATGGCCAAGTTTACAATCAAAATAATTAGGGTCACTTTTCCCGAAAAACAAAAAAATAAAGTGCAAGTTGTTCTCATCAATATTTTGGCTTTTGATCCAACCCTGTTATATATGTGTGCAATTATTTGTATAATTTGTTAGATTTAGGTATTTATCAGTTTTCGAACAGTAGTTTCAAATAAATGGTCTTCAAAGTTTGACATTTTAAAGCATTTTTTTGTTTGTCAAAGTGAATGATGATAGATCTTGTTTGAAACACTCGTGATATATTGTGGACTTTCTCTGTTCAGCTTTTTTGTTCGTCCTATCACTAGATTTCTTACGTAGTTCCGTACACATTTTTCCTTTCTTTTTCTCTGGTTTAGGTATAGTGGTTTAGACCGTTTCTTACTGTAATTGTTTCTTATGTAATGTTACTTTTCTTGGACATAGACAAGAAAATTTTTAATAATTAGAAAGAGAGTTTTAGCTCGTAACAAAATTAGTTTGTAAAGTTATGATCGTTTATTTATACTATAAGTTGGTCTTAGTTTGATGTAAGATATACTTTTCTCACATCTATATATGTACATCTTATAATAGATGATTTAATATTAAATTTATTATAGTAAATGATACAATAAGTCTAATAAATCTTGTTAAAATAAAATTTGATATTATATTAAAAAGTGAATTTAAGTTTAATTCATTTTTACATAATTATTGTAAGGTGAGTATTGTTCTATTGTCCCACTTGTATATTATAAATGATTAAATATTTTTTAGTCTTTATATTTAAATATAAAATTAGAATTTGTTCATCTCTCAAACTTTGATAGATTTTAATTTTCAAAAACTTTTAAATAAATTGATATAATTTTTTATTATCTAATGATGTTAATTTTTGTGTGTGTGTTATTAAACAGTGTTCCAGACTGATATTTGAGTTGGAATGTTTCAAAACTGTAAACAATTCAAATGTCATATTAAAACATATTTAACTCGTTGAAACTTTAATGTAGTTGAATTATGAAGACTATATTTATTAGTTTTTAAAGTTTGACGACCAAAATGTATCAAGATTAAAAATATTGACGAATTTCAATTTTATATCAAATTTTAAGACAAAAAAATATTTAATTTATTATAAATTAGTCTGATTTTTAATTGATATAAAATTTGGCATTGAAATCTGAATAAACTGAATCTTTGTACTCATAAATATAAAAAAAAAATGCAACAATTTTTATATCATATATAACTTAATGACAAAGTAAAAACTTAATAATTTAATATCAGATTGATCTTATTAATATGTAATTTACTGAAATATTAGTTCTTACTTATTTAAGTTTAATAATAAAACCGTATATCATAAGCATACATGAGTTTTAGATTTTCTTCTTTTAAAATTATAGTCCCATAAAAAGTAATTCTTACATGTTTTTTACACAGAAAGACTAAATTGAAGTTTTTGTTCTTTTATGAAAATAATGTGATTATTTTCATATTTCAGTGATCAAAATGATTATCTAACCTTAATTATTTATAGGAAACAATTTTTCCATAATTCTTCAATACATAAAAGTTGCCGAAGCTTCTGTACATTTAATTTGATGAATATTGTATGGTTGAACTTAACTTTAAATATTCGAAGTTATAATTATTTTTTCTAGTTCAATTAATGGTATAAAACAATGTATGTGCACCTAACGTATTTTTATTAGAAAACATGTGAAACAATGCATTATGCATATTCTAAAATACTGTTTAAGTTTCTTCAGAGAAATGCTTATGACAACTAACAAATCGTACACTTAACTCTCTCTGTATTTCGAAGACATTATTAGGGAGACATGATTTAGCTATGATTTATTAAATACTTGAATTATTATTCAAAAATGGAAAATGTTTTTTCTTTCACTTTATCGACAAACTAATAGTTACACATTAAATAATGTTGTTTTAAGTGTTAAAATACACATTAAGCGGTTATAAGTAAATTAACTGATATCAAAATTAAATTTTGAATTATTGAATGTAAGTAATTGTATGTCTAAATTCATCCTAAAGATAATTTTTATGTTAGAATTATGGAAGTGTTAAAAGATGTATAATAGAAACAACATTTTTTTTACTTATACAAGTAAACCGTTTGACATTTTTTAAACTAATAATAAATCTAGCACGACCATGTTCAAAGAATAATAATTTTAACAAGTTTGCTTTTTATCACGATTGGGAATCCAAGTGTGAGTTTAAGTCTCATATCACGTCAAAATGAGAAAGTTGATCACTATATAAGAATCAAGACCCGTGAATCCATTAACTTAAGGTTTTGGGTTAAAAGTGATATCAATGCTTTATGTAATTTAACTCAGGTCTCATTGGTGTTTGTTCTCCCCAGTAAACCTTTTCTGTAACAATCACAACACGAAAAAGTTAGACAAAACATTGCACAGTAATAAATTAAAAGAATTGAAGAAATATAAATAAGGTAACCAAATTTAAACACATGCATATGAATAATAAAGAAAATTAAAAAATATTGACTTGTGAATCTTATTGAACAATTGATTAGCACACTAAAAATATGGTGTAAAAAAATGAAATAAATTATTGGAATGTAACTTTATTAATTTTTCTAACATGTAATCACCATTCACTTCTAACTTATCAAGATTATGTCATCATCAACCTATGAATTTATTCAAAACATTAACAATCTCTTCAACAAAAGAGTCTAAGTTCCTCGAATTTCTTGAATTAGTGTAGCTAAAGTACTTTGCATTTAGCAAAAAAAAGTTTGAGTTTTACCAAACTTCTTTGCCACATAGAAACTGTTGATTGTCTTCTCTAATTTTCTCTAATTTGTAACTCAATAATTTTCCGATTATGATTGAAATTATAAGATCATACAATTAGTTCAATTTTCTAATTGGATCTTCACAAACATTAAATATTAAAAAAAATAACATTTTTAATTGAATAATATATAAAAAAAATTGGTATAATCTTTATTTGAGAAAAAATTTCCAAGATATGTATATCTCTTATTTATGAGACTAGACTGTGACTGGCCTCATAACGAATAGTGTAAACTCAATAAATTGTATTAAAATAGATTTAGATATTATATTAAAATGTGAATTAAGTCTAACTTATTATTAAACAATTGACTAATAAAATCACAAGTTTTCTTATTGACATTATGTAAAATTAACTTCATTTTTAATCAATGTACATCTTTAACTTAAAATTTTTGTCTAAAGTCTCATTTTCTAGCAGGAGCATACTAGAAATAAAGACTAATTAAAATGATTGTAGTTAAAATATTCCTAAATGAATATATAATCAACAATTATAATTTTTTAAATATTCTTCATTTAATATATTTTTATTTTATTAATTTATATTTTCAAATTAGTAAGACAACGCATCATATGAGAAAAACATTTAAATAGGATAAAATTATAATGTGAATACACAAAAAAATATTCTTATAAAATAAAATATTTCTTAATTGAGTATAATTTCAATTCTTTTTTTATTAAATAAATATTCTTTTATAATTATATTTTTTTATACACATAAAATCGTTGAGAACATGGGCACACACCAGTTATCGTACAATAAGTTGCTTTTGTCAATTGCTATTATATGTGTTAGCAAATCTTCTTGTCACATTAGTTTATCATTTTTGAAAGAATATTTTCATTAACTGCAATATTAGTGTGGCATCTTAATCAATTTTATTTTGTTAATGAACGATCTTTCCTAGTTATATATTTCATCTATTGTCTAAAGTCTCATATTAACTAAAGATAAGACAATTTCATAATATATAAGTGAGGTGCAAATCTCACCTTACAAGTCGGTTATATGGGGTTGAGTTAGACTTAAAACTCACTATATCTTGATGAGAAGAAGTGTGTTGAAAGTCTCACGTAAACTATAATATTTATAAGACTGTTTTATAAATCCTGAGCATAAAACTGTTTTATAAAAGACCAGGCAAACTCAAATCAACAAATTATTAGTATCTACAAAAGATTTAAAACTAAACTTGAAAAGAGGAAAGTCGTTCCAAAAAAGAATGCATAAAGAAAAACTGTAAAGAAGGAAAATTGAAAAAAGAGAAAGGAAGTAGTAAAGAGGACAAAGGGTGAGAAGTGAGAAAAGACTAATTGATTTGATGTAATTGTTGGCATGTTGTTAGCATGATGAAGAAAAGAAGGTGTAGCATGACACTTGTTAAACAATTTTGGTACTGTTTTCTTCTTTGGTAAAGACGAAAGTTGTAGCTCAAATTTGAAAACTCAGATTCAAGAAAAAGGTGTGTAATATATAGTTGTTGTTGTGATGATTATCAGAGTTTGGTTTAAGAAAAAAGTGTGGTTATGATTAGGAGACATTTAAGCTACGAAAGAGGAAAAGAGAGAGAAAGAGAAAAAGGAGAAAAGATGTGTGTAGTGTGTAGAAACAAGTTGGGGTGAGTCGGTGTGTGGTTGGTTCCCTAGGGTAAGACAACTCACCCCATTCCACACTTATCAAATATGTTGTACAGTTCCAATGTGTCACTACTCTATAAATTTTTGAAAGGTTCAATTTGGTATTTTTATTTTTTAAAATTGATCAATTTAGTACTTTCTATTATACTCTAGTTTACTTCATTTATATAGTAGTGAAGTGTCAATGTGCAACAAATTAAATAACTAATCTTAATACTATATTGAATACACATGGTCAAGAAAACATGAAAAGAGAGACTAAAATGATGTTAACTACACCCAACAAACAAACCAACACAATTAACAACTTCATTCATGTTTCTATTGCATAATGACAGCTTACTAGTGTACAAACAACGTTAACAAAAATATAATGGGAGATACTAAATTGAACCACTTTAAAAAAAATAAGGATATCAAATTGCATCTTTCAAAACTTCAGAGACCAAATTGAACATTCCAAAAATTCGAGAATCAAATTGAACCAACTCAAAAAATTAAAAGACCAAATTAATAATTATACCTTACAAAATTTATTAACGTATAAGTAGTGACGAAATCTACGTGTATATATATGTGTATGGACAAATACAATTCCTAATTTTATTAAAATTATTACTAAGTATAAGAAAAAAAAAATTATATTTCTAATCTTATATATTTTTCCCCTTCAGCATATTATTCCACTGACATAAAATCTTATATCCATAAATGTGGAGAAAGAGGTAAAAAATAGAAGAACATGAGTGGTATAAGAGCACAGCGAGATCTCTTCAGAACAAATATCACATTACAATATATTTAGGTTTCACTTTTATAGTGTTATGGAAAATATTGAAGTGTTTGAATTTTATAAGATTAGTTTTTAATGAGTTTCTAAAGTAGGTGGATGTTTTAATATACAATAACCATTCGTTTAAGTTTGTATTTTAAATTTGAAAGTTTGATATAGACTTATAAAATTTTAAGAGTCATATTATAATGTGAAATATTATGAGTTATATAATAACGATATGAAATATTATGAATATTGAAAATTTTTAAAATTATAAAAATACGAAAGATATAAGAGATGTGTTACAATGACAACTTGTTATTTTATTTTATTCATATAATTTTTATATCTATCTATTTATCTAGATTCACACACACACACACACATATATATATATATATATATATATATATATATATATATATATATATATATTATACCAGAATATACAGTGAAATGATTTTAATAATTTTCTTAAAATAAAATTACAAAATTATTCATCTGAAAATTTTTATTTTTTAAATATAAATTTAGATAGATTGCGGACTTAAATGATGTTTCCTGTGTACATGAGATCACTTTGAGAATAAAAATTAACTGCAGTGTGTTTTTGTTTCTCGTAAAATTGACTAGATTCTATGCACATAAATGCATAGATATTGATATTGCATAACACGCGTGCTGCAACTTGCAATGCTGCACTATGTTGGTAAATTATGCCTCCTTTGTAAGGTGATGGATTCATCATAAAATGAAAATAGCCTATTTATAAACATTTATAAATTATTACTCAATTATAGGTTTTGTGGTCTGCAGTAACATTCATAACTTTTGAAGTCTACAACGATGATAACAATGTTTGGATTTGGAATCTCACTCCTTGAGTTGTGGACTCTAATTGGTTCATAGCTTTTGTTAACCGTGCGTTGAAGATATCGAAGATATCAAGACGGAAAATAAAATAAAATCTTCTTTTTTTAAAAATTTATTCGGTCGGATGATACCCATTTTTATTTAGACGTGTTAGTTTAGTATTTGTTTTAAAAATGTGTCAATCTAGTCTCAATTTTTGAAAAAGTGTCTTAATCAGATCTTTCTCAGATAAAAATTACTAAAGCTGTTAACTTAATTCATAACTTTTATTACTAATGTTTGATATAAATAGCAATACTTAATTTTATAAGTCATTTTAAATATTAATACCATTAACGGTGTTAATAACTTTTTGGTAAAAAAGAATTAATTGAGTCATTTTTTCAAAAGTTAGAACTCAATTGACACCTTTTAAAAAATGAATATCAAACTTACACATTTAAATGAATTTGAGTACCATCCGACTGATTAAACATTATTTAAATTACTTTAATACGATATTAGGTGACTTGAAAATATTCAGCGTAAAAGAGTAGTAATTCTCCCAATTTTTTATACATATAAATTTATATATTTAGTATCCTAAATTTTAATATATCTATTTTAATACCTTCAAAATGTTTTTTTTAAGATCTGTTATGGATAAAAAAAGTATGTTGGGAAATCTTAATTTAATAATTAATCTATAACGTGTAAGAGTGAGACAAATCTCACAAAAGAAAATAAAGAAAAAGAAAATTATTGTTGATTAGACTTAATTGAGGAAACCACGAAAATGAAATCTATATGTTTGACTCAATTATTTCAGGAAATGTTAGAGATAATTACAACCAAGCTTTGTATATATTTATGGTCATATCATGTCGATAGATATCAATGTTCAGTATCGTCACTGAGAAAGAAAACCCTAAAGTATTATCATGAACCAAGTCGTAGATTGAATTTTATTACTTAAAAAGAAAATCCAAGGTCAAGATTATCAGATAGTATAATTGGGAGTGTTTGAATAATGTCTGTGAGAAAGTTCTTTTATGATATTTTTTAGTTTTTGAAAATTCAGTTTACAGTTTTTAACGAAAAGGTTCTTTTTTTAAATTTGTCTAACTAATTTCATTGATCTTTTGCTCAATTTTTTAATCAAAAGCGATTGTATGAAAAGGAAAAAGTCCAACGACACTTATCTGACTATGCAAAGTAAGTGAAGACATTTATGGTTGTTTTTTTTCTTTTTTGAAAAGATATTTATTTTTCTTATTATCCATATTGTTGAGATGACTTGTTTATGACTCTGTTATAACCATAATAATTCAATGTGTGTGAAAGGACAACCACTTAATTGCATGGTTTATGGTGGAACCAACATACACGATTATGGGAAAATCAGTGATAAAATATAATATTAATTGCAAGATTTCTTATTGATTTTTTATGTGCTTTTCTTCTATTAACTATAATATTTCTTTCTGTTTAATACGACTCATGTGTTGTTAAGAATACTTATATAATTTTTACCTAATAAGAAATAGTGATTTCAAAAAAAAAAAAATGAAAATTTTTTCAATCAACAATTTGAAGAATAAAATAAAGAAACAAAACGAACAATTGAAAGATATTGATTTGTCCGTTTCTATTTTTCACTATGTTATTGGTATATTTAAAATCCTTGCTTAATGGAACAAGTTAAGTATTATTACCATGTGGAATGTTGAGTTTAAGTAATAATATTTATTAGTTGACAATTTTTTGACAAATATTTATTATTATCTTTTTTTTTTGAAATTTTGAGTTAATATTATATTTCTAAATGAGTAAATGATTAAAAAGATGAGAATGCTAAGATTGCATTTACACGAAACAAATTAAATTATTAAAATTTAAGGATGATTTGACTGTTCTAATTTTTTTTGAATGTGTATATTGAGATAAAGTAATTCATTTCTTTATTCTTTTTGGAAAAGAAATCTACAATCTGATATTGCTAGCAATATGGCACGGATAGGATACTTTAATACATATAAAGCAATTTTTCGAAATAAATATATGAAATGCATGTTGAAGAATTATTAATATCATCATAAATAATTATATAATATAATTAATTTTTGGAGTATATATGTTTTTTCCTAAATACTTTTAAAAATTGTGTTTGGTTCCTAAACTTACTCATTCATCATTTTACTTTATAAAAAGAATATAAAATATTTTTTAATAAATGATATTTCGATGTTATATTATAATCACAATGAAACTTCGTATGTTATCACTACTAAAAAATTTTATGTTACATGAAAATTTTCTTGCAAAATTGTTAAAAAATTTGTAAGAAAAGACTTTTTTCCAGCTATTTTTTTAAGTATTTTAATTGGCTGATAATTCTTTCATGGATAATTATTTCTTACAAAATTATAAAATTCACACAAAATTTGTTGAAAAAAGTGTTTTATACAATATATTTTACAAAAAAATTATTAGCAATTTTCTGCAAAATTATTTTCATAACAAAATTTATAAATATTTTCTAAAAAAAAAAAATTCAAAACAAAATTAATAAGAAATATGAATTTTTTTAATAATATATGTTATTTATACATTATTTGTTAGAGATAATATTTTATACTACAGTAATAAACAACAATAAAATTTAATTTAGAGATAAAACGTAATTTCTAAAAGTATTTGAAAACGAAACACATAATTAATCTTGAATTTTTATATCAGTTATATTAATTTTGTAACCATTAAAAAATAAAAAAATGCATCACTTTAGAAACTGTAGATATAGTATAATGATTAAAAATAAGGTAATAATTTGTGATGTATACATGCAGCATGTAGTGTTATGGTTAGTTGAGGAGCTTTAGGTTAGTGGTGCCAAAAGTTGTAATCACAACCTCCGCAAATTGTGGCCACCGCCGCTCAACGCAGCTACCACTTTAATTCGGATTACTTAATTTACCTTCAAATATTGCTTACATTTCTTAAAATAAAATAAACCTTGCTAACAACCAACCTAATTCTGGTTAATTAACTAATAATACATGTACCATTTTCCACCCAAATTCAACCGTTTACTTTTTCTTGACTTTTCAAATCTGAAAATATATCCAAACATTTTTGTTTTTTTTCACAAATCAATAGTTAAAGTTTCGGTGGTGGTTATATCTCTGGCACCTCCTATATTGCAATGAGTGAAGGTGAAGGTGAGAGTGCAAAAGTTATCATCTTTCTCATACCCTTTTCACTGTTGTTGAAGAATCTGACGGTGGGGAATTCATCAGACAGTGTCTTTGGTTGGGAATGAAAAATGGTTGGGAATTCATTTCATAGATATACATGTTGTTTATTTAAAATCCGATCTTGGTTCATTCATGTGGTCCTCTACTACCACTCTATGACCACCCTGCATACCCAGTACTAATGGAATTTTTGTTGGTTCTGCTGCTAACTACAGCACCTGAAACAGTGAAATTTGAAAGCTCTCTTTCTTTAAAAGCCTTCTTTCTTTCTTTGTACTCTAGAGACTAGAGTGGACTCGAGTTCTTCTAGCCACCTTCGTCTCAATACATTGTCTTCACTTTTTTCTTTTTTTCTTTCTGTTCCTTTCTCTTCTGTTTCATCACCTTTCAAGGATCTGCAGTCATTCACCACAAATCTTGCTTCTTCTTTGTCTCCTCCGTTTTAAAAAAATGAAAAACTTTCAGAATTTGGTTTTCATACACAAACCTCAGTTTCAAAAAAGCTCCTTTCTTTTGTTTTTCCTCTGAAGAAAGAACCGGTGCTTGTTCATGTCTATGTACTAGTTGGTGAAATCCCCCACCCACCTAGAAGTTTTTGTTTCTGGGTCTTATTCTTCTCATTTTTTCTAAGCTTTTTGCTTTGAATCTGCGTGTTGTTGTGAAGAGTGATTATTAGTAGTGCTGCCTGCAACATGTCAGCGATGGATCTTTTTCAAAAACCATCTTCTCTCAGAAAATCAAACAGATTTGAAACAGCCATGTGGGCTGCAAAGCTTGTTCTCATGTCCATGGGGGTTGTCTCCACTCTTGTTTTGTTTAAAGTGGCAGTAGTCCCATACACATTCCACCTTCTTCTCTCCACTCTCCCTCAGTTTTGGGTCTCAGTTAGAAGCTGGCTAACACTCCCATTCCTTTACATCATTGTCAACTTCATCATCGTCATCATTGCAGCTTCCTCCAAAACCAATACCCACCCCAAACACTTCTCCGACTCTCCTGCACTCTCTGATCCCAAGCACTCAACCACCACCATTTCAGACACTACCAGCCACCCAACCGAGCCAGAGAGCCAAACAGATGAACCCAAGGAAGAAGAAAAGGAGGTTGAAGAAGAACAAGAACAAGAACAGCTGGAGCAAAAGCAAGAGCAAGAACAAAAGGTGGTTGAAGAGACTGGTTTGTCCTATGGCAAATTCATGCTCCACCCTTTGCTAGAAAATTGCACCAATGATTATCTGTTACCGGATTCCGATGGTGATGACACACTGGAAGCCACGTGGAAGGCCATCATGGAGGGGCAGGGGAAAACGATGAGGCCACAGCTGAAGAAGAGCGACACATGGGGCGCAAGGATTGCTAAGGCAGAGCCATTTCGTCGCAATGGGGAGGGTGATGATGATGATGACCCTGTGGCTTGGGCTCAGAAGGAGCTAAAAAAGTCAGACACTTTCAACGATAGAGCTTCCTTGAGAAGGGAAAAATCCATGAGTCTAGAGGAGCTGAATCGCAGGGCGGAAGCTTTCATTAAGAAGTTCAACCATCAAATGAAGTTGCAGAGGCTGGAATCTATCCAGCGTTTGAAGGAAATGGTAAATCGCCGTGTCTGATGTGGCTAGCTACTACTCTCTTTCTTTTTCACCAGTCACAGTGAAAATTTAGCAAAGTGATGAGAATCTATGGAACTTTGTTGACCATTTTGAAGGTATTTATCACATATGCTTATTTTAGTTCTTCTCACTGCATTAGGTCAGCACATTACCAAATCCATGTGTTATGCAGAATTTCACTGTGGGATATGCGTGTAATCATATGTATATGTAACATATTTGTTGTTATTAAACCCTTCAGTAATTTTTCTCCAAACCCACTTATGCTTTTAGAACGGTTAGTCTTGTCATATGCTAGATGACAACTGTTCGCATATTAGTGTTTGGATTAGCAATAGTAGTTAAATACAGCACTTTCGTATGGAATCTTTTTGTACCTAAATTAAACATAATCAAATGTCTGCTGAACTTTTTATCCTTTTTCCTACGAGGTATGACCTCAGGAAGGACTATGTAGAGCTTCTTATATATATATACTCAAATATGTATTTTTGTGACTGAAAAAGTGACACTGTCATTCATTCCATGGTGCATATATCTATGCATCTAATTATATTCTTGAAGCACTAGGCATTCAACACTTGTCGAAACATAAGTAGTAGTTGGAGAAATTAAATGAATCTAGCTTTGATTAGACTGTTCCACCTACCAAACACTTGATTGAAGAGTAGGAAAATTATAATCTACATTATTAGTACGTAATATATATAATAAATCCCACATATATAAGTTCCAATTGTCGGTTTCCCTATGTTGACTCTTTCTTCTCCATTGGCAGGACTTGCTGTGTACATATTTTTGCTGCTGAGACTGTGAAGAAGCCAAGACAAGTATCAGACATGGTGTACTTTTTCCCTTGTCAAGTTTCTTGTGACATGGTGGGCATAAGTTAGGTTTCTCCCAATCTGTTGTGCAATTTCTTTGCTCTACATCTTCTACTAAACTATTGAGAAGTTTAGTTTTTCTCATATCACCTAATGTTTGTATTGATTATGTAGTTTGAACCCAGGTAGCATTATGAGGCGATTGTTTAATATCCAATGTACAACTTCTGCTATTTTATGCAGACTTAATAATTTACCAATTAATCCAGCTTTAAAATGCATGTTGAGTGAGAAAGTAGTGTGTTGGTCTGAGTGGAGTTGGATCAAAGTGGGTTTGAGTTTGGCAGATGAATAAACATGATTTAAAAAACAAAAAGGCTACGTCGTAGATTCTATTTGCTGAATGGTTGTCCTTTTTTACTTTTATAATTACAAGAGAACCGACACAGAAGGAAGGGGGGAACAAAGTTGGATACATACCATTTGAACCAAATCATATACACCTAACAATAACAAGTGACAACCGTACTCATCATGCAAGGAGTTGATATATAGCAGCTCGTGTACATTGGTAGACCAGACCCTTTGGCGTATTATGGGGCAAGAAAGGAACTGAGCCTTTTATTTTATTAATTTTTTGGGTACATGGATTGAAGTACATGAAAGAAGATAAATTGAATGTAGTGTGGGTGAGGAGTGAGTTGTCCTTTCAACTGTGCATGGTTGCATGTGAGCATCAATTGAGATAAGTTGGCTTAAGCAGATTGGTTAAGCTGTCAAAGTCTACAAAGGTAGAATTAGTTTTGGATGAAATTATGGGATTATGGCAGTAAACTTGGAGAACAGAAGCACATGGTGAGTATCTGTCAGCATGGTATAGATCATTATAGATCTAGTGGGACTTGCTGTTTCTTTAAGCCTTCATTTTAATTATGACACCCTTAGGTCGGAAAGCACGTTGCCCCCTTACATGCCAGTGAAAATTGAAGCAGAAAGAGCCCCATGTCTATTGTTGTGTCATCAAGTTTCAGTGCAGAACTTCTTAAAGAAGTAGGACCTTTGTACAATTGAAAATGTAAGTGGATCCAAGTTGTGAGAGTGAGAGAGTCTTTTATTTGTGAGAAACCAAACCAAACCAAACCAAGCCACAGACACGGACCCCCATCTTCTGCCTGCAAAATACCTTTAGCTTCATTTGGGAAAGTTCAGTTTTTTATTATAATATTGCATTCTCCTTCTATTTTGACGCTTTCTACTTTTGTCAATGAATTCTGCTGCCATCAAAATGGCCAAGTATAATTCAACAGCTAGTGTTATTTTCTTCTAGTAGAAATTTGAATTATCAGTGTCTGACGCGTGTGACACTGCATAACCGTTGCTTATGGTAATAATTATGTGTAAATATTGATTACGAAGAGTGTATAAGCTAGAGGACCTAAGAATAAGACCCACTGTTTGCCATTATCAAAGACTAGTCCTTTTCTGATTAACCACTAATGGAAAGCACCAAGAAATTCCTTGTACACGTTGTCATGGCACAAGGAAGCTGTGGACCAGAGAATAGGGACCCAGAGAAGAGAAGACTCTGGACAAACATTTTCACAAGAAAAGATAAATATATATTTTACTTAAAATAAATCTATGAATAAACTAATTTTAGTTTGCAAAAGAAATGAGGCGAAGAGTAAGAATGTGTATTGAAAGCTGCTAATTTGCATTTAGGTTGAATAAGCAGCACTCAAAACTGTCTCTGATAGAGACTTGTAACTTCTAGCGGCTACTATTATTCCTTTTGTAGGTCCACAAGGACACCATCCATCTATGCATACAAAGTCTAAATATGAGTACCTATGACAATTTAATTGCAAACTACCAGCATTATTATTTGAAACTTCAACATTCTTTCTTGCAGGGTTTGGAATTTAATGATGGTATTCTAAAGGGCTAAGCAATATTATGGACGCCGCCCCATCATCACGCGACACGAATAATGCCTTGGCACCTTGTAGACAAAGGCGATAAGAAATTGCTGGTGTTAAAGGCCCAACCCACAACCATTTGGCCATGGATTAGCAAGGTTCTGTTTTTGTTAAAGACATTTCAAAGTTTGTGGAAAGAAAATAACATTTCCCTGCTTCTAATAATACATATTGTCTCTCATGTCATGATATGGCATTAGTAACACTTACCTTCGTCATTGAGATAGGAAATGTAATTAATCTGGATTGACCCAGTCGGATCAATTAAAAATATAGGGACCTAGTTAACTAAATCCAAAATTTTATAACATAACTAAGATTAATTAATCTAATCAGTAATTAATAATTTAACTATTATTGGAATTAAAGATGACATCAATTTTCACACCCTTTTTTACTTATCTAGTTTACATACATCATCCCGTTTTATTATTCACACAAAGAACATTAGCCAAGTGAAAAAGCAAATTTGTAACCACAGAAAATATTCACTTTGAATATGCATGCAGAGCTGCAACTAGTACTTTTACAAGAAAGGAAAGTACATACCATGCATCCTGAGAAAATATTCACATTGAATACGCACAAAGCAGACTCATTATTCAATTTCAGACCGAAACATTCATATACGCCCTGAGCAATAGGCCAAGGTAAAACTAAAATGCAGCAAGCTAGAAATTTAAACGCATGAGATGAAAACAGAGGCGTGGAAAAGCGAAGAAGAAAGGAGCGTGGGCGAAAGCGAGCACGATTACGAGCGTAATTAACGGCACCACCCCAAAACGCTCGTCTGTACCGGAGGAGTCGCAGGGTGAGGGCTCATCTGCGGGAGAGTGTTCGACACGGTGAGGCGGTGGAGGAGAAGGAGGCGGTGGAGGAGAAGGAGGCGGCGGAGAAGAACGAGGCGCAGGAGAAGAAGCGGTACCGGGGTCTTGGTTTTCATCGTCGTTGGTTCCGTTGTTGGACTGGGCTAGAACTTGGACTTGGAGTTTAAGGCCCTGTTGACAGTGGCCCATTCGGCCACACACGAAGTATCGCGTTCCCGCTCCGCCTAAGTGAATCACGGTTTCTCCATTATCGTACGTGGCAAGCGCGTTGGCTATCGTACACGTGTCGTAACCTAGTTGGTTCACCTCCACCACGTCGTGAACCGGCGTGTACGAGAATACTGCCAGCCAAACAACGCCAAAACTTTTATTATTTTAGTTTGCTCACAGTTTAATATTACAAATTTTGTTCAGCTTTGATTTTTTAAAATACCATTTTTGTTTCTCTATTTTTTATTTCTGAATTTATTTCCTTATTTTCAAAATTCCTTAACTGAATCTTTAATTTTATATCTTTTTCATTTTGACTTTTTATTTAATTAAACTTTAAATCTAACATGTATTGAAAATAGCTTAAAAATAATTTAAGTAATTAAAATTTTAAAAATACACATGAAAAATGAAGAATTAGATAAAAAGATATTTTAAAATATAAATATTAAAATCTGAAAAATAAATCAAAATTGTATTTAAAAAATAAAGAACAAAAGAAATTTTAATTTAACCAATAAAAAAATATATAATCTTTTGTGCCGAAAAGGCCCTTTGGTTCGTCATCGTTCGTTTCACTTCGCTAAACTATCTTCCAAATAAACGAAAATGTACTGAAGAATGATCAGAATTTTTGGCTACAGAGAAAATAACGCATTCTAGATTAGAAAACGTGTTTGTCCTCAACGATTCTGATAACAAAACTTCAAAATAGAACTTGAACTAATTAACTATTACTCTGCTGTTAAACCATCTGAAACTCGAAGGTTGCGACTGAACACGTTATGCTTGGCAGAAATTAATTTCTCTTAAGATATAAATGCTTTCGTGCATGCATGCTGGATTAATTAAGATGAACGGAAATGAAGAAACATATGTATGTGTGTGTGGTGCACGCATGCGTGGATTAATTAAGATGAACATATACACATGGATACGTACCGAGATCGTCTCCGATATTAAACGTTGTCGTAGATGACCAGGCCTGGATGTTGGAACTGAGATCCCAGCCTGAGGCTCCGCCGACGGTATGATTCTCGCCGCAGACGCATCGGAAAAGTGTCGAAGTGAAAACAATGACGATGATTGCCTTGACAGCCCACGCTGGCCTGAGTTTCTCCATTTTTCTTGGAATCAAACAAGAAAAGGAAAACTCAGAGCTAAGTAACAGACAATTGAATTGCGCAGTACAGAATAGGAAGTCTAGCTCAGAAAATTCTGGATGCAATTGTCAACAATCCAAATCTGAAACTTAATTAATGTGACAACTAACAAGTTAATTAACACGTGAGTTAATTTTCTGAGGAGAACGAAAGAGAAAATACGAGGCATACCGAGATGAGCTTCGCACAGAGAGGAGATGGCCTCTGAACGGAAGAAATTGAAGCTACCACAAATTTAGAAAGTGAATTTCTGAAAGCATCGAAGAAGGAGAAGGAGAAAGAAGGAGAGAGAGAGAGAGAGTACGTTAGAGTTTGAAGCTACGTTGAGAGAGATTTCATAGTTTGATCGTCCAGGGAGAATTTCAGTGTTTTCCCGCCTTTATACGTTGAGAGAGATAGAGAAGTTCATTATCAGATTTTGATTTTGTGGAAGGTAAACTACAATGCGAGCAGTCTCACCGTGACGATTTTGCACCCATTAATATATTTTTATGTTGTGCTGGATTGGAAATATGTAAAGGAGAAAAAGTTATCTATTCTCTATTCATATTAAATTAAATATTTTATAAATTTATTCCCAGAGTAAATTTTTAGTGTCACTTTCAAGTCTTCTCATCATATTTATATATATTTCTGGATGAAGTACACTTAAGAATCATTAAATAAAAAATTGGCTGCTAATTACCATGTTTAATATTACAAATTTTGTTCAGCTTTGATTTTTTAAAATATCATTAAATTCTTTTCATTATATTAAAGGCTTTTTATTACCACGTTAATATACACGCTTTAAAAGTTAGGTTCTGTGACCAATTGCTCACGATCATACACCTTTTTAAGCAGAAAACTTTAACTAAAATTGTGTGTTTTTTTTTAAAAAAAAGTTATAATATGTAATTAGAAAATAAAAAAAAAACCTTGAAAAAGAGGGGGAAAACTATTTCAATTGTATCTTTTTAAGTTTAAAAGAGACAATAGTAAGTATTATGATTTTATCTTCCATTTATTATATTATCAATTCTTTTGAATAACTAATACAATTCAGTCCAAGCAATGGAAAGTTTTTATATTTGTTGTTTGTTATATTCAGGGGCAAGAGAGACAATCAATAATGGCTTGTTTTTCTCTTGTAACATTTTGTGTATATGGTAATGATAAAATTACTATTCAGCATTATTATAAAGCTATTTAAACTAATGTAATTTTTACTATTATTAAACCATTATATTTCCTCACCTGCTTCGAAATATTAAAGCCTGCACAGTAATGGCACTGCAAGATTTTCAGTTTCAAGGCAACTAAGATAAAACTTCTGGCCAATGAACCATTGATAAGCAACCCAAAATTCAATGCAGAAAGAAGGTTAAGATTGCTATGTATTTCACTGATGAATAAAAGAAAAGTTGCACTAGAAAAGATCAAACTTAGGCTGGGGCATATGACAACATCACCAGTCACAGACTCTTGAACTGACACTGATAAGAAAAGAACTGCTATTTAGTATTTACTTCCTTTGATCTTTTCTTAATATCAACCAATGGCTGTTAGAAGGAAAAAGTGACAGAAGCTACAGTACTGATCAAACCATTTTATGAACGACCATAGGCTGTGATACATCAACACCAAAGTAGTGCAAACGTGCACAAAATTTATATCCTGCTGCAGTGTGTTGATTGCAAGCGTTGTTATCAAACCTGTGAGGAAACATAATCTTCAATATAAATTGTTTTCAAGATATAAGCCATGTATCAAATTATGCACGTGAGACCAATCTCTTGCACTAAAACTAAGAAAGTTGGAAACATGGTTATCTCATATGTTTATCAACATGCAAACTAGTTATCTCAAATGTTGGAAGCATTGTACTGTATAAGGATGCACTTTGAGCTTAGTTGAACTATTTCAGGTAGTTCTACAGCCACAGATCATGACAAATCTTATGATTTCAGGAAAATATGAAAAAATATAAGGGTCATCTGAAAATGAAAACAAAGCAAAACATCAAATCAACATTGTAATCGTTGGAGAAGAGAAGTACACACCAGATCAATGCAGCTCAAAGTTCATGCAACATTACAAGACCTTCTTCAACTACAATGCCGTGGCATCTACACAAAGAGCTAGCTCAACAATCTACAAACATACCTCATAAGCCTTCTCCTGCACACATGAAATGCATAACATGAGATTAAACCATCTTATTAGTTCCAATACGAAGAGTGCAAGGATATTGAACAAAAAATGTGCAATAAAAGTATTTCCGTCTTACAATCGAACGTTATCCAGCTAGGAGGTGTAGTTGAGAATTCCTGTTTAGCATTAGGGGGGGAAAACAAGCCAAAATGGTCAACAGTACCATTGTTCTTCATCCTGGAGTTGTCAAAATCATATGATGCAGATGGCCTCCTTAATGGTACAGGTGAAAGCTTATTTTGCATATCAGGGGACCGCTGAATTACAAAAGATAAACTTTTATCGGCTTTTTGTGATGTAGTAGATATTGGAAGGCAAAATTTTTTTGAGAAGAGCACAAAGAGAATATTATGGAAAAAATATTTCAGAGTGGACATTGAATTCAATAAGATACCATTTTGATCACAGTATCTAATAGTAAACTAGGTAAACCGTAACTGGCCACCCATATGCAGACTAAACAGTGCATCTTAGTAGTTCTTTAAATGATCCAATGTATAGGTATGAGTGCAAGAAAATTCTTTATCCAGAATTGAACTTGATTAAACATGAATACCTCCTGAGATCTTGGTGTCGGAGATCTTGTTGTCGGAAGCGGAATATGGTTCATATGTTTCACAAGAATGCTTTCCTCAAGAGACAATCTCCTATTCTTCTGAATACCACTCTTGGACCCAGTAGCTGGTGACTCATTCCGGTTAAAGATTATTTCAGCTGACTTTGAAGCTGGTTGTAGTTCACCCTTTGAAGCCCATCTTTTCTCCACATACCTGGAAAATTTTAAGCAAGTTGACAGCATCAAAATAGGGTAAATTAGATGCAAGTTTAAGCTTATGCAAACAAGCAATGCTGTTCACAATATTTCCTTAACAGTTTCAACTCACTTCGAACGAATAAATCTCTCGATTCCATATCCATTTCTGTCAAAATTTGGTGGTAACTCTGCCTCCCAGTGCTTATTTGACCTCGCATTACCCATTACTGCATAAAATACAACAAATCAAGAGATGAGCTAGGTACACATTCTGCAGACAACCAAAGTACTAAATGCATTCAGCTGCAAGAGAATTCAAGAGCTCAGTATTTTTTCTAACAATTATCCTATCTTCCATGAATATCTAGTTTCACCAACCAATTAAATGGATATTACGTAATCTCATATAAATGATATATCTACATACATATATATGGAATGTACCATACCACTTACATGAATTACTAATACAATTTTGACAGACCAACATCTAACCTTCTGACCAAACTAGTTAATTCCCTTGTTCTGAAAAGGCAACCGAGTTACTCATAGTATCTAACTATTTACTATCTCATAATATGCTTAACAATATTTTTGACTCAGAAATATGAAACCAAATTGTGTACTTCTTACATTGCATAAAAGAAACTTGATCTGGCAACCAGGTATCCAAAGTTGTGGATCGCACCTAGCAGCAAAATCAGAAGGCTTAGCCAATTATCAATTTGTACACCGAAACAGAAGAAGATATGTATGTAAACCTGTGATATATGTACTCCAAGACTTCGATGAATTCCTGAACATTGCATGCAAATGAATATTCCTAAGTTCACACTTGCCCATCGCGGTGCCCTGAAATATTAAAAATATGTTCTTAAAAAATATGAAAAAAACCTAAACAATTTCAAAGTAAATAATCTGTGCTAAAACCCAAGCTGATCCCAAAATCAAAGGATATGAACAGCAAAGTGAATAAAAAGGAAAACTTTGAACTAAGTACAAACACAAATCCTTTTGGATATCTGATGTAGAACCATTATCCATGGGCATAGAACACAAGTACCCAAAACTGTTTAAGACTCCCCCTCCCCGAAAGAGACTTGTTATAGTTGAAATTAGGAAATTACACTGCCACTCCGATAATTTCTTGGATTTTCACTCCATACCCCTTCTATAGTAATTCCTTAACTATTTTTGTACCATCAGAGATTTCTCTCATCCCCCTAATTCCTTAACACATTGCATTGTGTATTTTTTTAAGCGAGTAATTTCCACGTCTCTCGACTACTTTATCTCATGCAAATTTTTAAGAAACCACATGATGTGCCTATGTAATTTCAAGCAAACATGAAATCTATACTCAACATAAAACAACAGGTTATGAAACTAAGGCACATACTTTGTTCCGCAATCTGCACATTCCCTGTTGTCGGGTAGCTTAACAAGTCCCTCTAATATCTGCATCCATTCAGAAAACAAAGTAAAAGACGTTGTTGCTAGATTCACACGACCAAATACACGAAAACACATTGTCAAAAACATTATGATAAAGAAAAACATGAACGTAAACCCAACTAATCGATAGTTGATAGCACTCAACATCATCATCATCACCCAGATGAAGTAGATGAGAAAAAACGAAAAGGTGTGGGGAAAAATTGCACCTTTGTGTGCTTGGCATGGAGTTCCTTGGAGACGGAGGATTTACCACTCATGTTTGCAAAACCTTCACCGTTTGTGGATGTGTCCCAGCGAAGGAAGAACAAACAGAAAAAGGAGGGAAGAAAGGGGAAGTGGGTGGAGGAAACAATGGTTCAAAAGAGTGTTCTTCAGTTTTCAGCTCATCATTCCTTCTTTAATGAGGGGTCTGGTTTCGTTCATTTGTGGCTCCAAAAGATCAGAGGGAAACACGGTTTGCGATGGAATTGAAAAGAGGAAAACACGCAATTCCATTCGTTCATTTAAATGCTAAAATCATCAGTTCCTAGATTTGGTGATTGATTCCAATAATCAACTTTGGAATTTGGGTGGCTTATAGAAAGCACCACGGATACATGCATATAAGGTCAACAATGACTGCTATATATAGCCACCAACACGTTGTTTGAGAAGTTCTCTTAAACACACTCCTTGAATTTTTTTTTTTAAATTGATTTTGTTTTAAATCTTAAATATATTTTTAGTAAAATTAAAATTAGAAAGAATTGATTTTGACCGATATATTTTTTTATTTGTCTTTGTAAAATCGGAAATAATTGTTTGTAGTTAGTGACATTTTATTCTAATATTCATAAATATCTTTTTTTTTAATTTAATAACACTGTTTTTATTGTCATTTTTAATATTTATTTAAAAACTATTAAATGAAATTTATTTTATGAATTTAAAAAAAAATTATAAGTTTTTTTATATGTCATATATGTCGTATATTAATATTTTATCATAATACTAATGTGTTATTTGACCTTTTGTTTAATTTTAGAAAAACTAGAAGAGAAATTATAAAATCAAAATAAATACTTACTCATCTTATAAGAATTAAAAACCTATTTGGTAATTTTAAAAAAATATTAAAAAAAGATAGACCACGAAATTTTGTTATTTTAATTATTCGATAATGTATTAGAAAATATATCTTTAGTATATAATCATCTTTAGTAAATTATTAAATTGTTTGAAAATATTCTAGAGCATTCTAACTCTCTATATCTATATAATATGTATGATAACTGACTTTTTAAACTTTTTTAAAACTATCATAAATTGTAATTTATTGATGTTTCAATCAATTAAGAATTAGATTAACAAAAAATTTAAAACTTCTTTAAAATTCCCGAATAATTTAGGGATGAACTCAACTCAGTTAACTTTTTTCTTTGTACAATATATAAAAGTTGAACGCCAATTTAGACATTTGTTAAGAGGCAGTTTAAAATTTAAGCACACTATTTTTTTCATGAATTCTTTGTGTCTAACATTGTTTTTTTTTTTATCCAAATTGGATTAAGAACAAACTTATTTTAGATAATTTATATACCACACTGCAGCATAGGAAGGAGTTTAAATGAGTATTCTGTTTTTAATATCTCACTCAATAATTTAAGAAAATGTTGATGAAATATGTTCAAACTTTTTTGTTAAAAGAAGGTTTAATTATGCTTTTGGTTCCAAGTTTGGAGTCAAAATCTCAAAACGGTACCCAAATTTTTAAAAGTCTCAAAATGGTTCCTTTTTTTGTTGAAACGTCTCATGTTTGCCCTTTCCGTTAAGTCAAGGTTGACGCCATTAGAGGGAGTGCCACGTGTCAGTTCCTCGATTTTTTAAATTTTTTTATTATTTTTTATTTTGAATTTTTTTAAAAAAATCAAAAAATTGCCACGTGTCAAGCTGTCATTTAGCCACGTGACAGTGACATAGTGATGTGGTAGTGATAGTGACATGTGTCAGTATTACACCACGTGTCATTTCTTTAGTCTCAATTTGATCCCTTTATTTTAATTTGTCTCAATTTAGTCCCAATTTTTGTAAAAATTAGCAATTTTGTCCCTTTCCAAATTGAAATCAAATTTAATTTTTATATAAATGTACACAAATATTTCCATCAAAATTGATATTTCAAGTAAATATTTTTAACCAAATTAAGTTCATTTAATTAATATTTTACATTGAACTTTATTTAAAATGGTTTAAAATTTGTTAATAGAAAATAATGTTAATAGAAAAAAATTCATAAATTAACTAGTTCATGTAACAATAAAACACATAAATTTAAAATTTGAAAACAATTTTAAGTAAAGTGGAATGTAAAACATAATTTTAAATAAACTTAGCTATGTTAAAAATATATAATAAAAATATCAATTTGAATAAAAATATCAAATTTAATAAAAATATTTGTATAACATTTATATAAAATTAATTTTTGATTCAATTTGAAGAGGGACAAAATTGTTAATTTTTACAAAAATTGTGACTAAATTGAGACAAATTAAAATAAAGGGACCAAATTGAGACTAAGAAAATACGTGTCACTATCACTGCCACAGTGACACATCACTCTGTCACTGCCACGATGACAATTTGATACGTGACAATTTTTTTGATTTTTCTAAAAAAATTAAAATAAAAAAAGGGTTAAATATGTTTTTGGTCCCTTCACTTTCAGTGAATTTTGGAATTAATCCATTTTGAAATTTTGGACCAATTTAGTCCTTCATCTTTCGGAATACATGGATTTAGTCCCTTTAATCAAATTTTGTTAGGTTTATTTGATGTTTTGTACGTATTTTAGGATTGTATTTGAGTTGTTTATACTGTTTGACACATTTTTGCTTTAATGTTAAGTCAAATGCTATTGTGAAACACGCTTGAAATAATAAATTTAACAAAATTTGATTAAAAGGACTAAATCCACGTATTTCAAAAGATGAAGGACTAAATTGGTTAAAAGTTTCAAAATGGACTAATTCCAAAATTCACTGAAAGTTAAGGGACTAAAAACATATTTAACCCATAAAAAAATTAAAATAAAAAAATTAAAATAATAAATAATAAAAAAATAATAAAAAAATTCAAAAAATCGAGGAACTTATACTTCCTCTCAACCTTGACTTAACGAAAAGCGCAAACGTGAGACGTTTCAACAAAAAAAGGAACCATTTTGAGACTTTTAAAAATTTAAGTACCATTTTGAAATTTTGACTCCAAAATGGGGACAAAAACATAATTAAACCTTAAAAGAAATATGGAATAATCCATGTCTTATTTGAATGTATATATAACAGATTAGTATTATTTAGACACTTTTGCCAACTTCCTCATGGATGATACTCACAAACTCGTCTTGCTTCTGATGCAATTTGCATAATTGTCAATGGTAATTTTTTCAGTTTTTGAGTGCACAGACTAAAAAGATTAGTGACACTTGTACATGGGAAAAGACATTAGAGGGAGGGAAATTTTTGTCCTTTCAATTACTGAATTTTACCATGAAAACCAAAACAGACTTCAACGGGAGAACCAACATGTTGTCGAGAAAATTAAGTGATTGAAAAGGAAATTAATAACTTTATAGATAGATGAAAAAATGTGGAGGAAAAAGTCTACTTCAATATGGCATTTTTTTAAAATTTACCATTACATTTTCTTTCATAGGATATTTTACTCTTCAATGAAGGATTGATTCTTGTAAGCTAATCATCATCTTAATCCTAAGGGACCAGGATTCAAATAAGGACTCGCTCTTTTGACTAAGCATTTTGTATTCATCTCTATCATTACAGTGCACATCAAACAGGAAATCAATGCTAAAATCCGACATTAACAGAAGACAATGACAAGTTCCCTTAACAACAAAAAAAAAAGTCAAGTTCTATTCTTACAGTCCAAGAACATTAAATGTCCCCAAGTTGAAGGTAATGTTGAATGTTGCCACGTTCATCTTCAAACCTTTTTAAGTTCTATAAATCATATAACTAACTTCCAAGTATATGGGGGTGACAAAATTGACGATGAGAAAACAAAACACTGATGCACACTCTTATTAAGACAAAATACGGGACAGCACTCATTAACTTTTGACAAGGGTATGCCGAAGGGTCTTGTCCCAACGTCCTATGTTGAATCCCGTAACTGAATATGAATGGAACTGGACCAAAAATTTTCACATGAAATCATAATCATCCAGAGCATCATATCGATCGGCAGGTATAAAATCCTCATCAGGCTTGTCAACATTAAGTTGCTTTTTCTTGCCACCTGCAGTATAAAAACAACGAAAACACCCAAAAGAAATGAGACAAAATCAACAAAAATAGAACAGAAACAAAGGGCATCCAATATGAACTTACCTGTCTTCTTTTTACCAGCATTGGCTTCTTTTTCTGCCTTGATCTTCTCATTTGCAATGGCAGTTACTGAAGATGCAATATCTTTGGCATCCGCCCCTTTTAGAGAGGTCATTGATAGTCTCATTACTGCCTTCAGCAAGCCCATATAATGAAAACTTTTCTGCATTTCAGAAAAGAAAATTAGAATGCACTTTTGACACATATTTAAGGAAAGAAGAAAGCAGGAGTATTTAACTGACCTCAAAAGAACGAAGCTTGTGTGAGATGAGCTCTGCATACTCCAAGAAATCACTTTCAGATTTCGGTATGAAAGTGTCAAGGTTCTTTTCATCTTTTCCACCACCAAACAATTCCTTAGTGGACTTATAATCCGCTTCTTCAACTAATCTGTGATAAAATAAATAGGAAACTAGATAAAACTGCATTGTCTAAGTTAGTGATCTGCCTTTTTCTAAATGTCTTCATGTTTCTTTATCAGAGCTAGATGACACAAACCCCTTAGATATCTTTATGTAAATACTGCAACTACTAAAAGTAAACCTATATATCATTGCACTTAAACAAAGTAGTCCAAGTAAAAGTCAAATAACACATAGCCCTAACAAAGTGAAATGTACTTAAACAACACAATAATTGATATTTAGCAGACTGTTTTATCATGCAAACAAAACCAAGTTGCATTAAGAGTAATTGAAACCAACTATGAAAATTCAGTGTTATGGCCGGGTTACAATTTTCCCTTGTTCACAATCATACTTTCCTAGCCAGCATATGTAGCATACCCACACACTTTTACATGTGAAGTTCAGTAGCAAGTTATACCTGTCAGTGTACTCATAACAAACATTATAAAACAACGTCTGGAAGCTCAAATTGGATAAAAGACAATATACCTTTGTTGGCGAAGTTTTTCAGCCACAGCATCCAATGGTTCTTCCTTTATGGGTTCTATTGTCTTACCCTTCTTATCAGCAGCAGCTTTATCAGAGGATTTTTTTGAAGCCTTTTCAGTAGGTTTTACAGCAGGTGCTGCAGGTGCCTGACAACATTATTCAAAGTAACAAACAAATTCTGGCAATTAATAACTAAGGAGAAAACAGAAGAATAATTATTAGAAATACCAAATCAAAACTGAAATAATCACGAAACTCTAATTTAATTGTAGTAAAAAACATAATTATTGATAAAAGTGTGTACCGAACTACCTGCAATTTTTTTAGTTTTATACAACCCCCTCTATAGAAGATAATGGACAGGTAAACAAAGATAAAAAAAATATAACTACCAGACTCTAGTATAAATCACATTGGCTAATAACTATAGTAACAGAAGTTGCATTGGCATAGCATAGCAGTAGTATAAAAGGTGTGTTAATCACCAACAGGAATGTTATTTGATAGGAATGGGAAATGACCATCTTACTTCCCAGATCACAAACAAGTACAATCATACACAAACAATTAGTTGCCGTTACATCATGTTCAATTGTTCATACCGGAGCAGGTTCGTCTTCATCCTCCCATGATTCCTTCACATCATTATCATCCACATCCTCATCATCCCATTTACTTTTAACTGGATCTTTTAATTTAAGATCAAGAGGAGCAATTTGTTCATCCTCTGCAACAAACAGTCTCAAATTAACAGGCTACAAAAGATAGTAGAAGAAACATAACATACAGGCTCATACACATATGTTGTATTTGAAATTAAAATAAATTTATTTTTAGTTGGAAAGATTTAAAATCAGTTAAAAGTGTCTGACTTTGAGTAATGTGATTTGCTTACAGTTTTTAAAATTCATATCTACAATTGAGCATTTCCTTATAAATTTATCCATTTTAACTACTATTAAAAATAATAGAACAAAACTATTAAAGTAATGGGCTTATTTAATCTTTACTGATTCAAACATGAATTAATATTACAATCATTTTTTGTTATGACAAGGTCCATACATACAAATTGATAGCTTAACCAAATCTCATACCTTTTAAATTATTCAAAACATAGTGACAATGAACAAAACATGAGCACCAAGCAGATTCATAGATAGTTTTCTCTAATAATTTGTGAAACATACAAATAATATCCTAAAAAAAAGATGATGACAAGAGAAAATGTCAAATATGTCTGGACACTGGAGGTAAAAAAATATAAAAAAAGAAAAATACATACTGAATGAAAATAATGAAATTTTTTACATACCATATAATGAAAAAAATTTATCAATAAAAGCAAGATTCCAGTCATTACATTAACATCAAACAACTTATGTGGATATAAAAACAAAAAGTGAAGCCAAGATATTATTACCCCAATCATCCATTGTCGAACTTCTTCAATAAAACAGAATAACAGAGTTTCCACCAACCGACTGCATGAACAATAAAGATCATTAGATTCTTAATTGAATCAATGAAAACAATGAACAACCAAAGTACATTCCCTCCCCAACTCACCTACAAAGCCCCAAGTTCTAGGGGATAGGTTCTAGATAAATAAAGTGGACTAAAAAAAAGTAAAACAGTAAATACACATCAAAATCAAACAAGAAACAACTATCTTACATTTTAAAACACCTCCTCGATTAAACACACAAGTAAGTCAAAGACACATTGATCATAGAGTCACACAATTCCTTTCAATTCAGAATGGTGAAATCCTCACCCAGAACTCGCAGCCACATTTTCACTAAGTAAAAACTTGTACTTTAAAGGAAAAAAACAGACCCATTAAAAAAAAATATCAAGAACTGAACCCATATCAACGATGGTAAACACTAGCATCAAAGTTCAATCAAATATAAACACATGCAAACATTACAGCCAACAAAAGAGAAAAATAAAAACAAAGAACAATCTTTTGGAGGGTTTAGAAACAAAGACGCTTCTAGAACTACTACTTGACCGAATTCCCCTAATTTTGGCCCCAAAGTTACAGATCCACATCGATTATTTCTGGGAGAAAACCCTCAAAATCATATTCTAAGAAAATAAAACATATACAAGGGAAGTACTGTATTGTAAAATGGATGGAAGATGTGATGAAGTACCTGATAATCAACGACTACAAAGGCGTTGATCGGAATTAAGGACTGGGGCGATGGAGAGTGAGGTTCCGATTTGAGGAATTAGGGCACAAAGGATTTGATTTGGGAGTAGCCTTACTGGGGAATATAAACTGCCGTCAAAGTGAAACTTTAGGAATAGGAAGGGTTTTCTGTAACTGTGTATGGAGTGGTGATGATAAAAATCACTCACAACAAAAAAAAATAAAAATCAATATATTCATTATAGTTCACCTAAAAAAACTATAAAATTGTTTTATGTCTTATTCATGATTAAAATTTCATTCTGTTATAAATTTCTATTATGGATTTATAATTTTCTTGCTAAATTTGATGATTAATAATTTTTTTAACAAATATATTATATATTACTTATATTTATACTTAATAGATTTTCACTTTCATGTGTCACATTTTAATTATATTAAAATATATAATTTTAAAAGAATATATAACTTTATATTTTATTATTTTTATAATTTTATTAATATCTAATAAAGGTAATTTTTCTTTTTTGTGTATATAATTTCTACATGTAACTTTCTATTTTACTATTTTTATAATTGTATTACAATAACTTATAAAGGTGATTTTTCTTTTTTCTGTATATATATATTTTTTTTCTAATTTTATCTTTTGAGTAATTAATTTTTCAAATTTAAATATTATTTTAAAAAAGCATTTACATAACAAAAAGAATTTATATTTTCCTATTTTTATAATATTATTACACTAACTAATAAAGGTAATTTTTCTTTTTTGCGTATGTACTTTTTACATATAACTTTCTATTTTACTATTTTTATAACTTTATTACATTAACTAGTAATGGTATTTTTTTTCTTTTTTCTGTATAATTTATTATTTTTTTAAAAGTTCTTCAGTCATTTTAAACTAAATATAAATTATACAAATATTCATTTTATTAAATAAACTAATTACATTTTATTTATTATAAATATTTTTTTAAAATTACAAATGAGATTAAAATAAGTTACAAA